>Ga0335085_10001135_pt1 | contig 61331 bp, 34 predicted proteins | sample Lox_Sample_45_FD_206712 | JGI IMG/M metagenome (GOLD analysis project Ga0335085, IMG submission 206712) | Soil microbial communities from Loxahatchee National Wildlife Refuge, Florida, United States - Lox_Sample_4.5 | ecosystem: Environmental > Terrestrial > Soil > Wetlands | place: USA...
CGCGGCGGGCGTGAACGCGACGGTGTCGGTGGCAATCACGGGTGCGAGCACGCAGAACGGCACCGGCGCCTGCACCACCGGCGCGTGGACCTTCACACCCACCACCGCGTTGGCAACCGACGGCGTGTACTCGGTCACCGTCACGCAGTCCGACACCGCCGGCAATACCGGCACGAGCAACCCGCAGAGCATCACCGTCGACAAGACCGTGCCGGTGATTGCGTTGACGTCGGTGAACGGGACGGCTCGCACGTTCCCCTACCTGAGCAACGCGACGGTCACCGCGTTCGGCGGCACGTGCGGCGCCGCGATCGGTGACGCCGCCATCGTCTCGGTAGCCATCACCGGTACCAGCACTCAGAACGGCACTACGGCCTGCACGGCGGGCTTGTGGACCTACACGCCCACCACGGCGTTGTCGGCGGATGGTGCGTACACGATCACCGCGACTCAGTCCGACTCCGCCGCGAACACCGGCACCACCGGCGCCCAGACGATCAACGTCGACCGCACGATCCCGGTCGTCACCCTGACCAATGTGAACGGCACCGCCCGCACGTTCCCGCTGTCGATCAACGTCACCGCGACGACGGTCGGTGGCGCGTGCGGTGTGCTGGCGGGTGATGCCGCGACGGTCGCGGTCGCGTTGACCGGCGCAGGCACCGAGAACGGCACCGCGCCCTGCACCGCCGGCGCGTGGACCTACACGTTCGGGAACCCGCTCGCGGCGAACGGCGTCTACAGCGTCACCGCGACGCAAAGCGACACCGCCGGCAACGTCGGTACCAGCGGTGCGAAGTCGATCACCATCCAGACCGCGGCGCCGACGGTCACCTTGGCGTCGGTGAACGGCGTCGCCCGCACGTTCCCGTACACCACCAGCGCGACCGTGACGACCTTCGGCGGCGCGTGCACGACCGCGACCGGCGTCAACGCGACCGTCTCGGTCACCATCACCGGCGCCAGCACGCAGAGCGGCACCGCCCCGTGCGCCGCCAGCGCGTGGAGTTACACGCCCACCGCGTTCTCGGCCAACGGCACGTACACGGTCACCGTCACCCAGTCCGACACCGCGGGCAACACGGGCACGAGCAACCCGCAGAACATCATCGTCGACAAGACCGCCCCGGTGGTCACCCTCACCTCCGTGAACGGCACGGTTCGCACGTTCCCCTACCTGACCAACGCGGTCGCGACGTCAGTGAGTGGTGCGTGCGGTGTGCTCTCCGGCGATGCGGCGACCGTGTCGGTTTCCGTGTCCGGCGCGGGCAGCGAGAACGGTGCGGCAGCATGCACGGCCGGCGCGTGGACCTACACGTTCGTGAGCTCGCTGTCGGTCAACGGCGCGTACACGCTCACCGCGACGCAGACCGACGGCGCCGCGAACGTCGGCACCAGCGGCGCGCAGACGATCACCGTCGACCGGACCGCGCCGGTCGTCACCCTCACCACCGTGAACGGCACGGTTCGCTCGTTCCCGTACACGACGAACGCATCCGTCACGACACTGAGTGGTGCGTGCGGGGTCGCGGCCGGTGACGCAGCAACGGTCGCAGTGGCGATCACGGGCACCGCGACGCAGAACGGGACGGCCGCCTGCTCGGCCGGCGTCTGGACCTACACCACCTCTCCCGCCCTGTCGGCGAACGGCACGTACTCGGCTACCGCGACACAGACCGACACCGCGACGAACATCGGTACGTCGGGCGCGCAGTCGATCACCATCAACACCGCGGCACCCACCGTCACCTTCACGACCGTAAACGGGACCGCCGTCACATTCCCCTACGTGACCAACGCGACCGTCACGACCCTCGGCGGAGCCTGCACCACCGCGGCGGGCGTGAGCGCGAGCGTCTCGGTCGCGATCACCGGTGCGAGCACGCAGAACGGCACCGCCGCCTGCACGACGAGCGCGTGGACCTTCACGCCCACGACGGCCCTTGCGACCGACGGCGTCTACGCCATCACCGTGACGCAGTCCGACACCGCCGGCAACACCGGCACATCCGGCACACAGAACGTCACCGTCGACAAGACGGCGCCGCTCGTCGCGCTCACCTCCGTGAACGGCACTGCCCGATCGTTCCCGTACCTGTCCAACGTGACCGTCAGCGCGCTCAGCGGCACCTGCGGTGCGGCAATCGGCGATGCGGCGACCGTGTCGGTGGCGATCACCGGAACGGGGACCCAGAGCGGCACGGCGAACTGCACGGCGGGCACGTGGAGCTACACGACCTCGCCGTCGCTCTCGACCGACGGTTCGTACGCGGTCACGGTCACTCAGACCGACGCGGCCGCCAACACCGGTACCACCGGCGCGCAAACCGTCAGCGTCGACCGCACCGCGCCGGTTGTCACGCTGACCAACGTGAACGGCACCGCCCGCACGTTCCCGCTCTCGATCAACGTCACTGCAACCACCGTTGGCGGCGCCTGCGGAAGCCTGGCCGGAGACGCGGCGACGGTGTCAGTAGCCGTGACGGGTGCGGGCAGTGAGAACGGCACGGCGCCCTGCACCGCGAACGCGTGGACCTACACGTTCAGTAACCCGCTGGCGGTCAGCGGCACGTACAGCGTGACCGCGACGCAGAACGACACGGCCGGCAACGTCGGCACGTCGGGCGCCAAGTCGATCACGGTCCAGACCACCGCGCCGGTGGTGACAGTTGCGTCGGTGAACGGCGTCGCGCGGACCTTCCCGTACACCACCAGCGCGACTGTCACCACCTTCGGCGGCGCCTGCACGACCGCGACGGGCGTGAACGCGACGGTGTCGGTCACGATCACCGGTGCGAGCACGCAGAGCGGCACCGCACCGTGCACCGCGGCCGCATGGACCTTCACACCCACTACCGCGTTCTCGGCCAACGGCACGTACACGGTGACGGTGACGCAGTCCGACACCGCGGGCAACACCGGCACCTCGGGCGCGCAGAACATCACCGTCGACAAGGTCTCCCCTGTCGTGTCGCTGACATCGGAGAACGGCACCGTCCGGACATTCCCGTACCTGACCAATGTCGTCGGTACCTCCGTCGGCGGTGCGTGCGGTGTGCTCGCGGGCGACTCGGCGACGGTGTCGGTATCGGTCACCGGCGCAGGGAGTGAGAACGGCGCGGCGACGTGTGTGGCGGGAGCGTGGTCGTACTCGTTCGTCAGCGCGTTGGCCGTGAACGGCGCGTACACCGTCACCGCGACCCAGTCCGACGCCGCCGCGAACGTCGGCACGAGCGGCGGCCAGACGATCACGGTCGACCGGACGGCGCCCGTCGTCACGCTGACGACGGTGAACGGAACGGTTCGAACGTTCCCGTACTCGACCAACACGTCGGTGACGACGGTCAGCGGTGCGTGCGGCGCGACGTCTGGTGACGCGGCGACGGTGTCGGTTGCGATCACCGGCACGGCGACGCAGAACGGCACCGCGCCGTGCTCGGCGGGCGTGTGGACCTACACGACGTCGCCGACGCTGTCGGCCAGCGGCACCTACTCGGTCACGGCAACCCAGTCGGATACCGCGACCAACGTCGGCACGTCGGGCGCGCAATCCATCACGATCAACACCGCCGCGCCCACGGTCACGCTCGCCAGCGTCAACGGCACGGCGCGGACGTTCCCGTTCATCACCAACACGACCGTCACGACACTCGGCGGTGCATGCACGACCGCGGCGGGCGTGAACGCGACGGTGTCGGTGGCAATCACGGGTGCGAGCACGCAGAACGGCACCGGCGCCTGCACCACCGGCGCGTGGACCTTCACGCCGACGACGGCACTGTCGGTCGACGGCGTGTACTCGGTCACGGTTACGCAGTCCGACACGTCGGGTAACACGGGCACCACCGGCGCGCAGAGCATCACCGTGGACAAGACGGCACCGGTCGTCGCGTTGACGTCGGTGAACGGCACGGCCCGGACCTTCCCGTATCTCAGCAATGCGACCGTCACGGCCTTCGGCGGCACGTGCGGCGCGGCGATCGGCGACGCGGCCACGGTGTCCGTCGCCATCACCGGTACCAGCACCCAGAACGGCACGGCACCGTGCACGGCCGGCACGTGGACCTACACGCCCACCACCGCGTTGTCGGCGGATGGTGCGTACACGATCACCGTCACCCAGACCGACGCGGCCGCGAACACCGGCACCACCGGCGCCCAGACCATCAACGTCGACCGCACCGTCCCCGTCGTCACCCTCACCAACGTGAACGGCACCGCGCGGACCTTCCCCTTGTCGATCAACGTGACCGCCACCACCATCGGCGGCGCCTGCGGCACGCTCGCCGGTGACAGCGCCACCGTCGCGATCACGCTCACCGGCGCCAGCACCGAGAACGGCACCGCACCCTGCACCGCCGGTGCGTGGACCTACACGTTCAGCAACCCGCTCGCCGCCAATGGCGTCTACAGCGTCACCGCGACGCAAAGCGACACCGCCGGCAACGTCGGCACCTCGGGTGCGAAGTCGATCACCATCCAGACCGCCGCGCCCACCGTCACCCTCGCCTCTGTCAACGGCGTCGCGCGCACGTTCCCGTACACGACCAGCGCGACTGTCACCACCTTCGGCGGAACCTGCACCACCGCCACCGGCGTGAACGCGACCGTCTCGGTCGCCATCACGGGCGCCAGCACCCAGAGCGGGACCGCACCGTGCACCGCCAGCGCGTGGACCTACACGCCGACCACCGCGTTCTCGGCCAACGGCACGTACACGGTCACGATCACCCAGTCCGACACCGCCGGCAACACCGGGACGAGCAACCCGCAGAACATCATCGTCGACAAGACCGCCCCGGTGGTCACCCTCACCTCCGTGAACGGCACGGTTCGCACCTTCCCCTACCTCACCAACGCGGTCGCGACGTCAGTGAGTGGTGCGTGCGGTGTACTCGCCGGTGACAGCGCGACGGTGTCCGTGTCGGTGTCCGGCGCGGGCAGTGAGAACGGCGCGGCCGCGTGCACGGCCGGCGCATGGACCTACACATTCGTGAGCTCGCTCGCCGTCAACGGGGCGTACACGATCACCGCCACCCAGACCGACACCGCCGCGAACCTCGGTTCGAGCGGCGGCCAGACCATCACCGTCGACCGGACCGCACCGGTCGTGACCCTCACAACGGTGAACGGCACCGTCCGCACCTTCCCGTACTCGACGAACGCGTCGGTGACGACGGTCAGTGGCGCGTGCGGGGTCGCAGCAGGTGACGCGGCGACCGTGTCGGTCGCGATCACCGGCGCCGCGACGCAGAACGGCACCGCCAACTGCACCGCGGGCGTGTGGACCTACACCACGGCACCCACACTGTCGGCGAACGGCACGTACTCGGTCACCGCAACCCAGACCGACACCGCGACCAACGTCGGCACCTCGGGCACGCAGTCGATCACGATCAACACCGCGGCACCCACCGTGACGTTCACGACCGTCAACGGGATCGTCCGCACATTCCCGTACACGACCAACGCGACCGTCACGACACTCGCCGGTGCATGCACCACGGCGGCCGGCGTGAACGCGACCGTCTCGGTCGCGATCACCGGGGCGAGCACGCAGAACGGCACCGCCGCCTGCACGACGAGCGCGTGGACCTTCACGCCCACGACGGCGTTGGCGACCGACGGCGTGTACGCGATCACGGTGACCCAGTCGGACACCTCCGGCAACACCGGGAGCACCGGTGCGCAGAACGTCACCGTCGACAAGACGGCGCCACTCGTCGCCTTGACGTCGGTGAACGGCACCGCCCGGACCTTCCCGTACCTGAGCAACGCGACCGTCACCGCCTTCGGCGGCACCTGCGGCGCCGCGATCGGCGACGCGGCCACGGTGTCCGTCGCGATCACGGGCACCAGCACCCAGAGCGGCACCGCCAACTGCACGGCGGGCACGTGGACGTACACGCCCACCACCGCGTTGTCGGCCGACGGCGCGTACACGATCACCGTCACCCAGACCGACGCCGCCGCCAACACCGGCACTACCGGCGCCCAGACCATCAACGTCGACCGCACCGTCCCGGTGGTGTCGCTGACGTCGGTCAACGGCACGGCGCGGACCTTCCCCTTGTCGATCAACGTCACTGCAACGACGGTCGGCGGCGCCTGCGGCGTGCTGGCGGGTGATGCCGCGACGGTTGCGATCGCGCTCACCGGTGCGGGCAGCGAGAACGGCACCGCACCCTGCACCGCCGGTGCGTGGACCTACACGTTCAGCAACCCGCTCGCCGCGAACGGCGTCTACACCGTGACGGCGACGCAGAGCGACGCGGCCGGCAACGTCGGTACGAGCGGCGCCAAGTCGATCACCATCCAGACCGCCGCCCCCACCGTCACCCTCGCCACGGTCAACGGCACCGCCCGGACCCTCCCCTACACGACCAACGCGACCGTCACGACCTTCGGCGGGACCTGCACGACCGCGACCGGTGTGAACGCGACGGTCTCGGTCACGATCACCGGTGCGAGCACGCAGAGCGGCACCGCGCCGTGCACGTCCAGCGCCTGGAGCTACACCCCGACCACCGCGTTCTCGGCCGACGGCACGTACACGGTCACGATCACGCAGTCCGACACGGCCGGCAACACGGGGACGAGCAACCCGCAGAACATCATCGTCGACAAGACCGCACCGGTGGTCACCCTCACCTCCGCCAACGGCACCGTCCGCACCTTCCCGTACCTCACGAACACGACCGTCGTCTCGGTCGGTGGCACGTGCGGCACCCTCCCCGGTGACGCGGCGACCGTTTCGGTATCCGAGTCGGGCGCGGGCAGCGAGAACGGCGCCGCGACGTGCACGGCCGGCGCATGGACGTACAGCTTCGTGAGCTCGCTCGCCGTCAACGGCGCGTACACGATCACCGCCACCCAGAGCGACGCCGCGCCGAACACCGGAACGTCCGGCGCCAAGACCATCACCGTCGACCAGACCGCGCCGGTCGTGACCCTCACCACCGTCAACGGCACCGTTCGCACCTTCCCGTACTCGACCAACACGTCTGTCACGACCGTCGGCGGCGCGTGCGGCACCGCGTCCGGCGACGCGGCGACGGTGTCGGTCGCGATCACCGGTACGGCAACGCAGAACGGCACCACGCCGTGCTCGGCGGGCGTGTGGACCTACACGACGTCGCCGACGCTGTCGGCCAGCGGCACCTACTCGGTCACGGCAACCCAGTCCGACACCGCGACGAACGTCGGCACGTCGGGCGCGCAGTCGATCACGATCGACACCGCCGCGCCCACGGTCACGCTCACCACCGTGAACGGCACCGCGCGGACGTTCCCGTTCATCACCAACGCGACCGTCACGACACTGGGTGGTGCGTGCACGACCGCGGCGGGGGTCAACGCACTCGTCACGATCACCATCACCGGCACGAGCACGCAGAGCGGCACCGCCGCCTGCACGACCGCCGCGTGGACGTTCACGCCGACGACGGCGCTGTCGGTCGACGGCGTGTACTCGGTCACCGTCACGCAGTCCGACACGTCGGGTAACACCGGCACGTCGGGCGCGCAGAGCATCACGGTCGACAAGACGGCACCGGTCGTCGCCTTGACGTCGGTGAACGGCACCGCCCGGACGTTCCCGTACTTGAGCAACGCGACGGTCACGGCCTTCGGTGGTACGTGCGGTGCGGCGATCGGCGACGCGGCGACGGTGTCCGTCGCCATCACCGGCACCAGCACCCAGAGCGGGACCACGGCCTGCACGGCCGGCACCTGGACCTACACGCCCACCACCGCACTGTCGGCCGATGGTGCGTACACGATCACCGTCACCCAGACCGACGCCGCCGCCAACACCGGCACCACCGGCGCCCAGACGATCAACGTCGACCGCACCGTCCCCGTGGTGACCCTGACCAACGTGAACGGCACCGCCCGCACATTCCCGCTGTCGATCAACGTCACCGCCACCACGGTCGGCGGCGCCTGCGGTGTGCTGGCCGGTGATGCCGCGACGGTAGCGATCGCGCTGACCGGCGCGGGGAGCGAGAACGGCACCGCACCCTGCACCGCGGGCGCGTGGACCTACACGTTCAGCAACCCGCTCGCCGCGAACGGCACCTACTCGGTGACCGCGACCCAGAACGACACCGCCGGCAACATCGGCACGTCCGGTGCGAAGTCGATCACCATCCAGACCGCCGCTCCCACCGTCACCTTGGCGACGGTCAACGGCACCGCCCGCACGTTCCCGTACACGACCAGCGCGACCGTCACGACCTTCGGCGGAACCTGCACCACCGCCACCGGCGTGAACGCCACGGTGTCGGTCGCCATCACGGGCGCCAGCACCCAGAACGGGACCGCACCGTGCACCGCCAGCGCGTGGACCTACACGCCGACCACCGCGTTCTCGGCCAACGGCACGTACACGGTCACGATCACCCAGTCCGACACCGCCGGCAACACCGGGACGAGCAACCCGCAGAACATCATCGTCGACAAGACCGCCCCGGTGGTCACCCTCACCTCGGAAAACGGCACCGTCCGCACCTTCCCCTACCTCACCAACGTCATCGGCACATCGGTCGGCGGCGCCTGTGGTGTGCTCGCGGGCGACTCCGCGACGGTGTCCGTGTCGGTTGCGGGTGCCGGCAGCGAGAACGGATCCGCTGCTTGCACCGCCGGCGCGTGGACCTACACGTTCGTGAGCTCGCTCGCCGTGAACGGCGCGTACACGATCACGGCCACCCAGACCGACACCGCCGCGAACGTCGGCACCAGCGGCGCGCAGACGATCACGATCGACCGGACCGCACCGGTCGTGACCCTCACCACCGTCAACGGCACCGTCCGCACCTTCCCGTACTCGACCAACACGAGCGTCACGACCCTGGGCGGCGCGTGCGGCGCGACCTCCGGAGATGCGGCGACGGTCTCGGTCGCGATCACCGGAACCGCCACGCAGAACGGCACCGCCAACTGCACGGCCGGCGCATGGACCTACACGACCTCTCCGGCGCTGTCGGCGAGCGGTACCTACAGCGTCACCTTGACCCAGACGGATACGGCCGGCAACACCGGCACCACCGGCGCGCAGACGATCACGATCAACACCGCCGCGCCGACCGTCACGCTCACCACCGTCAACGGCACCGCCCGGACCTTCCCCTACACGACCAACGCTACGGTCACGACACTCGGCGGTGCATGCACGACCGCGGCCGGCGTGAACGCGACCGTCTCGGTCGCGATCACCGGGGCGAGCACGCAGAACGGCACCGCCGCCTGCACGACGAGCGCCTGGACCTTCACGCCCACCACCGCGTTGGCGACCGACGGTGTGTACGCGGTCACCGTCACGCAGTCCGACACCTCGGGCAACACCGGCACGTCGGGCACACAGAGCATCACGGTCGACAAGACGGCACCGGTCGTCGCCTTGACGTCGGTGAACGGCACCGCCCGGACCTTCCCCTACCTGAGCAACGCGACCGTCACCGCCTTCGGCGGCACCTGCGGCGCCGCGATCGGCGACGCGGCCACGGTGTCCGTCGCGATCACGGGCACCAGCACCCAGAGCGGCACCGCCAACTGCTTGGCCGGCACCTGGACGTACACGCCGACCACCGCACTGTCGGCGGATGGTGCGTACACGATCACCGTCACCCAGACCGACGCCGCCGCCAACACCGGCACCACCGGCGCCCAGACCATCAACGTCGACCGCACCGTCCCCGTGGTGACCCTGACCAACGTGAACGGCACCGCGCGGACCTTCCCCTTGTCGATCAACGTGACCGCGACGACGGTCGGCGGCGCCTGCGGTGTGCTGGCCGGCGACAGCGCCACCGTCGCGATCGCACTCACCGGCGCCAGCACCGAGAACGGCACCGCACCCTGCACCGCGGGCGCGTGGACCTACACGTTCAGCAACCCGCTCGCCGCCAACGGCGTCTACAGCGTGACCGCGACCCAGAACGACACCGCCGGCAACATCGGCACCTCAGGTGCGAAGTCGATCACCATCCAGACCGCCGCCCCCACCGTCACCTTGGCGACGGTCAACGGGGTCGCCCGCACGTTCCCCTACACCACCAACGCGACCGTCACGACCTTCGGCGGAACCTGCACCACCGCCACCGGTGTGAACGCGACCGTCTCGGTCACCATCACGGGCGCCAGCACCCAGAGCGGGACCGCACCGTGCACCGCCAGCGCGTGGAGCTACACCCCCACCACCGCGTTCTCGGCCAACGGCACCTATACGGTCACGGTCACCCAGTCCGACACCGCCGGCAACACCGGGACGAGCAACCCGCAGAACATCATCGTCGACACCACCGCACCCGTCGTCACGCTCACTTCCGTCAACGGCACCGCACGCACCTTCCCCTACCTCACCAATGCAGTCGCGACATCGGTGGGCGGTGCGTGCGGCACGCTCGCCGGTGATGCCGCGACCGTCTCGGTGTCGGTCTCGGGCGGTGGCAGTGAGAACGGTGCGGCCGCGTGCACGGCCGGCGCATGGACCTACACATTCGTGAGCTCCCTCGCCGTCAACGGCGCCTACACGATCACCGCCACCCAGACCGACGCCGCCGCGAACCTCGGCTCGAGCGGCGGCCAGACCATCACCGTCGACCGGACCGCACCCGTCGTCACCCTCACCACCGTCAACGGCACCGTCCGCACGCTCCCGTTCTCGACCAACGCGACCGTCACGACCGTCGGCGGCGCTTGTGGCAGCGCGGCCGGAGACTCGGCAACGGTCTCGGTTGCGATCACCGGCGCCGCGACGCAGAACGGCACCGCGAGCTGCTCGGCGGGCGTGTGGACCTACACCACGGCACCAGCGCTGTCGGCCAACGGCACGTACTCCATCACCGCAACCCAGACCGACACCGCCGGCAACAGCGGCACCTCGGGCGCGCAGTCGATCACGATCAACACCGCCGCGCCGACCGTCACATTCACGACCGTCAACGGCACCGCCCGGACGTTCCCCTACACGACCAACGCGACCGTCACCACCGTGGGCGGCACCTGCACGACCGCGGCCGGCGTGAACGCGACCGTGTCCGTGGCGATCACGGGCGCGAGCACGCAGAACGGCACCGCCGCCTGCACGACGAGCGCGTGGACCTTCACACCCACCACCGCGCTGGCGACCGACGGCGTGTACGCGATCACCGTCACGCAATCCGACACCTCGGGTAACACCGGCACGTCGGGCACACAGAACGTCACGGTCGACAAGACCGCGCCGTTGGTCGCGCTGACGTCGGTGAACGGCACCGCACGCACGTTCCCCTACTTGAGCAACGCGACGGTCACGGCGTTCGGTGGTACGTGCGGAGCCGCGATCGGCGACGCCAACACCGTCTCGGTCGCGATCACCGGTACGAGCACCCAGAGCGGGACCGCCAACTGCACGGCCGGCACGTGGACCTACACGCCGACGACCGCGTTGTCGGCCGACGGTGCCTACACGATCACCGTCACCCAGACCGACGCCGCCGCCAACACCGGCACCACCGGCGCCCAGACCATCAATGTCGACCGCACGATCCCAGTCGTCACTCTTACTTCCGTCAACGGGACGGCGCGCACGTTCCCGCTCTCGATCAACGTCACCGCCACCACCATCGGCGGCGCGTGCGGCACGCTCGCCGGTGATGCCGCGACGGTCGCGATCGCACTTAGCGGCGCCGGGAGCGAGAACGGCACGGCACCCTGCACCGCCGGTGCATGGACCTACACGTTCAGCAACCCGCTCGCCGCCAACGGCACCTACAGCGTGACGGCGACGCAGAACGACACCGCCGGCAACGTCGGCACCTCCGGTGCGAAGTCGATCACCATCCAGACCGCCGCCCCCACCGTGACGTTGGCGTCGGTGAACGGTGCCGCCCGGACCCTCCCGTACACCACCAACGCGACCGTCACCACCTTCGGCGGAACCTGCACCACCGCCACCGGCGTCAACGCCACCGTCTCGGTCACCATCACCGGCGCGAGCACCCAGAGCGGCACCGCACCCTGCACTGCCAGCGCCTGGACCTACACCCCCACCACGGCGTTCTCGACCGACGGCACCTACACCGTCACCGTCACCCAGAGCGACACCGCCGGCAACACCGGCACCAGCAACCCGCAGAACATCATCATCGACAAGACCGCCCCCGTCGTCACCCTCACCTCCGCCAACGGCACCGTCCGCACCTTCCCGTACCTCACCAACACGACCGTCGTCTCCGTCGGTGGCACGTGCGGCACCCTCGCCGGCGACAGCACCACCGTCTCGGTATCCGAGTCGGGCGCGGGCAGCGAGAACGGCGCCGCGACGTGCGTTGCCGGCGCTTGGACCTACAGCTTCGTGAGCTCGCTCGCCGTCAACGGCGCCTACACCATCACCGCCACCCAGAGCGACGCCGCGCCGAACACCGGAACGTCCGGCGCCAAGACCATCACCGTCGACCAGACCGCACCGGTCGTGACCCTCACCACCGTCAACGGCACAGTCCGCACCTTCCCGCTCACGACGAATGCAACCGTCACGACGATAAGCGGCTCGTGTGGCACCGCCTCGGGCGACAACGCCACCGTCTCGGTCGCCATCACCGGCACCGCCACGCAGAACGGCACCACGCCGTGCTCGGCGGGCGTGTGGACCTACACGACGTCGCCGACGCTGTCCGCCAACGGCACCTACTCGGTCACCGCCACGCAGACCGACACCGCAACCAACACCGGCACCTCGGGCGCACAAACCATCACCATCAACACCGCCGCGCCGACAGTCTCGCTCACGACGCTCAACGGAACCGTTCGCACGTTCCCGTTCTCGACCAACGCGACCGTCACAACACTGGGCGGTGCCTGCACGACCGCGGCCGGGGTCAACGCGACCGTGTCCGTGGCGATCACGGGCGCGAGCACGCAGAGCGGCAGCGCGGCGTGCACGAGCGGCGCGTGGACGTTCACGCCCGTCACCTCGCTCGCGAGCGACGGCGTGTACTCGGTCACGGTCACGCAGTCCGACACCTCCGGTAACACCGGCACATCCGGCGCGCAGAGCATCACGGTCGACAAGACGTCGCCGGCCATCACCCTCACCTCGGTGAACGGCACCGCGCGGACGTTCCCCTTCACGACGAACGTCATCGTGACATCGGTGGGCGGCACGTGCGGCGCCGCGATCGGCGACTCGGCGACGGTGTCGGTCGCCATCACGGGCACGAGCACGCAGAACGGCACCGCGCCCTGCAGCGCGGGAGTGTGGACCTACACGCTGACCACATCACTCTCGGCAACGGGCGCGTACGCGATCACCGCGGTCCAGACCGACGCCGCCGGCAACACCGGTGCGACCGCCGCGCAGACGATCAACCTCGATGCGACCGCGCCGGTCGTGACGCTGACCTCCGTCAACGGCACCGCCCGCACCTTCCCGTACTCGACCAACACCGCGGCGACGTCGGTCGGCGGCGTGTGCGGCATGCTCTCGGGTGACAACGCGACGGTCTCCGTTGCCGTCACGGGTGCGAGCACGCAGAATGGCACCGCCGCGTGCACCGCCGGCGCCTGGACGTTCACGTTCACGACAGCACTGTCCACAACCGGCACGTACACGGTGACCGCGACGCAGAGCGACACCTTCGGCAACGTCGGCACCTCGGGCGGCCAGGCCATCACGATCGACACGACCGCACCGACGGTCACCCTCACCTCGGCGAACGGCACCGCTCACACCTTCCCCTTCTCCACCAACCAGACCGTCACCACGGTCGGCGGCGCCTGCGGGACGGCGGCCGGTGACAGCACGACTGTCTCAGTCGCCGTCACGGGCACGAGCACCCAGAACGGCAGCACGGCTTGCAGCGCCGGCACCTGGACCTTCACCTTCGGCACTGCACTGTCGGCGGGCGGCAGCTACAACGTGACCGCGATCCAGACGGATTCGGCCGGCAACACCGGGACCACGGGCGCGCAGACCATCACCATCGACACGGTCCCGCCGGTCGTGTCCTTGACTTCGGTGAACGGCACCGCCCGCACCTTCCCGTACACGACGAACGCGCCGGCGACGTCGGTCGGTGGCGCGTGCGGCACTGCGGCCGGCGACAACCCCACCGTGTCCGTGGCAGTCACCGGCGCGAGCACCCAGAACGGCACCGCACCTTGCACCGCCGGTGCCTGGACCTTCACCTTCACAACCTCGCTCTCAACAACCGGCACCTACGCGGTGACGGCCACGCAGACCGACACGTTCAACAACACCGGCACCAGCGGCGCGCAGACCATCAACATCGACACCACGCCGCCGATCGTGTCGCTGACGAACGTGAACGGCACCGCCCGCACGTTCCCGTTGACGACGAACGTGACCGCGACATCCGTCGGCGGTGTGTGCGGCACCGTTTCCGGCGACAGCACCACGCTCTCGGTGGCCGTTACCGGCGGGAGCACGCAGAACGGCACCGCGAACTGCAGCGCCGGCACCTGGACGTACAACTTCGCGACGGCGCTGTCGGCCAACGGCACGTACAACGTGATCGCGACGCAGACCGATGCCGCCGGCAACACCGGCAGCAGTGGAATGCAGACGATCAACATCGACACGACACCGCCGGCAGTGACGCTCACGAGCACCAACGGCACCGCCCGCACGTTCCCGTACTTCACCAATGCGTCGGTGACGTCCGTCGGCGGCGCCTGCGGCACAGCTTCGGGCGACAACGCAACCGTGTCGATCGCCGTCACCGGTGCCGGCACGCAGAACGGCACGACGGCGTGCACCAGCGGCGCCTGGAGCTTCACGTTCACGACCGCCCTCTCGTCGACCGGCACGTACAACGTGACCGCGACCCAGACCGACACCGCCGGCAACACCGGCACGAGCGGCGCCCAGACCATCAACGTCGACACCACGCCGCCCGCCGTCACCCTCACCACCGTGAACGGGACGGCGCGCACCTTCCCGCTGACGACGAACGCGACCGTCACCACCGTGGGCGGCGCGTGCGGCACAGCATCGGGCGACATTGCGACGGTTTCGGTCGCGGTGACCGGTGGCAGCACGCAGAACGGCACCGCACCCTGCAGCGCGGGCACCTGGACGTACACGCTGGGGACGGCGCTCTCCGCGGCAGGCAGCTACACGGTCACCGCGACGCAGAACGACTCGGCCGGGAACACCGGGACGAGCCCGGCGCAGAGCATCACGCTCGACACGACGGCCCCCTTGGTCAGTCTCACGACCGTCAACGGCACCGCCCGCACCTTCCCCTACTCCACGAACGCGACGGTGACCTCGGTCGGTGGCGCGTGCGGCACGGCCGCCGGTGACAACGCCACCGTGTCCGTCGGCGTCACCGGCACGAGCACCCAGAACGGCACCGCACCCTGCAGTGCCGGCGCCTGGACCTTCACCTTCACCACCGCGCTTTCCGCAACCGGCACCTACAACGTGACCGCGACACAGACCGACACGGCCGGCAACACCGGCACCAGCGGCGCCCAGACCATCAACGTCGACACCACGCCGCCCGCCGTCACCCTCACCTCCGCGAACGGTGTGGCGCACACCTTCCCGTTCTCGACCAATGCCACCGTGACCTCGGTCGGCGGCGCCTGCGGCACCGCCTCCGGCGACAACGCCACCGTCTCCATCGCCGTCACCGGCACGAGCACCCAGAACGGCACCGCACCCTGCAGTGCCGGCACCTGGACCTTCACCTTCACCACCGCGCTTTCCGCAACCGGGGCCTACGCGGTGACCGTCACGCAGACGGACACGTTCAACAACACGGGCACCACCGGGGCACAGACCATCAACGTCGACACAACCGCCCCGGTCGTGTCACTGACGACGGTGAACGGCACCGCCCGCACCTTCCCGTTCCTGGCCAACTCGTTGCTCAACGTCGGCGGCGCCTGCGGCACCGCCTCCGGTGACAGCACGACGGTCTCGATCGCCGTCACCGGAACCGCCACGCAGAACGGCACCACGACCTGCACCGCGGGTGCATGGACGTACACGTTCAGCCCGGTGCTCGCCGACGGCACCTACAGCGTGACCGCCACGCAGAGCGACGCGGCCACGAACACGGGCACCAGCGGGGCGCAGTCCATCACCCTCGACGGCACCGCGCCCGCGGTGACGCTTACGACGGTCAACGGCACCGCCCGGACCTTCCCCTTCTCGACGACCGCGACCGTCACCTCGGTCGGCGGCGCCTGCGGCACCGCCTCGGGCGACAGCGCGACCGTCTCGATCGCGGTCACCGGCGCGAGCACGCAGAACGGCACGGCGACGTGCACGACCGGCGCGTGGACGTTCACTTTCACGACCGCCCTGTCGGCCAACGGCGCCTACAGCGTCACGGCCACCCAGACGGACACGGCCGGCAACACCGGCACCAGCGGCGCCAAGTCGATCACCGTCGACACCGTGGCGCCGACCGTGGCGCTCACCACGGCCAACGGCGCCGCGCACACCTTCCCGCTGTCGATCAACGTCACCGTCACCACGATCGGCGGCACGTGCGGCACCGCCTCCGGCGACAACGCCACCGTCTCCATCGCCGTCACCGGCGCCAGCACCCAGAACGGCACCGCACCGTGCACCTCGGGCACCTGGACCTTCACGCCGACGACGTCGTTCGCCAATGCCGGCACCTACACGATCACGGTGACCCAGACCGACGCGGCCGGCAACACGGGCACCACCGGTGCCCAGAGCATCACCGTCGACAAGACCGCACCCCAGGTCACCATCACCCGGGTGAACGGCACGACCCGGACCTTCCCGTACACCACGGCGTCGACCGTCACCTCCGTGGGCGGCGCCTGCGGCAATCTGACGGGCGACAGCACGACGGTGAACATCGCCATCACCGGCGCCCGGACGGCGAACGGCACCGCCACCTGCACGGCCGCGGCGTGGACCTTCACGATCTCGCCGTCGATCACGACGGCCGGCACCTACACCTTCACTGCGACGCAGTCCGACACTGCCGGCAACGTCGGCAACTCCGGGGCGAAGAACGTTGTCCACAGCTGAGCGACGCCGCGGCCCCGACAGGCGACCGCGACCCGTTCGCGGACGGCATTTCCTACCGGCGCGGAACCTAAGGGATGCAGTGGGTGAAGCGTCGTATATGCACCCTTTTTGGCGAAACCTCGGAAAGGGTCGGGGAGTTCTCTCCGCGTCGCCAAAGATTTGCTGCTTTGGTGTTTGACAAGAATTGGTAAAGCGTCCTAGGTTCACCCTTGTTCGGCGGCCCAGTGCCGGCGAGCGGGGCTTTGGGATGTGAGCGGGGGGGCTCGCTCGTCTTAGAGAGGTCGAGTGCATGGGCAAGCGCTTCGTCCAGTCGACATGCGCTGTGTTGCTGATGGCGGGATCAATGGTCGCCGTCTCCGCGACATCGGCAAGCGCATTGAGATTCTTCGTGCACGGCAACGTGCACTGCACGGCTACGGGCGCGGTGAGGTATTCGCCGACGCTCCGTAACGGTGTGAGCCAAACCATGCGCGCGCGCATCAAGGGAAATCTCACGTGTGACGAGGGCGAGACCGGCATCCCCGGGATCACCGTCACGGGTGGGAAGTTCAGCGCGGTGAGCGACTACTTCGGCGGCGACTGCCTAACGATCGCGCCGCCCTCGATCACGATGAGAATCGGCTGGAACGCCACGGGCGGGAAGATCCGCGACACGAACGTGTCGTGGACCGCACCCGTCGCGACGTCGACGAATCCGTACAGCTACCACTTCGCCGGCGGCACGGTGGAGACACTCGGCGTGTCGGGTTCGTACCTCGGCGCGACCGCGGCCGTCAGCTTCCTCAGCGACAACGTGACGGCGAGCGGCGCGTGCACCGACCGACTGCGCAACGGTTGGTCCTTCACCGGTCTCGGCGGCGTCTCCGAGCTCAGCTTCCAGTCGCCGCCGTCGGTCTCGAGCGTGACGCCCGGACAGGCGACGCTCGGCACGTCAAACCTCGACGTCGACGTCAACGGCCAGGACTTCACGCCCGGCAACAACGTGGCGTTCTCGGGGAGCGGTATCACGGTCAACTCGGTGACCTACGACTCGCCGACCGACCTCACCGCCAACATCTCGGTTGCGCCCGACGCCCTCGCAGGCATGCGTGACGTCACCGTCACGAACGACACGCTCGGCTCGGGAACGTGTTCCGATTGCTTCATGGTCGCCCCGATCGTGACCGGAGTCAGTCCGGGATCGCTCGGCCAGGGTGCCACGAACCAGAACGTCACCATCACCGGCACGGGCTTCGCGAACGGTGCGATCACAGCGTTCTCCGGCAACGGGATCACCGTGAACTACACCGCCTTCGTGGATCCGAACACACTGACGGCGAACATCAACATCGCTCCGAACGCACCGCTCTCCACCTACGACGTGATGGTGGTCGATCCGGGCTTCGGTGTGGGCTCGTGTGTCGCATGCTTCAGCGTGAATCCGGGCCCGACCGTGACCAGCACGACGCCGAGCTCCAGAGGCGCCGGCGCAACCGGCCAGGTGGTCGCGGTGAACGGCACGAACTTCGCGACCGGAGCGACGGTGTCGTTCCCCGGTAGCGGCATCACGGTCACGTCCACGAGCTTCGTCAGCTCGACGAAGCTCAACGCCACGATCAGCATCGCTCCGGGCACGGCCAACGGCACCCGGTCGGTAGTCGTCAACAACGTCGACGGCGGCTCCGGGTCGTGTGCGGCGTGCTTCACCGTCAACAAGGGCCCGAGCATCACCGACTGGAACGTCCTTTCCGGTGGCTACTACTCGTACGAGAACGAGTGGCGCGGTGTTCCGCTGATACTGGTGCTGCGGCAGAAGTACACGACCGACATCCAGATCACCGGCAGCAACTTCCAGCCGGGCGCAGTGGTCACGTACTCGAGTACCGACGTACGAGTGAACTCGACAACGTTCATCTCGGCCACGAAGATCAAGATGAACATCACGATCGACGTGCTCGACTACGCGGCCAATGCACTACCGACCGACCGATCGATCACGCTCGTCAACCCAGATGGCGGCGCGGCAACGTGCCAGGGATGCGTGGTACTGATCGTCTAGGCCTGACGTCCCACAGCCCACGTCCTTCGAAGGCTGACGGTGCGCAAGCGCCGTCAGCCTTCGACGTTCGTGCGGGCGAGTTGCACACGCGAAAGGTTCTCGGATCGCATGCCGGCACGCTCCGTGTCATGTGCACTCGTTGCCGGTCAGCGGTAATCTTCGCGAGCGCGCGCCGTCCCCGTGTGAACTCGCGAGGTGGAGGACGCAAGCCATGGCAAGAGGGGACGTGGTAAAGCGATGCTTTCTCGGCAATTGATCAGACCGGTCGCGATCGGGCTGGCGGTCATCGGAACGATCTTCCTGGTGCTCGCGATCGTCTACATCACGATGAAAGCGTCGAGCCTTCCGTCGTTCCTGCCGGGCCATCTCACTGAGCGGGTGACGAGGAAGGGGCACGTCATCGGCACCCAGGCTCACTGGAAGCGCGGGATCGTGCTCTTGTTCGCCGCGGTCGCTACGTTTGCGCTGACGTGGTGGCTCGCATTCCGGTACGACCCCGCGGACTGAACTCACACTCACCCAACCCCCGCTCCGTGCCGAGTGCCGACGTGTCGGCGAGAGGTCACGCGAGCGGTTCGAGGACGATCAATGGTCGAAGAGAGCGGCATCACTGCGGCGCTGCCCGATTATCTCGTCGAGCGCGAGATCGGCCGGGGTGGCATGGGTCTCGTCTTCCTCGGCCGGCACGTACGCCTGGGTCGCCTCGTCGCGATCAAGGAGCTACCGCCGACCTTCGCGGCCGATCCGCGCGTCCGCGAGCGCTTCTCCACCGAGGCCCGCACGTTGGCGACGTTGTCGCATCCCCACATCGTCCCCATCTACGACTACGTCGAGCGCGACGGACTGTGCCTGATCGTGATGGAGGAGTTGCCCGGTGGAACGGTCTGGGACCGCTTCACGACGGCCGGACTCACTCCACCGACCGCGTGCGCGGTCGCGCTCGCATGCTGTGCCGCACTGCAGCACGCGCACGACAAAGGGGTCCTGCACCTCGACGTGAAGCCCGACAACCTGATGTTCGCACGCGACGCGGCGATCAAGGTGACCGACTTCGGGATCTCGCGCGTGCTGAGCGGCGACGAGACGCTCGGCACGCTCGACGGCCAGGTGCTCGGGACTCCGGCGTACATGTCGCCGGAGCAGGCACGCGGATCGGAGCTGACGCCCCGGTCCGACGTCTACAGCGCCGGAGTGATGCTGTACGAGCTGCTCTCGGGGCATCTCCCCTGGACCGGCGCCGACACGGCTACCGATCTCCTGCTGAAGCGTCTCCGGGAGGAACCGCGGCCGCTCACCGCCGTCGCCCCGCACGTCCCCAAGGGGCTCGCCGACGCGGTAATGCGCGCCATCGAGCGGGAGCCCGAGAAGCGCTACGCCGGCGCCGAGGACTTCGGTGTGGCGATCGCCGGCGCCTGCGCCGACGCATGGGGCACCGACTGGCTCGACTACGCGGGAATCTCGATCGTCGGGTCCGACCGTCTCTCGATCGCGGCGCGCACGACGACGTCACAGCCGGTGGTGACCGACCAAGCGCTCGCGGCCCGTTCCACGGGAACCGGCGTCGCGCCGGAAACGACGATCGGCGCCGCGGTGGACGGTCCCGGCACCGTGGCGCCGGAGACGACCGCCACTGCGCCGGCGAGCGACACCACGATCGGGTCCGACCGGGCGATCGAGTCCGACCCGGCAACCGATGCTGCTCCGGTGCTCGACCCGCAACCGGCGCCCGCGGATCTTGCCGGTCCGCCCCAGTTCCAGGTCGTGCGCGCTGCCGGCAGTGCACCGCGCATCGAAGGTGCGAACCTCAACGACATCGACCGGTCGGCGTTCGTCGACGTCGCGGAGTCGCTCGGACCGCGCCGCCACGCGGGCCGGTTCTTCGCGCTGGCCGCGGTGGCTGCGATCGCGTCCGTCGTCGGCGCCGCCTTGCTGTTCTCGCCGATCGATCACACCGGCACGCTCGGGCGACAGGGAGTGCGGATCGCCGGCGCGGACGTCGCCCGAGCTCGCCCCTCACTCGATCTGAGCCACGACATACCGATCCGGATCCGTAGCGCCACGCTGGCGGCGCGCACGCGCACGGCGACGCTCGACCTGTCGGTCGCGGGCGTCCCGCTCGGGAACGTCTCGGCGCCGCTGCTCGGCGGCGTCGGAACCTTCAAGCCGAACGTCACGCGCTATGTGGCCACGGGGTCGGTCTCGGCCGAGCTCCGGCTCGACGCACCGTCCGGACGCCAGGTCGGCGACGAGAAGTTCCCGGCAACCGTCGACGGCAAGTGGTACCTGACCGCGTTCGGCCTCGGTGGACTGATCCTCATCCTCGCCGGCTTCGCCTACTTCGAAGGCGCGCTGCGGCCGCTGCGCAGGGGACGCATGCGGATCGCCTCGTTGATCTCGTGCGCGCTGTCCGCCGCCGTGACGGCCATCGGGGTGGCCGCCTTCATCGCGGCGCTCGGACACGCCGACCCGACGCTTGCCGGGTTGATCGTCGCGGCGGCGCTCAGCGCGGCGGCGGGGGTGCTGTTCGGTATCGCCGTGCGCCAGCGGGCGTTACGCGCGGGTATCCGCCGTGCCGTCCGCCGGGCGGAGAGCACGGTTGGAGTTGCCCCCGCAGTCCGTTGAGCACGTCTCCCGCCGGACACCACAACTTCACGCCGCGTGACCGGACGGGCGCCGTCTACTACATTCTGTGGCGGACGCAAGGGGGGAGATGCGCACAATGAGGCGAGCGGCTGTGGCGGCAGCACTGGCGGCGTGCGCGGGTGCCGTCGCGCTCGCCGCACTCCCCGCCTCGGCCGATTCCGCCTCCTCGGTGAAGATCGATTCGGCGTACATCGGCCCACACTCGATCACCGGGCCCACCCGCGATCACCCGATCCCCATCGACCCCGCCGACAAGACGACGCTGTCGATCACCCTCACCAACAACGGGACCGCGCTGGTAAAGGTGCGGTACCTGCGGCTCACCGGCTCGGTCCTCGGCATCCACTTCGCCGACTACCAGGCCAGCGCCAGCGCCGACATCGACCCCGGCCAGACCAAGACGGTGACCTCTCCGGCCGACTTCTTCAACGTCGACAGCGTGGCCCGGGGATACGTCAACGGCAAGATGGAGGTCGTCGACGACCAGCGCTCCACCGTCGCGACGCAGTCGTTCGTCGCCGACATCCACGGCAACCTCGCGTCGTCGGAGGGACTGTTCCTCCTCGAGTTGGTGCTCTTCGCCCTCGTCTCGCTCATCGACATCGGGCTCGGGGTGGCGCGCCGACGGCTCCCCCGCAACCGGTTCGTGTGCGGCTTGCTCTTCGCGTTCGCAGCCGCGAGCACCGTGCTCGCGGTCGTCGTCGGTGCGGCGATGGCCGGCGTCGCGCTCTTCGAGCCGACCGCGTGGGTCCCGGCGCTGTTCATCGCCACCGCGGGCGCGTTCTTCCTCGGGTACATATCGCCGTCTCAGCTCGTTCGCACCGCACCCGAAGCCGCGGAGGACCGCGTCATCGATCTCGTCGCCGCGGACGCGGTCGCACGGGCGACCGGCGAACAGGAGCGACGCACGACCGGTGAGGTCGTCACGCACGCGTCGGGCGACCACACGGGCGCCCTCACCGACGCCGAGGCGGCGGAGTCGCATCCGTCCGGCGAGTTCAAGCCCCCGTCACAACACGACTCCGGTGGGTTCTCGCCGGCCCAACCGCACGACTCGGGGAGTCACGAGCGGCTCGAGTGAGCAAGCGCGGCGGTTCGGCTCCCGCACCCGAGCGTCACTCGCCGACGAAGCCCTCCCACTCCAGCGGGTACACGCGGTGCTCGCCCTCGAGACCCTTGAGCGTCACCACGCGCGGCGCCAAGAACCGCAAGTCGCCGCGAGCGGATGCGATCTCGTGCACGAGCGACGATACGAGGATCTCACGACCGGCCGCGTGACCCGCGACCCGTGCGGCCATCATGACGTGACGGCCGAAGATGTCGTCGCCCGCGGCAATGACCTCGCCCGTGTGCACGCCGACCCGGATGCGGACGGATCCCTCTTCGTCCTGGCGCTCCGACTCCGCCAGCTCCTGTTGCACCGCGATCATGCAGCGCAGCGCGCGCCGCGCACCGGGAAAGGTGAGCATGAAGCCGTCGCCCTGGTTCTTCACCTCGTGGCCCGACCATTGGCGAACGTTGCGACGGATGATCTCGTTGTGGCGGTTCAGGACCCGCATCCACGCGGTGTCGCCGACCGCCGCGGCGCGCTCGGTCGACGACTCGATGTCGCTGAACACGATGGTGATCGTGCCTTCGTAGTCGTGCGGTCCGAGCAGCTCACGGGTTTCGCGCACCGACCGCGCCACCGCGTCGATCGAGGTCTCCCGCGCTCCGGGCACGTTCTCCCCGGAGGCCCGGATGGTGGTGGCTTCACCCGGGACGCTGACGACGGTCTCGCGTGAGCCGGGCGACAACGTCGCTCGATTCGTGTGCACCGCCTGGAAGAGCTCGATGGTCGTATCGCCGACCGCGACGACGGCGCCGGGCCGCAGCACGACCGGCATCTCGACACGCGCGCCGTCGAGGAACGTCCCGTTGGTGCTGCCGAGATCCTCGATGAGGACTTCTGCGCCCCTCGGCGTGATCAACGCGTGGCGCCGGGACGCCTGCGCGTCGGCGATCAGTAGCCCGTCGCACTCCCGGCCGACCTCCAGCGGCTCTACCACTTGGAGCCGGAGGGTGTGCCGGTTGGGCTGCTTGACGATGATGACGGGATACTCCAAAGCTCGGCCTTCCTTGACGAGATGCGTGCCTGGCGCGTGCCGAGACCGTCATCGAGGGTAACCCCTCGCCATCGCCTCCCCTCGCTCGCGATGGTCCCGCGTGGCCATCGCCGCGTGGTCTCCTCGTGCGTTATAGCAAGTGCTGCAACGCGGTTACGCCGACCAACACCGTGACCGCGACCACGATCACGCGCAAGAGGTCGACGAAGATCGGCTCCCGAAGCCAGCGCACCCTCTCATATTCGGCGCGCGTGCGCGTCGTTGGCAACTGTCCGGATCTCGTGGATCACGCAGGCTGTAGCCGGATCTCCTGCACACAGCTCTTGCAAAGGTGCTTGTCGTGCAGATCGACGAGGTCGCCGGAGTCGCTTCCGCAGATCGCACAGCTCGGCGCGACCCGCCGCAACACGAGCTCCTCGCCGCGCGCGGTGAACTCGAGGGTGTCGCCTTCGGTAATTCCCAACAGCCTCCGGAGCTCGGCGGGAACTACTACCCGGCCGAGCTGATCGATTCGACGTGTCGTGCCTATGCCGATGGGCTCCACGTCCAACTCCCGGTGATTCAGGGTGGCGTATGCCAGGTTTGCGCCACCGTTTCTCGTCCGTCCCGAAGCGGACACCTTCATTTTACTTCCGCCACAGGCGCGATCGGGCGACAACCCCGTTGCAGCTCTGTAAAACCCGCCGAATCGGCTACGAAGCGGGCGCGCTCGAACGCTCCGCGAGATAAGTCTCGAAGCGGGCGGCCAGCACTGCTGCGAGGGCCATGACCCTGAGCAGGTCCTCGTCGTCGACTTGCGCGTCGCGGGCCCGGGCGGCCGTCGTCGCCAGCACGAGCGTGCCGACGGACTCCGCCGCGGTCATCGGCTCGGACAGCAACTCGGCGACGGCGTCGGGAATCACCCGGTCGCCGCCCGTCGGGACGCCGACCTCGTCGTGCACGATCGAGCTGGCCGCGATCATCTCGCTCAGCAGATCGCTGAGCGGCACGTCTTCCGAGCGCAGCTGCTCGGCCACTGCCCGGAGCGCGTCGTGTGGCGACTCCCAGGCAATATGTCCAACGCCGCTGCCGAGTCGAGACTCCAAGCCGCCCCATCCCCCCGGGAATGCCGCCCCGCACGACGGTAGGCGCTCGGGCGGCGGCGCGCCACTGCCATCTGAGACCCGGGGGTACCCGAACCGGGAGGACCGGCCGAACCTGACGCTGCCGTCACCTCCGCGCGAGGATGATCGGGCGCGGCGCGGAGTCCTCGAACGCACATCGACTGCAAAGGAGCGCGCGTGGCAACCCGACCTCGAGCGCTCGTTACGGCGCCGTTCCGCGGCGAGGGCATGGACACCCTGCGGTCCCTGGCCGACGTCGTGTACGACCCCTGGATCGAGCAGGTCCCACTCCGCCTCTACAACGGCGAGAAGCTCGCGGCGCGCATCGAGGCCGAGGGTGCCAACCTGCTGATCGTCGAATCCGACTCGGTCAAAGGACCGGTCTTCGACCTTCCGCTCGTCTGCATCGGTTCGTGCCGCGGCGATCCGAACAACGTCGACGTCGCGGCGGCGACTGCCGCCGGAATTCCCGTGCTGCGCGCGCCGGGCCGCAATGCGGACGCCGTCGCCGAGCTCACGATCGCGCTGATGTTCGCGGTCAACCGGTGGGTCGTGCCCGCCGACCACGACGTGCGGTCCGGCGACGTGTATTCGGGCGGGAAGATCCCGTACCAGCGGTACCGCGCGTGGGAATTGAGCGGTCGGACCGTGGGTATCGTCGGGCTCGGCGCAGTCGGCCGGGCCGCGAAGTGGAGATTCGAGGGCGTCGGGATGCGTGTCCTCTCGTTCGACCCCTACAACCCCGCCGCGACGCACAACGACGACCTCGAAGGCATGCTCGCCGAGTGTGACGTCGTGTCGGTCCACGCCGTCGTCACGCCCGAGACGGAAGGGATCATCGGCGCCGAGCAATTCGCGGCGATGAAACCCGGCGCGATCTACGTCAACTCCGCGCGTGCGATGTTGCACGACACCGATGCCCTCGTCGCCTCGCTGCAGTCGGGACACCTCGGCGGCGCAGGACTCGACCACTTCATCGGTGAGAACCTCCCGACCGATCATCCGCTGTGCTCGATGACGAACGTCGTGCTCACCCCGCACATCGGCGGTGCGACGTACGACACCGAGGCGAACCACTCGAAGCTCATCGCCGACGACGTCGCCCGGATCCTCGCGGGCGACAAGCCGGTGAACTGCGTCAACCCGGAGGTGCTCTCGTAATGGCGGCAGTCAAAGGCACGGCGGACGAGATCAAGGCCGAGTTGCTCTGGGTCGCGCAGGAAAGCCTGCGGACGAACCTCGTCCACGGCACGGCGGGAAACTTCTCCGCGCGATTGCCCGACGGCAGCGTGGTGCTCACACCGTCGTCGCTCGCGTACGAGACGATGACCGTCGACGACCTGGTCGTCTGCGACCTCGAGGGCAACGTCGTCTCGGGTGAGCGCGGACCGACCACCGAGAAGATGCTCCACCTCGCGTGCCTGAAGGCCTACGACGAGATCCACGCGGTCATTCATTGCCACGCCAAGTTCTGCACGATGTTCGCGCTCACGCACCAGCCGATCCCGTGCGAGATCGAGGAGGTCGAGGCGTTCGTCGGCGGTGACGTACCGGTCGCGAACTACAAGTTCACCGGCTCGCAAGAGCTCGCCGACGAGGTGTCGAAGTGGGTCGGCGACCGGGCCGCCGTCCTCATGGCGAACCATGGTCTGCTCACGGTGGGCAAGTCACCGAAGGACGCGCTGAAGATCGCGAACATGGTCGAGCTCACGGCGGAGATCATGTGGGGCGCGCGGCTGCTCGGCGACGTCGTGCCGCTGCCCGACAAGACGCGGGAGAAGATGGCGCCCGTCTACAAGATGCTGCGAGGCATGTAGAGCTGCGCCGGCACGCGTTCAGAGCTTGCGGCAGAGCGTCAGGCCGTCGGCGATCGGGAGCATCACCGTTTCGACCCGCTCGTCGGCGGCAACCTTGTCGTTGAATGCGCGGATCGCGAGCGTGTTCGCGTCGACGACGTCGGGATTCACCACGTTGCCGTCCCAGAGCACGTTGTCGACCAGGATCGCGGCGCCCGGGCGCATCCGCGGCAGCAGTGCGTCGAAGTAGTTGCTGTAGTTCGGCTTGTCGGCGTCGATGAACGCCAGGTCGAAAACCGTGTCGGCCGGGAGCGCCGCGATCGTGTCGAGCGCCGGAGCGATGCGCAGGTCGATGCGATCGGCGACGGCCGCGGCTTCCCACGCCCGGCGTCCGATCGCGGTCCACTCCTCGGAGACGTCGCAACACACGAGCCGTCCGCCGGGCACCAGGCCACGCGCCACGCACAGGGCGGAGTAGCCCGTGAAGGTTCCGATCTCGATCGCATGTTGCACTCCGAGCAAGCGCGTGAGAACGGTCAGGAACGCGCCCTGCTCGGGCGCAATCTGCATGTTCGCGACGGGCCCGAGCTCGGCCGTCTCCTCGATGAGTGCCCGCTGAACGGAATCGGGCGGTGTCCCGTGTGCAACGAGGTAGTCGGAGAGCTCGGCCGACAGGAGAAACGATTTCGGAGGACGCGCGGCTGCCATGGTCGGCGACGTTAGCGGCCGTCGTCCGGTCCGGATCTGTGCCTGACACGAGCGTCAGGAAGCGCGTACGATCCGACCACCCCGGGGCGTCGCAGTCGACGGGGAATCCGGGCCGTTCGTCGGGAGAGAGCGTGACCGATCTGCAAACTGGTGCGGAGCCCGAGGGCAGCGCGGCCTCGTTGGCTGCGGCGGTCCTCGACGAGGAGGCGGCGCGCCAGGCGGCCCAGGCCCGGGCCAAGGAGCAGATCATCTTCCCGGACGACTTGCTGCCCGGGGTCAACTCCGATCCGGTCAACTTCACTGAGGCGTTCGCCAAGGGCGGCGTCTTCATGTTCGTCATCCTCGGGCTCCTGATCTCCTTCGACCAGCTCACGCTCAACGCGGTCCAGACGATCGAACCCGAGCTGCGTCGTAGCTTCCACATCAGCAGCGGCGCGGTCGTGTTCATCACCGCGGCCTCGAGCCTCTTCTACGCGCTCGGTGCGCTACCGATGGGTTGGCTCGCCGACCGCATGAAGCGCGTGCCGATCGTTGCGATCGCGAGCCTCGTCGCCGCGGGGTTCACCTTCATGTCCGCGATGGCCGGCAGCGCGTTCGTCTTCTTCTGGTGCGTCTGCCTCACGGGTGTGGCGAAAGCCAACGGCATCGCCGTGCACCAGCCGCTTCTCGCCGACAACTACCCCATCGGCATCCGGGCCCGGATGTCGGCGCTGTTGAACATCGGCCAGCAGGTCATCGGCAACCTCAGCCCCGTGGTCGTCGGCGCGATCGCGACGTATGCGGGTGGCGTCGAGGGCTGGCGCTGGGCATTCGTGGTGATCGGTATACCGGGCGCGATCCTCTCGATAGCCGCGTTCTTCATGCACGAACCGCCGCGCGGGCAGTTCGAGAAGGAGGATGTGCTCGGCGAGGTCATCGAGGACGAGCATCCGATGCAACCGTCGATGGAGGCTGCGTTCGCGCGGCTGAAGAAGATCGCGACCGTGCGCACTTCCATCGCCGCGTTCGCGGCGCTGGGCTTCGGGATCTTCGCCCTCGGCGGGCTGCAGGTGCTCTACCTGAACGACACGCTGCACGTCACGAACGTCTTGCACCGGGGCTTCATCCTCAGCCTCGCCGGGTGGGCCGCGGTGCCGTTCCTCTATCCGGTCGGCCGCTACTTCGACCGCACTTATCGTAAGAATCCGGCGAAGGCGCTGGTGCTCGTCGGCTTGCTGATCCTGCCATCGGCGATCTTCACGCCGCTGCAGGTCTCGACGCACAGCACCACGATGTTCGTCATATGGGGCATCCCGCAGGCGGTGCTCACGGCGTGCGCGTTCGCGATGGTCACGCCGGTGTTGCAGGCCGTCTGCCCGTATCGCATCCGCGGCCTGGGCGTCGCCATGGGTGTGATGTACATCGTGTTCATAGGCGGGTTCGGCGGCGCGATTCTCGCCAACTTCTTCACCAACGCGTTCGGCGTGCGCACGACGGTGATCATCCTGCTCGTGCCCACCAGCATCGTCGGCAGCCTCTTGCTCATGAACGGCGCCCGGTTCATCCGCCACGACCTCTCCCTCGTAGTCGAAGAGCTTCTCGAAGAACAGGAAGAGCAGCGCAAGCGGTCGGTCGAGGGGGCCCGCACGCCGGTATTGCAGGTCGTGAACACGGATTTCTCGTACGGCGCCGTGCAGGTGCTCTTCGACGTCAACTTCGAGATACATCGCGGAGAATGCGTCGCGCTGCTCGGCACGAACGGCGCGGGCAAGTCGACCATCCTGCGCGTGATCAGCGGTCTCGAGGTCCCCGAACGCGGGGTGATCCGCCTGAACGGCCGCAACATCACCTTCGTGGCGCCGGAGCAACGCGTCCGGCATGGGATCGTGCAGCTGCCCGGCGGCAAGGGCGTGTTCCCGAGCCTGACGGTGATGCAGAACCTCGGCGTGAGCGCCCGGTTGCGCAAGGGAACGCCCGCGGAGATCGACGAACGGATCGAAGGCATCCTCGAGCTGTTCCCCGAGCTCGCCGAGCGGCGCAAGCAGATGGCCCGCAGCCTCTCCGGCGGCCAGCAGCAGATGCTCGCGCTCGCCCGGGTCCTGATGCAGGAGCCGGAGATTCTGCTCATCGACGAGCTGTCGCTCGGCCTCGCGCCGGTGGTCGTGCAGCGGATGCTCGAGCTCGTCGACGTGCTGAAGGCGCGGGGCCAGACGATGATCATCGTCGAGCAGTCGTTGAACGTCGCGCTGGCGATCTCCGACCGCGCGATCTTCCTCGAGAAGGGCGAAGTGAAGTTCGAGGGCAACGCACAGGAGCTGATGGAGCGCGATGACCTCGCGCGCGCCGTCTTCTTCGGGGCCGAGGGCGGCTGATGCTCGGCTCGATCCTCGTGCCCCATTTGTGGACCGCGAACCTGCTGTTCGAAGGTTTGATCCAGGGCCTCATCGTGTCGGTGCTCGCGATGGGTCTCGTGCTGATCTACCGGTCGAGTCGTGTGATCAACTTCGCGGTCGCGAACATCGGAGTGCCGGCGGCCGCGCTGCTGGCCGTGATGGTGGTCCGCTCGCACTTCCCGTACTGGCTCGCGCTCGTGCTGGCCATCGCGACGAGCACGATCGCCGGCGGACTGATCGACGTCTTCATCATCCGGCGCCTCTTCAAGGCGCCGCGGGTCATCGTGCTGGTCGCGACGATCGGTGTCGCCGAGCTCATGGACGCGATAACCCTTCAGCTGCCGGCCTACAAGACGGGGAAGTTCCAGACCGAATACCCGTCGCCCTTCGCCAGTCAGCTGCACATCACGTCGCTGGTGAACTTCCACCTCGGCGGCCTGCGGCTCCACGTCACCAACATCGTGATCACCGGCGCCGACCTCATGGCGCTGATCTCGGTGCCGCTCGTCACCCTCGGACTGTGGTGGCTGCTCGGTCACACCACGTTCGGCGAGTCGGTGCGCGCCACCGCCACGAATGCCGACCTGGCACGGCTCACCGGGATCAGTCCCAAGCTGATGTCCACCGCGATCTGGACGATTGCCGGGTTCCTGTCGGCTATCGCGATCATCCTCTACGCATCGCAACAGGGATCGGCCGACCTCGTGCAGATCGGGCCCGAGACGCTGCTGCTCGGGTTGACGGCTGCACTCATCGGCGGGATGACGTCGTTTCCGCGCACGGCCGTGGGCGCGATCGTCGTCGGTCTCACGTACCAGGTGCTCGTATACAACTTTCCCAACACCCCCGGCCTCGTGGAGTTCGTGCTGTTCGGCCTCGTGCTGGTGCTCGTCGCCCGGATGAGCCGCGCCGAGGCGGGGATCGGTACCGAGAGCTTCGCGTTCGCCCCGCGCATCCCGCCCATCCCCGAACGGCTGCGCGAGGTGTGGTGGGTGCGACGCATGCCGAGCGTCGTCGCGGGCGTGGCGCTGGCCGTCGCGGTGATCGTTCCGCTGATCGTGCACCAGTCGGCCCACCACGAGGCGTACACGCTGATTCTCGCGACCGCGATCGTGGCGATCTCCGTCACCGTGCTCACCGGCTGGGCCGGACAGCTGTCGCTCGGCCAGGCGGCGTTCGCCGGACTCGGTGCGCTAAGCGCGGGCGCTTTCATCCGCGGCATAACCCTCGACATCGGCTGGCGGTCGAACCGGCTCGCGGACGGCTCGGTGCGACCCCTCCCTATGGCCGGCGCGCTCGTGCTCCTCATCCTCGCGGCGACGGCGTTCGGAATCGCTTTGACGCGCGGCCTCGAGCGGCGCCGGCGCGGGCTCGCGCTCGCCGCGGCGTTGGGATGCCTCGTCGGTGCCGCCGTCCTGTTCCCCGCGTCGATCGACCGATCCGGCAATCTTCATCGCGTCCCGTTCGTGCTCGCGGTCTTCCTCGGTGCGGTCATCGCCTGCGTCGTGGCCGTCTCCGTCGGCCTCGGCGCGCTCCGCGTGAAGGGCCTGCTCCTTGCGATCAGCACCCTCGCGTTCGCGATCGCGGCGCAGACCTACATCTTCCCGCTGCCGATCCTGCTCGGGCCCCTGGGCGACGGGCAGAACGCCGAGGTCGACCGGGGCAAGCTCGGCCCGATCGACCTGACCCTCCACAACCGCGCGTACTACTACTTCACGCTCGGTTGCCTCGTGCTCGTCCTGCTACTGGTGGGTCGACTCCGGCGCACGGGGATCGGCCGGACGATCGTCGGCGTCCGCGAGAACGAACCCGGCGCGTCCGCCTTCACGGTCTCGCCGACCCGGGCCAAGCTCATCGCATTCGCCTTGGCGGGCTTCGTCGCCGGACTCGGCGGTGCCTTGCTCGGAGGCGCGGTCGAGACGATCAGCTTCACGAACCAGTTCTTCCGGGTCGAGGACTCGCTGTCGATCGTCGCGATAGCAGTCATCGGCGGACTCGGCAGCCTTGCGGGGGCCATCACGGGCGCGCTCTGGGTCGTCGGGCTCCCCCTGTTCTGGCCGAAGAACGAGACGGTGCAACTCTTCAGCTCCAGTATCGGGCTGCTCATCGTGCTGCTGTACATCCCGGGCGGCTTCACGCAGCTCGGCTACTCCCTGCGGGGAATGATCCTGCGTTGGCTCGAGAAACGCCTCCCCGAACGCGCCACCAAGACCGCCACCGCGCCTCCGGTCTCGTTGACGCGAATCGCCGCCGGTCCGGCCGCGACCAACGACGACGGAAGCGTGATATCGACGCTGGGATTGTCGGTTGACTTCGGTGGCCTGGTCGCGGTCGACAGCGTCGAGTTCCGGGCGATGCCGGGCGAGGTCGTCGGGCTCATCGGTACCAACGGTGCCGGCAAGTCGACGTTGCTGAACGCGATCGGCGGGTACGTGCCGAGCCGCGGTTCGGTGCGGCTGCTCGGCGAAGAGGTGTCCGGCCTGGCGCCGCACCGCCGGGCACGCGCGGGGCTCGGGCGCACCTTCCAGGCCGCGACGCTCTTCCCCGAGCTCACGGTGCGCGAGACGGTCCAGCTTGCGCTCGAAGCCCGCGGCTCGACGTCGTTCTGGGGCTCGCTGCTCTTCTATCCGCCCTCGATTCGCAAGGAGCGGACCAAGCGCGCCGAGGCCGCCGAGCTGATCGACTTCCTCGGTCTCGGACGGTACGCCGACCGCTTCATCGCCGAGCTCTCGACCGGTACACGGCGGATCGTCGAGCTGGCCTCGGTGCTCGCGGTCGCGCCACGGGTGGTCTGTCTCGACGAGCCCACGGCCGGGGTCGCCCAACGCGAAGCCGAGGCGTTCGGGCCGCTGATCAAGCGGGTCCAGCACGAACTCGACGCCACCCTCGTCGTCGTCGAGCACGACCTCCCGCTGATCATGTCGATCAGTGACCGGATCTACTGCATGGAGTCGGGTGCGGTCATCGCCGAGGGCACGCCCGAGACGGTGCGCGCCGACCCCCTGGTCATCTCGTCGTACCTCGGCACCGATGATCGGGCGATACAGCGTTCGAACGCCGCGGCGGGCTCGGCGGCCGTCTGACCGTTCCCCTACGACTCCCTAGGCGCCGGAGACGTTCTGGACGGGCGTGAGGTGCGTCCAATCGCCGTCTGCACCGATCGTCGGGTCGTAGGCCACGAGTCCGTAGGTGTCGTCGGCGTCGTACTTCCCACGGTGGAGCGACGCGTAGATCGTCGAGGTGTCGTCGACGGGCCCGAAGTTGTTCACCGTGTTCGCCCAGTTCGTGTCGTTCAGGTACGGCCCTACGCGCTTGGCGATGGTCGCGAAGAAATTCGTGAACAGGCAGGCCGTCTCGACCTCGTCATAGATGTTGTTCTGCTTGCCGTTCGGCAGCTTGATCACCACGTTCGGTGAAGGCACCTTGCGGCCGGTCGCCTTCTCCCATATGTCGCGGCAGTAAGCGAAGTGTGGTGTCTTCGTGTGCTCGAGACCGGTCTGCCCTTCGGCGGTGATGATCCCGTCGTAGGGATTCGGCGACTTGTGCGCGTCCTGCTCGCCCCGCGCACTGTCGAGGACCGCAGTCGTGTCGGCGACGAGCGTCATCGACGGGACGGCCGCTTTGATCTTGTCGACGAACTGCGTCGACGACACCTCGTCGCCGACCAGGATCAACGCGTTCGTCCCGTCGCTCTTCCAGTGTTCGACGAAGCTGTCGAGTTGCGCCTGGGCCGCAGTGGTGTCGCCGTTGGAGATCGTGAGTGTCGCATCGGTTCCCCGCTGTACGCCCAACTTCTTCAGAGCCGGGACGACCACGGAGTCGACGCGAGGCTTGTCGGCCGCGATGTCGACGATGCTGACCTTCTTCCCGCGCAACGTCCCCTGTCGCTGCAGCAGCGCCATGATCACGCGCAAGCGGCGCTCGGGCGTGATGTCGGGCGTGAGCATGAGACCCGGGGGCCCGCGATCGACGAGGGCCTGCGTGAGGGCATCGGCGATCACGATCGTGTGGTGCTCTTTCGAAAAGCAGAGCTGTGCCGCTCCCGAGGGGTCGTAAAACGTCCCCACCGCCGCGAACACCTTGCTGTCGTCGGTGAGGGACGTGCACGCCGTCTGCTCGGTCGCGGTGTTTGTCGGGCAGTACGACTTGTAGAAGGGGACGATCCTGCGGCCGTTTATGCCGCCCTTGGCGTTCAGGTCGTCGATGAAGATCTGGAACGTCGCCTTCTGATCGGGCTCGATCGCGCTGACGTACTGCTCGATGCACGAGTAGTCGATCATCATCACGCCGAGCCTGATCTCGGTCGCGCTGACGCCCCGACCGAGGGACCTGTCGGTCGGGGTCGACGCGGTCGTCCCGCCGCCAGACTGCGGCGGCGAACCTTGATTCTTGGAGCTGCTCCCGCATGCCGTGGCGACAACGATCAGTCCGATCGCCACCGCGCGCGGCATGCGACTCGAGTGCATAGGAATGCCCCGCGAGCCCTGACGTCAGCTGGAAATGTTCTGGTACGGGCCGAGTGCTTTCCAGTCGCCGAGCTTCGAGATGTTCTCGTCGAACGATTGCAGCTGGAAGGTGTCGTCGAAGTCGTACTTGCCGGTCTTCAGCGATGCGTAGGGCCCGCCACCCCGGTTCGCAATGTTCCCGTAGCTGTCGACGGTCGAAACCCAGTTCGACGTGTTGAGGTACGGGCCGACCTTCGTCGCGACGTCGGCGAACAGCGACACCGTCTGGCACGCGTCGTTGAAGTTGCCGTAGGTGTCGAGTGTCTTGCCGTCGGGCCCGGGAATGACCTCGTCGGGCGTCGGAGCCGTTTTCCCGGTGTACTTCTTCCAGATCGCGGCGCAATACGCGTAGTTGGGACCCTTGACGTAGTCCTTGGGGTTGTAGCCACCGGCGAGGTACATGCCCTGGTACGGGTTCGGCTTGATCCCGGCCGTCTTCTCCTCCTGGCCGAAGGTGCGCACGTCGTCGACGTTCGTCATCAACATGACGCCCGGCATCCCCTGCGCGAGTTTCTCCATGAACTGTTGCGAGGCGACGTTCTCACCCGCGACGTACACCGAATTCACGTTCTCGGACTTCCACCGCTCGATGAAACTCGACAGCTGAGCCTGCGCGGCCGTCGTGTCGGTGCCGGCAATCGAGAGGTACGCGGACGTGCCCGTCGGGATGCCGAGCTGCTTCAGCTTGGGCAGAATGGTGGTCTTCGCCTCCGCCTCTTCCGAGGTTGTCGCGAGCACCGCGACCTTCTTGCCGTTGAGCAACCCCTTCTGGTGGAGCAGGTCGAGGAGCACACCGTCCTTACGCTCCGGAGTGGTCCCCGGGAAGATGACCATGCCCGGAGGTGACTGGTTGATGATCGCCCGGGTCAGGTCGAAGCTCATGACCGGCGTCTGGTGCTTCTTCGCAAGACAAGTCTCGACCGCGCCGTCGCTCCCGGCGTCGCTCAGGTTGCCGATGACGGCGAACACCTTGTCGTCGTCGGCGAACCCGGTGCAGACCTGCACGTTGAGCTCGCTCGTACCCGTGATGGGGCAATACGTCTTGAAGACGGCAACGATCTTGCGCCCGTTGATCCCGCCCTTCGCGTTGATGTCGTCGATGAACGCCTGGTAACCCGCCTGCTGGTTGGTACGGATCGAGTTCACGTACTGCTCGATGCAGGTGAAATCGACGAGCGAGATACCTAGCTTGACGGTGGACGCGGTCACGCCGCGGCCGAGAGTCTTCGAAACCACGTGCGTTGTCGTCGGCGTCGTGGTCGCCGAACCAGCGGTGGTCGATTTGCTGCTGCTTCCGCAGGCCGCGAGTACGAGCGCCAATGCGGTGATGACTGCAGCGAGTGTTCGCCGTCCGTTCATGACAACCTCCCCCGGGGTTGGCCGATCATAAGCCTTGATCGGCCGCGGGGGTGGTCAAGCCATGCTCACGCGATCACGCCAGCTCCACCAGGTCGAGGAGATCGTCCGACCAGTAGTCGACGGCGCCTTCGGGCATCAGCAGCACCCGGTCCGGCGCGAGCTCGGTCACGAACTCGGGATCGTGGCTGACGAGCACCATGGCGCCCTTCCAGGAACGAAGCGCGTTGCCGATCGCGGCGCGTGAAGGCGGGTCGAGGTTGTTCGTCGGCTCGTCGAGCAGGAGGAGGTTGTGGCGGCCGGCGACGAGCATGGCCAGCGCAAGCTTCGTCTTCTCTCCGCCCGAGAGCGTGCCCGCGTCCTGGAACGCGAGCTCCCCGCGCAGCCCGAACATGCCCAGCAAGCCGCGGAGGAACTGCTCGCCTTCTCCCGACGCCTCCCGGATGTGCTCGATGACGGGGCGCCCGGCGGTGATGCCCTCGTGCTCTTGGGCGTAATAGCCCATCGACGCACCGTGGCCGAGCGTGACCTCGCCCAGGTCGGTCTCGAGCTCGCCGACGAGCGACCGGAGCAGCGTGGTCTTGCCCGCGCCGTTCAGGCCGAGCACGAGGAGCCGTTCACCGCGCCCGACCTCGAAGGTGACATCCTCGAACACGACCTTCGGTCCGAACGCCTTGGCGAGGTCAACCACCTCGAGCACCACCCGGCCCGCGTGCGGAGGATCGGGCAACGACACGCGCATCGTGCGCGCCGATTTCGTCACCTGGATCCGCTCCGCGTCGAGCTTGTCGACGCGCCTATCGAGGGTCTTCGCAATCCGCGCGCGCTTCTCGGTCTGGTGGCGCATCGAATCGGCGAGCGTGCGCAGCCGGCGGATTTCCTGTTCCTGGCGCGTCGCGATCTTCGCTCGCCGCGCTTCGTCGGCCTTGCGCGCGACGAGATACTGCGAATAGGTCCCCCGGTACTCGATCATCTCGCCTTCGTCGAGGTGCAAGATGCGCGTGATCGCCTGGTCGAGCAGCGCGAGGTCGTGGCTGATCACGAGCAGCGAACCCCGGTAGGAACGCAGGAACGACATCAACCACGCCTTGGCGTCGACGTCGAGGTGATTCGTCGGCTCGTCGAGGAGCATCAGATCGCCCCCGGCGAAGAGAATCCGCGCCAGCTCGGCGCGGCGCCGCTCGCCGCCGGACAGCGCGGTGATCGGGAGATCGAGGCGGTCGGGCGGGAGGCCGAGCCCGGCAACGATGCGGCGAACATCGGACTCGGCCGCGTAGCCACCGGACGCGCCGAATGCATCCTCCGCGGTCGTGTAGGCCTTGACGTTGCGCGCCGACGGGTCGGCGTCGACCTTCGTCCGCAACTCTTCGAGACGGCGCGCGGCCACGTCGAATCCGCGCCCGGACAGGACATGCGCGAGCGCCGTGCCGTCGAGGCCTGAGCCGCGCGGCGGCGGATCCTGCGGGAGGTAGCCGACGGATTCGGGCCGCAGGACGATGCCCTGCGCGGCGGGCGCGGCGCCGGCGAGCACCTTCAGCAGCGAGGTCTTGCCCGCGCCGTTCCGGCCGACCAGCCCGACCTTGTCACCGGCGTGCAGCGAGAACGACGCGTCCGCGAGCGTGTACCGCCCGCCGACCTCGACCGCGAGTTCCCGTACTTGGAGCACGGGTAATTATGACGTGTCGGGCGCGGCTTCCGGTCCGCTTTGCGCGGCCCCGGAAGGGCCGGCTGCAGGGCGCAGCCGGTCGCGCAGGATCTCGACGACGGCGTCGGAAGCAAGGAGGACGACCGCGATCCACGCGAGGGTGCGCGCGTGCGGAAATACCGTGGGCCATTCGAAGACCGACGGGTACCGGTACCGGTATTGCTCGACAACGATGTAGAGCCCGCACAGCGCGAGGAGTGCGGCCGGCACGACCATCGCAACGGCGCGTAGGCGCGGGCGGACCATGGTGATCGCGACGACGAGCGCGACCAGCACGCCGACCCACGGCGTCACCACCAGCGCGCCGAGCAAGCCGCTCACGAGAGGTGCGATCCAGCGGACGCGCCCCGTCGGACGCGTCGGCGGCAGGTTGCCCCACGGCGAGAGCTCGACGTCGGCGTCACCCGCACGCGCGGTCGCCGCGGTGGCGATCACCGACCGGCGCCGGAACCACGTGTAACCGATGATCAAGAGGCATATCAGCGCGCCGAGCAGCGAGAGAGCGATCGCACCCCACACCTGTTTCTGCGGTGTCCACTGGAACACGACGTCGAAGGATCCCGCCGCGGGCGGCGTCACCAGCCAGCCGTTCGCATAGCCGTCGACGAGCTGCGACGGACCGAGGTCGGGACCGTGCACGATGCGCGCGTGCCAGCCCGGGCTCTGCGACTCGCCGAGCACCAGCCAGAACGGCTTGGTGCCGGCCGCGGGCTGGATGCGAACGTGCATGTCGGTGGCGCCGTTGTGCACCACGCTGACGGTCGCGGGCGTCGGTGCCGGCGACGACACGCGGACACGGCCGCCGGCGGCGCGCACCGGAACCGCGGGAGTGCCGGACGCGAGGACCACGCGATCGATCGAGAACCCCGCGTCCTTGCCGCGCGCCGTCGTGAGGACGTGGTTACCGGCCCGCAGGTCGAGCGAGCCGCCGCACGGCGTGACGGCAAGGCCCATGGGCTGCCCGGCGACGCCGGCCGGCCCGGTGACGCGGACCGCGATGGGGCGGCCGTCGAGCGCGACGAGGTCGCGGCGGCATCCGCTGTCGATCCGGCTCGCGGCCGGGGCGGTCACCACAGCGGGGACACCGAACTCGGCGATCCCGACCGGTTCCACTCGGGTGCGCGCGGTACCGAACAGGCGGGTCGACTCCGGGCGCACGCCGGTGATCGTCAGCCGGATCCGGCCCCCTCGTACGGCCGGGAACGTCACGTGAACGCGCGTGGTCGCGTTCTCGGCGGCCTGATCGACGATGGGCGGCACCGTGATGGTGCGGGTCTGCCCGTCGACGTCGAGCCGGAGCGAGGTCGGGACGGAGTGACGGCCGTCGGCGACGACGTCCAGGTCGAGCCCGTCGAACGAGACCGGCCGCGTCGCGTCGATCTGCGCCCACTGCCCGATCACCGTGTCGAAGGGCGTCTGCCACGCGGTGGTCGGATCGTCGTCGAACGCGGACTGGGCGCGGCACGCCAGACACCCTTCGAGGAACGCGCTCGACACCGCGATCGGTCCGGTGGTCGAACCCTGCAACGCGCGTTCGATCACCGCCTGGGGAGCATCGGGACTGATCGTCGCGTTGCCGGTCAGCACGAACGTGCGCGGTCCGGGCACGGCGAACGCGCGCGAGATCGACGACTCCGGTTGCGTGCGAGGCGGCACCGGGCGGATGGCGTCACGGCTCATGACGTACACGAGCGGGTGGTCGCTCGCGGACGGTCCCAATGCACCGACGAGGTCGGTGGGCATCTGGATGACCTCGGTGACGCCGACGTCGTGGATTGCGTTCTGGTCGCGCAGGCGGATCTCCGCGAAGCCGACCGGATCTTCCTGCCCGAAGAGGTTCGTCCGGTGGTCGTTGGTCTGCACGATGCGAATCGAGAACGAATGGAAGGTGCGCTTCGGGAACGTGATCGTCTGGCCGGTTTCGGTGCGCGACGCGGGACCCAGCGTCACGTCCACCGGGTGGCCCCCGTCGAAGGAGAGCTCGACGTTCGTGATGAACCGGTTGGGGTTGCCCGTGAGCGGCTGTACGAGGTTGACGTGGTTCGTCGTGATCGAGCCGTCGAGGTCGATCTCGATGCGCTGACCACGGGCGTCGCCGAATCCCTGGGTCTCCCACGCGGTGGTCGGGTCGCCGTCGAGGGCCTGATCGGGCCGGTCCTCGGGCCAGTACGTGTTGGTGTTGCCGTACGCGGTCGCGACCACGCGCTGGACGCCGACCTGATCTGTGGTGGTCAGCGCGGAGGGCTGCTCGCCGGGGAACACGTCGAGCCGCGCGTCGTTCGGATCGGTCGTGAGCGGCTGGTCCGCCGCGTTCTTCTGTTCGGTGAAGCCGACGGTCTGCGTGACGGTCGTCCAGCGGCGGGCGCGCAACCGGTTGTCGTCGGTGACGACCAGCACATCGCCGGGCGTGGTCGCGTTCTTCAACGCTCCCGCGCTCGTGTACGACGCCGAGTACCGGACGACGCCCGCGCCGTCGAGCAGGCCCGCACCCGCCGCGTCGACGAGTCCTTCGCCGTCGCCGCTGACCATCAACCCGTGGTCCTGCGACTCGGCGCGCACGATCTTCGTCGGATTCGCGACGTGATAGATCTCAACCGGAGCGACCGCCGGCGCGGACGCCGGCGTCGCCAGGCTGATCTCGTCGCTGTATCCCGCCGGCAGCGCGAACTTCGACGGTGGACCGTATCCCTGCGGTGAGCCGAGGCCGGGCGCCGCGCCGAGAACGGCCGCGAGGTCCTGCGGGCGGACGAGGTCATAGCGCTCGTAGTTGATGTCGTTGCGTGCCACCACGTCGCCCACGCCCATCCTCCGCCAGAGCGGGACGAGTGCGGCCGGATCCGCGTCGCCGACCTGGAGACGGCGGTCGATCGCGTTCAGCAGGTCGGCGGATCCGGGCGTGCCGTACGGGATCAGCTCACGCGCGACGTACGGCCGGTCGGTGAGCCCGGGCGTGATCGGATCGACCGTGTTGCCCCACGTGTACGACGCGAAGTCGGCGCCCGGCTCTTCGAGGATCCGAGTCTGGTGATCGCCTTGGTTCAACGACGCGATGGCCTCGGTCCAGTACGACGGCAGCGTCTCGTCACGTTGCAGGTTCTTGCCATAGAACGTGCCGTCGACGAGGGCGGGGAAGTTGACGAGCACGAGCACGCCGACGAGAGCCGGCACCGCGATTGCAAGCCGCGTTCGCCCCCGCGCGTCGAGCCATTTGAACGCGGCGTTCACGGCAAGGCCGAGAAGCACTGCGAGCGCGAGAATGACGAGCGGCGCCGCCCGCCCGGTGCTGCGTAGCGCCAAGCCCGCCGTCGACGAGTTGGCGAACGCCTTGAAGAGCGCGCCGAGAGGCGTAGGCGTGTCGTACGGGTGCGCACCCACGGAGATGACGACGCCGACGAGCAGGAGGATCACGAAGAACGCGCGATGCCGCCAGCGCAGGAATGCGCCCGCGAGGAGCGAGAGCACGACGAGGCCGTATCCCGCGAGGATGACCCACAGGTGCTGCGTGTAGTCGCGTGCGGCCTCGATCCACGGGCCGAGCCGATCCTGGCCGTAGAAGAACCAGTACCCGAGACCGCGCAAGACCTCGTTCGGCATCGACGTGAGCGCGACGGTCTTGACCGTCTCGCTGTACTCGAGCACGTCGAGGCCGTACTTGCCTTGCATGCGCAAGCCCGAGATCCACCACAGCGACGTGAGCAGCGTGAGCGCGCCGGTACGCACGAGAACGCCCATCGCGCGCCGGGCATCGACTTCGCGCGCGACCAACCACGAGTAGAAGATCCAGAGCACCGGGCCGATGCCCGCGTAGATGAGCGCGGTGGCATTCACCCCGCCGATGATCTGCACGATCAACGCGAAGATCGCCGGATAGCGCCACCCCTTCTCGCGTAGAGCCTTGCGAACGACGGCGATCATCCACGGCAACGCGGCCCACGGCATCAACAGGACCGAGATACGCGCCGCATAGTCGAGGACGTACGGCGTGAGCATGTACGCGAGCGCCGCGATGACGATCCCGGGGCCGCGCAGCCCGAACGTGCGGAGGAGGTAGAGCACGCCGAGCGCAGCCACGAACAACAGCGATCCGAGCCAGAGTCGCTGCGAGACCCAGGCGGGTGAACCGAGACGGTCGAGGACCCAGTAATAGGGCCCCATCGGGAACGCGTAGCCAATGGTCTGGTGCGTCACCGTGCCCATGCCGACGTGCGGATCCCACATCGAGAGCGATCGTGAGAGCAGGCGCCCCGGGTCGAGATACAGGTACTGCTTCGTGTCGGCGCCGACGCGGCCGGGCGCGGTCAGCAGCGCGGGCACGTACGCGAGCAGCGCAAGCAGGGTGTAGCCGAGCACCGACCGCTGCCGGCGCGTACCGGGAAGGGCCCTCACGCGGGTTTGTGGCGCCGGGCCTCGGCCGCGAGCACTTCGAGCGTGCCCCGTGCCGTCGCCGCCCAGGTGAACTGAGACGAGTGTTCGAGTGCGTTCTTCCCGAGAAGCGCGCGGAAGGCATCGTCGCGCAGTACGCGGTCGAGTGACGCGACGAGACCCTTCTCGTCGTCGACGAGAAGCCCGGTGACACCATCGACGATCGCATCACTGTGACCGGCGATCCGCGTGGCCACCGCGGGGGTCCGGCACGCGCCGGCCTCCGTGATCGTCATCCCCCAACCTTCGTGACGGGACGCGCTCGCCAGGACCCAGGCGCGGTTGTAGAGATCGAGCAGGGTGGCGTCGTCGACGCGACCCGGGAGCGAGATCCACTGTTGCGCGCCGAGCTCCGCTATGCGGCGTTCGAGATTCTCGCGTTCGTAGCCCTCCCCCACGATCACCGCGCGCAGATCCGGCCGGCGCAGCTTCACATCGGCGAGCGCGTCGATCAACACGTCGAAACGCTTGACGGGAACGAGTCGACCGACCGCGAGCACGAGCGGGTCGGGATCGCGAACTCCCGCAGGCCGGAACGACGGGTCGACGCCCGGGGGAACCACCGTGATGTTCGACGGACGGAGCCGGAGCCGGCGCGAGATCTCGTCCTTCGACGACTGCGACAAGGTCACGATCCGGGCCCCGCGATACAGCGGCGGTGCGACACCGAATTCGATCGTCCGGCCCAGCTTCGCGAGGCGAGGCGGAAGCGTCATCTCCCACATCGAATCGTGCACGTGGTGCAGCCAGATCGCGCGCGGACGCGTCGCGGCCCAGACCGGCGAGAAGAAGGGCATGCCGTTCCATATCTCGACGAGAGCGTCGCTCGCACCGTGCCAACCCATCATCTCGCTGAACGCGGCGCGCGGGAACACGAGGTAGCGGCCGGCCTTGCGAATGACGCGGTAGCCGTCCCGCCAGCTCACCTGCGGCGATCCCGGCGCGAACGAGGTCCGCATCGTCACCTCGATACCGGCCTCGCCCCAGAGCGCGGCGACCCGGGCTGCGTGGATCTCCGAGCCGCCGGCCTCGGGATCGTCGATGTCGCGCCACGCGAGGATCGCGATGCGACGCAGGCCCGCGGCCGCGGCGATGTCAGCGAGTTGTGCGATGTCGTCGGGGCCGGCACCGGCGCGGGCGGGATCGGTCAACTGAAGTGCGCCTCCGCAGCACGAGCGGACATCCGGGACGGCGCGGGAGTTTAGAGCGGGGACCCCGTCGAGTACGGGGTCGCGCCGGCCTCTCCACCTCGCCGGCGGTACGCTCCCCCGGTTGTAGGTGCGGTCATGAGGTTCGGGTCCCCGGGTTCGGGTCCCGAGGTTCGGGTCACGAGGTTTAGGTCGCGGGTTGGGTTCCGGAGCCGGCACGGCTATGAAGCTGACGGGCGAGCGCCCGATGCAGGGGGCGACACCCGACTCGTTGCTCGCGTTTCATGACGCGGGCTACCGCGAAGTCATCGCCCGGCTCGGTGCGGGTATCACCGTCGACATCGGGTGTGGCATCGGCGACGAGACCCGCCGGCTCACAGGCTCCGACCGGATGGTGATCGGCGCCGACTACAGCGCGGACACGATGCGCGCCGCCGGCGTGGCGCACGCGTCCGCGCCGGGCCTGCGCTTCGTCGCTTCGGACGGCTCCGCGCTCGCCTTGCGCGACGCGACCGTCGACTTCGTCGTCTCTTCGCACATCATCGAGCACTTCGACAATCCGGTCGTGCACGTCGCCGAGCTCGCGCGGGTGTTACGCGCCGACGGCACCGCCTTCGTGATCACGCCGAATGCACCCGCCGATTTCGAGAACCCGTTCCACGTGTATCTCTTCGAACGGGCACAGCTGGTCTCGCTGCTGTCGCTCTTCTTCGAGGACGTGAGCTGCATCGGACTCGAGGGCGACGACGCGTTGCACGCCGATTTCGCAGCCCGGCGCGCTGGCGGCGAGCGCCTGCTGCGCCTCGATCCGCTCGCCTTGCGGCGCCGGGTGCCACGCGGCGCGTACGTCTGGGCCTACGAGCGCGCCCTACCCCTCGCGTATCGGCTCCTCGGCCGTGATCGCAGCGGCATTGGTTCGGGCGTGACCGAGAGCGACTTCTTCACGACCGAGTACATCGACCACCGCACGCCCGGATTGTTCGCGGTCGCTCGGCGGCCCCGCCGGAAGGTCGGTGCGGCGTGACCGACCTCGAGGGGACGGGCGTCTGGATCACCGTCCCTACCTACGAAGAGGTCGAGAACATCGAGTTGCTGGTCCGGCGCGTGCGCGCCGCGGTACCGGGGGCTCACATCCTCATCGTCGACGACAACAGCGGCGACGGCACGGCCGAGAAGGCGGAGGCACTCGGCGCCGAGTTCGGTGGAATCGAGGTGCTCCGAAGGCCGCGCAAGCTCGGCCTCGGCAGCGCGTACCGAGCCGGGCACGCGGTCGGGATCGCGCGCGGCTACGACGTGATGATCCAGATCGACGCCGACCTGTCGCACGACCCGGCCGACCTGCCCCGCCTGCTCGCCGCGGTCCACCGAGGCGCCGACCTGGCCATCGGCTCGCGCTACGCGCCGGGCGGCAGCGTTCCCAACTGGCCGCGGCACCGCCTCGCCCTGTCCGTCGGCGGCAACCGCTACACGGCGTTCTGCCTCGGGATGGGCGTTCGCGACACGACGGCCGGCTACCGCGCCTACCGCGCGTCAGTGCTCCGGGCCATCGACTTCGACTCCACCCATTCGACCGGCTACGGCTTCCAGATCGAGATGACCTATCGCGTCCGCAATGCCGGCGGTCGCATCGAAGAGATCCCGATCGCGTTCACGGACCGCGTACGCGGGAACTCGAAGATGTCCTGGCGCATCGTGGCCGAAGCGATGGCACTCGTGTCGTGGTGGGGCCTGCGCGATCGCGTCCTGCGCCGTGATCGCGCCAAGCGCTGAACGACTATTGCTTTCGGGGTAGGAACGGCGCGTCACGGCCGGTACGACCCTGCTCTGCGCTCGTCGCCTCCTCGTGATACTCGGACTCGACGTTGACCGACCAGACGTCGTGCTCGGCACCGAGGATGTTCTCGACCGAGAGCATGGCCGTCAGCATCGAGTGATCCTGATTGTTGTACTTGTGCATGCCGTTGCGACCGCACGGGAAGACATTCGGTGTGTTCGCCGCGAGCCATTTGCGCATGGTCTCGACGTTGCCCTGGTAAGCGTCGTCGTAGACCGGGTACGCCTTGGGCATCCGCACCACATAGCCCGCTTCGACGCGGTTCGGATCGGCGACGAGGCCGAGGCTGTGCATCTCACGCTTGGCCTGCTCGATGAGGTCGAGATCGGACTTCGTCCACATCGCGTCGCCCTCGTTCACGAAGAACTCGAGGCCGAGGCATGTTCGGCCGTCCTTCACCATGTACGGCGACCAGGACCCGTAGTTCTGCACGCGGCCGACTTCGACGTTGGGGTCGTGGATGTAGATCCAGTTGTCGGTGAACGAGTACTCCTGCGGAACGACGAGGGCAACGGTGAGATGATCGCGGTAGCGCAGATCCAGCGCTGCCGCCCGCGTCGGCGCGTCGACATTCGGTTCCATCACAGTGCAGAGCGCACCCATCGGCATGGACGAGATGACGTGCGTACACGGGTAACGGTGCTCGATGCCGGCTGCGTCGACCGCGACGACCTCCGTCGCCGCGCCGTCGGCGTGGAGAATCGCGTGGACACGGCGGTCGAATTCGATGCGCGCACCCGCAGCCGTGACCTTCTCGGTCGCGACCTCCCACATCATGCCCGGGCCCAGCTTCGGGTAGTTGAACTCCTCGATCAGGCTCGTGACCATCTTCGACTTCGCGCGCCGGGCACCGACGCGCTTGGGCTTCATGGCCTCCCACACCGCGCGGAACAACGAGAGATCCTTGATGCGTTGCGCGCCCCAGTCGGCCGACAGCTCGGAAGCGGGGACGCCCCACACCTTCTCGTTGTAAGTCTTGAAGAAGTGCCGATACAACCGCCATCCGAAGCGGCTCGCGATGAAGCCCTCGAGTGTGTCGCGGTTCTTCGGCTTCCGCACGCGCACCCAGAGGTAGGACGCGACACAACGCGACGCCTCGACCGGTCCGAGGTTCCGGAGCGCGTTCATCGGGACGAGCGGGTAGTCGTAGAGCTTGCCCTGATAGAAGATGCGGCTCTGACGGGGCCGGCTCAGGAAGTTCTCGGATCCGAGAATCTCCCACCACAGGTCGTCCACCGCGCGCACCTTCGTGAAGAAGCGGTGCCCACCGATGTCGAAGCGCCAACCATCGCGCTGCACTGTGCGGCTGATGCCGCCGACGACGTCGTCCGATTCCAGGATCGTGACGCTCTCGGCCTGCCCGGCCTTCATCAGCTGGTAGGCCGCCGTGAGACCGGCCGGCCCGGCGCCGATGATCACGACGGAGAGGTCGGGCTGCGGTGTTCCGGCGGTCGCCATGACCGGTCGAGTCTACTTGCGACCGGGCGCGAGCCTCGGGTTGCGGTGGCGACGTGCGCCGCGCATCCACCCTCGGTTCAGGGCACGAGGACACCGGTGAACGCGAGCACGGAGGCCAGTACCAGGCCACCGGCGGCCAGGCACAGGACGACGCGCTCTCGACCCGGTTCCGCGATGACATCGGCCCCGGCGAGGACGAACGGAACGGTTGCGAGCCCGTAACGCTCGAGCGAGTCGAGGTTCCGGCTGCTCAGCGCGACGACGAGCGCCACTCCGGCGTACAGCGCGAACGAGAGGGGCCAACGCCGGATGACGACCACGAGCAACCCGACGAAGATCACCGCGCTCAGCGCATGGACTCCCGCGCTGACGTGATCACCGACGAACAATGCGCGGACGTTGTGCGCGACCGCGCGCACGGGATCGACCCAGTGCCCGCGCCGGGTGGGGTCCTGCTGGGCGCGCAGAGGATAGAAGAAGTCGTGGGAACGTCGCGCAGCCCAGATCAGATACGAGAACAGACCGAGCACGGGCGCGACGACGGGAGCGACCGCCCTGGCGTCGCGCTTCTCCCACCCTTCGACCGCGGCCGGTATGGCGAGCAGGACGCCGACCGGGCGGGTGAGGCCGGCAAGGAAGCCGAAGACCGCCGCGACCCACCAGCGCCGTGTGCGCAAGCACAGCAGCGTGATCGCGGCGAACGTCATGAAAGTCGCTTCGGCATAGCCCATCACGAGCACGAATGCGGGCGGAACGAGGTACAGCAGCCACACCGACCGGCGCGCGAGCTCGGCGTCGGCCCGCTCGTGCATTGCGAGTTGATACAGCGCGAAGCCGAGCACGAGTGCAGACGCGTTCGCGACGAAGACGACCCCGAAACCCGCGGTCGCGCCCGGGAGCCAAGAGACCACCCGCCCGAGCAGAGGGAACAGCGGGAAGAAGCGCAGTCCCTCCCGGGCGACCCCGTCGTAACCCGCATGCGCGATGTCGCGGTACCACGCGGCGTCCCACGACAGCATGCCGTCGCGCGTCTGAACCGGCATCGCGAAGTGCTGCGTGGTCATGACGTGCCGCACGGTTACGAGCGCGACCACGACGACCAACCGCGACACGACGTAGGGAACGAGCACCGCGCGCGCGGTGCGAGTCGGCGCGCGCATTCAGCTCTTCGAGGGCGCCGGGAACATCTGCAGGGCGGGCTTCTCGAAGATCTTGTCGTCGGACACGGTCCGCTGGATCCGGGTGCGCACCGCCGCAAAGGCAGTCGAGATCGCCTCACATGTGCCCACGTGCGTGATGTATCCGGGCGCGCTCACGTACCACAGCGTGTGTCCGCCGGCGCGGTCGAGCGCTTCGCGGGCGAAATCGTTGGGATTCGCCTTCGCGAGCCGCTGCTTGTAGTCGACCCAGTCGATCCGTTCCGGACCCGCGAAACTCGGGTACACGACCTCGTCCAGCCCCTTCTGCACCAGTCGATGCACCGCGGGCCCGACCTGGTCGGGGCAGTACACCACGAGGTCGCCGGGCCGCGCGTCACGGCGGAGCACGGCGGCGACCTCGCCGGCCTGCGTGCGCTGAGTGACGAAATTGCGGACGCCGCCCGCGAAGCCCAACAACACGGCGACGACCAGCACGCCCGCACGGATGCGGATGTCGCGGAGCGTCGTGAACCCGCGCGCGACGAGCAGGACGAAGAAGGGGAACACGATGGCGCTGTACCGCGACTGGAACGCGCCACCGGCCAGATAGTTGAGCGTTAGCGCGGTCAACAGACCGGCACCGCCGAGGAAGGCGATCACGCGCGTGGAGCGCGGCACGTGGACGTCGATCTCGATCCGCCGTTCGTCGATTCCTCGAGCGAACACGCCGAGCAGCAGCATCGGCAGGAGAACGAAGAAGAGCAGCCAGCCCTCCTGCCGGTCGGCCGACGTCTCCGCCGCCGCGCCGGCGAAGTCGCGCAGCGTGTACCCGAACGGGATGCCCGGCAGCACCGGCAGACCCCAAGGCGTACCGGTGTGCGCGCGCTGGTAGAGGAATGTCGGCACCCACGGGAGAAATGTGAGCCCGCCGATCGCGATCGCCACGAGCACCCGACGGGCCGCGTTCCGTTGCTCCGCGGTGCGAGCCCGGTACGCGAGCCACCCGAAGAGGGCGACAACGACCACCATGAGGTAGAAGGCCCAGTACTGGTTGTAGATGAACAGGGCCACGAGCACGGAGACGACCGACAGACGCCCGATCGTCGGCTTGTCCATCGCGCGTTCGAACGCGACGATTCCCGAGGCAACGAGCAAGATCTCGAGCGAATACATGCGCGCTTCGGTCGCGTAACGGATCGCATACGGGTTCGCGAGCATGAGCGCCGCCGCGATCCACGCGGCGGTGGTGCCCGCGAAGCGGCGCGCCGCGAACCACGTTGCGACGACCGCGCCGCCCATGAAGACAGCCGACAGCGATCGCGCCGCGACATTGCCGGAACCGAACGCGGCCGTCCAGAAGTGCAAGAGGAGGTAATAGAGCGGCGGCGCGCCGTCCTGCTTCAACGCGGCGTGGAGCTGGGAGAGCGGAAGGCGGGCGATGTTGACTGTCAGCGCTTCGTCGAGCCACATCGCCGACCGCGTGTAGAGGTAGAACACCGTGCCGGCGATGACGACGAGGACGAACGCCGCGATCACCACGGCCCGCGACGTCGGCGGGGCCGTCGTCCGCTCCTCCGACCCGGATTTGCGCAATGGCGCGTCGGAGAGGGCCGTCACGGATGTGAACCTAGCCGGGCGACGCGCTCAGCCCCGTACGTTCGGCACGACCTCGCGCGCGATCGCCTCGAGGCTCTCCGACGTCGGGAAGTCGCGGAACCACAGCACGAACTCGCGGCATCCCGCGTCGACGAAAGCCTGAGCTTTCTCGGTCACCTGCTCAGCCGTTCCGACGAAGTTGTCGCGCACGTACTCCTCCGGGTCGCCTCTCCCCCAAAGCGACCCCCCATCCGGTGCGTCGAGCCACTTGCGGAGGTCGGCCTCGGAGGCGAACACGCGACAGTCGGGACCGTGCGTACGCACGACCGAGTGGAAGTCGCGCCCGATCTCCTCGCAGTAGCCGCGCAAGAGGTTCGACTTGCGGACGAAGCCTTCGAGGCCCGTCTGCCAGTTCGTCTTGTCCGCATGGCGCGCCTCGATGCGCAACGTCACCTTCTCGCCACCACCGCCGATCCACAGCTCCGGCAGCTGCTGCAGCGGCTTCGGGTCGCAATAGGCGCCGTCGAACGAGAGGTGCTTGCCCTGGTACGTGACGGTCTCGTCGGTCCAGAGACGTTTCACGACCTCGACGGTCTCTTCCAGGATCGCGAGGCGCGTTCCCGCGCCCGGGAACGGGAACCCGTAAGCCTGGTACTCGCGCTCGTACCAGCCCGCGCCGATGCCGAGTATCAGCCGCCCGCCCGAGAACACGTCGACACACGCGGCTTCCTTGGCGAGTAGCCCGGCATTGCGGTACGCCGCGCACGTCACCATCTGTCCGAGCTTGATCGTCTGCGTGTGCTGGGCCAGCGCGGCCAGCGTCGTGAACGCCTCGAACACATGCGTCGGTTCCCGCCGCGGCACGGTCTCGACATGGTCGTACACCCAGAGGTGGTGGTAGCCGAGCCGCTCGGTCAGCTGCGCGAGCTCCTTCGTACGTTCCCAGGCGTCGGCCGCCGACCATCCGGTGTACTCGAGCTTCCAGCCCTGCGGGGCGAACGCGCCCCATTGCAACGGCGCGTTCACGCGGTGTCCTTCCTGCCGGTGCGGGCGCTCACGAGCGCGGCTCGTGGAAGTCCCACCATTGGATCTCGCACATCATCGGCAGCAGGTAGCGCACGTAGATACTCGTGATCGCGAGCATCCCGTGATCGTCGACGTGCTTGTCGATGATGTCGACGCGATCGTCGCGCTCCTGCCACGCCTTGGCGCGTGCGAGTATGTCGTCGAGCTCGCTTTCTGCTCCGACCGACAGACCGAAGTGATCGAGCCGCGGACAGATCATCGCCGATCCGTCGTCCTCGGCGATGAGAAAGACGAACTGTTCGATGTTGTGCACCTGGAAGACCTGACGCTTCCGGTCGATCGTCATCATCGGGAGGTCGTAGAAGCCGAAAACGTCACCGTAGAAGTCGGCGCGCAGCTTCCGGTGCTCCTCGTCGAGCATTTCCGCCGTCAGGCTCATGGCAACGTGATTGAACCTGGGCTTGCGCGTCGTGAACGCCGGTCCGGTAGTTGTCATGAACGCTCCTCAGGAAACGCGGGGCACGATCATCGCCTTGGCGGCCAGATCACCTTCGAACAGGCCGACGGCCGCGTCGAGCAGCCGATCGAGCGGGTAGTCCTCCTGCTCGACGAGCAGATCGTTGGGCAGGCGGCCCGACGCGAGCAGTTCGAGCGCGCGGGGAAAGCCGTCGAAGTCGTAGACGAACGCGCCGGTGATCACGAGCTCGTTCAGCAGGATGCGATTCGGATCGAACTTCGGACGAGCCATCCCCGCGCCGACGAGCACCAGCGTGCCCGCGCGCTTCAGCTGCGCGAGCGCCGCTTCCTGGGCGCGGCCGTTGCCCGAGCATTCGAGCGCGACGTCGAACGGGTCGTCGACGATGTCGTAGGGCATGTCCGGCGCCACGAGATCGGCCGGATCGACCGAGCGCGCGCCGAGCTTCTCGCACAACGCGCGCCGGCTCGGCTTCGGTTCGCTTACCACGACGTCGTCCACGCCGAGCGCCTTGAGCGCGGCGACGGAAAGGAACCCGATCGGACCCCCGCCGGTGACGAGCCAACGGGTGCGGGGCCGGGCACCACCAGCCTGGGTGATCCCGTGCAGTGCCACCGCGAGCGGCTCGGTCAGCGCCGCGTGCTTCAGAGCAAGGCCGCCGGGAACGCGCAACGCGTCAGCGGCGCGCACCGTCTTGTACCGGGCGAAGGCGCCCTGCCATTCACCGCCGCCGCCGACCGAGTTGCGCTGGTCACACAACGACGGACGATGGGCCAGGCAGTGCTCGCACTTCCCGCACCGCGGCGACGGACCGCCGATGACCCGGTCGCCGATCTGCCAGCCGGTCACGTCCGGCGAGAGCGCCACGACGGTTCCCGAGTACTCGTGGCCCTCGATCGCACCGGCCCGGCCGCCCCACTCGAGGAGGAAGTGCAGGTCCGAGCCGCAGATGCCGCAATGGCTGACCTCGAGGAGCAGCTCACCCGGCCCGGGCCGCGGAGTCGGACGGTCTTCGACCGTGACATCACGAAGACCCATGAACACCGCGGCGGGCATGGTCTCGGGTACCTGCGTCATGCCAAGAAGGGTCGCCCGAACCTGACACGCCCGTCAACTACGCCATCAGTTTGGAGGCTCAACCCCCCACACCGACCATGAGCCTCCCAACAGATTGGGCGCTCACACCCCACACCGACCGTGAGCCTCCCAACTGTTGGGAGTGGGTGGGGTGCGCGAGACTCGGGGTGCCCACTGACGTGGGCGTCAGCCTTCGAGGAGCGCCATGACCGCAGACGTAGTGATCCGGGGCGGAACGGTTGTCGACGGGACCGGGAAGCCCGGCGCCGCCGCCGACGTCGCCATCACCGACGGCGTGATCTCCGAGATCGGCGAAGGGCTGGCCGGGCGCCGCGAGCTCGACGCGGGCGGGCAGATGGTCACCCCGGGATTCGTCGACATCCACACGCACTACGACGCGCAGGTCTTCTGGGACCCGGCCCTGTCGCCGAGCTGCTGGCACGGGGTCACCTCGGTCGTCGCGGGGAACTGCGGATTCTCGATCGCCCCCGTGCGGCCCGAGCACCGCGAGCTGTTGGTGCGCACGCTTCAGCACGTCGAGGACATGTCGCCCGACACGCTGTTCGCGGGCGTCCCGTGGGACGACTTCGAGACGTTCCCCCAGTACCTCGACGCGATCGAGACGCGGGGGACGTTGATCAACTTCGCGTGCTACGTCGGGCACACGGCGGTACGCATCTTCGTGATGGGTGAGGAAGGTTACGAGCGCGCCGCCACCGATGACGAGATCCGCAGCATGCAAGCGGTCGTCGCGGAGGCGATGGCCGCGGGCGCGGCCGGCTTTGCGACGTCGGCGTCGCCGACCCACAGTGGCGACAAGGGGCGACCTGTACCTTCCCGTATCGCCGACCTCGCGGAGCTGCGCTCGCTCCTGGAGCCGTTGCGCGACGCGGGCAAAGGGGTCGCGGCGCTGCTGCCGGGCGAGAAGGTCACACACGCCGACGTTTACGAACTGCAGCGCGCGACCGGACGTCCGCTCACGTGGACCGCACTACTGACGGTGAAGGGCTATCCCTGGCACGAGCGCATCATGGAGGCGAACACGAAGGCGCGCGCCGAGGGGATCGAAGTCTGGCCGCAAGTGTCGTGCCGGCCCCTGACGTTCCAGATGAACCTGCGCGAGCCGTTCACGTTCAACATGCGCTCGACGTTCCAGGAGCTGATGGACCGGCCCGACGAGACCCGCATAGCGGCGTACCGCGATCCGTCGTGGCGGGCGCGCGCATGGGAGGAGATGCAGGGCCGGAAGGGCGCGTTGCCCGTGAACTTCGACGCGCTCGCAGTCGCGGAGTCGCCGCACCATCCGGAGCTGGTCGGCCGGAAGGTGACCGACATCGCGGTGGAGCGCGGCGCGACGCCACTCGACGTCATGCTCGACGTGTCGCTCGACGAGAACCTCGAGACGCGGTTCACGAGCGTGCTGGCGAACAACGATCCCGAAGCGATTGCGTGGTTGTTGCCCCAGGACACGGTCCTGCTGGGGCTGGCTGACTCCGGCGCGCACGTCACACAGTTGTGTGACGCGTGCTTCGCCACCGACCTGCTCGGCAACTGGGTGCGCGAGAAGGACGTGATGCCTTTCGAGCACGCGATCCACAAGCTCACCGGCGAGCCTGCCCACGTGTTCGGTCTGCACGACCGCGGCACGCTCGAGGTCGGCAAGGCCGCCGACGTCGTCGTGCTCGACTACGACACGGTGGCGCCGGGCCCCCTCCGCCGCATCCAGGACTTCCCCGCAAACGGAGAGCGGCTGGTCGCGGATCGTCCGGAGGGGATCACTCACGTCGTCGTCAACGGCACCGTGATCCGCGAGTCCGGCATCCCCGTCGAGAACGCGCTGGCCGCGCGCCCCGGACGGTTGCTGCGTTCCTCGTAGGTCAGCGGGCTGACTTCGCCGTCTGCTTACGGCTCTTCACCAACAAGAAGCAAAGGCCGGCAACGGCGACGAGGCCGACGATCGGAATGAGCATGGTTCCCCTCCAGGACGATGCGGGCGGGCCGAGGTGCTCGCCATCCCCGGCATCGGCGACAGGAGCGCTCGCCTTGACCAAGTGCGACTTCCGTCACGCCGACGCGCAGACGGGTCAGCGCGACGTCCATCCGTCCGGATGCTCATCGACCGCCGGCGGTGGTCCCGGCCGGTGCGCAGGATGCACCTTGAGGCGGGCCGGGAATCCGAGCCGCGCGGTGCCGTCCCCTGCGTCGAACACAACCCCGCGCGTGCGGAACTGCGCGTTCATCGTCATCTCGGCCGGAGACAGCACCGGCGCGACCGGCGCGCCCGCCGCGCCGAGCCGCTCGAGCGCGGCGGCCCGCGGCAGGCGGGCGCAGGCGGCGCGCACCGCCTCCTGACATTCCGCGTAGCGATCGAGCCGCTCGAGGTGGCCGAGACTCCGGAGGTCGCTGCCCAGCCCGAGCCCGTCGCACACGGCCTGCCAGAAATGGTCCTCGGAGATCACCGCGAGGGTGATCCACCCACCGTCCGCGCACGCGAACACTCCGTAGCCGGTGGAACCCCGTGCCGGTTCGGCTCGACCGCGTAGGGCGTTGCCGGAGCTCGTGCCCGACCACGACGCGACGACGTCGGCCATCGCGACGTCGATGCGTTCCCCTTCACCGGTCCGGAGCCGCTTCGCCCAAGCCGCGCAGATACAGAACGCTGCGAACGTGCCGGCGGCGAGATCCGCGATCGGGACACGCGGGATGACCGGGGCCTCGCCTTCACGCGGCGCGAGCGCGCCCGCGAGCGCCTGGTAGTTCACGTCGTGACCCGGACGCGCGACGTTCGGCCCGGTTTGACCGTAACCGGACACAGAGCAGTAGATGATCGACGAATTGCGCGCCCGCACTTCTTCGTAGCCCAACCCGAGACGCGCGGCCACGCCCGGGCGCCAGCCCTCGCAGAAGACGTCGGCTCCCGCCACGAGGTCGAGCGCGCGGCTGCGCCCGTCGTCGCTGCGCAGGTTCAACTCGATGCTGCGTTTGTGCCCGGCGACGTCTCGGAAGAGCTGCGGGAAGTTCCGCATCGGGTCACCGCCGGGGGGCTCGATCTTCAGCACCTCGGCTCCGAGATCCGCGAGCATCTGCGTCGCATGCGGCACGGGTCGCCAGATCCCGGCGTCGAGCACACGCATCCCGTCGAGGAGCCCGGTCACCTCAGCCACTCGCGGCGTCGTCGCGCAGCCGCTGGCGCAGGACGAACTTCTGCACCTTGCCACTGGGCGTACGCGGGAACTCCTCGACCGAACGCAGATGCTCGGGCCACTTCTGGCGGGCGATGCCGGCCCCGTCGAGATACGAGCGCAAGTCGGCGAGTTCGGGCGCAGGCCGCCCGGGTTGCATGCGGAAGAACGCGCACGCGACCTCACCGAGGCGCGCGTCGGGCGCGGCGACGACCGCGACTTCGGCGACATCCGGCATACGAACGAGCAGTTCCTCGATCTCCTGCGCGCTGACGTTCTCGCCGCCGCGGATGATGATGTCCTTCTTCCGGTCGGTGATCGCGAGGTAGCCGTCGTCGTCGAGCACACCGATGTCGCCGGTCATGAACCAGCCGTCGGAGCTGAACGCGGCGGTGGTGGCCGCCGCATCGGTGTAGCCGGTGAACAACTCCGGGCCGCGACTCCAGATCTCTCCGGGTGTTCCGATCTCGACGTCCTTGCCGTCGTCGTCGACGAGGCGGATCTCGACGCCGGGAAGCGGGCGACCGTCGGTGTTGACGCGCTTTTCGTGCGGGACATCGGGAGTGCTTCCGGTGATCGACGGATGTTCGGTGGATCCGAAGCTACGCGCGATCTCTATGCCCATCGCCGCGCACCGCTCGCCGACCGCGGCGGGAACGGCCGACCCACCGAGCCCTACGAACGGCATCAACGGAACGTGCCGCTCGCGGTCGTAGTCGGGATGGTCGAGCAGGCTCGTGAGGAAGAACGTCGAGCCTTGCCCGGCAGAGAGGCCGTCGTCGAGCATCGCCTGCAAGACGCGCGCGGGATCCCATACGTCGATCAGATGGATCTCGCCGCGGCGAAAGACCGGGATGAGCAGCGCGGCCAGCATGCCGATGCCGTGCCCGACCGGCGCTCCGGTGATCATCGCGGGTCCGGCCCGGTCGCTCTGCATCGCCGAGAGTTGTTGGATCTCGGCATTGATCGTGCGGTGCGAGTGCACGACACCCTTCGGGTCGGAGGTAGTGCCCGAGGTGTACGCGACGAGCGCCGGCGTGCCGGGCTGGACCCGCGGGATGTCGTCGAGCGGCGCGCCGGCCACAAGATCGGCGAAGGCGAGGTCGCGCGGGTCCGCCGCGGATCGGTCGCCGACGACCGCGACCCATTCGAGATCGGGGAGGGTCTCGCGCAGATTGGCAAGGTTCCTTAGGAAATCCTGGTGACCGAAGCGATCGGCGGTGACCAATGCCTTCACTCGCGTCTTGCGCAGGATGTAGCCGACTTCCTTCGGCCCGTAGAAGTGGACGATGGGCACCACGACCGCGCCGAGATACGTGATCGCGTAGAACGTCGCAGCCGCCTCCAGCCAGTTCGGGAGCTGGAACGCCACGACGTCGCCCGGCCCGACGCCCCGGGCGCGCATCCCTGCCGCGACGCGGCGCGCGAGCGCGTCGACGTCGGCGAAGGTTCCTCGATACGGCATGCGATCGGAGCGCACCGTGAACGGGTGTGACGCCGCCTCGCCGAGGCCGGCCGCGAGCAACGCACCCAGGCTCTCATCGCGCCAGAAACCCTCCGCGACGTACCGGCGGGCGCACTGCTCGTCGACCGGACGCGGCGTGAAGTCCATCGGCCGCGACGCTACCGAGCCCGGATGCGACGGGGCGACCGCGGTCGAGCGGCCACGGTCAAGTGCGGGGCAGTCCGAGCACGCGCTCGGCGATGATGTTCCGCTGTATCTCGCTGGTGCCGCCCGGGATCGTCGCGCCGAAGCTGCGGAGGTACTGGAGCGCCCACGATCCTTCCCGCCACATCTGGGGTCCGAGCCAATCGAGGTCGAGCCCTTCGATGCCGAGTGACTCCATGCCGAAGAGCAGCGCCTTCTGCAGCGACTCGCTTCCGTACAGCTTCAACAGCGAGTGTTCCGGCGCGGCCTTGCCCTTCAGGAACTTCGAGAAGCCGCGGTACCCCATCGTCATGAGAGCCTGCGCGTCGACGTAGAAGCCGGCGACGGCATCCCGATAACGCGCGTCCTCGCCGAGGGGCTTCCCGTTCGCGCCCTCGGTCTTGCCGAGCTCCACGAGCGCCCGGACCGCGCGCTGCACGTCGTACGCGTAGTTGATCCACAGCATCGCCCGTTCGTGGGCGAGTGATCCCTGCGTGATCGGCCAGCCGCCGTTGAGCGGGCCCATCAGGTTCGCTCTGGGCACGTGCACGTCGCTGAAGAAAACCTCGTTGAAGTCGCAGAACTGATTGTCGGACAGCTCGGGGAACGGGCGCCGTTCGATGCCGGGCGACGTCGTGTCGATGATCAACGCGCTGATCCCCTTGTGCTTGGGGGCCGTGGGGTCGGTACGAACGAAGCAGAGACACCAATCGGCGTGGTGCGCACCCGACGTCCACACCTTCTGCCCGTTGACGACGAACTCGTCGCCGACCAGCTCCGCGCGCGTCTTGAGGCTCGCGAGGTCGCTGCCCGCGCCCGGCTCGCTCATGCCCAGGCACCACGAGATCTCGGCGCGCAGCGTGGGGAGCAGGAACCGTTCCTTCTGCTCGGGCGTGCCGTAGTCGTTGATCGAGGGGGCAATGATCCCGAGGCCCTGCGGGTTCGCGCTCCGCATGATCTCGCGGCTGCTCATCTCCTCGAAATAGATCATCTGCTGGGTGGGTGTCGCGTTTCGGCCGCCGAGCTCGGGTGGCCAGCCGGGCACGAGCCAGCCGGCGTCGAAGAGCTCGCGCTGCCACGCGCGTGCCCATGGCGGCATGTGCGCGCTCGACTGCTTCGGTTCGCTGAGCCGTTCCTCCGACGGGCGGTGCACGTCGAGCCATCGGTCCAGCTCGGCACGGAAAGCCTCGTCCTCCGGTGCGTAACGCAGGCGCATCGGTGCGCAGGGTAGTTTCCTGACGCTGGTGTCAGGCAATTTTCCCGGGAGATACGTGGACTTCGAGTTCTCGTCCGAGCAAGAGATGCTGCGGGAATCGGTGCGCGCGTTCCTCGCGGCCAAGTTCCCGCTCTCCGAGGTGCGCCGTGGTTACGGCCAACCCGGCCCGGATCGCGCCGCCTGGGACGGCTTGGTCGACCTCGGCGTCGTCGGGCTCCTCGTCGCCGAGGAGCACGGCGGCGCAGGCATGGGACTGGTCGACGCGGCGGTCGTGCTCGAGGAGCTCGGCCGCGCCGTGTGCCCCGCACCGTACGCGTCCTCCGCGATCGGCGCCGTCGCGCTCGCCGATCACGAGTTACTCGCGACGCTCGCCACCGGTTCCACGATCGGAACGACGGCAATCTACGAATCCGGCGCGCGGTACCGATTCGAGTGTCCATCGACGCGCGCGACGCGGGCCGGTGACGCGTGGCGCCTCGACGGCGAGAAGGTGCACGTCGCCGACGCCGAGTCCGCCACGGTGGTGCTGGTGACCGCGCGCGACGAGGACGGCGCGCTCGGCGTCTTCGCGACCGGCGACTTCACGACCGAGCCGACGCCGACGGTCGACGGATCACGCAGGCAGGGCCGCGTCGTGCTCTCCGGCTCGGATGCGCGTCGCGTCGAGACGCCGGGTGCGGTCGAGGTCGCGGTCGCTCGGGCACTCGATTGTCTGGGGGTTGCCGCCACCGTCGACGGCGTGGGTGCCGCGCAGCGCGCGCTCGAGCTGGCCGTCGACTACGCGAAGGAGCGCGAGCAGTTCGGGAAGCCGATCGGCGCGTTCCAGGCCGTGCAACATCTCTGCGCCGACATGCTGCGGACAGTAGAGCTCGGACGCGCCGCGGCCTACTACGCGTGCTGGGCGCTCGACGACGCGCCGGCTGACGAAGCGCACCGGGCCTCCACACTCGCGCGCGCGTTCGCCGCCGATGCGTTTCCGCAGCTCGGCGGCACCGCGATCCAGGTGTTCGGCGGCATCGGGTTCACGTGGGAACACGACATCCACCTCTACTACAAGCGGTTGCTCACCACCGCGTACGCGTTGGGCACCGCGAGCGAGCACCTCGAAGAGCTCGCAACGCTCGTAGTCGATTGACGCGTTCGTTCGCGAATTACTCGCGCACGAGCAACAGGCATCCGCACGTGTTGCCGCCGCCCGCCGCGATCACGCCGACCTCCGGCGCGTTCGCGATCTGACGGTCGCCCGCCTCACCCCACATCTGCGTGGCTCCCTCGTATAGGAACCCGTAGCCGTGGAGCCGGCCGGCCGAGAGCTGGCCGCCGTGTGTGTTGAGTGGAAGCTGCCCGTCGCGCGCGATGCGCTCGCCGCCGGCGATGAACGGCCCGCTCTCGCCGAGACCGCAGAGGCCCAACGCCTCCAGCCACGACATCGCGATCCACGAGAACCCGTCGTAGAGCTGCGCCATCTGGACGTCGGCCGGCTTGTATTCCGTGCGCTCCCACAGCTGCTTCCCCGCGGCGCGGTTCGCCATGGTCGAGAGGTCGTCGAACTGGTCCCACGACGGACGGCCGTCGATCCGCGTGCCGACGGCTTCGACGCGCAGCGGCCGGTTGCGCAGATCGTGGGCCCGGTCGCGGCGGGAGACGATGACCGCGGTGGCACCGTCGCACGGCACGTCGCAGTCGTACAGACAGAACGGCGAAGAGATCATCCGCGCACCGAGGTAGTCGTCCATCGACATCGGGTCGCGGTAGATCGCCTTCGGGTTCAACTCCGCGTTCCGGCGACCGTTCAGCGCGATCCAGGCCAGCTGTTCGCGCGTCGTCCCGTACTGGTGGAAGTGCCGCTGCGCGAACATCGCGATCCATATCGCGGCCGACGGCGCCGAGAACGGCATGTTCCATTCCATGAACCCGCTCGCCTTGAATCCGCCGCCACCACCACCACCGGGCATCACCGCGGCGCGGCCCTTGTCCCCCTGTGCCGAGCCTTCCCAAACCGACCGGAAGCACAACACGTGGTTCGCAAGTCCGGAAGCGACCGCGAGGCACGCGTTGACGACGGATCCCAACTGTCCCGACGTCTCCAACCCGCTCGAGTACCAGCCGCACTTCAGACGCAGCGCGTCCATCACGTCGTAGGCGCCGGCGCCCGAGAAACCGGCCGGCGTACCCATCGGGCCGGGATAGGTCGAGATGCCGTCGATGTCGGTGGTGGTGAGACCGGCGTGCTCGATCGCGGCGAGGCACCCGTCGAGCGTCAGCTCCAGGGGATCCCGGAAGAGCCGCCGGCCGATGTCGGATTGACCGACTCCGGAGATGCACGCCCGCCGTTCGATGATGTCGTTCTCGTTCATGCCCGTCACTCCCCGGCCGGCTCGAAGAGCGGGATGTACACGTCGCCTTCGGGATCGGGGTGATGCTCGAAGGTCACCTGCAATGGCATCCCGATGCACGCGTCACCGGGCGAGCAGTTCACGAGGTTGGTCGTGAGCCGCACCGACGGCTGCTCGACGATCTCTACGATCGCGACGACGAACGGCAGCTCCGGTCCCGGCATCCACGGTTGGTGGTTGACCGAGAACGTCGCGAGCGTCGCGCGACCCGACACCGACTCGGTCTTCATGTTCTTCGAGTGGCACTGCGGGCAGAGCGGTGCCGGCGGATGGATGTAGAAGCCACACTCCTGGCACCGCCAGAAGCGCAGCTCGCCGCGGGCGCCCGCAGTCCAGAAATCGCGGTTGGCATCGGTGAGCTTGGGCAGGATGCGAAACGGCGGCGCCGTTTCCTCGACGTCGGCCACGGTTACTCCTGTTCGGCTTCCAGCGCTTGCTCGTATCCGCTCCGCGCATGCGGGATCGCTTCCACTGCGGGCAGCAGACCGTGACCCGGCACCGTCAACATGATCGATCCCAGGATCTCCTCCCACGACGCGCCCACCTCCCGCGCGAATCGCGCGTGCCGGCGGACGCCCGCGGGATTGCGCAGCCCGACGGTCACCGCGAGGCGGATGAGCTCATGGGTCTTGCGATCGGGCGCGGAGATCGAGTCGAGCTGCGCGAGGTACGCGTCCTGCGCCGCGTGCAACTGCGGGAACACCTCGTGCAGCGGCTCCCAGGGAGAAGTCGCGTCCTGCTCGTCGTCGTACACGGCTGCTGACGCTACCGGTCAATCCGCGCGACGGAACACCGGAATCGTCACGTCGTCGGAGATCGCCCTGTAGTCGACCGTGACGGGAAGGTCGGCGCGCAACTCCTCGAACGGGACCCCCTCGATGTTCGTCATCACCCGCGGACCCTCGTCGAGCTCCACGATCGCCGCGACGTAGGGCACACGCTCGTTGAAGGGTGGCAGATCGTTCACGTGTACCACCGAGTAGGTGTACAGCTTCCCGTGTCCCGACGCGTCCTTCCAGCTGACCTCGTCGCTCCAGCACGTCGGGCAGAACGGCCTCGGGTAGTAGTGGTCACGGCCGCACGCGTTGCAGTGCCGCAAGAGGAACCGGCCCTCCTTGAGCCCGTCCCAGAAGGGTCGGGACTCGGTGTCGATGGACGGAAGGTCGAAGCGAGGCGTCGCCATCGAAGCTCCCGGCTACGCGAGCGCGGCGACGGCTTCGCCCTGGATCTTGGTCTCACCGTTCTCGTTCACCACGGAGCAGTCGAGCACGAGCCGGTCGTCGCGAATCTCGCGGACGGTCACGCTCGTCGTGAGGGTCTCCCCCGGCCAGGTCTGCTTCGTGAACCGCACCCGGTA
>Ga0335085_10001136_pt1 | contig 61299 bp, 48 predicted proteins | sample Lox_Sample_45_FD_206712 | JGI IMG/M metagenome (GOLD analysis project Ga0335085, IMG submission 206712) | Soil microbial communities from Loxahatchee National Wildlife Refuge, Florida, United States - Lox_Sample_4.5 | ecosystem: Environmental > Terrestrial > Soil > Wetlands | place: USA...
TGGTCATCCCCTTCACCGGGTCGTACGAGGCCATGTATCACGTCATCCAGCACGAGATGACGCACCAGTTCCAGTACGACGTCTACAGCCACGGCCACCCCGGCGCCGGCATCCAGACGATGATCGCCGTGAATCCCCCGGGATGGTTCATGGAGGGCATGGCGGAGTACCTGTCGCTGGGGCCCATGGACCCGTCTACGACGATGGCGCTCCGGGACGCGGCCCTGCAGGGCCACCTGCCCACGATCCAGCAGATGACCGACGATCCCAACATCTTCCCGTACTTCTACGGCCACGCGCTCTTCGCATACATCGGCCAGCGCTGGGGCGACGAGGTGATCGGGGAGATCCTCCAGGCGTCGGCGGCGGTGGGCATCGAAAACGCCTTCAAGCGCGGGCTCGGGATTTCGCTGGACGAGCTGTCCAAGGACTGGCGGGACGCGGTGCAGGCGACCTTTCTGCCCGAGATCTCCGATCATTATCCGGCGCGCCGGATCGCGGAGCCCCTGCTCACCGAGAAGCGGTCGGGGGGCACCGTCCACCTCGCCCCCGCGCTCTCGCCGGACGGCCGGCTCATCGCCTACTTCGGCGAGGGCAACGACTTCTTCATCGATCTCTACCTCGCCGACGCGGAGACCGGCCACACCATCCGCCGGCTGGTCGAGTCCACGACCTCGAGCAACTACGAGAGCCTGCGCTTCGTCTATTCGTCGGGCACGTTCTCTCCCGACGGGCGGTACTTCGCCATCGCGGTGAAGCACAAGGACAGGGACGACCTGGTCCTCTTCGACGTGAAGGAGGATCGGGAGGCGGCCCGGCTCAGGATTCCCCTCAACGGCATCAACAACCCCAGCTGGTCCCCCGACGGGAAGCAGCTCGTATTCACCGGGTACGATGGTGGGCTGGCCGATCTCTACATCATCAATCGCGACGGCTCCGACCTCCGGCGGCTGACGAATGACAAGTATGCCGATCTCCTGCCGGCGTGGTCCCCCGACGGGAAGACCATCGCGTTCGCCACCGACCGGGGACCCGGCACGGACTTCGCCACGCTGGCCACGGGAAACCTGCGGATCGCCCTGTATCACCTGGAGTCGGGCCAGATCGAAGTCCTGAACCACATGGATTATGGAAAGAACGTCGATCCGGTCTGGTCCCCCGACGGCCGGTCCCTGGCCTTCACGTCCGACCGCACGGGCATCAGCAACGTCTTTCTCTATGATTTCGGGGATCGCCAGGTCTATCAGCTGACCGACGTCTTCACCGGCGTCACCGGGATCACGCCCATCTCCCCCGCCCTTTCCTGGGCCAAGCAGACCGACCGCCTGGCGTTCGCGTACTACGACGACGGCAGCTGGGACGTCTACGCGATCGACAATCCGCGCTCCCTGCGCGGCCGGCCCTACCAGGACCGCCCCGTTCCCCAGGTGGTCTATGCGCAGGCCCGGCCCCGCTACGAGTCGGCGGCCCCGGCCGCCCCGGGCGACACCCTGGCCCAGACCGGCGGCACGCCGGGCGATACGTCGGCGCCGTCGTCGTCGATCTACCGCGCCCCGTCCGGGATCCGCCCGTCGGGCGCCCAGCCGGCCGAGACCACCAAGGTCACGGCCCCGGTGTCCGTGAAGGAAATGCTCGACTCCGCCAACTTCGCGCTCCCCGACACCGCCGAGTTCTCGATCAAGCCCTACCACGTGCGCTTCACGCCCGACTACGTGGCCCGGCCCACCATCGGGTACGAGCGCGACAACTTCGGGCGCGGGTTCTTCGGCGGCACCGCCATCTCGCTGTCGGACATGCTGGGCGACCGGACGATGGTCTTCTCGGGGGCCGTGAACGGCCGGCTCGCCGAGGCCGAGGTGCTCGCCGCCTACATCAACCAGGTGCACCGGACCAACTGGGCGGTGGCGTTCACGCAGGAGCCGTACTACTTCTACGAGCCGTCCAACATCCTCCAGGACTCGGTCGGAAACGTCATTCTCCAGAGCAACATCCGGCGCTTCGTGATCCGGGACGCCTTCGTCCAGGCGTCGTACCCCTTCAGCCAGTTCAACCGGGTGGAGTTCGCCCTGCACGGCGTGGCGATCTCGGACGCGACGCTCGAGATCAACGACTACTACGATCAGTTCGGCGACTTTTTCGGTGAACAGGTGAACACGGTCGGCGGCGTGACCAACGGTTACGTCCAGCCCACCGCCGCCCTGGTCCACGACAACACCCTCTACGGGTGGGTGGGACCGTTCGCGGGATCGCGCTGGCGCCTCGAAGTGTCCCCCGCCATCGGGAGCTGGCGATTCACCGCCGGCACCGCCGACTACCGGCGCTACTTCTTTCTGCGACCCTTCACCCTCGCCCTCCGCGGCCTCTACTTCGGCCGCATCGGACGCGACGGCTCCCGCTTCCCGATCTTCCTCGGAAGCACGGAGCTCATCCGCGGCTACACCGCCGGCTCCTTCCAGAGCAACGAGTGCGTGGCCGCCGTCACCGCCTCCTCGCAGACCGGATGCGCCGAGCTCGATCAGCTCATCGGCTCGAACGTGGGGGTGGCGAACATCGAGCTGCGCTTCCCCCTCACCCGGGCCCTGGTCCTCGGGGTCCTCCCCATCGGGTTCCCCCCGCTCGAAGGCGCGCTCTTCTACGACGCGGGCGTGGCGTTCGACAACCTCCAGCAGCTCCACTGGAGCCGCGCCGCCAACCAGAGCCCGGACGACTTCCGGATCCCCCTCCGCAGTTACGGGTTCGGCATCCGCGCGAACATGTTCGGCATCGTCATCCTGCGGCTCGACTACACCAAGCCGCTGAACCGGCCTCTCAACCCCCGGGCCTACTGGACCCTGTCCCTCGGCCCGACGTTCTAACTCCCACTGGCTGAAATACTTGCCCTGGCCTCGCCGATTTCCTATTTTGTCGGCGAGGCCATTTGTTGAACCGCCCCGCGTGTCTCCTTCTGGCAAGCGTGGTGTTGGGGAGTTGCCACTCCCGGACACCGGCAGTCGCTTCCTCGCAAGTCAAGCAGAAACAACAGGTTAAGCCAAGCCTCGTCCCCGTTTCGCTCCCGTCCCACCGCACCGAGGGCCGGTCGGCCGCCGTGCTCGTCCGGGTCGCCGCGAAGGGGGGCGCGCCCCGGCTCTACCGCCTCCCCGCCCTGACCGAGCTGGCCGGGGCCCTGCGCGGCCGGCTCCCCGCCGTGGACCGGATCGTCGGAGCGGACGACGCGGACGGCCTGCTGTTCGTGCGCACGACGAAGGGTGACGTGCTCGCCTACGACTTCGAAAGCGGACGCTCCGATACCGTCGCGACGGGCGTGGAGATGGCGACCCTCGGGCCCGACGGCACCCTGTTCACGGTGGACACCAAGCGCCGCGTGGTGAGCTACGCCCGGCGTTCCCGCACCGCGTGGCCGCAGCCGCTCCCGGCGATGCCGCAGGCACTGTTCGCTGGATCGGATCAGCGGCTGATCGCGGTGACGGCGCAGCACCAGCCCGAGCTCCTGTCGGAGACCGTGGACCAGCCCGCCGTGATGCGGCCGTTCCCGCCCTCCGCCGGAGTGGACGCGTCGCGCTGGGGGGACGAGGTCGCCTCAGCCACCGACTCCGGCGTGTTCCTGGTCGAGCCGCTGGGACACCGCGCGCCCGCGTTCGTCGCCCTCGCCGATCACCCCACCGCCGTCGTCTTCTCGCCGGCGGGCCATCGGCTGTACGTGACGCGCCGGGGCGAGATGGGCCTCGCCGTGGTGGACCGGTTCACCCGCGAAGAAATGGACGGCATCGCCCTGCCCGGACTGGTGCGCGCGGTCCGCCTCGACCCCCTCGGCCGCTGGCTCCTGGCCCGCGCCGCGACCGGCGACTCCATCTGGGTGGTGGACCTGCCGCCCAAGACGTTTTCGGGCTCCGTCGCGTCGTCGTGGGGCGACGACCTGCCCGCCGTGGCGCCCGACGGCACCCTCCTCGTCCGCCAGGGCGCCGATGTCGCCGCCTACCGCCCCGATTCCCTGCGTCAGGAAGGGCGCGTCAGCGGCGGCGGAGCCGATCTCTGGGTGACCACCGGCTGGATCCCGTCCGGTTCGTCGCGGAGCGCCGCGCTCGCGGACGCCCCGGGCCCGGCGGCCGCCGCGGGGGATACGACGGCGGGCGCCCTGTACGTCCAGGTATCCATCTCGCAGAACCAGGCCTGGTCCGAAGGGATGGCCCAGCAGCTCACCCGCGCCGGCCTCACCGCCCGCGTCCTGCCGCCTACGTCCGGAGACGACGGCTACCGCGTGGTCCTCGGCCCCTATGCGACGCGCGAGCAGGCCGAAGACATCGGCCGCAAGCTGGGACGTCCCTACTGGATCTACCAGCCGCCCCAATGAGTCCCCGGTCCGTCCCCCGCGCCGACGCGGTCCACCTCGTTCCGCCGCTCCTCTCCGGGCGCCACCTCGTGGCGCTGGTGCCGCTCGACGGGGATCTCGACTGGGCCGGCCGCGCGGCGTGGGACATCGCGCGGGGGTGCGCGGTCAGCCGCCGGGTGGCGCTGATCGACCTGCGGTTGGGCGATCCGAGCCTGCATCGGACCCCGGGCCTCGCGGCCGGCGAGGGGATCGTGGACGCGCTCGAGTACGACCGGTCGTGGGATCTCGTGGCCCGGGACGTGGACCGCGTGTTCTTCATCGGCACCGGCGCCGACGCCACGGACCCCGATGCCGTGCTGGGGCACGCGCGCTGGCGCGCCCTCCACGCCGGCTTCCGGTCCGAGGACGCCCTTCTGCTCGTGTTCTGCGAAGCCGCGGCGCTTCCCCGCCTGGGCTCCGCGCCCGACGGCGTCGTGGCGCTGTCGCGCGACGGCGCCGCTCCGGCGCCTTCCTTCGCGGCCGCCGAAAACCTCGCGCTCGTGAGCGGGCCGGAGGGGGCGCCCGGGATCCTGCGCCGCGTCTCCCCGCCCGCGCCGGCCCGTCGCCGCCGCGGCTGGCGTCCCGTCGCGGCCGGCCTCGCGCTCACCGTGCTGGCCGGACTGGGCTGGACCATTCTCGGTCGCGGAGCCGTCCGCACGGCGCCGCCGGCGCCGGTGATCGCCCAACCGCGCGCCGACTCCGTACCGTGGACCATCCAGCTGGCCGCGTACGGCGGGCCCGAGAAGGCGGTCGCGGCGGCCGATCATCTCGCGTCCGAAGGCGTGGGCGCGTTCGTGACGCCCCTCACCCTCGATGCCTCGGGCGCGGTGTGGTACCGCGTCCTGGCGGGCGCCTATGCCACCCGGGAGGGCGCGGTGGCGGCCCGGGCCGACCTCTGGCGCCGCGGCCTCGCGCCGGCCGGCCAGGGCGAGCTGCTCCACGCGCCGTTTTCGCTCCGCCTGGCCGCGCCGCTTCCGTCCGCGGCCTCCGATTCCCTGCGCCGCCTCGGCCTTCCGGCGGTGCGCTGGGGCGCCTCCGGCACGCGGCTGGTGGGCGCCTTCGAAACACCCGAACAGGCCAGCATCGCCGCCGCCGCCTTGGGCGGGGCCGGCGTCGCGGCCACTCTCGTCACCCGCACGGGGACCACGCCATGAGGCTCACGCGGTTGGAGCTGTCCGGGTTCAAGTCGTTCGCCGGCACGGTGGAGCTGCCCTTCGATCTCGGCGTCACCGCGATCGTCGGACCCAACGGCTGCGGCAAGTCGAACATTTCGGACGCGGTGCGCTGGGTGCTGGGCGAGCAGTCGCCGCGGCTCCTCCGGGGCGGGAAGATGGAGGACGTGATCTTCCAGGGCTCCACCGGACGCCGTCCCGTGAACGTCGTGGAAGTCTCTCTCGTGTTCGACAACTCGGCCGGCGTCCTGCCGATCGCCTACCAGGAGGTGGTGGTCACCCGCCGGCTCTCCCGGTCGGGGCAGAGCGACTACCTCCTCAACCGCTCGCCGGTGCGACTCCGTGACATCCAGGATCTCCTGCGCGGCACCGGCCTGGGCGCGGACGCGGCGGTGGTGATGGAGGCGAAGATGATCGACGCCCTGCTCTCCGAGAAGGCCGAAGAGCGGCGCTCGCTCTTCGAAGAGGCGGCGGGGATCGGCCTGTACCGGGACCGGAAACGCAGCACGGAGCGGCGCCTGGAAGAGACGGCGGCCGACCTGGCCCGGCTCGAGGATTTGATCTCCGAGGTGCAGACCCAGGTGCGCAGCCTCGCGCGCCAGCGGGGCAAGGCCGAGCGCTACGGAAAGATGATCGAGGAGCGCTTCGGCGTGGCCCTGACCCTGGTGCGCCGCGAGCTGGAAGACCTGGATCTCGCGCTGGGCGCCCTCGGGGTCCGGACCCGCGAGCTCGACGAGAGCCTGCCCGCGGCGCGCCTGCGCCTGGCGGACGCCGAGCGGGAGCGGGAGGCCCGGGTGCAGGCCCGGCACACCGCCGAGGCGGAGCGGACCGAAGTCGAACGGCGGCTCGCGGACGCCCGGATCGCGGTGGGGCGGCTCGAGGGAGACCTGAAGCTCGCGGCGGAGCGGCTCGCGAACGCGGCCGAGCGGCGCGCCCGGGCCGGCGAAGAGCGGGCCCAGGACGAACAACGGGCGTCCCAGGCGGAGCGGGAGCGCGACGCGGCCCAGGCCGAGTGCGCCGCCGCCGAGGCCGATCTGCTCGCGGTGAAGGGGGAGCTCGAGAGCCGGACGACGCTCGAAGGCGCGGTGCGCGACCGTCTGGTCCAGGCGCGGGAGACGGTGCGCGTGCAGGAAGAGGAGCTGCGCCGGCTGGTGGAGAGCGCGCACGCGGCGGACGCGGAGCGGAGTCTGCTCGAGCGCGAGCGCGGGGAGCTGCGGGAGCAGGCGGCCCGGGCCGCGGCGGAACGCGGCACGCGGGACCAGGCCGCGGCCGCGGCGCAGAAGCACGCCCAGGCTCAGGCTCAGCGCGTCGCCGCGCAGGCCGAGGCCGCGGTGCGCGCGGTGGAGGGGCTCCAGATCGCCCGGCAGAAAGTGGCCGCCCTGCAGGAGCACGAGGTCCACGCGCGGACCGGGCGCCGCCGCGCCGAAGAGGCGCTGGCTCAGCTGACGGCCCGCCGGGAAGCGCTCGTGGAGCTGGACCGGGAACGGGTGGGGCTCGCGCCCGCGGCGCAGGCCCTGCTCAAGGTCCGCGACCAGTTCGGCGACGCCGTGGTGGGACCCCTCTCGGATTTCGTGCGCACGAGCCGCCGCGATGCGGAGCTGGCCGAGCGTCTGTTGGGTGAATGGCTGCACGGCGTCCTGGTCCGGGACGAGTCGGCCATCGCGGAGATCCAGCGCTGGCACGAGGGCGCGCAACCGGGTCCCCTGGTGCTGCTCCCCTGCTACCCGGGCCCCCGCCAGGGCGCGGACGGGCACCCGCTCTCCGACGAGCTGCGGGTGGACGGACCGGCGGCGGCGTGGGTCCGGGCGCTCCTGGCGGGCCACGAGGTGCTGGCGGGGGCGCGGGCGCTCCGGCGGGCGAACGGCGCGGTGTTCCTCGACACCGCGGGCTCCGCCGGGCCGCTGCAGCGGCGTGCGGAGCTGGAACAGCTGGAGCAGGAGATCACCGAGGCCACGCGGGCGAGCGCCCGGGCCGAGTCGGACCTGGATGCCGCGGCGCGGGACGTCGCCGCGGCCGAAGCGGCGCTGGCCGAAGCCGGACAGGCCGCCGAGCGGGAGCGCCATCTGGAGCTCGAGACCGGGGCACAGAAGGGCGAATCCGAGCGCGCCCTGGCCCACGCCCGCCGGGACGCGGGGGAGGCCGCCGCGCAGCTGGAGCGGCTCACCCGGCGCCTCGAAGACGTGGATGCCCGTCTCGCCGCGCTGACGTCGGATTTGCAGGTCCGCGAGATCGAGCGGATGCGGTCCGAGGAGCGGCTCTCTACCGGCCGGACCGCGCTTACTGCTCTCGAAGCCGAGCAGGAAGCGGCCCGCGAGCAGCGGGTGCACTGGCAGGTGGACGCCGCGCAGGTGGAGGCCCGCCTCGGCGCCGCGCGGGACCGCGCCGTCCGCGCGGCCCAGGACGCGGAATCGCTCCGGCGGCACGCGGAAGCGCTCGCCGCCGAGATCATCGGCATCGACCGCGATACCACCGCCCTCTCCGCGGAGCGCGGCGGGTGGGAAGACGGGCTGCAGGAGCGGCGGATCGCGCTCGCCGAGCTCGAGGGCGTGACCCAGGGCGCGGAAGGGACGGTCACCGAGGCCGAGGCCGCCGTGCTGGCGGCGGAAGCGGCACTCGGCGAGGCCCGGACGGCGCTCGACGCGCTCGGGGACGAGGCCCACCGGCTGGAGGTGGAGCGGACCGACGTGGAAGGCCGCAAGCGCGGCCTCGCGGAGCGGGTGGAAGTCGAGTGGCGGAAGCCGCTCGACCAGCTGCTCACCGAAGCGCCCGAAGTGGACGGAGACCTCGAGTGGCTCCGCTCGGAGAACGAACGCCTGAAGAGCGCCATCGAGCAGGTGGGCCCGGTCAACGCCCTCGCGGTGGAAGAGCACGCCGAGGAGGTCAAGCGCCTCGAGTTCCTGATGACGCAACGCGACGACCTGGTGGCGGCTCGGAGCGCCCTGCAGCAGGCGGCCCGGGAGATCGATCAGACCGCCAAGACGCTGTTCCTCGAATCGTTCGGGAAGGTGCGCGAGAACTTCCGCGGCGTCTTCCAGACCCTCTTCGGGGGCGGCGAGTGCGACGTGCGGCTCGCGAACGAAGACGACCCCCTCGACTCGGAGATCGAGATCCACGCGGCTCCGCGCGGCAAGCGGACCCAGCGGATCCACCTGCTGTCGTCCGGGGAGCGGACCCTGGTGGCGGTATCCCTGCTGTTCTCGATTTTCCTCACCCGCCCGAGCCCGTTCTGCCTGCTCGACGAGGTGGACGCGCCGCTCGACGACGCCAACGTGGGGCGCTACGTGCGGCTCCTGTCGGAGTTCAAGGGCCAGACCCAGTTCATCGTGATCACCCACAACCCCCGCACCATGCAGGCCGCCGACGCCGTCTACGGCGTGACGATGCAGGAGCCGGGTGTCTCCACCATCGTGGGGGTCCGGCTGGGCCAGCTCGAGCGCACCGCCTGATCTCCTCCGCCGCCCCGAGGGGGAGCGGGGGCCGCGTCGCCCTGCTCCTGCTCGCGGCGCTTCTCGGTCCCGCCGCGGCCGCCCGGGCGCAGCGGCCCGCGGTCTCGCCGCCCCTGGCGCGGGCCTGGTCCCGCGACACCACGTTCACGGTCTGGCTCTTCGTCCGGCCCCGCATTCCGCTCGCCCAGGCCGCCGCCCGGATCCGGGAGACCGGAAGCACCGTGCGCGTCGCCAGCCGCTGGCTCCACGCCGTTTCCGCGGCCACGCCCGGCGCCGCGCTTCGCCTCCTGGCCCAGGACCCGACGTTCGCGCGGATCCAGCCCCTGGGACGCTGGAAGCGCCCGCCCGGCCCCGACCCGACCCGGGCGGCGGCCGCCCCGGCGCTCCTCGGCCCCGACACCTGCGGCGCCGCCGGAGATCCGACCTACGGCCCGTCGGAGATGCCGTACCGGCTCCTCGACCTCCGCCCGCTCGCGGACCAGGGCATCGACGGCACGGGGGTCCGGATCGTGATCCTGGACGCCGGGTTCAATACGCTCGATCCCGCCTTCTCGGGGGTGACCGTGACGGCGCAGTACGATTTCGTGTTCGGGGATTCCGTGGTCCGCAACCAGCCGAACGACTCCCTGCCCCTCGACCCGCAATTCCACGGCACGGCGGTCTGGTCGCTCTTCGCGGGGCTCGTGCCCGGACGGCTGGTGGGCATCGCGCGAGGCGCCTCGTATCTTCTGGCGAAGACCGAAGACGTCCGCTCGGAGACGCGCGTGGAGGAGGACAACTACGTCGCCGCCCTCGAGTGGGCCGACTCGATCGGCGTGGACATCGCCTCCTCGAGCCTCGGCTACCTCGCCTTCGACAACGGGTTCAGCTACACCCCGAGCCAGCTGAACGGGGACGTGGCCGTGACGTCCGTGGCGGCGGACAGCGCCGCCGCGCACGGCATCCTCGTCGTCACCGCCGCGGGGAACTCCGGCCCCGGGTTCCGGACCCTCGTGACCCCCGGAGACGCGAAGTCGGTGATCACCGCGGGCGCCGAGGACTCGCTGGGCGACATCGCGGGATTCTCCTCCCGGGGTCCCACCGCCGACGGCCGCCTCAAGCCGGATCTCACCGCACCGGGGGTTGCGGTCTGCACGGTCGCCGGGAGCGCGCTGGGACGCGAAAACGGGACGTCGTTCGCCACCCCGATCCTCGCCGCGTCGGCGGCCCTGCTCAAGGAGCTGCACCCGGAGCTGGGCCCGCTGGCGCTCCGCGACGCGCTGCGCCGGGCGGGCTCCAACGCCGCCCACCCGGACTCCATCCGGGGCTGGGGGCACCCCGACGTCGCCCTCGCGGCGGTCTTCCCGGCGGGCGTGACTCCCTTGTCGCCGCTCCCGCCGACGCTCACGTCGGTGACCCCGCTCTTCAGCTGGAGCGCCGGCACGACGCCGGGCTTCGCCGGCGCGGTGACCTACCGCCTGCGCATCGGGCGCGACTCGCTCTTCGCGCGCCCCCTGCTGGACACCTCGTTCAGCGGGTCCACGCAGTACCACGAGGGGACGCCCTTCAAACCCGGCTCCCCGGTCTTCTGGCGGGTGGACGCCACCGCGTCCGGCCTGAGCGCCACCACGGGCGTGGTGGGACCGATCACCGTGCCTCCCTGGGCCCGCCTCCTCACCCTCAACGACTCGGCGGGCGTGAACACCGATTCGCTCCAGCCGGCCTTCGTCTGGTCTTCGCCCGCGATCTCGTCCCCCCCGGGCCCGTTCCAGTACGACCTCCAGGTCTACCGGGTGAACCAGGCGATCGCCGTGTACGGCGTCGCGGGCCTCACCGACACCACCTTCCGGATCCCTCCCGTCCTCGAGCGGGACGCGGCCTACCACTGGACCCTGACGGTGCGCGCGGGAAGCGACTCGTCTCTGGTCTCGAGCGCCGGCACCTTCTTCGTCCTCGACGACTCGGCGCCCCCGGCCACCCTGCTCTACCAGAACTTCCCGAACCCCTTCCCCGCGTACGGGCGCGATTCGACCTGCGTCTGGCTCGACATCGCCACACCCGGGCAGACCGAGCTCGACGTGCTCGATCTCCGCGGCGACATCGTGCGCCGCCTGATCCCCAACGTGGAGCTGTCCGGGGTCCTGCCGCCCGGGCGCTACGGCCGCGGCGCGGCGGGGGGGCCCACCTGCGACTCCCACCTCACCTGGGATGGGCGCGCCGACGACGGGCGCGTCGTGCCCGCCGGGGTCTACATCCTGCGGCTCCGGAGCGGCGCGACGGTGCTCTTCAAGCGGCTGGTCTTCCTGGGCGGGCGGCACTGAGCCGCTCGGCTTGACGGGTTCCCCGCTCCCTAGGGAGCTTTCGGCATGCTGATCGTCATGCGGCACGGCGCCACCGAAGCGGAAATCCAGCGCGTGGTGGCCGTGATCCAGGAGATGGGCTACCAGGCCCAGGCGATGCCCGGAGCCCAGCGGACCGCCGTCGGGCTGGTGGGCAACGACGGCCGCGTGGACGCCTCCCGCCTCGAAGGCCTGCCCGGCGTCACCGAAGTCATCCACGTCTCCAAGCCGTACAAGCAGGTGAGCCGGGAGTGGAAGGCCGAATCCACCGTGGTGCGCTTCCCGAACGGCGTGACCGTGGGCGGCCCGGACGTCGTGGCGATCGCCGGCCCCTGCTCCGTGGAATCGGAGCGGCAGATCGTCGAGACGGCGAAGCTGGTGAAGGAAGCGGGCGCCACGATCCTCCGCGGAGGCGCCTTCAAGCCCCGCAGCTCCCCGTATTCGTTCCAGGGCCTGGGGCGCCCGGCCCTGCGCTTTCTCGAGAGGGCCCGCGCCGAGACCGGCCTCCTGGTCTGCACCGAGGCGATGGATATCGAGGGCATGGGGTGGGTGGTGGAGACCGCCGACATCGTCCAGATCGGCGCGCGGAACATGCAGAACTTCTCCCTGCTCAAGGCCGCGGGTCGCTGCGGCAAGCCGGTCCTGCTCAAGCGGGGGATGGCGGCCACGATCACGGAGCTCCTCCTCTCGGCCGAGTACCTCCTGGCCGAGGGGAACCGCGACGTGATCCTATGCGAGCGCGGCGTGCGGGGCTTCGATCCGATCACCCGGAACCTCTTCGACCTCACGGCCATTCCGGTGGTGCACAAGCTTTCCCACCTGCCGATCGTCGCCGACCCCTCGCACGGCACCGGGCTCCGGGACCAGGTCCTGCCGATGGCGCGCGCCGCGGTGGCCGCGGGCGCCGACGGCATCATCGTCGAGGTTCACCCCGCTCCCGACCAGGCGCTCTCCGACGGCGCGCAGTCGCTTTTCCCGGGCCAGTTCGCCCAGCTGATGAAGGAAGTCCGGGTGATCGCCGAAGTGACGGGGCGGCGGATGGCCGAGCCGGCGCCGGTGGGAGCGTGACGGTTGGTCGGCTGGTTGCCGGGCGGTTAGTCTGCGCGGCCTTCGTACTGACCCCCGGGGCCCTGACGGCGCAGGATCCGTTCGCGGTGCTCACGCGGGCCAAGGCCGCCTACGACTCGATCCACACCCTCCGGTGCGACTTCGTCCAGATCGTCGACAACCCGATGATCGGGGCGCCCGACACCACGCGCGGCGTGCTGTACCAGGAGCCCCCGGCCCGCTTCGCGATGAACTTCACCCACCCGAACGGTGACCGGATCGTCGCGGACGGGCGCTATCTCTGGCTGTACACGCCGAGCTCGGTGCCCGGCCAGGTCATCCGGTCGGAGATCCCGGCGACCGGCAGCACCGGACCGAACCTGATCCAGCAGTTCGTAGACCGGCCCCGGGAGCGGTTCCGGGCCCGGTTCGTCCGCACCGACTCCACCGCGGCGGGAGTCGCGGAGGTGGTGCGCCTCGAGCCGCTCGCGCCGGATCCGCCCTACACGGACGTGACGGTGTCGGTGGCGCGGTCGGGGCTGGTGATGCGGCTGGACATCACGGAGACGTCGGGACAGCGGCGGATCCTGATCTTCGCGAAGCCCGAGCGGAACGTTCGGGTGAACGCCTCGACCTTCCGGTTCACCCCTGGGGCGGGAGTACGGGTGGTAGATCAGTAGCGAGCGCGTCCGCCACCCGCTGCGCCGTCCCGTCGTCCATGCCCCCCTTCCGCGCCAGCTCGAGCGCGGCCCGTCCCAGCGCCTGATACAGGCGCGCGTCATCCACCGTCAAGACGCTCAGATGCCGGAGAATGGTCTCCGTGTCCCCCCGGGCCACCGGGCCGGTGAGCGCTGCGCGCGGATCGGCCGCCAGCAGATTGGTCACGGTCCCGCGCACCAGGGGCGACAGCGCCGCCCACGCGTCCTCGTCCCCCAGGCCGGCGTGCCGGAGCAGGCGCTGGGCCACCGCCTCCACCACCACCAAGTAATTCGAGGCGAACACCGCGCCGGCGTGATAGAGGATCTTGGCCTTGGCCGTGATCCGGAACGGCTTGAGCCCCACGGTCCGCGCCAGTGCCTCGGCCCGCTCCATCGCCGGGACGCTTCCCTCCACGGCGGCCCAGGCGCCCTTGAACCGGTCCGGTGCCACCTCGGGGTCGCTGATCGTCTGAAGCGGGTGCAGGGAGCCCAGGGCGGCGCGGCTGGGCACGAGGGGAGCGAGAGCCTCCTGTCCCAGGACCCCCGAGCAGTGCAGCACGGTCTGGGAGGCGCCGACCGCCCGGGCGTCCCAGAGCCGTTGCGCCACCGAATGGATCCGGTCGTCGGTGACCGCCAGGACCACCACCTGCGCGGGCGCGAGCCAGGCGGCGTCCGGGCCGTTTGGGGCGGCCGTAAGACGGACGGGCGCCGGTACCCGCACGTTCCGCCGGCTCGTGAGCCTGACCTCGGCACCCGCCCGGGCCAGCGCGAGGGCGAGGCCCGTGCCCATCCGCCCCGCCCCGACGATCGCGACGGTGTCGGCCACGGGACTACCGGCCCGATTTCGCCGCGGTCTGGGTCCCCAGGGTGAGGAGGTCCTGCGGGCTCCGCGCCCGCCGCGCCAGGTCGAGCGCCTCCTGCGCCTGGCGGTCGTCCCCCACCCGGCGGCGGAACTCGCCGATCCGGCCGAAGGCGTACCGCGCCACCTCGTAGCCGATCTCCTGCCGGAAGAGGGTGCGCCCGCCCTCCAGCACGCCCGGCGCGAAGGTGACCCCGCGGGCCTTGAGGCGCTGGAGTACGTCGCTCACCATCGCGTCCGTGACCGTGAAGTCCGGGGCCGATACGAGGTGATGGACCTTCGCGTCCACGGCGTACCCCGACAGCACGTCCGCGTACACGGGGGCCTTGGACCCGATGGCCTTGTTGAAGGCCTGCTCGGCGGTCGTGAACGTGTCAGGCGCGACGAAGAGGTCGGGCCGGATGCCGCCACCGCCGTACTCCCGGCGGCCGGCGTCCGTGTGGTAGACCAGCGTGGTGTCGAGGGGAATCGAGTCCTTGCCCCGCGCCGCCGCCATCACCTGCGCCGCCTGGTCCTCTTCGCTCGTGCTCGCCCGCTGGATGGTCCGGCCGCTGGGCGTGTACCAGCGCGCGGTGGTGAGCTTGAGCGCGGTCTCCGGCGTCAGCTGCCAGACCGACTGCACCAGCCCTTTGCCCCACGTGGGCGTCCCCAGCACCAGGGCCCGGTCGTGGTCCTGCAGGGCGCCCGAGATGATCTCCGCCGCGCTGGCCGTGAATCCGTTGACCAGCACCACGATCGGGAGGTTGGGCCAGTGCTGGGGCTGGTCGTCCCGGTATTCGGCGTTCGAGTTCGGCGCCCGGCCCTTGGTGGCCACGACCTCCTGCCCCGGGTTGAGGAACAGGTCGGTGACGCCCACGCCCTGGGTGAGGCTCCCGCCGGGGTTGCCCCGGAGGTCGAAGATCAGGGCCTTCATCCCGGCGTGACTGAGGGAGTCGACGGCCTGGGCGACCTCGCTCGCGGACGAGTCGCTCACGGGGCTCATCGCGATGTATCCCACCTTGTCGTCCAGCATCATCACGATGCCCACCGAGCGCACGTGAATCCGGGCCCGCGTGATCTTGAAGGTCAGCGGCTGGTCCACGCCGGGACGGCGCACCGTGAGGGTGACGGAGGTGCCGGCGGGGCCGCGCATCCGCTTGAAGACGTCGTCGTTCTTCCAGCCCGCGGTGGGCTTCCCGTCCAGGGCCGTGATCTCGTCTCCGCTCTGGAGCCCCGCGCGCTCGGCGGGCGTGTCGGGGAGGGGCGCCACCACGGCCACGAAGTTGTCGCGCACCTCGAACTGGAACCCGAGCCCGCCGTAGTCCCCCGAGATCTGCTCCGACAGCTCGTGGAAGTCGTCGGGCTTCAGGTAGACGGAGTACGGGTCGTGGAGCTGGTCCAGCAGGCCGTCGATCGCCATTCCGTACAGGCGGGCTTCGTCGATCGAGTCCACGTAGTAATCGGCCACGTGCGCCAGGACGTCGTCGAAGAGCCGGGCCTGCTGATAGACCGAGCCGGCGGGCGTCGTGTCCCGCTGCAGGAGCCAGCCGCCGGTGACCAGGGCGGCGCACGCGACGACGGCGATGATGACGAGCTTCTGACCCTTCATGAGGTTCCTCGCGGTGAAAGCGCGGACGACACGCCGACCTGCTTCCAGGCGGCGTCCAGTACGGCCGATTTCGACTGCGTGGCGTCGAGGTGGACGATGCCGGGTCCCGACGCGCTCCGGTACGCCTCGAGCACCCGCGCGTGAAACGCGTCGCTCTCGCGCTCGAACCGGTCCTGCTCCTTCCGGGCCCGGCGTTGCCGCTCCCGCCCCACGTCCACCGGCACGTCGAGGACCAGGGTGAGATCCGGCGTGAGCCCGCCCGTCGCCAGCCTGATCGCGGCCTGCACCGCGCCGGCCTCGAGCCCCCGTCCCGCGACCTGATAGGCCCGGGTGGAGAGATCGAACCGGTCCGCCAGCACCACCTGCCCCGAGGCCAGCGCCGGCCGGATCTGCCGCTCCACCAGGTCCGCCCGCGCGGCGAGCATCAGGAATAACTCGGCCGCCGGGGGCATGTCGTGCCCCCCCTTGAGGACGATCTTCCGCGCCGCCTCGGCCAGCGGCGTGCCCCCCGGCTCCCGCACCGGGAGCACGGGCCGCCCGTCGGCCAGGAGGCGGGCGCTGAGTCCCCGCACCAGCGTGGACTTCCCCGCCCCTTCCGGCCCTTCCACCACGACGAACACGCCGCTATCCCAGCGTGATGATCGGGCTGGCCGCGCCTTTTTTGATCCCTTCGAAAATGCGCTCGTTCACCTTGGCCATCAGCTTTTCGAAGTTGGCCTGGGCGGCCACCACCTGCTGGTACACCGGATGCGCCTGGACGGCGTGCAGGGCACGGTCGTAGGCCTCGACTTGCTCCTTGGACGGCTCCACCCCGGCCTGCGCCCCGCGCTCGATCTCGATGGCCAGGCGCTCGACCTCGGCCAGCTGCTTCAAGACCTCGGTCTCCTCGCGCATCCGGTCGTTGGCGCGCTTCAGCGCCTGGTATTCCTCGGTCTGGCCGAGCAGCCGGCCCAGCTCCTGCGCCTTGTCGTCGATCACACGTCCTCCCCCGGAAAGGCCAGCGCGAACCGCGGCCGGCCGAACAGATCATCGTGAATGCCGATGCGGCGCCATCCGTACTCGTGGGCCAGGCTGCGGACTTCGAAGCTCCGGCGCTCGTCGATTTCGAGCGCCAGAAGGCCGCCCGGCTCGAGCAGCGGCGCGGCTCCGGCGAGGAGCCGGCGCGTGGCCTCCAGCCCGTCCGGCCCGCTCACCAGCGCCTCCCGCGGCTCGAAGGCCCGCACCGACGGCTCGAGCGCGTCGTACTCCTCCTCGGTGAGGTACGGCGGGTTCGAGACGATCACCCGGTACCGCGTCCCCGCGAGGGGCCCGAGCCAATCGCCTTCCCGCACCTCCACGGGCACCGCGGGCGCCACCCGGATGACGTTCTCCCGCGCGAGCGCGGCCGCCCGGGGGGACCGTTCGGTGGCGACGACGCCCGCGAAGTCCCCCTCCACCGCCAACGCCAGGGCGATGCATCCCGTTCCGGCGCCCACGTCGGCCGCGAATCCCCGCCGCCCGCCCGCGCGGTTGGCGGCCCATTCCAGCACCAGCCCCACCAGTCCCTCGGTTTCCGGACGCGGAATCAGGGCCCGCGCGTCGGCGAGGAGATCGAGGCTCCGGAAACCGACCCGCCCCACGGCGTACGGGAAGGGCGCCCCCCCGGCGCGCCGGTCCACCGCGGTCCAGAACCGGCCCGTCATTTCGGGGCCCGCCTGGGAGTCCCGGTCGAGCCACACGTCGCCGGGGCTTCGTCCCTCCACCGCCGCCCAGAGCGCGGTGGATTCCCGCCTGGGATTCAGCACTCCGGCCTGCTGCAACCGCTCCGCCGCCCGCCGCAGGGCCTCTCCCACCGATCCGGCGGGGGCCGGATCAGGCACTCATCCGCTCCTTCTCGCCCTCGGTACGCAGAGCCGTGATCAGCGCGTCCAGGTCGCCGTCCATGACGTCGGAGAGGTTGTGGGCGGTGAAGTGGATGCGGTGATCGGTGACCCGGTTCTGGGGGAAGTTGTAGGTCCGGATCTTCGCCGACCGGTCGCCCGTGCCCACCATCGCCCGGCGGTCCCGCGCCCGCGCCGCCTCCTGCTCCGCGATCATCCGGTCGAGCAGACGCGACCGGAGAATCTCGAGCGCCTTGATCTTGTTCTGGAGCTGCGACTTCTGGTCCTGGCACTGCACCACGAGGCCGGACGGCAGGTGCGTCACGCGCACGGCGCTGTCCGTCGTGTTCACGCTCTGCCCGCCGGGGCCCGACGAGCGGAAGACGTCGATCCGGAGATCCTTCTCCGCGAGCTCGACGTCCACTTCCTCGGCCTCCGGCAGCACGGCCACCGTCGCCGCCGACGTGTGGATGCGTCCCTGGGCCTCCGTGGCGGGGACGCGCTGGACGCGGTGGACTCCCGACTCGTACCGCAGCGTGCCGTAGGCCTTGGGCCCGCGGACCACGAAGATGGCCTCCTTCAGACCGCCCAGCGTGCCGTCGGAGAGCTCCGTGACCTCGATCTTCCAGCCCCGCCGTTCGCAGAAGCGGGTGTACATCCGGAAGAGGTCGGCCGCGAAGAGGGCGGCCTCGTCGCCGCCGGTGCCGGCGCGGATCTCCACGATGGCATCGCGGTCGTCCAGCGGATCCGCGGGCACCAGGAGCTCGGCCAGCTCGGCCTCGGTGCGGGCGACCTCGGGGCGCAGGCGCTCGACGTCCGCCCGGGCCAGCTGGGCCAGCTCGGGGTCCTTGTCCTGCAGGACCTCGCGGGCCTGATCCAGCTCCCCGGTGAGACGTTCGAGACGTTGGTGGGTGAGGCGAATGGCGTCGAGGCGGGCGTGCTCACGCCCCAGCTGCTTCAGCGCCGACGGATTTCGGGCCGTGACGGGGTCACCCAACAGCCGCGCGACCTCCTCCGCCCGCGCGAGCGCCTGGCGGAGTCGGGCCTCCATCGGTCAGCTCGCGGCCTTGCCCGTCCCGTACTTCTGGCGGAAGCGCTCCACGCGGCCGGCGGTGTCGATGAGCTTCTGCTTGCCGGTGAAGTAGGGATGGCACTTCCCGCAGATTTCGACGTTGATCGCGGGGGTGGTGGATCGCGTCACGAACGTGTTGCCGCACGCGCAGGTGACCACGGCGCGCTGATAGTTCGGATGAATGCCCGGTTTCACGAAGACCCGTCCTGGCGAAAGGTGACCGTTTGGAGGGCGGAAATATAAACGGGGCATAAGGTTGCCGACAAGCGCGCCGAATTGACACCCGGAGCCCCGAGCCGTAACCTTGCCGGACAGCCAAGTCCCGATTCTCGCAAAGGATACGCGTGCCGGCCTCCGAGGTGCTGCGCAGGGTTCCCCTGTTTGCCGAGCTGTCACCGGTCGATTTCCAGCGGGTGATGGACGTCGCGCGGGAGCGCTCCTATCCCAAGAACTCGGTCATCCTCTTCGAGGACGACCCCGGGGACGCCCTGTACGTGGTCTGCGGCGGCCAGGTGAAGGTCGTGCTGATCGGTGAAGACGGCCGCGAGGTGATCCTGTCGGTCCTGGGCGAGGGGGAGTTCTTCGGGGAGATGGCCCTGATCGACGACGAGCCGCGGTCGGCCCACGTGATCGCCATGGAGGATTCGACGCTGGTGGTGCTCCGCCGCGAGGACTTCCAGCCGATCCTGGCGTCCACGCCGGCGATCGCCATCTCCCTGCTCCGCGAGCTGTCGCGGCGCCTGCGGCGGGTGGACGAGAAGGTGGGGAGCCTGGTGCTGCTCGACGTGAACGGCCGGGTCGCCCGCCTGCTGCTCGAGATGGCGGACGAGTCGGGCGGGGAGCGGATCACCCGCCGGCTGACGCATCACACCATCGCGCAAATGATCGGGTCTTCCCGCGAGACGGTGTCCCGCACGATGCGCGAGCTCGTGGACAAGGGCCTGATCGAGGTGGGCCGGAAGGAGATCCTGGTCAAGAACCGGCCGGCCCTGGCGGAGGCGGCGGGGCGGTCGTGAGGTGGGTCACGACCGGCCGGTGAGGTGGCGGCTTGTCGTACGTTGCAGATTTTCCGTAACTTAGCCCTAGGATTACGGTGTGCCTCAACGCAAGTACTCGGTGACGTTTTGGGGGACCAGGGGATCCATTCCCACCCCCGGCGCCCACACCGCGCGCTACGGCGGCAACACGCCGTGTGTAGCCGTGGAGGGGGCCGGGGGCGGTGTGGTCATCCTCGACGCGGGCACCGGAATCCGGGCGTTGGGGGGCAAGCTGGCCGAGCGGCAGAACGGCGCCGTGACGGCGGAGATCCTGCTGTCGCACGCGCACTGGGACCACATCCAGGGGCTTCCCTACTTCCGGCCGTTCTTCTCCCCGGGCAACGTGGTGCGGATCTGGGGCTCGCAGCAGGGTGAGGTGCCGCTCGAAGCGATCCTCCGGCAGCAGATGCATCCGGCGGTGTTCCCGGTCCCGCTCGACGCGCTGTCGGCACGGCTGTCGGTGGAGCACGTGGAGGCGGGCGAGTTTCCGGTCGGGGAATTCAAGGTGCGCTCGGTGCGCCTCCGGCATCCCGGCACCACGCTGGGGTACCGGCTGACTCCGGCGGCGGGCGGCGGGAGCCTCGCCTACGTGACGGACAACGAGCTGGGGCCGGGCGGGCGGTACGAGACGGGCCCGCACTGGCGCCGGGAGCTGGTGGAATTCCTGAAGGGCGTGGACGTGCTGATCCACGACGCGATGTACACGCCCGCGGAGCTGGCGGCGCACGCCGGGTGGGGCCATTCGAGCTACACCGAGGCGGTCGACCTGGCGGCCGAAGCCGGCATCGACCGGCTGGTGCTGTTCCATCACGAGCCCGATCACGCCGACGGGGCGATGGACGAGCTGCTCGTCCTCGCCCGGAAGGAAGCGAAGCAACGGGGCGGGCCCCGGGAGGTGCTCGCCGCCCAGGAAGGCCTGCAGTTGACGTTGTGAGTACCCACAAGGGTCTTGGACCCGAGGAGCACCTTATGCGTTCGCGTTCGATGCTGGCCCTGCTCGCCCTCGCCGCCGCCGCCGGTTTCGGGGCGCCGGCGGTCGCGCAGCAGGCGCAGGACACCCGCTCGGGCGTCGCCGTCTTCGAGTTCGAGAACGGCGGCTCCATGGGCCTCAAGGATCCGATGGACTTCGAGGGTCTGCAGCGCGGGTTCGCCGGAATGCTGATCTCCGAGCTCTCCGCCAACACCGCCTGGCGGGTGGTGGAGCGCGAGCAGATCCAGAAGCTGACCGACGAGCAGAACCTGGGCGCGTCGGGCCGGGTGGACCCGCAGACCGCCGCCAAGGTGGGCAAGCTGGTGGGCGCCAAGTACGCCGTCACCGGCAGCTTCATCGACAACATGGGCACCTGGCGGGTGGACATCCGGCTGGTGAACGTCGAGACCTCGGAGATCATGAAGACCGAGTCCGCCACCGCGCCGCAGGACAAGCTGTTCGGCATCATCAGCGACGTGGCCCAGCGCCTGATGAAGGACGTGAACCTGCCGCCCCTGCCCAAGGACGTGGCCACCCAGCGGATGAGCCGCCAGGTGCCCACGGAGGCCCTGACCTTCTACTCCCGTGCCCTCCTCTACCACGACCGCGGCGAGAAGGACAAGGCGGTGGAGATGTACCAGCGCGCCATCGCGGCCTTCCCGGACTACACCGAGGCGAAGGACGGACTGAAGAGGGAGCAGCAGTCCTGACGGTCCGGTGAACCTCATCGGGCGTCTGGGCGGAATCGTGGCGCGCCGGCTCTCCCAGTTGGGAGCGCTGGCGCGCTTCGGTTTTTCGGCGCTGCGGGCGCTGGTCACCCTCCCCACCGCGGGCCGGAGCGTCGCGTTCCGGGTGACCATGAACCAGATCCGGTTCACCGCGGTGCACGCGGTGGCGCTCGTGGTCCTGCTCTCCAGCATCCTGAGCTTTCTCGTGATTTCCCAGGCCGCGCGCGAGCTCGGATCGATCGGCAAGACCGACTGGCTGGGCACGCTGATGGTGGTCGTGATCGTGCGCGAGCTCGGCCCCCTCATCACCGCCCTGGCGGTGGCGGGACGCTCCGGCACCGCCATCGCCGCCGAGCTGGCCACCAATCAGGTGATGGGGGAAGTGCGGGCCCTCGAAGGGATGGGCATCGATCCGCGCCAGTATCTCGTGGTGCCCCGCGTCATCGGCGCCCTCGTGTCGGTGTTCATCCTGATGGTGCTCTTCGACGTCGTCGCCGTCGCCGGGGGGCTGTCCGCCGCGACCTTCAACGGGATGGCGCCGGGACGGTACATGGACGTGGTGCTGCAGGCCCTCACGCTGCGGGACGTGTGGCTCACCGTGGTCAAGGCCCTCGCCTTCGGCCTCGTGGTGGGCATCGTGCCCAGCTTCTACGGGCTGGGCGTCCGACGCGGGCCCACCGAGATCCCCATCGCGGCCAGCCGGGCCACCGTGTCGTCCATCGTCGGCATCTTCCTGGGCGCCGCCCTCTTCGGCTGACGTGACCGCGCCCGCCTTCTCCGGCCCACTCCGTCCCTCGCGCTACGACGGCTCCCCGCTCGTCTACGACCAGGTCCTCCTGTCGCCCCGCGCCGAGCAGCCCTTCGCCCTCACGGTGGAGGCCGGCCAGACGGTGGTGGTCCTCGGCGACGCGGACGCCGGGCTGTCGTCCCTCGGCGCCCTGGCCCTGGCCCTGGAAATCCCCCGAGCCGGGCACGTCCGGGTGCTGGGCACGGACCTGGCGCTCCTCCCGGAACGCGAGCGTTTGGCCTTCCGCCGCCGGGTGGGCTACCTTCCAGCCGGTGATGGGCTGATGCAGAACCTGTCCCTCCGCGACAACGTGGCCCTGCCCCTGCGGTTCGGCAGCTCGGCCGGCTCCCGGGAGATCGAGGGCCGGGTGGACGTGATGCTGGCGGCGGGACGGCTCGGGCGGATCGGCGGCCTGCGGCCGGCGCAGGCCAACGAAGAAGAGCGCCGCCGCGCGGCGCTGGTGCGGGCCCTGGCCTTCGACCCGGCGCTCCTGATCCTGGAGCAGCCCTTCGACGGGCTCACGTCGCGGGTGGCCGGGGAGCTCCTCACCCTGGCGCGCGGGGGCGAGGAGGCGCAGGGCGCCCGCCGGACCGTGTTCATCACGGGCCAGGAGCTGCCGCCGGTGCTGCATCACCGGGCGGAACGGGTGTACCGCCTGCACCGGGCGGGCACCCTCGAGCTCGAGCCCGCGTAGCAGCTTTCCGAGGAGCCGTGGACACCAACCGTCAGGACTTCGTCGTCGGGCTCTTGCTCGTGATCGCCGTCGCCCTCGTGGTCGGCACCCTCATCGCGACCAGCGGGTGGGGCCAGCGCCGGTACGCCCTCTACGTCCGGGTGGCCAACGCGGAGGGGATCAGCGCCGACACCCGGGTCCTGGTGGAGGGGCTCGAGATCGGCCGCGTGCGCAGCATCGTGCCGCGGGTGGACGCCGCGACGCGCCGGGTCTCCTTCATCGCGCGGCTTTCGCTCGCGCAGGAATTCGAGGACGGCTCCAAGCTCCAGCTCCCGCTGGGCACCCGGGCCGCCATCGAACCCGTGAGCTCGATCTCCTCGGCCTCCGAGCTGGTGCTGATCCTGCCCGACTCGACCCACAGCGGCATGCGGATGCTGGGCGCCGGCGACACCATCAGCTCCGACCGTCCCTCTTCCGCGCTCGACTCGCTGAAGGTGATGGTGACGCACCTCTCGGGCGACGTCCACGACGTGCTCATCGAGGCCCGGCAGGCGCTGATCGGCGTCCAGCGGACGCTGGCGCAGACCAGCACCACCCTCCGGGACCTCACGCCGGGTCTCACCGCCGCGGTCACGAGCGTGTCGGCCAGCATGGCCCGCATCGACTCCGTCACCGCGCACATCCCGCCGGGGATCGCGGACTCGGTGACCGCCGCTCTCGCCTCCTCCAACCGCCTCCTCCTGCGCCTCGATTCCCTGGCTCAGGACGTCCGGTCGGTGACGTCGGAGAACCGGGGCGACCTGCGCACCACCGCGGCCAACCTCGCCGAGCTGTCGCGCCAGCTGAACCATTTCGCCGACGCCGTGTCGCGGCGCCCCTACCGGTTCCTCACCGGGGTCCAGCCCCTGCCGCCGGACTCCGCCAAGGCCGACCCCAAGCCCCCCGACAAGCCGTGAGCGGCCGCTACCTCCTGCTCCATCCCGCGGCCTGGTCCGCGGCCGCGGTCGGGGACGCCCTGGCGGGGACGCAGGTGGAGACTCGCGCCATCGCCGGGCCGCCGGGGCTCCAGGTGGACGAGCGCCCCACCGTCTTCGTGCTCGACGCCGAGAGCCGATCGGCGTACCCGCTGGACGCCCAGCGGGCGTTCGTGGACGCGGGTGGCGCCATCGTGGCCCTCGGTCGCGAGGGCGAAGTGGACGTGCCCGAGCCGCTCGCCACCGAGCTCCTGACGGCCTTCGTCCGCCACCCCGCGGGTCTCCGCCAGCTCCTGATCGCGGTGCGGAGCGCGCTCCGCGAGGCGGCCGCGCGCGCCGAGACCGCCCGCGCCCTGGCCCAGGCCGAGCAGCGCTCCCAGGAGATCGCGGAGCTGACCCGGATCGGCGCGGCGCTGGGCACCGAGCGGGACTTGAAGAGCCTGCTCGAGCTGATCCTCACGCAGGCGCGCCGGATCACGCAGTCGGACGCGGGCAGCCTCTATCTGGTGGAAGCGGCGGACACCGGGGCCCCCCGGCTCCGGTTCTCGCTGGCACAGACCTTCTCCAAGCCGGAAGCGCCCTTCGTCGAGTTCACGATCCCGATGGACCGCTCCAGCCTGGCGGGCTACACCGCCACCACCGGCGATCCGCTCGTGATCGACGACGCGTACTACCTCCCGCCCGACGTCGAGTACTCGATCAACCGCTCGTTCGACGAGCGCTACGGCTACCGGTCCAAGTCGATGCTCGTCATCCCGATGAAGGACCACCGGGACCAGCGCATCGGCGTGCTGCAGCTGATCAACCGCAAGCGCGACATCGACGCCGTGCTGGCGACCGCGGCGGACGTCGAGCGCCAGGTGGTGCCGTACTCCCGGCGGAGCGTGGAGCTGGTCACCGCCCTCGCGGCGCAGGCCGCCGTGGCGATCGAAAACAGCCGCCTCTACCAGGAGATCGAGCGGCTCTTCGAGGGGTTCGTCCGGGCGTCGGTCCAGGCCATCGAGCAGCGGGACCCCACCACCTTCGGTCATTCGGGCCGGGTAGCGGATTACACGGTCTCGCTCGCCGCCGTGGTGGACCGGGCCGCGAACGGCCCGTACCGCGACCTCCGGTTCTCCCGGGAGCAGATCCGGGAGATCCGCTACGCGGGCCTCCTGCACGACTTCGGAAAGGTCGGGGTGCGCGAGCAGGTGCTGGTGAAGGCCAAGAAGCTGTATCCGCCGGACCTCGACCTGATCCGCCAGCGCCACGCCTTCGTCCGGCGCTCGCTGGAGCGCGACTTCTGGCGCAAGCGGGCCGAGTTCCTGGAACGGCACGGGAAGAGCGGCTACGCGGCGTTCCAGGCCAAGGTGGACGAGGAGCAGCGCCAGGCCCTCGCCGATCTCGACCGGTTCCTGGAAGTCGTCCTCCAGTCCAACGAGCCGTCGCTCCTGCCCGAGCAGAGCAAGCACGACCTGTCCGAGTTCGCGCTCCGGACCTACGCCGACCTGACCGGCCAGGCCCAGCCCCTCCTGACCCAGGACGAGATGCGATACCTGACCATCCCGAAAGGCAGTCTGGACGAGGCCGAGCGGCTGGAGATCGAGAGCCACGTGACCCACACGTTCAACTTCCTGAAGGAGATCCCGTGGACCCGCGAGCTCCGGCGCATCCCGGACATCGCGTACGGGCACCACGAGAAGCTCGACGGACGCGGGTATCCCCGGAAAATCCAGGGTGAGGCCATTCCGGTGCAGACCCGGATGATGACGATTTCGGACATCTTCGACGCGCTCACGGCCCAGGACCGGCCCTACAAGCGCGCGGTCCCCGCCGAGCGCGCCCTCGACATCATGAAACAGGAGGTGACGGGGGGACAGCTCGACGCCGATCTCTACGCCCTCTTCGTCGAGGGCCGGGTCTTCGAGTCGGCGGCCCGGCGGGAGGGCGCGTGACCGCCCTCTCGATGAGCGGGCTGGTGCTGGGCGGGTCGTTCCTGGCCGGGCTCCTGGGATCGTTGACGGGGCTGGGCGGCGGGCTGGTGATCGTCCCCCTGCTCACCATCGGGTTCGGCGTGAGCCTGCGCTACGCCATCGGCGCCTCCCTGGTGAGCGTGATCGCCACCTCGTCGGGCGCGGCCGCCGCCTACGTGCGGGAGGGATATACGAACATCCGGATCGGGATGTTCCTGGAGATCGCCACGACGGCCGGCGCGGTGACCGGCGCGTACGTCGCGGGCCTGATCTCCACCCGCGCCATCGCCATGATCTTCGCGCTGGTGCTCGTGTATTCCGCCTACCTGTCGGGGCGACCCCGGACCGAGCACGTGCGCCACGACCAATCCGACCCCTGGGCGCGCTCCCTGCGCCTCAACTCCACCTACCCCACCGATCACGGAGTGGAGCCTTACGGCGTCCAGCGCGTGGGCGCGGGGTTCGGGCTGATGTTCGTGGCGGGCATCCTCTCGGGGCTGCTCGGAATCGGCTCGGGGGCGGTCAAGGTGCTGGCGATGGACAACGCGATGCACCTGCCCTTCAAGGTCTCGACCACCACCAGCAACTTCATGATCGGCGTCACCGCCGCCGCCAGCGCCGGCCTCTACCTCCGCCGGGGCTACATCGACCCCGCGCTCTCGGTGCCGGTGATGCTCGGCGTCCTGCTGGGCGCCCTGTTGGGCGCCAAAATCCTCACGCGCGCCCAGCCCCGCCACCTGCGGCTGGTCTTCAGCGCGGTGATCATCGGGCTGGCGTTCGAGATGGTCTACAAGGCGATCTGGGGGCGGATCTGATGGCCCGCTGGTCCGACACCCAGATGCAGAACGCGGTCGGCATCCTGCTGCGCGTGGGCGTCGTGACGGCGGCCGTCGTGGCCTTCATCGGCGGGGGTCTCCACCTCCGCTCCTCCGGGGGTGCCCCCCTGCCGGTCACGGAGTTCCGAGGCGAGCCCGCCCGCCTGCGGTCCCTCGGCGCCATCCTGCACGGCGTGGCGCACCTCGACAGCCTCGCCATCGCCCAGCTGGGCCTCCTGCTCCTCATCGCCACGCCGGTGGCGCGGGTCGCCCTGTCGCTGGTCGGATTCGGGCTGGAGCGGGACCGGAAGTATCAGCTGATCACCGCGATCGTGCTGGTGATCCTGCTGGGAAGCCTGGTCGGGATCTAGGCCGGCTGCCGCCGCCGGGCGACCCCGATGGCGATGAGGGCCACGGCCCCGAGGGCCGAGAGGGTCCCCACCCAGTCTCCCCACCTGACATAGAGCGGCACCACGTCGCTGGTCACGAGACGCCCGACCACGACATCCTGCGTCCCGAGCACCGAGGCATCGCTCACCCGCCCCAGGGGATCCACGAACTCGGAGACACCGTCGTTCGCGGCGCGGGCGATCCCCATCCGCGTCTCGATGGCGCGCATCACCAGATGGGCCGCGTGCTGGTAGGGCGCCGTGGTCCGCCCGTACCAGGCGTCGTTCGTGATATTGAAGAGCACGTCCGCGCCCTCGGCCCGATAGCGCCGGGCCAGGTCCTCGAACGCCGATTCGTAGCAGACGATGACCCCCGCCCGGCCTACCGGGGTGGGATAGAGGGGGAGGGTGGTGCCGGGCCGGAAGCGTCCCGACCAGTTCCGGATGCCGGGGATGGCCCGGAACCAGCGGACCGGCACGAAGGGCGTGCGCTCCACCACCGGCACGAGATCGCGCTTCTCGTACACAGGGTACTTGCGCCACGCGCCGGTGGTGTCGACGTAAAAGGCGGCGTTGTAGATGTCGTAGCCCCCGCCCGGGGCGGGGGTGGCGTACAGGCCGCCCACGAGGAGCGGCGTGTGGCCCTCCCGGGCGAAGCCCGCGAGGCTCGAGTCCCAGTCCCACCGATCCTCGAGGTACCCGGGGAGCGCGGCCTCGGGCCAGGCGATCACATCCGGGCGCCCCATCGCCCGGGCGCGCCGGGACAGGCTGAGGAGCAGGTCCACCTCGCGCTGCGCTTCGGACGCTTCCCACTTTTCCGAGAAGGCGATGTTGGGCTGGATCAGGCCCACGACGCCGGCGGGCCGGAGCGGGATGGTCCGCATCCGGTGAGCGCCGTAGGCCCAGGCCAGGGCGACCGTCCCGACCACCGCCGCCACCCGCCACGCCGCCGCGCGGACCCGGTCCCGCGCGGCCAGCGCCGCCTCCACCAGCAGCACGTTGCAGGTGATGAGCCAGAACCCCACCCCGCGTGCCCCCGCCAAATCGGCCCACTGGACCAGGACCGGCGCGTCGGTCAGCGAGGTGCCGATCCCGAGCCAGGGAAAGGCCACGTCTCCGGCGTGCCCGATGGCCCACTCGAGCGCGGTCAGCGCGACGGACAGGGTGAGCCAGAGCGGCAGGCCGGGCGCCCGCTCCCGCACCCGGACCACGAGCCAGAACATCCCGCCCGTGAACATCCCGAGGAGAACGATGGTGAGGAGGTACCCCAGCGCCGACAACGCCGTGAAGTGCCAGAGCGCCACCACGAGCCAGTAGAGGACGAGCCCCTGGGTGGTGAAGCCGTACCACCAGCCCCACCGGAAGGCGCGACCGGGCGTGTCGGCCGCGCGGAGCAGGAGCACCGGGGGCGCGAGGCAGACGAACGACAGGACGGGGAACCGGAAGGGCGGATAGGCGAGCAGGAGCAGCACGGCGCCCAGGCCCACCAGCAGGGCGACGCGGACGCGGGTCACAGCAGCACGTCGCGCCCCTCTTCGGCGGACCGGTAAAGGGCATCCATCACGCGCTGGAGCGCCAGCTGATCCTTGGGGGGCGGCGCGTTCACGTCGCCCCGGAGCACCGCGAGGAAGTAGGTCCACTCGGCGCGGTAGGACTGCTGGAAGGCGGTCTCGCGGCCCGAGGCGCCCGTGGGGGTGACGTCGGTGGGGGTGCCGTGCACGTCCTTGAAGACCCGCAACGGGCCGATCGCCGCCGCGCCCTTCTTCCCGACCACGTCGAACCAGAAGCGCTCCCCTTCCCCCATGTGCCGCCAGCTGACGTCCACGGAAATGGAGGTGCCGTTCTCGCAGACCACGAGCGCGGAGCCGAGGTCTTCGACGGCGCCGGCGCTCCGGCCGACGACGTGCGCGGACACGCGCTTGGGGATGGGCCAGCCGGTGAGCCAGAGTCCGAGGTCGATGAGCGGCATCCCCAGATCGAGGAGGGCGCCGCCGCCCGCCTCCTGGCGGTGGAGCCGCCAGCCGAGGAGCTGGCGGCTGGGCTGGAACGTGTACCAGCCGCCGCGGACGGCGTCCACGGTGCCGAGCTCGCCGCCGTTCACGAAATTCCGCACCGCCTGCACGTCGGTGCGGAAGCGGTGATTCATCCCCACCATGATCCGCTTGCCGTGGCGCTCGGCGGCCTGCAGGACGTTTTCGACCCCGGCCGCGCTCAGCGCGAGCGGGCGCTCGCACAACACGTGCGCGCCGGCCGACAGGGCCGCCACGGCGTGGATTTCGTGAAGATGGTTGGGGGTGCAGAGGACCACGGCGTCGGCCTGGGCGTACTTCAGGACCTCTTCGATGTCGTCGTAGGTGTCGCGGACGTCGAATCGCGCGGCGAGGGCCTGGGCCTTGGAGACGTCGTTGTCGCAGATGGCCGCGATCTCGACGCCCGGCAGCTTGCGCAGCACGGGCAGGTGCGCCACCTGGGCGATCCCCCCCGCCCCGATCACCGCGATCCGGACCGGATCGTTCACCGCGCGCTCCCTCCCCCCGCCGTAGCCCACCCGTGGAACCGGTACACCACGCCCGCCGCGAGCGACGCGGACGAGAGGCCGTCGGACAGCACGCCCCGCCCTTCGAGCGAGAGCGCGAGCTGAGAGGCCAGGCGCACTTCCGCGCCCACCGTGGCGTTCACCGCCGGGAAGAATCCGTCCAGCGCGTCCTGCACGAAGGTCCCGTCGATGGCGCTCCCGCTGCCGTGCCGCCAGTGCACCCCTACGCCGGCGCCCAGAAACGTGGTGAGGGTCGGCCCCTGGGGGAAGGCGTATTGCAGGTCCAGGTCGCCCGCGAGGTCGGACCAGCGGATCTGACCCACGTTGACCGTAAAGTTCGAATCGGGGTCCTGCACGAGACCGCGGATGCGGGACGCGAACTGGGCCAGCGCCTGCTGGTCGAAACCGGAGCGGAAGTACGACAGACCCAGCAGCACGCGCACCCGCGGCGCGATGTTGCCGGCATCGTACCGGATTCCGGCCAGCAGCGCGCCCCGCAGGCGGCTCGCGCCCAGCGCGCCCAGCTCGAACCGGAGCCCCGTGGGTTGGAGGTTGTCGTAGGAGAACTGATCGAGCACGCCCTGAGCGACGAGTCGGTGAGCCGGGTAGGCGGTCAGGAGAGCCGCCGCCAGGACGGCTCCGCGTGCTCCCCACCGACGAACGACCGGCCGCCTTACCGACTCAGTAGAGCTTTTCAATCTCGGTCCCCGGATAGTACGTCCTGATGATCTCCTGGTACCCCTGCCCCGCCCGGGCCCGGCCGATGGCGCCCCACTGGCAGAAGCCCACGCCGTGCCCCGAGCCCGCGCCGGTGGCCACGAGGCGCGTGACCTCGCCGTGGGCTGTGGTCACGAAAAGCTGGAAGGCCGCGCTCGACAGGAACCGGTCCGGGGCGGGCCGGAGCACGCTCCGGACGTCGGGTTCCGAGATTCGCGCGTCCCCGTGCGGAAAGACGATCCGCAGCTCCCCCACCCGACCCGACGCCGTGGTCCGGGTGACTTCGACGTCGACGATGCGCTGAAGGCCGTCGCCGCCCAGCGGCACCACGGGCGGGAGGCTCCGCGCCAATATAGCGCGCAGGGTGGCCCCGTCCCACTCCTCGCGCCAGCGAAACCGCGGGGAGATCTCGCAGTAGTAATGGCCGCCGCCGGACGCGTCCGACACCGGCCGCAGGTAGGGGCGCGCGGCGCCGTTGTGGAACGCCTCGGTCACGTCCGCGGTCTCGTATCCGCAGGTGGAGTGGAAAAACGCGTCGATCAGCCCGCCGTGATAGGTGACGACCTGCCCCGCGGTGCGCCGGACCGCCCCCCACGCCTGGGGCGTCTCCGCGGCCACGCCGCCATACACCTGGTCCCGGGTGTCGTCGGTGACGTCGAACCCCTCGGCCTCCCAGCGGCCGCGGTTCTTCAGGGCGAAGGTGCGGGAAACGATGGCCTGGGCATCGAGGGCCTGGAGCTCGTCGTTCCGGCGGGGCCCGAGCTCGGGCCCCACCACCGCGGCGACGTAGCTCTCGAGCGGAACCCGGTTCACGAGGAGCAGTCCGGTGGGCGCGCGGACCACGTTGAGCCGGCCCCGGTAGCGCCGGCCGTCCGCCTCCACGAAATGGTCCGCCGTGGCGCTCACCGCGGAGATGCCGCGGTGGGGGCCGCTCCGGCCGCCGTCCGGGCGGACCAGCACCAGACCGGCCCCTTCCGGCACGACGGTCCACCGGGTCCCGGCGGCAATGCTCGCGATCGCCGTTCCGTTCCCGTCGTCGGTGACGAGGATCCGGGCGTCCCCGCCCAGGGAGACCCGGGAGAGCCCGTCCGCGAGACCCACCCGGAGCTCGGGCTCCGCGCCGGGGAGCGGAGGGGGTCCGCGGTGGACGCACGCGCCGGCGGTGACGAGCACGGCCAGAGAGGCGGCGCGGCGGACCGCGGTCACGTCAGCGCCACCGCCCGGAAGTCGTAGTCTTCGCTCTCGGTCACCCGGGCCCGCACCATCGTGCCGGGCCGCGCCCAGCCCCCCGCCGTGAGATGGGTGACCCCGTCCACGTCGTCGGCCTGCCAGGGAACCCGTCCCACGTGCGTCGCGCCCGAGTCCGAAGGATCGGCGATCTGATCTACGAGCACCTGCACGTCCCGGCCCACGAACCGCGCCAGGCGCTCGGCGGAAACGGCGCGCTGGATTTCGAGCAGCTCCTCCATCCGCTCGCGCTTCACCTCTTCCGGCACATCGTCGTCGTACCGGACGGCCCGGGTCCCCTCCTGCGGCGAATAGGTGAAGGCGCCGAGGCGGTCGAAGCGGGACTCCTCGAGGAACTCGACCAGCTCCCGGAAGTCCGCATCGGTCTCGCCGGGGAATCCGACGAGACAGGTGGTGCGCACGGCCAGGTCGGGCACGGCCGCGCGGAGCCAGGCGAGCTTCTCGCGGATGGTCCGTTTCCGCTCCGGCCGCCGCATCTTTTCCAGCATCGCGTCGGACGCGTGCTGGATGGGCATGTCGATGTAGGGGACGATGCGCGGGTTATCCGCGATGACGCGGACCAGCCGCTCGGAGAGCCCCGCGGAGTAGACGTAGAGGAGCCGGTACCACGGTACGGAGGTCTCGCGGAGCAGCGCCTCGAGGAGCTCGGGCAGGCGGGGGCCGCCGGGGCCGAGGTCGCGTCCGAAATGCCCGAGGTCCTGGGCGACCAGGTTGATCTCGACGGCGCCCTGGGCCTCGAGGGCCTGGGCCTCGCGGACCAGCCGCTCGAGCGGTTCGGAGCGGTGCTTGCCGCGCATCAGCGGGATGGCGCAGAAGGCGCAGGTGTGATCGCACCCTTCGGAGATCTTCAGGTAGCGGACGTGCGCCTGGTCTCCCAGGAACTGCCGGACTCCGGGGTGCGCGTTCGCCGGGTCCGCGATCAGCCCGCGTTTCGCCAGCTCGGGCACGAGGTGGTGGAGATCGGAGAATCCGAGGAAGAGGTCCACCTCGGGCATTTCGGCCCGGAGCTCGGCCTGGTAGCGCTGGACCAGGCATCCCACGGCGACGACGGCCTTGACCCCGCTCTCCTGCTTGAGCCGGGCGGCGCCGAGAATGGCGTTGATGGATTCCTGTTTGGCCGCGTCGATGAAGCCGCAGGTATTGACGAGGACGACGTCGGAGGACGAAAGATCGGGGGTGACGACGGCGCCGTGTCCCACCAGGTCGCCGACGAGGCGCTCGGAGTCGACGGTCGCCTTGTCGCACCCGAGCGAGATGACGCCGAGCTTCATCCCCGGTAGTTCCCGAACTTGAGCTCGATGCCGAAGTCCTGGCCGCGCAGGAAGCCCATCACGTCCTGCAGCTCGTCTTTCGAGGGGGACTGGACCCGCACCTCGTCGCCCTGAATCGAGGCCTGGGCCTTCTTGAACTTCTTGTCCTTGATGGCCTTGACGATGGCCTTGGCCTTCTCCTGCGGGATGCCCTGGGTCAGCGTGATCTCGCGGCGCACCGTGTCCCCGCCCGCGGGCTGGATCTCCCCCAGCTGGAGGTTCTTCACCGGCACGCCCCGCTTGATGAGCTTGCCCTGCAGGACGTCGAACAGGGCCTTCATCTTGAAGTCGTCGTCGGCCACCAGCGTCAGGACCGCCTTGGCGCGGTCGAAGGTGACGGCGGCCTTCGAACCCTTGAAGTCGTAGCGCTGGGCCACCTCTTTCGTGGCCTGATTCACGGCATTGTCGACCTCCTGGAGGTCGGCGCCGGTGGAAACATCGAATGACGACTGGGTGGCCATTGGCGGGGAATATAAACGGCGGAGAGGGGGGGTTGGGGCCGGGGACCAGCGCCCCGGCCCCAATCCCCCGCCTTAGAACAGGAACGAGTCGAGCGCCCGGGCCCTCGAAACGTGCCGGAGCCTGGCCAGGGCCTTCTCCTTGATCTGCCGGACCCGCTCCCGCGTGATGCCGAGGCGCGCGCCGATCTCCTCGAGGGTGAGGGGCTCGGGGGTCTCGAGGCCGAAATAGAGGCGCAGGATCAGCGCTTCCCGGTCCTTCAGCGTGCCCAGCACCTTCTCGACCGATTCGGTCAGGGCGTGCTCGAAGATCTCGTCGTCCGGCCCGGGGTTCTGGGTGTCGGGCAGGTAGTCGAGGAGCTTGTTGTCCTCACCGGGAGTGAGGGGCGCGTCGAGGGACAGGTGCGCCTGCGAGATGGACATCGTCTTCGCGACTTCCTCCTCCGAGATGTCCATCCCCTCGGCGATCTCCTCCACGGTGGGCTCGCGGCCCAGCTCCTGCAGCAGCGCCGACGAGCGCTTCCCGATCCGGTGCAGCGTGCCGGCCCGGTTGAGGGGCACCCGCACGATGCGGGATTGCTCGGCCAGGGCCTGGAGAATGGCCTGGCGGATCCACCAGACCGCGTAGGAGATGAACTTGATGCCCTTGGTCTCGTCGAACTTGTGCGCCGCCCGGATCAGGCCGAGGTTGCCTTCGTTGATCAGATCCGAAAGCGAGACGCCCTGGTTCTGATACTTCTTCGCCACCGAGACCACGAACCGCAGGTTGGAACGCACGAGCTTGTCCAGCGCCTCTTCATCCGCCTGCTTGATGCGCTGGGCCAGCACGACCTCCTCTTCCCGCGTGATCAGGGGGTACTGGCTGATCTCCCGCAGATACTGATCGAGAGAGCCTTCGTCGAACGACGCCCGCTTCGCCGTGTTCAGTTGCATGGGGTCCCTCTTCCTCCGTGCCCGAACGACGCCGCTCCAAGTCCGCCCACCCCCGCGCCGTACGGCTCGGCGACGGCGGCGATGGTCCGCACTGTCTGCTCCGCCGGCTTCAGTGAATCAGGGACCCGAGCCGCGACCACCGGATGTCGTTGATCCAGGGAAAGTGGTCGTGGGCATCGCGGTCCACACTCCAGTACACGAACAGGGGACGGCCGCGGATGGCGCTCTCGTCCACGAACCCCCAGTAGCGGGAGTCCAGCGAGATGTCGCGGTTGTCCCCCAGCACAAAGTACTTGTGGAGCGGCACCACCAGGGGACCCCAGTCGTCGCGGCACGGGTGATACGCCGCCCGGAATGCCGCCGTGGTGTCCACCAGGTAGTCGCGCTGCCACTCGAAGTCGCGGTCGCAGTCGTTGCGCAGGGAATCGGTCCGCTCGACGTACGGCTCGACCAGCCGGACGCCGTTCACGAGAACCTTGCCCTCGATCATCTGGAGGGTGTCGCCGCCCACGCCGACGATCCGTTTCACGAACGTCGTGTCCGGATGGCGCGGGTACGGAAAGACCACCACGTCCCCGCGCTCGGGCGACGCGAAGCCCGGCAGGCGGGCGTGGGTGCCGGGAATGACGGCGCCGTAGACCGCTTTGTTGACGAAGAGGAAGTCCCCGACCAGGAGTGTTCGCTCCATGCTGCCGCTCGGGATCTGGAAGGCTTCCAGCAGGAAGGTGCGGATGATGAGGAACAGGACGAACGCCATCCCCAGCGTGCGCATCCAGGTGTCGAACCATCGGGCGAGGCGGGACCGTCGTTGTTCCGAGGGATGCGACGACTCACGCGGGAGAGGCGCGCTGGGCGAACTCTGGGGAGCCCCCAAGTCGTGCATGGAACGTACGTTAGCGGAGGGGCCCGCACGGCGCAACAGTCACCGTCCATCCCCGGGTCCCCCCCCACCCCCGAATCCGGACCCCCAGGTCTCGGGTGGACCCCGGGTGACGGACGCGGGCGGCGAGACACGCGACCGCTCCCTCGCGCTCGACTCTGACCCACACGGGGGACAGGTCCGGCAGGTCGCCGAGCGCGTCATCGGCGAGCGGTGATCCGCCCGTGCTGAGGATGATGACGAGGGACTCCGAATCGGTGTGCGCCACGACACAACATCGGGTGAGGCGGGCACGAAGTCTGCACCGGAATGCCGCACGCCGGACCCGAAAGGCGCGGTCAGGGAACGAGGAAGGCCCGCATCTCCCGGACCACGTCGGCCCGGTTGGAATAGAAAACGTAGTGGTTGGCCCCGTGGAGCTCGACCACCCGCGCCTGCGGCACCGCCGTGCGGAACCGGGCGCGCTGGTCCGCTCCCCAGGCCGTGATGCGCGCCGCGAACCGCCGCCCCTGTGCCCGGGTCGAATCCGAAAACGACGCCCAGAGCGGAAACAGCTCCGGCGCCGAGTCGATCACGGCGGCGATGGAGAGCGCCGGGGCGTGGACCCGGGAATAGTCCGGATGCCCGGACCTCGCGATGACCTGGGAGTCCACCGTCGCGGGGGTCACGTCCGCCACCAGGCGGCCGGCGGAGTCGAACACCTCCGTGGCGCGAATCTGGGATTCCGGAATGCGCATGCCGAAGGTCCGGAGGTCGTAGGCCTGCAGCGCCTCGGGCGAGGCCGAATCGGCCGCCGCCGGGGGCTGGGGCGGGTAGTCGCCGATCAGCGGCCCGAGCACCGAGTGGTCGTAGGCCGCGTCGAAATAGATCAATCCGAAGACGCGGTCCGGGTGGGCGCCCGCGAACCCCGTCAGCTCGTCCCCCGCAATAGAATGGCCCACCAGATACACGTTCCGGAGCCCCAGCGAGTCGAATGCCGCCGTCAGGTCCGCGAGCCGGGTGGCCAGATCGTAGCCGGAGGGGGTCCGGGTAGACGCCCCGTAGCCCCGGCGGGTCAGGGCCAGGACGTGGAAGTGGTCCGTGAACTGGGGCGCGAAGTCGTCGAATCCGTGGGCGACGTCGTCCAGCCCCGACAGGAAGACGAGCGGCTTTCCGGTGCCGCCCCAGTCGAGCACCTCGAGCCGCACCCCGGGAGCCACGGTGACGAACGTCACCCGATGCGGCGAGAGATCGCGCCAGGGCGCCGGCGCCGGACGCCTCGGCGCGCAGGCGACCGCCGCGAGCACCAGCGCCGCGAGAGTCCGGCTCACACTTCGGTGTCGATCTGGGCGCGCTGGAGCTTGCCGGAGTAGTCCACGTAGCCCACCTTGATCTCCGAATAGAAGTCGTACACCGCCCAGCCCCCTTCGCGGTGGCCGTTCCCCGTCTGCTTCACGCCCCCGAACGGCAGGTGCGCCTCCGCCCCGATCGTCGGCGCGTTGACGTACGTGATGCCGTTGTCGAGCTCGTTCAGGGCGCGGAAGGCGGCGTTCACGTCGCGGGAGTAGAGGGCGCTCGAAAGGCCGTACTTGACGTCGTTGTTCACCGCGACGGCCTCGTCCAGGTCCTTCACCTTGATCACCGACAAGGCCGGCCCGAAGATCTCCTCCTGCTCCACCCGCATCCGGGGCTTCACGCCCACGAACAGAGTGGGCTCGTAGAACCAGCCGCGGTCGAGCCCCGCGCCCCGGGCCCGGGCGCCCCCGATCAGCACGCTCGCCCCCTCCGCCTTCGCGATCCCGACATACTCCTCCACCTTGTCGCGCGACGCTTCGTGGATGAGCGGGCCCACCTCGGTCGCCGCGTCGAGCCCCGGACCCAGACGGAGCTTCTGGGCGCGGTCGCCGACCATTTTCACGAACCGGTCGTGGACCCCCGCCTGCACGATCAGGCGGCTGGTGGCGGTACAGCGTTGCCCCGTGGTCCCGAAGGCGCCCCAGAGGACGCCGTCGAGCGCGAGCTCCAGGTCGGCATCGTCCATCACGATCATCGCGTTCTTGCCGCCCATTTCGAGCGAGAGCCGCTTGTGCATCCGCCCGGCGGTGGCGCCGATCAGCGCCCCGGTGTCCGTGGATCCGGTGAAGGAGATCACGCCGACGTCGGGGTGCTCCACGAGCGCCTTTCCGGCCTCCCCGCCCCCGTGCACCAGCTGGATCACCTCGGGCGGGAGCCCCGCCTCGAGCAGGATCTCGACCAGAAGATGCGCCGTGTGCGGCACGTCCTCGGAAGGCTTCCAGATCACCGCGTTCCCGCACAGGAGCGCGGGGAAGATCTTCCACGTGGGCACGGCCAGCGGGAAATTGAACGGCGTGATGACGCCCACGGTGCCGATCGGGCGCCGGAAGCTCATCGCCCACTTGTTGCGCAGCTCGGAGGGGACGGTGCGCCCGAAGAGCCTCCGCCCTTCCGTGTGCGCGTAATACGCGGTGTCGATTCCCTCCTGCACGTCGCCCCGGGTCTCGAGCAGGACCTTCCCCATTTCCCGCGTCATCGCCCGGGCCAGCTCCTCCTTCTTCCGCACCAGGAGGTCGCCGATGCGCTGCAGCACCTGGCCCCGCACCGGCGCGGGGGTTTTCGACCACCGGGTGAACCCCTTCCGGGCCGACGCCGCCGCCCGGGCCACGTCCTCCGGCCCGGACCGGGGAAAGCGTCCGATCCGGTCGGAGGTGTCCGCGGGATTGGTGTTCTCGAAGTAGTCGCCGGTGGTGGGAGGGACCCAGGCGCCGGCGATGAAGTTCTTGAAGTCAGTCATTGAGAGGGGTCAGGGGTCAGGGGTCAGGGACACAGCCAGGTGGCCACGTGCTTCGCGTAGCCGACGCGGGGCAGGACTTCTCTCGCGGCCAGCGCCAGGCCCCAGATGACGAGGCCCTGGGAGATCAGGTGGGCCCATCCGAGATGGCGCCGCCAGGAGGAGACGGAGCTCCAGACCCCCGCCGTGATCACCGCGAGGACGCCGAGCAGATAGAAGCCGAGCTTGAAGCCGCACCCGTAGGTGTAGGGCCACTGGGTGATGCCGATGCCGATGAGAAGCCCCAGCACGACCCGCACCCAGGTGCCCAGCCATTCGCGCGCGGAGACCTTGCGGCCCGCGGGGCCGGCCGGCGCATCCGTCCCCCGCCCAGACGGGGCGCTCCCCGAGGGAGCCCGGGCCGGCACCGGGGCCGGACCCGCCGGCGCCTGCGCGAGAAGCTTGTCCACCTCGGCCAGTTCCTTGTCCCAGTCGCGGCCTTCGTCCTTCGCCACTATCCCTCCCGCACCAGACCGTAGCGCTCGATCTTCTTGTAGAGATTGCTCCGGGGCATCTCCAATGTGCGCGCCGTTTCGGAGACATTCCAGTCGTGCTCCTGGAGCTTGGCCACGAGAAACGCGCGCTCGGCCGCCAGCTTGAACTCCTCGAAGGTCGCCGCCTGGAGGAGGCTCGCGGCGTCGGCCCCGGTCCCTCCCCGGGCCGCCGCGGCAGGGCCGGCCGCGAGCCGCTCCACGTCGGCCGCGGTGACCGTGGCCCCGGGCGCGAGGATCAGCAGGCGCTCCACCGCGTTCCGGAGCTCCCGGATGTTCCCGGGCCAGTCGTGGTCCCCCAGGCGTTCCAGCGCGCCGTCGTCGAAGCCGCGCGCCGGGAGGCCGGTGGTCCGGCCCAGCTCCTCCACGAAATGCCGCACCAGCTGGGGAATGTCCGCCCGCCGGGCCCGCAAGGGCGGCACCTCGACCGGGACGACGTTCAGCCGGTAGAGCAAATCCTCCCGGAACCGGCCCGCGGCGATCTCCAGGTCGAGGCGCTTGTTCGTGGCCGCGATCACCCGGACGTCCACGGCGAACGTCTTGCCCGATCCCACCCGGGCGATGACCCCTTCCTGGAGGGCGCGGAGGACCTTGGCCTGCGCCGAGAGACTCATGTCCCCCACCTCGTCGAGGAAGAGGGTCCCGCCGTCGGCGAGCTCGAACTTCCCCGCCCGGTCTCCCACCGCGCCCGTGAACGAGCCCTTCACGTGTCCGAAGAGCTCGCTTTCGATCAGCTCGGCCGGAATGGCGGCACAGTTGACCTCGACGAAGGGTCCGGCGGCGCGGGGCGAGAGGGCGTGGATGGCGCGGGCGACCAGCTCCTTGCCGGTGCCGTTCTCTCCGGTGATCAGTACCCGCGCCGGAGTGGGCGCCACCTTCTCGATGGTCTCCACCACCTGCCGCACGGCCCGGCTCGATCCGACGATCTGATACCGCGACTGCACCTCGGCCTTGAGGCGGACGTTCTCCCCCGCGAGCGCGCCGTGCTGGAGCGCGTTGCGGAGGGTCAGGAGCACGCGGTCGGTGTCGAGCGGCTTCTCGAGGAAGTCGTAGGCGCCGAGCTGGGTGGCTTCCACGGCGGTCTGCACCGTGCCGTGCCCCGAGATCATCACGACCTGCGCGTGGGGATCGAGCTCGCGGAGCTTGCGCAGGGTCTCGAGCCCGTCGATGCCCTGCATCTTCACGTCGAGGAACACGAGGTGGGGATGGAACTCGGGATATTTGAGGAGCAGCTCGCCGCCCGAGGCGCAGGTAAGCACTTCGAGATCCTCGAACTCGAGCAGCTGGGCGAGCGCCTCGCGGATCCCCTTCTCGTCGTCGGCCACCAGCACGCGCTGACTCACGGGCCGGCCTTCCGGTAGCAGACGACGCTGGTGGGGTGCACGGCGATCCGGGCCACCGCGACGGGCACCGCGACCGACACCTCGCCGTCCTGATCGGCGCCGGCGATCACCCGCGCCAGCCGGGTGACGGCGGGACCGGGGAACGGGAATCCGCGGAGGGAGAGCTCCCGCACCGTCCAGCGCGCCACGCCGGGGCGCACGACGGCGATCGGGCCCGCCATCCGGAGCGGCTCGAGTGGGCCGAGCACGCGGCCCGCGGTGCCGAGGGCGTCCCGGGGCAGGACGCGGGTGTCGAGCCGCGCGTCCACCGCGACGATTGAATCGAGCAGCTCCACCCGCAGGGAGTCGAATCCCTTACGCACGGTCCAGTCGATCCCTCCGCCGAGGAGCGACGCCATCTCGTTGGGCGTCAACACCACCGAATCGGGTCCGCCGGGCTCGCCCAGGGCGGCGAGCTTGGCCGCGGTGGCGCGCACGGCTCCCGGGGTCGGCGCTCCCACCGAGGTGTCGGCCACGGGCGGGAGCCGGGTCGAATGCGGCCCCAGGTACCGGGAGGCCACGTGCAGGAGCGGATCCCGGAACCACCAGAGGAGCGCCGCCACGACGAGCATCGCGGCGAGGCACCCGAGCCGTCCGACGGCCTTAAGACAGCCGTCCACGCCGCAACTCCTCGTACACCGCGCCCGCCGGTCCGGCGGTGCTCCGCATCAGGTCCACTCGAGACACCGTCACGGTCTCGCTCCAGGTCAGGGCGCCGAGGGCGCGTTCCAGCGGGGCGAACGACGTTCTCACCGCGCGGCGTGGTCGGCCAGCAGGGACCCGCGGCGATAGCCGCGGGGGTCCACCTCAACGGTCTCGAACCCCAGCCCGGCGAAGTGATGCCGCACGGCCTCGAGCCGGTCCCGAACGTAGCCGATCCGGTCCGGCTCGACTTCGATGCGGGCGGCGGGGCCGGCGTGGCGGACCCGGAGGTCGCCGGTGACCCCCTCGCTCCGGAGGTACGCTTCCGCGGCCTCGACCTGTTTCAGCCGGGTCGGCGTGATGGCGAGTCCGTACTGAATCCGGCTCGACAGGCAGGGGGCGGCCGGGGCGTCCCAGTTGGGGAGGCCGAGGTCGTTCGCGGCCGCGCGGATCTGGTCCTTGGTGAGACCCGCGTCGGCGAGGGGCGACCGGACGCCGGCGGCGAGGCCGGCGGCCCGACCGGGGCGGTGCTCCCTCAGGTCGTCGGCGTTGGTCCCGTCCACGATCACGGCGAGCTTTCGCTCCCGGGCCACGGCACCGAGGCGGGTCCAGAGCTCCGCTTTACAGTAGAAGCACCGGTTGGTGGGATTGGCGAGGTAGCGGGGGTCCGCGAGCTCCCCCGTGGCGATCTCGAGGACCGGGATGTCGAAGCGGCGCGCGACGTCGTGCGCCAGGCGCCATTGTTCCTCGGGATAGGAGTCGCTGCGCCCGATGGCGGCGAGCATCCGGTCGGGGCCCAGCTCCTGGCGGAGCACGACGGCGAGGAGGCTCGAGTCCACGCCACCGGAGTAGCCGAGGAGGGCGGAGGGAAAGGCGCGGACCAGTTGGCGCAGGCGGGCGAGACTCATGGCCGAATAGTAAGGGGCGGGGATTGGCGGGCGAAATCGGATATTGCGGCGGCGGGAAACCCGTCATTATGATCCGTCGTCCGACCACCGTACCACACGCGGTCCCAAGCAGTTAGAGGAGAATTCGAATGGCGGCGCTCCGCGGCAAGGCCCTCGTCGCCTATCTCCTCGTCTGCCTCTTCTGGGGCTCCACCTACCTGGCCATCCGGATCGGAGTGGGCGTGTTCCCGCCCTTCCTGTTCGCCGGGGTCCGGTTCTTCATCGCGGGGGCCCTGCTCCTCACGGGCGCCCTGCTCTTCGGCGATTCCCTCCCGGCCACGCGGCGGGACTGGCTGGTGCTGTCGCTCGTGGGGCTCTTTCTCCTCGCCGGCGGCAACGCGATGGTGGTCTGGGCGGAACAATACACCCCGTCCGGCGTGGCCAGCATCTTCGTCGTCACGGTGGCCCTCTGGATGGCGTTCTTCGACGCCGTTCTCCCCGGGAGCACCGGGCGCGCCCCGGTCCGCGTGATCGCCGGTCTCCTGCTCGGATTCCTGGGCACCATCCTCCTGGTCGGCGCCAGCCCGTCCGCCATTCTCTCGGCCGACCTCCGCGGACCGATCGCGCTCACCGGCGCGAGCGCCTCCTGGGCCTTCGGCTCCATCCTCTACAAGCGCCAGCACCCACGGGCGAGCCCCTACGTGAGCGCCGCCGTCCAGATGCTCGCCGGCGGCGCCGTCGTCATCGCCCTCGGTCTCGCCCTGGGCGAGGCGGCCCGGGTGCACCTCACCGCCACCGGCGTCGAGGCCCTCTTCTATCTCGTGGTCTTCGGCTCCCTGGTGGGCTACAGCTCCTACACCTACGCGCTGAAGCACGCGCCCCCGACCATCGTGGGGACGTACGCCTACGTGAACCCGGTCATCGCGGTGCTGCTGGGCTGGCTCCTGCTCGGCGAGCCCGTCACGGCGCGGACCTTCCTGGCCATGACGCTCATTCTGGGCGCGGTGGTGTGGATCCAGTTCTCCCACGCCCTGCCCGCGTTCCGTCGGGCCCCCGCCCCGGCCGCCGCGCCGGACTGACCCGGGGTCCCTTCACGAGGCCAACCCTGCCCAAGTCGTTGTGGCGCGGTATATTATCCTCCCCGATGACGCCTCGACCCACGCTCCGGACTCCGCTCGATGACTGAGGGCGCGACCTGCGGGAAGTGCGGCACGCCCATCGCCCCCGGCCAGCGCTTCTGCGCCGGGTGCGGGGCCGACGTGTCCGGCGCGCAGGGCAACGTCGCCACCGCGTTCGTCTCCAAGCAGGATCTTGCGCGCTCCACGATGAGCGCCACGGCGCTGCACGACGTCCTGCGCCACGCCACCATCGGCGAATACGAAATCCTGGCGGAGCTGGGCCGGGGCGGAATGGCCACGGTGTACCTGGGGCACGACATCGCGCTCGACCGCAAGGTCGCGATCAAGGTGATGTCCCCCGCCCTGCTCACCGGCGAGGGCATGGTCGAGCGCTTCAAGCGCGAGGCGCGCACCGCCGCGTCGCTCTCACACCCGAACATCATCCCGATCTACGCCGTGAAGGAAGGCGACCAGATCGTCTACTTCGTGATGAAGTTCGTGGAGGGCCGCCCCCTCGATTCCATCATCAAGGAAACGGGCCAGCTCCCCATCCCGATGGCGCAGCAGATCCTCCAGCAGGTGGGCGCGGGCCTGGGCTACGCCCACAAGCGCGGGATCATCCACCGCGACGTGAAGCCCGCGAACGTGATGGTGGATACCGAAGGGTGGGCGGTGGTCACCGACTTCGGCATCGCCAAGGTGACCGAGACCAAGGGCCTCACCATGACGGGCGCCACGGTGGGCACCCCGTCGTACATGAGTCCCGAGCAATGCGCCGCGAAGGAGCTGACCGGCGCCTCGGACCAGTACTCCCTGGGCGTGGTCGCCTACGAGATGCTCGCCGGGAAGCTGCCCTTCGTGGCGGACTCCATCATGGCGATCATGTACTCGCACTTCAACGAGCCGCCGCCGCCGCTGCGCACCGTGCGCCCCGACCTCCCGTCCGAGATCGAGCAGGCGGTGATGAAGATGCTGGCCAAGGAGCCGGAGAACCGGTTCCCGACGGTCGAAGACGCCATTTCGGCCATCGGCGTCCCGGCGCTCGCGCCCGACGACCCGGTGCGGACCCAGCTGATGACCCTGGCGGCGTCGAACAAGAACACCGAGATGCTGAAGCGGCTGACGACGCCGGTGTCGATGCCGGGGCGCACGGCGACGCAGAAAACCAGCGTCTCCACCACCGGTGGCGCCGGCTTCACCATCGCGCCCCAGCAGGTTTCGGTCGCCGCGGGCGGGGCGGTCCAGCTGACGGCCAAGCTCAAGGGCACGGGCGGCAAGACCCTCATCGGCCCGCGGGTGACCTGGGCCTCCACGGCTCCCGAGATCGCGACCATCTCGCCCCAGGGACTCGTGAGCGCGCTCGCCGAGGGCGAGGTGCTGATCACGTGCACCTGCGAGGGCGCGAGCGCGACGGCGACGGTGGTGGTCACCCCGGCCGGCGGAGCGCGCTCGAAGCGCGGAGTCCTGATCGGCGGGACCCTGCTCCTCGTGGCGGCCGGCGTGGGCCTCGCGATTTTCCGGCCCTGGGCCGCGAAGCCCGAGCCCCGGAACCCGCCGTCCCAGACCGTGGGCCAGGCACCCGCGGGGACGCCGGCGACCCCCGACTCGAGCCCGACCGGAACGCCCGCAGTCGCTTCGAACACCGGCGCCGCGTCACCGCCGGCCGCGAAGCAGACGCAGGCACCCGCGGGCCGGCGCCCGGTGCCGACGCCGAGCCGGGGACCCGCCCGTCCGGCGGTCACCCCGCCCGCCGCCACGCAGCAGCAACAGCAGCAGCCGGCGCAGCAGCAGCCGCAGTCACCGCCCGCCGGCACGCCGGCGGAGACCACTCCGGCCCAGACGCCGCCCAAGCCGGCGCCGAAGCCGGTGACGAGCGCGGCGCCGGCTCCCCCGACGCCGCAGCCCATCAACCCGGCGGATATCCGGACCGCCATCGCGGCCTATGAGAGCGCCGTCGAATCGGGGAGACTCGATCGCGTGAAGGCGGCCTATCCCGGCATGAGCGCGGCCCAGAACGCGGGGTGGGTGCAGTTCTTCCAGATCGCGACGAAGATCACGTCGGAGTACCAAGTGTCCGGCATCACCCCGTCGGTCGGCGACCAGGCGACGGCCAGCGTTCACGAGGTGCTCCATTGCGAGATCCAAGGGAAGCACCAGGAGCTGCCGCATGACTACGTCGCCTCCCTGTCCCGGGTGAACGGGGCCTGGCAGATCGAAAACATCCGGTGACCGAACGCCGCTCGCGGGTCCCGCTTTTCCTGGCGCTGGCCACCGTGGTGCTCTTCGCCTGCACCACCGACACCCTGATCGGCCCCAAGGATGTCGCCGTCCTGTCCATCGAGCCCGACACGGTGAGCATGCCGGTGGGCGACACCATCCTCCTCGAGGGCGTGGCCACCGACTCCCGCGGCGTCAAGTACATCGGCGCGCAGATCACGTGGGCGTCGAGCAACGCGTCGGTGGTGCGGATCACGGCCGACGGCCACCTGATCTCCGTCGCGGTGGGCACCGCCACCGTCACGGCCGCGGCGGGCGGGAAATCGGCGAGCGCCGTCGTCACCGTCACGCCGCCGGCCGTGATCGCGCTCTCGGCGGACTCCGTGGTGTTCGGCGCCGTCGCCCGCGGCCCCGCTCCGGCGTCCCAGCAGATCGTGATCACCAACGGGTCCCCGGGGCTCCTGGCCGGCCTCACCGCCGGCCCGCCGGCCTACGCCGGCCCCGACACCGGCTGGCTGAGCGTGATCGGCAATTCGTCCGCGGCGCCCGACACGGTGACCTTCACGGTCACGATCGACACGTTCGCGGTCGGCACGTATACCGCGACCGTGCCGGTGACCGCGACCAAGGCCGCGAACACACCGCAGTCCATCACCGTGAAGCTGACGCTCTCGGCCGGCACGCCCACGTCGGTCCTCAAGTCCGCGGGCGACACCCAGTCGGCCCCGGTGCGGACCGCGGTGGCCACGGCCCCCGGCGTGACCGTCAAGGATCAGTACGGGAACCCCGTGGCCGGGCTCGCCGTGACCTTCGTGACGACGGCCGGGAACGGCGCCATCACCGGAGCCTCGGCCACCACCAACGCGCAGGGCGTGGCGGCGGTCGGCTCCTGGACCCTCGACTCCACCGCCAAGGTGGACACCCTCACGGCCACCGCCGGCGCCCTGAGCGCGGTCACGTTCACCGCGACGGCTCAGGCCGGGGCGGCGGCCCAGATCCAGAAGACCGGCGGTGACGCGCAGACCGCCTCCGTGGCGACCACCCTGCCCAGCGCGCCGAGCGTGACGGTCCGGGACCGGTTCGGCAACGCCGTGGCGGGAGCGACCGTGACCTTCGCCGCGACGGGCGCCAACGGGTCGGTGACGGGCGCCGCGCCCACGACCAACGCGTTGGGAGCCGCGGCCGTGGGCTCGTGGACCCTCGGCACCACGGCGCGCACCGATACCCTCACCGCGGCGGTGTCCGGCGTGGCGTCCCCCGCGGTGTTTACCGCCACCGCCAGCGCGGGGGCCGCCGCCACGATCGCGAGGAGCGCGGGCGGCACCACCGGGACGGTCAACGCCAACGTGAGCCCCACCCCGGCCGTCGCGGTCAGCGACCAATTCGGCAACCCGGTGGCCGGCGTGGGGGTCACCTTCGCGGCCACGGCGGCGAACGGCACGGTCACGGGAGGCGCGGTGACGACCAACGCGAGCGGCGTCGCCGCGGTGGGCGGCTGGAAACTCGCGACCCTCACGCGGACCGACACGCTCACCGCCACCTCGGGGTCGCTCGCCGGATCGCCGGTGGTGTTCGCCGTTACGGCGGGCGCGGGAGCACCCGCTACGGCGGCCAAGAACGGCGGGGACGGCCAGACCCACGCCGCGGGCGGAGCGGTGGACACCGCGCCGTCGGTGATCGTCAAGGACCAGTTCGGGAATCCCGTGCCCGGGGTGACGGTGACCTTCGCGGTGACGGGGGGCGGCGGCACCCCCACGGGCGCGTCCCCGGCCACGAACGCGGCCGGCATCGCGGCGGTCGGCAGCTGGCAATTGGGGTCCACACCGGGCCCCAATTCCTTATCGGCCACGGTCTCGGGGCTCCCTTCCCTCACCTTCACCGCCACCGCGGTCGCGGGACCGCCCGCGATCCTGCTGCGGGTGAGTCCGGCCAGCCGGACCGACACGATCGGCGCCACCCTGCCCACCGATTCCGTGCGGGTGACGGACGCGCTGAGCAATCCGGTCGCGGGCGTGACGGTCACCTGGACCGCGGGGGGAGGCGGATCCCTCACGCCGGGGGGCGCCACCACCAACGCCGCGGGGTATGCCACCGCGGTCCGCGTCCTCGGCGCCACGCCGGGAGCGGTCACCGACCAGGCCACGGCGACCGGGCTCACCGGATCTCCGGCGCAGTTCAGCGTGACCACCACCACGGGACACGCGGCGACCCTCCTGAAGGGCGCCGGGGACAATCAGACCGACACGGCCGGCGCGACGCTCCCCGTGGCCTACGCGGACACCGTGAAGGACCGCGCCGGGAACCCGGTGGCGGGCGTGACGGTGACCTGGGCGGCCGTGGGTGGCGGGTCCATCACGACCAGCTCGATCTCCGGCGCGAGCGGCGCGGCGACGGCCACACGGGTGCTGGGCACGACGGCGGGATCCCAGACCGCCACGGGCACGGCGGCGGGGCTCACCGGCTCGCCCACGAGCTTCACGGCCACCGCCACCCACGGAAACGCGAAGACCCTCGCCGTCGTGGCGGGCACGACCAACCAGTCGGCCACGGTCTCGACCACGGTCGGGGCCGCTCCGGCGGTGAAGATCACGGACGGGTTCGGAAACCCGGTCGCGGGCCTCACGGTGACGTTCGCCCTGGGCGCGGGCGGCGCGCGCAACGGCGCCATCACGGGCGCCACTCCGGCCACCGACGCCTCGGGAGTGGCCACGCTCGGCTCCTGGACCCTCGGGGCCGTGGCGGGCCCCGACACCGTCACCGCGACCCGGGCAGGCCTCACCGGCTCGCCCGCCGTGTTCGTGGACAACGGCCTGACCGGCGCCGCGAGTAACATCTCGGCCGCGGGCGGGAACGCCCAGACCGACAGCGTGAAGGCCACCCTGCCCCGCCTCGATTCCGTGCTCGTGACGGACGGCGCGAATCCCGTGGCCAACGTGACCGTCACCTGGGCCGTGACCAAGGGCCACGGCGGCATCACGCCCAGCTCCACCACCAACGCGAGCGGCATCGCGACCGCCCAGTGGATTTTGGGTGACACGGCGGGAGCGCAGATCGCGACCGCCACGGCGGCGGGGCTCACCGGCTCGCCCGTGACGTTCACCGCGACGGCGACGGCGGGCGCGCCGGCGAGCGTCACCAAGAACGCGGGTGACGCCCAGACGGCCGCGGCGGGGAGCGCGGTGGCCACGGCGCTTTCGGTGCTCGTGAAGGACCAGTTCTCGAACCCGGTGCCGGGCGCCACCGTCACCTTCACGCCGGCGGGCTCGTCGAACGGCGCGGTGACCGGCGGAACGCCGACGACCAACGCCGCGGGCATCGCGACGCTGGACACCTGGACCCTCGGCAGCACGGCGAAGACCGACACCCTCACCGCCTCCGCGGGTGCCGTACCGCCCGTGACCTTCACGGCCACCGCCACCGCCGGCACAGCGACCACCCTGACGCGGCTCGGATCGGCGGGGCAATCCGACACCATCGGCGCTCCGCTCCCGATCCCCGATTCGGTCAAGGTGACGGACCAGTTCGGGAATCCGGTCTCGGGGGTCACGGTGACGTGGACGGCGGGAAGCGCCGGCACCCTCACTCCGGCAGGACCCTCCACCAACGCCGCGGGCATCGCGACGGCCACGCGGGTGCTCGGTACCACACCGGGCGCCACCGCGGACACCGCGAAAGCCGCCGGCCTTACCGGATCGCCGGTGACCTTCGCGGTGACGACGACGGCCGGCCAGGCCGCGTCCCTCGTGAAGGGCGCCGGGGACGCGCAGACCGACACCGTGGGCGGAACGCTGCCCATCGCCTACACCGATACCGTGAAGGACCGGGTGGGCAACCCGGTATCGGGAGTCACGGTGACCTGGGGCGTGACGGGAGGCGGGAGCATCACGCCGACGTCCACCACGAGCGCCAACGGCTCGGCGAGCGCGACGCGGATTCTGGGCACGACGGCGGGCCCGCAGGGCGCGACGGCGACGGTGGCGGGCGCCGCGGGCTCCCCGCTGAGCTTCAGCGCCACGGCCACCCACGGCGCGGCCAAGATCCTGGCCGCCGCCGCCGGCACCGACGGCCAGTCGGCCACGGCGGGGACCGCCGTCGCAGTCGCGCCGGGCGCCCTGGTGACCGACCAGTTCGGCAATCCGGTGGCCGGCATTGCCGTGACCTTCGCGCTCGGCGCCGGCGGGGCGCGCAACGGATCGATCACCGGCACATCGCAGTCGACCAACGTGTCGGGCGTGGCGACCCTGGGCACCTGGACCCTCGGCGCGGTCGCGGGTCCCGACACGGTGATCGCGACGGCCACCGGGCTGACGGGGAGTCCCTTCACGTTTGTGGACTTCGGCAACAGCGGCACGGCCACGACGATGTCCCTGGCGGGCGGGAACGGCCAGACCGACACGGTCCGCGCCACCCTGCCCCGCCTCGACTCGGTGCTGGTCACCGACGGGACCAACCCGGTAGGCAACGTGAGCGTGACGTGGACCGTGACGAAGGGCCACGGCACCATCACGCCCAGCTCGATCACCAACGGCCAGGGCATCGCGGTGGCCCAGTGGGTGCTGGGCGACACGGCCGAGGTGCAGACCGCCCAGGCGGCGGTGGGCGGGCTCACCGGATCCCCCGTGGCCTTCAGCGCCACCGCGACACACGGCAACGCCAAGCTGATCGGCGTCGACGCCGGAGACGGCCAGAGCGCGACCGTGAACACGGCCGTGGCCGCGGCGCCGTCGGTGCTCGTGACCGACGCCTACGGCAACCCGGTCTCCAGCGTGGGCGTGACCTTCGCGTCCACGGTGCGGAGCGGCTCGGTGACCGGCGGTTCCCAGAGCACCAACGCCTCGGGAGTCGCGACGGTCGGGAGCTGGACCCTGGGCGCGAACGCCGGACCCGACACCCTGACCGCCACGTCCGCCGGACTGACCGGCTCTCCGGTGCGGATTTTCGCGACCGGCACCGCCGGCTCGGCCACGAACATCGCGCGTCTGGGCGCCTCGTCACAGAGCGACACCATCGGCGCGACGCTCGCGATCCTCGACTCGGTGAAGGTGACCGACGGGCCGGGGAACCCGGTGGCGGGCGTGGCGGTGACCTGGGCGGCGGGCGGCGCGGGCACGCTGACGCCCACGACGGGCACCACCAATGCGGCCGGCATCGCCACCGCGACCCGGACCCTCGGCACGGTGGCGGGCACCGTGGCCGATACCGCGAAGGCGGCCGGGCTCACCGGGTCGCCCGTGACCTTCTCCGTGACCACGAACCCGGGGCACGCGAGCACCGTCGCGCTGAACGGCGGTGACGCGCAGACCGACACGGTCGGCGCCACCCTGTCCACCGCGTACACGGTGCTGGTCACCGACCGGGCCGGCAACGGGGTGGCGGGCACGACCGTCACCTGGGGCGTGACCGGTGGCGGCGGCATCACGCCGTCCTCGATCAGCGCCGGGAACGGCATCGCGACGGCCACGCGCGTGCTGGGCACGACCGCGGGCGCGCAGAACGCCACCGCGACCGCCGCCGGGCTCGCGGGCTCGCCGGTGCCGTTCAGCGCCACGGCCACGGCGGGCGCGGCCAAGGCCATCTCGATCGTGGCCGGGACGAACGGCCAGACCGCGACGGTGTCGAGCCTCGTCGCGTCGCCCCCCGGGGCCAAGGTGGTGGACCAGTTCGGCAACGCGGTCTCCGCCCACACCGTGACCTTCGCGCTGGGGGCGGGAGGCGCGCGGAACGGCGCGATCACGGGCGCGACCCCCGCGACCGACGTCTCCGGGGTCGCCACGCTCGGCTCCTGGACCCTCGGCCCCCACGCCGGACCCGACACGGTCACGGCCAGTGCCGCGGGCCTCACCGGCTCGCCGCTGACCTACGTGGACGACGGGACCGCCGGGTCCGCGGCGACCATCGCGCTTGCGGGCGGCAACAGCCAGACCGATACCGTTCGCGCCACCCTGGCGCGCCTCGACTCGGTGCTCGTCACCGACGCCGGGAGCAACCCCGTGGCGGGCGTGACCGTCACCTGGACCGTGACCAAGGGCCAGGGCGCGATCACGCCGAGCTCGCTCACGGACGGCAACGGCATCGCGACGGCGCAGTGGACCCTCGGCGACAGCGCCGAGACGCAGAACGTGACGGCGTCGGCGGCCGGCCTCGGAGGGTCGCCGGTCACGTTCTCAGCCACGGCGACGCACGGGAACGCCAAGGCCATCGCCGTGAACGGCGGCGACGCCCAGTCGGCGACCGTGAACACGGACGTGGCCACGGCGCCCTCGGTGCTCGTTTCCGACGCCTACGGCAACCCCGTGCCGGCCGTCACGGTCACCTTCGGCGTGACGGGGGGCGGCGGGAGCGTCACCGGACCTATGCCGGCCACCGACGCCTCGGGCGTCGCGACGGTGGGCAGCTGGAAGCTCGGGACCCTCGCGGGCGGCAACACGCTGAGCGCCACGGCGGCGGGGCTCACGGGAAGCCCGGTGCCCTTCACGGCCACGGGTACCGCCGGCGCTCCGACGTCGATGGTGGCAAGCGCGGGCACGAGCAACACCGCGACGGTGGGCTCGGACGTGCCTGCGCCCCCGGCCGTGACCCTCACCGACCAGTTCGGCAACCCCGTGGGGTCGTACGCCGTGACCTTCGCGCCGGTCTCTTCCGGCAGCGGGTCGGTGACGGGCGGCTCGACGGCGACGTCGGGCGCGGGCGTGGCGGCCGTGGGGTCGTGGACCCTCGGTGCGGTGGCCAAGACCGACACCCTGGTGGCGACCGCGGCGGGGCTCACGTCCGTGAACTTCCTGGCCACGGCCACGCCGGGCTCGCCGGCGAATCTGGCCAAGAGCGCCGGTGACGCGCAGACCGACACCATCGGCGCCACCCTGCAGGCGCTCAAGGTGCTGGTGACGGACGGCGGCGGAAACCCGATCGCCGGCCAGTCGGTCACCTGGACGGTGACGTCCGGGAGCGCGACGCGCTCCCCGGCGAGCTCCCTGACCGACGCGAGCGGCGTCGCGTCCGACACGATCGTCCTCGGGACCACGACCGGGCCGGTGACCGTGCAGGCTTCCTCGGGCGTGCTCACGCCGGTGACGTTCACGGCCACCGTTGCGGCCGGGAACGCGACCACCATGGCGAAGAACGGCGGCGAGCAGTCGGCCACGGTGAACACGGCGGTGGCGACGGCGCCGTCGGTCAAGGTGACCGACCGGGCCGGCAACGGCGTGCCGGGCGTGGGCGTGAGCTTCACGGTGCCGGTGAACCACGGCAGCGTCACGGGCGGCTCGGCCACCACGGCGTCGGACGGCGTGGCGACGGTGGGCAGCTGGGTTTTGGACAGCGTCGCGGGCGCGAACACACTGACCGCGACCTCGGCGGTGGGCGTGAGCGGCACGCCCCAGACCTTCTCGGCCACGGGCACGGCGGGCGCGGTGAGCGCCGCCAAGTCCACGCTGGTGGCGGGTACGACGTCGCTAACCGCGTGCGCCAGCGGGTGCTCCGTGGGGACCACGGCTTCGACCGTCACGCTCACGGCGCTGGACCAGTTCGGGAATCCGGTCAACGGCGCGGCGGTGACTTTCGCCTCGACCGGGTCCTTCAATACGTTCACGCCCTCGGCCACGGGCAATACCAACTCGAGCGGCGTGCTCGCGGTGACCTACAGCTCCCAGAAGGCCGAGTCGAAGACTCTGTCGGTGACGGCGGGGGGTGTGGGGGTGACGCAGACGCAGGGCGTGACCGTGAATCCCGACGCGGTGAGCGCATCGGCCTCCACAGTTGGCGTATCCGCGAGCAGCATGACCGCGTGCAGCACCAGTTGTACCACTGGTGGCGGAACGGCCGTGACGGTGACGGTCACTGTGAAGGACCAGTTCTCCAATGTTCGCCCCGGATCTTCGGTCAGCCTCTCAGCCACCGGGTCCATCAACACATTCTCGCCGTCCAGCGGCACCACCGACGTCAATGGCCAGTTCGCGAGCACGTTCAACGCGACGCTGATTGGCACACACACGGTGACGGCGGTTGCGAACATCTCGACCACGATCATTCAGACGCAGAACGTGACCGTGAACGCCGCGGCGGCCGCGACGATGACCGTGAACGGCACGACCAACAACCGGACCGCCCGCATCACCGCCGCGGTCGCCAGCCCGCCGTCGGTTCTGGTCAAGGATGCCTTCGGCAACGTGAAGTCGGGGGCCAGCATCGCCTTCGGAACCGTCACAGGTGGTGGCTCGATCGGCGCGAGTCCGCAGACTACCAACGCCAGCGGAATCGCAACCCTGCCTTCGTGGACGATGGGATCGTCCGGGGCGATCACCAAGGGTGCACACTTGAATACACTCGTCGCCTCGACGGCGGGGGTTACGAGTCTGACGTTCGCCGACTCAGGGATCTACACACTGTCACTCGACGTACAGCCGATCTGGACGGCGAGCTGTGTCAGCTGCCATGGCAGCGGCGGGAACGCGCCTAATCTTACGAGTGGCAACTCACGTGCCTCGACGGTCGGGGTCGCCTCGAGCTGCACCACCGGCACCAGGATCATCGCCGGCAATTCGGCGTCCAGCGTGCTCTATCAGCGGATGACAACCACCACCACTTGCGGCGAACCGATGCCCACGAGCGGCAACCTGCCCGCGGCGACGACGAACATTGTGAGGGACTGGATCGACAACGGAGCCCAGAACAACTAACGGCTAGACGCACAGACGCACAGATGGTGAGCAAGAGAGAGGGGCCAGGAGAGACTCTCCTGACCCCTTCTTGCTGTACCCCATCTGTGCGCCTGTGCGTCTAGTAGTGCCGTCTGCGCGTCTAGCATGTCCGTCCGTGCAGCTGCTTCCTAGAAACTGTACTCCAAGCCTCCACTCCAGACGACGCTGGGCTGCAATCCGGAATTGCGGAGCGGAAAGAGAGCGTTCGTCACGATGACGATGCCCCGCTGCGTCGTGAACTTGAATCCGATCGACGCGCTGGCGTAGTCGTCCTTCTGGTTCGGGATGTTGGACAAAATCTGCGAGTGCGGGTAGGGCGCCTGGTACTGCACCGGCGGCGGGATCACGAGCTTGGAAGCGCCCACTTGCCAGTCCGACAGCAGGTCGAAGGTGGTCGTGATGCGCGACGCCACCAGCTGGTCGAAGCCGAAGTTGGCCAGCACCGAGTTGTTCTGCAGATCCCCGTCCCGGTAGGCATAGCCCAGGTTCACGTGCGGCGACCAGGTGCCGAAGGTCGCCGAGGCGACGAGCAGACCCCGACCCGAAAACGCTCCCGAGCCGAGCAGGTTGTCGGCGTCTCCGGTGGGAAAGCGGGCTTCGAGCAGGAGCGCCGTTCCGAAGCTCTTGGTCTGGGTGACGTTGATCTTCAGGCGGCTCGCGATGTCGCCGATGCCGGTGGCGGCCCCCGCGGTGGACGACACGGCGGTCAGGACCGGATCGGCGGCGGTGCCCCCGAAGTAGTGCGGCGTGGGAAAGCCGCCGAGCGGCAGGATGGTCGCCACGGCGGTGGCCTGCACCGACGTGCGGACCACCGGGACCGCCACCGAGAAATCCACCCCGTCCACGATGCCGTAGCTCGCCACGAAGGTGCTCACCAGCAGATCCACGTTCATCGCGACCTGCACCTGAATGACGTCGTTCTCGAAGCTCGGATTGCCCAAAGTATCGAGGGGGGCCACGTCCTGGTGCGTGAAGTAGAACATCACGTCGTTCACCGGGATCCCGCGCAACCGCTCGAAATGCATCTGGGTGACGTCGACGCCGAGGTAGAACTGCCCGCGCCCCAGCGTCTGGGCCCGCTCGCCGAAGATGGGGCCCGCGGAGGTGGAGGTCTTGACCGGAGCACCGTTCACGAACTCGAAGGTGGTGCCCGCGGACGCCGAGGAGATGGGGGTGTTGCCGACCGAGGTGCCGATGGAATTGGCCAGGAAGGCCAGAATGCTCGAGCCGCTCGCCGTGTCCGCCGGAATGAAGTGCATCCCGTGGCCCGCCAGGGATCCCGCCAGGCAGAGGGGCTCGCCGCAGCTCCCGAAGGTGAAGAGCTCGGTGCCGATCCGGGTGCGCAAATCCTGGGCCCGGCCGGTGGACCAGGGTGCGAGCAGGGCGAGGAAGGCGGCCGCAAAGAGCGCGGCGGGACGACGGGAGCGTGGGCGCATCCGTTCTCCGTTGGGGTGGGCGACGGGACGCCCTACGTTACGGGCGGCGCGCCCGCTCCGCAACGTGGATTACGCCACCATCCGCCGGTCCAACGTCCGGTACTGGATTGCTTCCGAGACGTGGGCGGACTCGAGGGCCGGGGCCCCGTCCAGGTCCGCGATGGTCCGCGCGATCTTCAGCATTCGGTGATAGGCCCGGGCCGAGAGGCCCAGGCGGGTGATGGCGGTCTTGAGCAGGGCGTCGGCGCCGTCCGAAACGCGGCAGTGGGTGCGCAGGTCGCGCGGCGTCATGTGGGCGTTGGCGTAGACGCCGGGCCGCTTCGCGAAACGCTCGCGCTGGAGGCCCCGGGCCCGGTCCACCCGCTCCCGGATCGCGTCGCTCGGCTCTCCCCCGCCCTGCTCGGCGAGGGCCCGGTACTTCACCGCCGGGACGTCCAGGTGGATGTCGATGCGGTCGAGCAGCGGACCGGACACGCGGGCCAGGTAGCGCTGGACGCCGGCGGGGCCGCAGGAGCAGGAGTGCTGGGGGTCGCCATAGTAGCCGCAGGGACACGGGTTCATCGCGGCGGCCAGCATGAAGCGGGCGGGATAGGAGAGGCTCATCGCCGCGCGGGCGATGGTGACCAGGCCGTCCTCCATCGGCTGGCGCAGGACCTCGAGCACGTTCTTCCGGAACTCCGGGAGCTCGTCGAGAAAGAGCACGCCGCCGTGCGCCAGCGAGACCTCGCCGGGGCGCGGGTACGACCCGCCGCCGATCAGCCCCGCGTCCGAGATGGTGTGATGCGGGGCGCGGAAGGGGCGGCGGGCCACGAGCGACTCGCCGAGCGGGAGGGCGCCGGCCACCGAATGGATCTTGGTGGTTTCGAGCGCTTCGTCGAGGCTCATCCGGGGGAGGATGGTGGGGAGGCGGCGCGCGAGCATCGTCTTTCCCGATCCCGGAGGCCCCACCATCAACACGTTGTGCGAGCCCGCCGCCGCGACCTCGAGGGCCCGCTTGGCGTGCTGCTGGCCCTTCACCTCCGCGAAGTCCACGTCGTCCCGGGCGCGCTCCTCGAAGAGCCGGCCGACGTCCACCGCGGCCGCCGGCAGCTCGGCGCGGCCGTCCAGGTAGTCGGCGATCTCGGCCAGGTTGCCGGCGCCCAGCACCTTCAGCCCTTCCACCACGCCCGCCTCGGCCAGGTTCTCGCGGGGGAGGACCAGGGCGTCGAGCCCGGCGGCCCGGGCGGCGAGCGCCACGGGGAGCGCGCCGCGGACGGGGCGGACGGCGCCTTCGAGGCCCAGCTCGCCGAGCACCGCCACGCGGGCCAGCCGGTCGCCGGCGATCTGGCTGGTGGCGGCGAGGATGCCGAGGGCGATGGGCAGATCGAAGGCCGAGCCGTCCTTGCGGATGTCCGCGGGGGCGAGGTTCACCGTGATGCGCTTCAAGGGGAACGTGTAGCCGGTGTTGGCCACGGCGGCGTACACGCGGTCCCGCCCCTCTTTCACCGCGCCTTGCGGCAGGCCGACGGTGACGAAGGTCGGGAGGCCGTTGGCGATGTCGGTTTCGACGTCCACTAGATAGGCGTCGATGCCGAGCACGGCGGCGGAGCGGACGCGGGCGAGCATCGGTATACACTAGGGGTCCCGGGGGAGGCGGACGGTGCCAAACCGCCGCGCCGTGGTGCGGATTTACGCGGAATCAACCACCGCCCGGCGTACCGTGCCGGTCAGCTCAGGGCCTCGAGCAGGCGGTCCACGTCGTGCAGGTCGTTGTAAACCGACGGCGAGATCCGGATCCAGTAGGGCGCCACCCGCACGTCCACCCGCGCCCGGTCCAGTTTCTTCGCGACCGCGTCGGCATCGTGATGCGCGAAGGTGACGATCGGCGAGGCCGTGCCCGGCGGGGTCTGCGGCGTGAAGCCGAGCCGCGGCATCTCCCGCTGGAGCCGGTCGAGCAGCGGCTGGCGCCAGCGCTGGATGTTCTCGACGCCCAGCGACTGGATGTACGGAATCGACGCGCCGAGGGCCGCCAGGACGCCGTACGCCATCGTGCCGAGCTGGAAGAACTCGGCCGTGGACTTCCCGGGCGTGTAGGTGACCACCTGGGGATGCTCCGGATCGAACGGCGACTGGTGGGTGTCCACATCCGGCGCCGACTCATAGCTCCAGTGGGTCCGGTGCAGCACGCCGTCGAGCAGGCCCTCGCGCACGTACAGGAACCCGAGCCCGAAGTCCCCCATCAGCCACTTGTAGGATGCCGAGGCGGCGAAGTCGAGCCCCGCGGCGCGGACGTCCAGGGGCACCGCCCCCACGCCCTGAATGACGTCGGCATAGACGTACGCCCCGTGCGCGTGCGCCAGGTCGCAGACCGCCTTCAGGTCGTGCTGGAACCCGTTGTACATCGACACCAGCGAGACCTCGATGAGCCGGGTGCGGCCGTCCACCACGCGCTCCAGGTCGGCCATCTCGATCCGCCCCTCGCGCGGCTGGACCACCCGCAGGTCGAGCCCCGCCTTCTGCAGCTCGAAGAGGTGCACCAGCGCGCCCTCGAAATGGAGCGCGTCGGTGACGACGTTCCCGCCGCTCCCGGGGATCCCGAGCGCCTCGACCACGAGGTTCTCCCCCGTGCTGGTGTTGGGAATGAGGCTGATCTCGGATGGCCGGGCGTTGATCAGGGACGCGAACGCCGCGCGGGGATCTCCCGGGGGCCGCGAATATTGGGCGCCGGTGGCGGGCGCCAGCGTGGCCCGGCGGGCCACCAGCCCGCGGTACGCCTCGGCGGCCACGCGGGGCATCGGATGCGTGTAGGCCCCGTTCAGGTAGGTGAACCCCTCGGCGATCGAGAAGTCGTCGCGCCGGGGGAATCGGGGATCGCCGCCGGGCCAGCGGAGCGTCACCGGCAGCGCCGCGCCGGCCGCGAGCGACCCCATCCCCTGCAGCCAGTCCCGCCGGGAAAGCGTCACGTCCTCACCCCGCGTACACGTACGCGCAGCCGCGCTCCTGCGCCAACCCGAGCGCCACCACCATCGCCGGCACCACCACCACGCCGGGCAGGAGTCCCCCCACCAGCTCGGCGCGCATCGCGGCGTACGTCGTGCCGTGCCGCGCCGCCATGCTCCGCGCCATGAACCGCATCACGTTGTTGCAGAAGAGGAACTGGCAGTTCCGGGACTGGAGGCGGTCCACCGCGGACTCGTACCCATCCTCGCCTTCGCGGACCTTCCAGTAGACGTTCCGGAGAGCCCAGGCGCCCGTCCGCGGGTCCTTCGTCTTGCTCTCTTTCCCGAACTGGTACTTGGCCCAGATGGCGTCCGAAAATACGATCGGCGCCGCGTCGCCGTGGATGCCCGCGACCGGATGTACGTCGGGCGGCTCGGCACCGAAGCCATCCCGGAGGCCGTTCAGGTAGTTCCGCACCAGTGCGAGCCCTCCGCCGTCCTCATAGCTCGGGAGATCGAAGATCTGTTTGTGCTTCGCGGTGAGGCGGTCGAGCCAGGCGTGGTCGAAGGGCCCGTCCTCTGTGGCCGGTGGCGCCGCCACCATCGGCGGCATCCCGGCGTTGGATGCGGCCGCGCCGGTGGCGGTGGCGCAGGCGCCCACGGCGAGCGCGGCTCCCGCAACGGCCACCGCGCCGAGAAAGTCCCGGCGCGGGAGGGGCACGATCACTTCGGACACGGAAACGGCTCCGGAAGGGGGAACCTCAAGATCACCCGGCCGCCGGGCCCCAGCTAGGGGAGCGAGAACGACACGCCGAGGTGATAGAGAATGAGGTTGGCGGTGGTGGTGATCGGCGTGATGGCGAACGAGCCGTTCGGCTGCTCGCTGACGCTCGCGTTGTTCAGGTAGGTCGCGCGGCCGTTGTACGCGTACCGCGCGCTCAGGTCGACGGCGACGCGCTCCCGGCGTCCCAGGAACAGCTGGATCCCGCCCCCCGCTTCCCACGATCCGGTGAAGTCGTCCAGCAGGGTGCTGCCGCCGCCGTCGTAGTAATCGTAGCACCCGCAGTCGTAGTGATCCCGGACGTCGGTGGCGAAGTAGGAAAATCCCGCGGTGGCGAGCCCGTAGAGCCGGATGGGACCGTGGCCCAGGGTGACCTGGGGGCCCAGGCGCAGCGAGCCGATGTAGGAGTTGGTCTCGAGGGAGCACCCCGAGAAGCAGTCACCGCCGTGAAAGACCATCGAGCCGTCGAGCCGGAGCCCCAGGGTGCCCCGCCGGTCGATCGGCACGGTGAGAAACCCGCCGAAGCCGCCGACGCTCTGCACGAACTGATGGAACTCGCCCTGGGGAACGCCGAAGAGGAGGTCGAGGCCCGCCACTGGCCCGCTTCCGGGCGAGACCTCACGCAGACCGCGCCACTGGGCGGCGCTCACGGCGGGCAGAGCCGCCGCGAGGAGCACCGCCGCCATCCCGCCACGCACCACCCGGACCATCGTCGCCGCCTCGCTTGGGGACGCCCGAAAGGGGGCAAGCCACGTGCCAGAAGCCTCACCGCTCAAGGTCGTTCGCCCCGCCGACCGGCTGACCTCCGGCGTGGACACCTCCCCGGCCCGGACACGGCGAGCGAGCTTCCTAGGACCTGCTACCCTGCGGAGGAACCGGTGGACCCGATCACGTGGGACGATTTCGCGAAGGTGGACATCCGGGTGGGCCGGATCGTCCAGGCGGACGACTTCCCGCAGGCCCGGAAGCCGGCCTACCGCCTGCGGATCGACTTCGGGGAGCTGGGCGTGAAGACCTCGAGCGCGCAGATCACGACGCACTACCGGCGGGAGGAGCTGGTGGGCCGCCTGGTGCTGGCGGTCACCAACTTTCCCCCGCGGCAGATCGCGAACTTCTTCTCGGAGGTCCTGACCCTCGGCGTGGTGCAGGGCGAAGGGGACATCGTGCTCATCGGGCCCGATCGGGAGGTTCCCCCGGGAGGGAGGATCGCCTGAACGTCTCCCGTCTCTTACGCCGCGAGCTTCGCCCGCGGGTACACCGCCGTCTTGGCGATCATGTCGTGAAAGGCCTGGTGGCTCGAGGTCAGGACGAAGAAGCACCCGATGAAAATCGCGAGACCGCCCAGACTGCCGAGCACCTTCAGCAAGTGGATGCCGGTCGCGAACGCCAGAATGGAGAGGAGAAAGTTGCAGTTCTTGAGGGCGTAGCGGCCCAGGAGCTGGCCGGTGCCGGCCCGGCTGCCGTCCTCACGGCCGACCTGGATGCCGAGGATGAGCTTGCCGAAGGTCCAGCCGGTGAACCCCTCGATGAGGAAGTACACCGCCCCGATGAGCATCGCGGCGACGATCATTCCGGCCATCGCGCCGAACATCCCGCCCATCGCCATCCCCTTCGCCGCGCCTTCGCCGCCCCCGGTGATCGCCGCGCCGGCGGCCACACCGAGCATTCCGCCGATGGTGGCGCCGCCGAAGAACGAAATGACGCCTACCAGCACCGCGTCGATGAACAGCGCGGCGAGGCGCCGTCCGAAACCGATCCGGTTCTCCACGGGCTCTCCCTGAGGTCGAGGACGGCTGAATGTACGACGGAACGAACCGCGGGGTGAGGCCTACCGGAAGCGGGAGTCCACGTACTCCTCGAGAAGGCGCAGGAACTCCGGGACGATCGCATCGCCCTTCAGGGTGACCCGCAAGGCGCCGTCCACGTACACCGGCGCCTTGGGCTCCTCGAAGGTCCCGGGCAACGAAATGCCGATGTCGGCGTGCTTCGATTCCCCCGGGCCGTTCACGACGCACCCCATCACCGCGACGCGCAGCTCCTCGGAGCCCGGGTAGCGCTCCTGCCACACCGGCCGCTGGTCCCGCAGATAGGCCTGGATCTGCTCGGCCATTTCCTGGAAGAACGTGGACGTGGTCCGGCCGCACCCGGGACAGGCGGTCACCTGGGGCGTGAAGCTCCGGAGTCCGAGCGACTGGAGGACCTGCTGGGCGACCTGCACCTCCTCGGTCCGGTCGCCGCCGGGCCGCGGAGTGAGGGATACCCGGATGGTATCCCCGATCCCCTCAGCCAGGAGAATCGAGAGGCCCGCCGTGCTGGCGATCACGCCCTTGGTGCCGAGCCCCGCTTCGGTGAGGCCGAGGTGGAGGGGATACTCGCAGCGGGCGGCGAGCCGCCGGTAGACGGCGACGAGGTCCTGCACGCCCGAGACCTTGGCGGACACGATGATCGCGTCGTGAGGCTGGCCGCACTCCTCGGCCAGCTGGGCCGAGCGCCAGGCGCTCTCGACCATCGCGGCCATGGTGACGTCGCGGGCGTCCTCCGGCTCCGGCGACCGCGCGTTGACGTCCATCATCTCGGTCAGCAGCTGCTGGTCCAGGGAGCCCCAGTTGACCCCGATGCGCACCGGCTTCCGGTTCGCCACGGCGACCTCGATGATCGCCCGGAAGTGATCGTCGCGGCGCTTGGCACCGACGTTGCCGGGGTTGATGCGGTACTTGGCCAGCGCGGCGGCGCAGGCCGGGTACTTGGTGAGGAGGAGGTGGCCGTTGTAGTGGAAGTCGCCGATGACGGGGACGTCCACCTGGGCGACGATCTCGGGGACCGCCTCGGCGGCGGCGTCGTTGTTCACCGTCACCCGCACCAGCTCGCTGCCGGCCCGCTGGAGGGCGCGGACCTGCGCCACCGTCGCCGCGACGTCCGCGGTGTCGGTGTTGGTCATCGACTGGACCACGATGGGATGCGAGGATCCGACGGGGACGCCGCCCACCGTCGTGGTGACCGTCTTCCGTCTCGTGCCCTGGCTCATGCGGCGAAATCTAACGCGGCTTCTTGACCTGGACCGGGGTGCGGGGC
>Ga0335085_10001138_pt1 | contig 61189 bp, 52 predicted proteins | sample Lox_Sample_45_FD_206712 | JGI IMG/M metagenome (GOLD analysis project Ga0335085, IMG submission 206712) | Soil microbial communities from Loxahatchee National Wildlife Refuge, Florida, United States - Lox_Sample_4.5 | ecosystem: Environmental > Terrestrial > Soil > Wetlands | place: USA...
TCAAAGTGCCCGACTCTGAATTTGCCAAGATCCACCTCAAGCCCGCAAAGTTTCACGGTGAATGGAACTATTCCGTGCTGCCATTCCTCGGCTAACTGTTCATGTTATTTATGCGCAGCTCCTAAGTGCCACCGCTCCAAGATTGGTTACTCGAGGCGCCGCGGGGATTCGGTTTTGTCGGCGCGAAGATCTTCAGCATGCGATCTATTAATAGGAGGCGAATCGTATGCGTGTCTTCTGGGAGAGAACAGGGGTCTCACTCCCCATTTATCGTCCCGCCACGCGGGAAAAAAGTGATGGTGACATCGCGGCCAAGCTGAACATTCCAAAGTGAGCGTCGAAGGCTGTCTCGCGTGGATGCTGGATTTCCTGAAGTTGAGAGACCGAAACGAACTGGTTCAGTACCCTGCCAGTGGCTCGTGAATATAAGTGCGATCCATACTGCCGGCGGATCGCGAAACAGGCGTCGGGGTTGCTTACTCGAAGTGCGCGCCGGCGGCCCACTCTAACCGTAGCTAAACCGGGCGGCCCCAGAAGGCCGACCCAACTTGGAGGATCAAATGTCTAAGCTTTACGTAGGAAACCTGCCCCACAGCACCACGGATAGCAGTCTGAACGAGTTCGTCACCAATGCCGGCTTCAACGTAGCCTCAGCCTTGGTTATCAAGGACAAGTTAACCGGCGCGGCCCGGGGATTTGGTTTCGTGGAGTTGTCCGAGGACGAAGACTTGCAACGGGCGATCAACGGCTTAAACGGTCAGTCCCTCGAAGGCCGGGCGTTGACCGTCAATGAGGCGCGTCCCTCGCGTACTGGCTTCTCGGGACAGCGCAACGGTGGTGGCCGGGACCGCGGCAATTACTAGACGGCGGAACACCCCATGACACTGAAAGCCGGGCAATACGTGCGCCATTCCAAATACGGGTGGGGCACGATCATGAGTCACGACCGTCACCAGACACTGGTGTTCTTTCGCCGAATCGGCATCAAGAGGCTTGACGCCGATTCGGCAACCTTTGTTGCGGTTGGCGGCGAGGCGCCCAAGAAGAAGCGGCACCCCCAGGGCACAACCGGATCTGCACTAGGATCCGTTTGACTCAGCCGTTAGCAAGCGGCGGACGTTCGCGAACTCCATGCTGCCCACGTTCACTCTGACGACCCGATGAAAGCGACCGGATTCAACCTGAGAGTAGCTGCTTCCGATTCCCTGGATCGCTGGCGAACCCGCTTCTCCGTCGACGCTGTTCAATATCGCTGTATTCCTACAGTTCTTTTTTCTCGTCACCTCGCGCCCAGTCGTAACTAGACCGAGTAATGACGGGGTCTCTCTAAAGTCGAGTGAAGTGGGTAGGGTAGTGGAAACAGAATCAAAGATTCAAAAGATAGCATTTCTGGGCGACCACTTGCCCCGCAAGTGCGGCATCGCGACGTTTACGACGGACCTGCTTGCAGCCGTGGCTGTGGAGCACCCTGAGAGGCAATGCTTCGCGCTAGCGGTTAATGACATCGAGGGTGGCTACAAATATCCGGACGTGGTTCGGTTCGAGATCGAGGAACAGGACTTGGCGTCCTACCAGCGCGCCGCGGACTTCCTGAACATCGCCAACGCCGACATGGTGTGCCTGCAGCACGAGTTTGGGATCTTCGGCGGGCCTGCAGGAAGTCATGTGCTGGCACTGCTGCGCGACCTGAAGATGCCCGTCGTCGCTACACTTCACACGGTACTCCGCGAGCCGAATCCCGACCAGCGCCGGGTGATGAAGGAACTGATTGCCCGGTCGACGAGGCTGGTGGTCATGACTGAGCGGGGGAAGCAGATGCTGCGGGAGGTTTACCAGCCGCCGCCCTCCAAGATTGATCTTATCCCGCATGGCATTCCCGATATCCCGTTTGTCGATCCGAATTACTACAAAGACCAGTTCGGCGTAGAGGGCCGGGTTGTATTGCTCACTTTCGGACTGCTCTCACCCAACAAAGGGATTGAAAACGTACTCAACGCCTTGCCACAGATTCTGGCGGAATTTCCCGAGGTTGTTTACCTCGTTCTGGGAGCCACCCATCCTAACGAGCTGCGCGAGCGAGGCGAAGCCTACCGCCTGAGCCTTGAGATTCTGGCCAAGAAGAACAAGGTGGAGAAAAACGTCATCTTTTACAATCGCTTCGTCGAGCTCGAAGAACTCAAGGAGTTCATTGGAGCCGCCGACCTTTACATTACCCCGTACCTCAACGAGGCGCAGGTCACATCAGGGACTCTCGCTTATGCGTTTGGCGCCGGTAAAGCTGTGGTTTCAACCCCTTACTGGCACGCTGCCGAGCTCCTGGCGGAAGAGCGCGGGGTTCTGGTGCCCTTCGGCGACGCTCAGGCCATTGCCGGCGCGGTAGTGAGCCTGCTCCGCGACGCCACGGGCCGGACAGCGATCCGCAAGAACGCCTACAAGCTGGGCCGTGAGATGGTCTGGAGCAACGTGGCGAGCCTCTATATGCGCTCCTTCGAGCTCGCGCGCCTTGAAGGTGCCGCCCTCTCTCGAAAGTCCTTTGCCACCAAGACACTCGACCAGCAGCCGCAGGACTTGCCTGAGTTGAAGCTCGATCACCTCATGCGCATGACCGATTCCACCGGTATGTTCCAACACGCCATCTTCACCGTGCCTAACTTTTCCGAAGGTTACTGCACGGATGACAATGCCCGCGCCTTCATCCTCGCCGTCTTACTCGATGAGTTGGAAGAGCAGTCCGAACTTGTGCGCACGCTGGCCACAACATATGCCGCCTTCTTGAACCACGCCTTCGACGCCAAAGCCAAACGGTTCCACAATCACCTTAGCTTCGACCGTCACTGGCTCGACGAACAAGGGTCGGAAGACTCGCACGCCCGGGCCGTCTGGGCGCTGGGGGTCGGGGTTGGACGTTCCCCCCACCGGAGCTTCCAGGTGATGGCGGGTCAGCTCTTCGCGCAGGCGCTGCCGGCGTTGGCGGAATTCACCTCCCCGCGAGCATGGGCGTTCAGCCTGATGGGGATCCACGAGTACGTGAAGCGGTTGAGCGGAGATAGCCTGGTGAATCAAACCCGCGAGGCCCTCACCACGCGGCTGATGGAACTCTTCGACAGAGCCAACAAACCCGACTGGCCCTGGTTTGAAGATGAATTGGCGTACGACAATGCCAAGCTAGCGCACGCCCTGATTGTGAGTGGACAGGCGACCGGACAGACTGCAGTGCTGGAGCGCGGCCTACAGTCGCTGGGTTGGCTCGCGAAATTACAAGACTCCGAGAACCGTCACTTCCGGCCGATCGGCAGCAACGGGTTTTACCGGCGCGGCGGTGCCCGCGCGAACTTCGACCAACAGCCCATCGAGGCCCAAGCCATGGTGTCAGCTTGCCTCGAAGCCTATCGGATCACGTCCGATCCTTGGTGGTACGACCAGGCCCAACGAGCTTTTGACTGGTTCTTAGGTTGGAACGATCTGGGGTTGGAAGTCTACTCCCCCAGCAATGGCGGCTGCCGTGACGCTTTGCACGTGGACCGTGCGAACGGGAATCAGGGGGCGGAGTCGACCCTGTCCTTTCTGCTATCGCTGGCCGAAATGCGGCTGACGCAAAACGCCATGACAGTCTTCCGTGAGCCTGCTCTGGAGGCGTTGGCTGCCCGATGAAGGCCGTCACCGTCGAGCGCGCCAGCAACACTATATATCCGGACCGCACGCGCGTGCTGTTGCGCCCCTTCCATGCCATGAGCGACCAGCGCGCCATCACCATTTGCGAGGAGGTTGCGGCTCTTCCTGAATGTGAAGTCCGCTCCCTGTTGGAAAAGTTGCTGGCCGAGTTTGGCGAGCGCCACGTGGAGATCCGGGGATTCTTCAAACGGCGGCTTCATGAAGTTCGACCCTATTTGCTCACGGACGCTAAGCTCTCGGAAGAACGCGAGCTGCTGCTGGGCGCGTATTTCAGCCACGAGTACTCGCTCGAAGCCGCCGCTCTATTCAATCCCTCCCTTGTGCCGCATCCGGATCAATCGGGTATCCCGCCGGGGTCGATTCGTTTCATTCTAAGTCTGAGAGCCACGGGTGAGGGGCATGTTTCTTCGATTGTCTTTCGTACCGGTTGCCTGGATGCCAGCGGTAATATCATCATCGACGCGCCCAGCCGTTACAGCCTCGAACCCGCGCCAGCACCTGGCGTCACTCATAGAAAGACACTGTTCGAGCTGAGGTTGCAAGACCTGAGCATGGCCGGAGGCTTCAGTTTGCGGGTGCTCAAGACGCTGGCAGATTCGTTCACGCTGGACGACCTGCGAGCCGGCATTATGTTGGCGTTGAGCCAGCTGAGAACTCCAAACCTGGAAACGGAGAGGGTGGCCCGAGAAATCCTGGCGCTCGTCCAATCAAACTACGAAGTGCGGTTCACGCCGGACACCGATTTGTCAGAACGCGTTCTGTTTCCCGCTACGCCTGCGCAGTGCAACGGCATCGAGGACGCCCGCTTTGTTTTATTTCACAACGAAGACGGTACACAGACGTACTACGCCACCTACACGGCCTACAACGGCAAGGCCATCCGGCCCGAGTTCCTCGAAACCCCGGATTTTCTGCACTTCAAATTCGTCACCCTGAGTGGTTCGGGGGTCAAGAACAAAGGCATGGCGCTCTTCCCGCGAAAGATCAAGGGCAAGTACGCGATGCTGGGCCGGCAGGACGGCGAAAACATCTCCGTGATGTTTTCCGATCATTTGCATTTCTGGCACGACGCGCAACTCCTCTTAAAACCGGCGTTCCCGTGGGAGTTTATTCAGTTGGGCAATTGTGGGTCGCCGATTGAAATGGAAGCGGGTTGGCTGGTGGTAAGCCACGGCGTGGGTCCAATGCGTAAGTATTGCATCAGCGCGTTCCTGCTCGATCGGGACGACCCGACCCAGGTCATCGGCCGATTGCGCGAGCCACTGATCGCGCCCAACGAAAACGAGCGGGAAGGATACGTCCCGAACGTCGTTTATTCGTGCGGCAGTCTCCTGCACGGGCGGCGCCTCATTGTCCCCTATGGGATTTCCGACTGCGCCACCACGTTCGCTACGCTCTCGATTGATGAAGTCTTGGCCGCCATGGAGTCCCCCGGCCCCATCCCCACCACGACCTTCACCGGCACACACTAATCGGCCTGAGCTTGAGGGAATAGGGTTAGCTCTCCATTTGAGCTTGCAGGTACTCTCCCGCGAGCCGGACCATCCTTGAGCCAAAGGCTGACTCAGCCCGACCCATGTGGACTCGTCTCTGATCGCGGTTTTCGGCAAGACCGGGGTTTGCCTGCATCCTTTCCATCCGGATGCCCAGTGTGCGCTCCAATTGTTGCAATTCCAACCGCTGATCCTTTGCGAAGAGCGTCGAGGCAACGCCACGCTCCCCGGCGCGCCCCGTGCGACCCACCCGATGGATGAAGTTCTCCGCCACCTCGGGCAGATCGTAGTTAATGACGTGGGCGATGTCCTGAACGTGAATGCCGCGGGAAGCCAGGTCGGTAGCAACCAGAACGCGGTAGCGTCCCTGCTGGAATCCCACCAGCGCCGAGGTTCGCTGCGATTGCGAGCGATCGCCGTGAATCATGGCTGCGGAAAACCCTTCGCGATTCAGGTTCCGCGCGATCCGTTCAGTTCCGCGCTTGGTCCTTGTGAAAACCAGACAACGGCCGGTCTCTTTGGCCAGCAGGTGCTGCAACACTTCCTGCTTACGATCCGGTGCAACCTCGAAGGCCTGTACCCGCACATTTTCCGAAGGCTTCAAGGTTGACCCGAATGCCAGGCGCACGGGATTCTTCATGGAACCCATGACAAGGTGAGCGACCGAGGCCTCAAGAGTTGCGGAAAAGCACATCGTCTGCCGGCCGCGGGGAAGCACCGCTGTGATCCTGCGAATCGCCGGGAGGAACCCCATGTCCAACATGCGATCGGCCTCATCGAGGATAAGCATCCGGAGATTGTCGAAACTGATGAGTCTGCGGCCCAGGAAGTCCTCCAACCGGCCGGGAGTGGCGATCACCAACCGGGCTCCCTTGCGAAGGGTGCGCAGTTGCTCTGCTTCGGACAGACCCCCGACCGCTATGCCGGCGGGCGACAGTTCCCCGCCCTTCAACGCCTTGTACTGGTCCGCGACCTGCATCGCGAGCTCGCGAGTCGGAACGAGCACCAGGGCAGCTATCCCCGGCGTACTTTGCTTCAAGAGATGTTCGATGATCGGAATCACAAACGCCAGCGTCTTGCCCGTTCCGGTTTGAGCTGTCGCAAGCACGTCTTTGCCTTGGATGGCTTGCGGAATTACTGCCGCCTGAACAGGAGTCGGCAACGAAAATCGAGCTGCCTCCAGTCGCGCCTTTGTGTAAGGTGAAATCGGTAGTTCGGAAAAGCTCTGCATTGTTCTTGGTGCCTTTTCTCTGGCGAGGGTTGTCGCGGCCGCACACAATTCATCCGTGCGCTAGAGCGATCTGATTCACCAGTTGTTTTCAATTACGCCGAAGACAAACGGAGGAAACTGAAGGCGGGAATTCTGTCAGACGAAAGACTCAACCAGAGCAACCGCACGACACCGTGGTATTAAGCGCACATCAAGTGTACCACATCTCGAGCGATTGGTTCTGCGAAGGCCCAAATCGCGCCATCAAGATCGTCTGTGCTGGAAACGGGCCACGGCCACAACGCCGGAAGCATCGAGTGACAGCTGGCTCCGCCGGTCAAGGCGAATCCTGAAGGAAGCTCCCAGACCTCTGCTGCTTTCGAAGATCTCTGAGAGGTCCGTATCCCACCAGACGCTGAGTGCGTTCGTCCCACAGGCGGTAGGTGAGTGATTTCACGCTCGAAAACAGTGTCATCGTCGTTGCACGCTGGAACAGCGGATCCTCGTTGTGGCACTTCTCCAGGTAGTAGTTGGGGATTCGCGGGCTCAGGTGATGGATGTGGTGAAACCCGATGTTGCCTGAGAACCATTGCAGGACCCGCGGCAACTTATAGTACGAACTGCCTTCGATCGCGGCTGTCAGGTAATCCCATTCGCCATGGCGCCGCCAGTTGACTCCTTCAAACTGATGCTGAATATAGAACAGCCAGACTCCGAGAGTGCAGGTCACCGTGGTGACCGAAAGCTGAATCAGAAGGTACGCCTTCAGGCCCCAGAAGAAACTGAGAACGGCCGCCAGCGCGACAATCGCCGCGTTGGTCCAATAGACGGAAAGGCGGTCTCGCCTGCTGGCCCGGGCCGAGGCAAAGCGATGAATGACCAGGAACAGAAGCGTGGGCACCACCGCGAACAGCACAAAAGGATTGCGCACCAGCCTGTAAACAACGCGTTTCCAGAAAGGGGCCTCCAGGTATTCCTGGACGGTCAAAGTCCACACGGAGCCCAAGTCTCGCCGGTCGAGATCGCCCGAACCGGCGTGGTGCACGGCGTGTTGCCAGCGCCAAAAGTGGTACGGGGTGAACGTGAGCACGCCGGTAATGAACCCGACAATGTCATTGGCCCTTTGAGATTTGAAGAACGAACCATGACCGCAGTCGTGGTGGATGATGAACACCCGGACCAGAAAACCACCCGCCAGAACTGCCAGCGGAAGCGTGATCCAGAAAGACACCATAAGACTGACGTACATTAAGACCCAAAGCGCCAGGTAAGGTCCCAGTGAGTTGACGAGCTGGAAAACGCTTCGCCACAGGGACGGCTTCTGGTACTTGGCTACCACCTTCTTCCAGACCGCCGGGCTCGCCTGATGCCCACCGAAATTCGAACCTGGACTGTCGTTTGGGTTTACTGGCACCTTTCTCCCTGGTTGAAATCCATCCGCGAAACGCATTCGCAGACCTTTCGATTGTGTAGAGGCATAATCGTCGATATATCAGGCAAACGTCTGATCGGCCAATTCTGCTGCGGGTTCCTCCTCGATCCGGCACTTGTTGAGCTCGGATTCCACTTGCACCACGACGCTCTTTGCGTAGGGTATGAAGTGGTGTCCCGATAGCAGCATCGCAAATCCGAGCCCAAACTTCCGGGGATCGAAGATCCAGTGAGAAACGAGACGGAACAAGAACTTCCAGTAGGGTCTCCGGTAGGAGGAAAGTACGCCCTGGCGGATGATCGAGCGAACCAAGATTCCCAGCAGGAGCCGGAGCGGAACCTTCGGCAACTTCTGCGGTTCGCGGGCGTGCCAATGCTGAAGCGATCGAAAACAGCGATCGTAAAAGGCGGAGGCACTGTAGAGGGAAGCCAGTATCTCCCGATATCCTTCCAGCAGGACCGGCAATGGCAGAATCGTTTTGAAATTGGGCGGATCGAAGTTGCTGGTGGCGGTGCTTTCCATCAGCAGCCGGCCTTCCTTCAACATGCGATCAAATAGTGGGGTGGTGGGCGGCGCCTGCAGGAACCCGGCCATGGCCCAGGGAATTGCGGCGGCCTCAATGAAGGCTCGTTGCTGTTCGAAGATGTCTTCGGTGTCGGAATCGAAACCGATGATGAACCCGGCCGTCACCCAAAGGCCCTGGTTCTGGATGAGGCGAATACTCTCCAGCGGATCACGCCGCAGGTTTTGATATTTCTTGGCTTCCGCCAGGGACTTTGGAGAGGGGCTTTCAATCCCAACGAAGACGTAAAAAAAATTCGCCTTCACCATGGCCCCGATCAATTCGGGTCTCTGCGCGAGATCGATGGATGCCTCCGTATAAAACAACATCGGGTAGTCATGCGCCGCCTGCCACTCACCCAGCTCCCGGGCTAGCTCAAGAGCAAGCTTGTGATTTCCGATGAAATTGTCATCAACGATAAAGACTTCGTCGCGCCAGCCGAGCGCAAACAGCGCATCGAGCTCCGCCATCACTTGGCTGGGCCGCTTGGTGCGGGGCTTCCTGCCGTAAATGGTGATGATGTCGCAGAATTCGCACTGGAACGGGCAACCGCGCGAAAACTGCACCGCCATGGAAGCATATTCCTCGATCTTGAGCAGATCAAACCGTGGAAGCGGTGTCTTGCTGACGTCCGGCTTCTCTTTGATCTCGTAAAGCCGTTTCGCGGAGCCGCGCTCCAAATCGGCGGCAATCTCGGGGAAGACCTCGTCCGGCTCGCCCACCACAACGTGGTCCGCGAGCGCAAGCAGGAGGTCTGGTTCGCTGCTCGCGAACGGACCACCAATCATGGTGCGCTTGCCGAGAGCCCGCGCCCGGAGAAGGATCTCACGAATGTCGTCCTTCTGGACGCGCATCCCGCTGACCATCACGAGATCGGCCCACAGGATGTCAGTGTCGCGAAGGTGCTGGAAGCTTCGATCGATCAATCGCAACGTCCAGTTCTTCGGACAGAGCGCGCCTACTGTGAGCAGACCCAGGGGCGGATGGTTAGCCTCACTCGGAATCAGCTCCATAATTCCATCAAAGCTCCAGAAAGAGGCAGGGAACCTCGGCCAAACCATAAGGACCTTGGGCGCAGAGCCGAGTGGCGGGAAGGTCAGGACATCGCCTGAGTCATCCGTCCCCTTACACGTGGACAGGAGCCGAGAATCCATCGAGTGAGACATCGTATCCTCTGCTAGGGGATTTCAGTGGGGTAACTCACGTGGGCCCCGACACTTTAGAGTTTCCGCAGTTTGCCCCTGAGTTTGGCCACTCTGTTCAATGAAGCCGTTTTCGTCAGCCCAGGGCCGGCTTTTGTCGCGAGGTCTTCGAGGGAGGGACGCGGTGCTAACCACGGGGTCAGGAGAGGCTCGCCGGATTTGAAAAAAAATTTGCAAACGGGCACGCCCAAGATTTCGGCCAGCTTTTCCAACATCGCCATCGATGGCGCGTCCTTTCCATCTTCCAACCTCGAAAGAAGGCCTCTTGCCAGCCCAGCCTCGGCCTCGAGCGCGTCGATGGACCAGGACTGCTCGAGACGGGTCGCTCGAATTCTACGCGCAATAAGCACGATTCCTGCTTCCTGCGGAACGTTCTCCGAGGCGAGCTTTCACAGCCCGGCAGCACGTAAGAGCCGAGCGTGACCTTGGCCGACGATCCCGTAGCGCCGATCCTCCAGACTCGGCGGTTTCCATGCTGACATGCCAGTCGAGGGGATCGCTGTTCCGTTTGGAACAGCAGGAACAGATGAGAGGGAAGCAGAACTGCGTTGAAACCTGTTCAGGTCAATCGCGAAGGGCCATTCGGAGCAGGGAGCTGTTCACCCGCAAGCCGCCATTGTAGTCGATGAAACCCAGTCTCCTGAATTTGTTCATGAAGGAGCTCACCCGGGGACGGCTCGCACCAACGATTTGCAACAATGTCTCCTGGCTGATTCTCGGAATCACCGGCTGAGGTCTGCCGTCTTTACCAAAGTTGGCCAGCAGCAAGAAAACGCGGTCGAGTCATTTCTCGGTTGAGTTGAAGAGCTGATCCACCAGGTCTTCTTCGACGCGAACGGGTGCGAGCCAGCGTGTATGACACGAAGCGGTCCGCAAATCAGCGTCCTCGTGAAGCAGGCGCACGATTCTCTCTTTATCGAAGCGAAATACCATGGGGTGTCCCATCGAGGTGGCGGCCGCCATGCCAAGCGGGTGCTCGGCCACCAGGCTTGCTTTCGCCGAAGAACTGGCCAAACTCAACGATACCGATAACAGCCTCTTTGCCGTGTTTTGATATAGCCGTTATCTTAACTCCACCTTTTTGAAGGTAAAATACTGCCTCAGCCGCGTCCCTTTGTGAGAAAATGCGGCGCCTGTTGCGGAACTCTTGAACCGATTTTCCGTCCTGGAGCCTTGCAAGGAACGTGTCCAGGGGGACGTCCTTGACGGATCCTTCGCCTGATTGAGAAATGGCTGAAGGCCGGCGTCCTTGAGGAAGGAGAGTGGTCGGAGACGGAGAAGGGGAGTCCGCAAGGGGCGGTGATTTCGCCGCTGCTGGCGAACGTCTACCTGCACTACGTCTTCGATCTCTGGGTCCAGCACTGGCGGAAGCGGCGGGCTGCGGGAGAGGTCATCGTGGTCCGTTATGCGGACGACAGTGTGGTAGGGTTCCAAGGTCGCGCGGACGCAGAGCGATTCCTCCAGGAATGGAGAGAACGACTGCAAAAGTTCGAGATGGAACTCCACCCGGACAAGACCCGCCTGATTGAGTTCGGGCGGTTTGCGGCCCAGGATCGGAAGCTACGGGGTGAGAACAAGCCGGAGACGTTCAACTTCCTCGGGTTCACGCATATCTGCGGACGAACCTGGAAGAACGGCAAGTTCTTCGTGCTGCGCAAAACCATTCGGGAGCGACTGCTTGCCAAGCTCAAACAGGTGAAGGTCGCTCTGCGGATACGCATGCATCAGCCGCTGGCGGAAGTCGGGAGATGGTTGAGGAGCGTGGTCCAAGGCTACTTCAACTATCACGCGGTTCCCGGCAACCTCGCCAGTCTCCGGCGTTTTCGGCACGAGGTGCGCAAGCGCTGGCCGCGGGTGATCCGGCGTCGCAGTCAGCGGAGCGGGATGACGAGGGAGCTCCTGGAGCGTTTTGCGGCTCCGTGGCTTCCTGTACCCGCCCTTCTCCATCCCTATCCCTCTTTTGCGGTTTGACGCCAAGCATCCGCGGTAAGAGCCGTATGCGGTAGCTCTGCTTGTACGGATCCGCGCGGGGGGCGCTGGGCAACCGGCGTCCCTACCGCAACGAGAGTCACACGGTGAAAGGCTTGCCCTGCGCCTCTTCCCGCTCGACGCCCGCCTCCCCCGCGTTCTGCACTCCGAAGACGCCCCACGCACCGGCCAACGCACCGCGCAGCGTGGCCTCGTCATCGAGATCGCCCTTGACGACGTCGATGCCTTGGCGCGCCAACGCCGCCGCCCGCTGGCTGTCCGGCGTCCGCGTCAGGCCGCGCAGATAGAACCCGGTGCCCCGCAGCGCCTGCGCGACCGCGCCGCCCTGATTGCCTGTCACTCCGGTGATGAGAATCGTTGGATCGCTCGTCATAGCTGAAACCTCGTCAAATCGTGGCGTAAGTCCGCTACTCGTTTCTGCCCTCAAGCTCTACCCGCGCTTTGCTTGACCTGCTCAGGCCCTTGGCTGCGAGCGCGATTGGAACAACCCGGTATAGGCCTGTCGCACATCGACGAAGATCACCGCCCACAGCACAGCCACGAAGAGGGCCAGTGGAAGCCCGCTCGGAGCCATCAAGGCGTGGAAAGTGAGGATGTTGACAAGCACCGGCGCCAGCACTGCCACCGCCAACGGTACGTAACGGTTGACCAGCAGAAGTACACCTGCGATGACCTGAAACGCGAAGATCACCCACAGGTAATGCGAGACATAAAGGGCACCCATGAACTGTCCAGCAATGCCACCCGGCGGGGGAAGGGGAATGAAGTTCGGGAAGCCGTTCAGCCCCGTAACAAGAAAGATCATGCCCGCCAGATATCGGGCGATTACAGAAACGGTTTTCATAACCGGGTTCTCTTTCTCGGTCGGCGCCATTGCATTGGCGTCACGTATATTGATATCGATAGATTCGATGATGTATACTTCTCGGAGATTCAGGTTTTTTTTATGCCCCGAGGCAATCAAGCTACGGACCACGTCTGGCTGGTAATGATGAAGGCGATGCGCGCTCTGACAAGGTACGCAGCCGCTGGTATTGAAGAGACCGGACTCGGCCTCTCGGATTTCGGCGTGCTGGAAGCCCTGCTGCACAAAGGGCCTTTGCCCGTCAATACGATAGGCCCAATTGTCGATCTGACCCCTGGCTCGATCAGTATCGCTGTCGACCGCCTCGTGGAGAAGGGCCTGGTCAGCCGGGTCGAGAGCGCCGAAGACCGGCGCGTTCGGATCGTTGCCCTCACCCCACGCGGCAAGGATCTCATCGTTTCCGCCTTTCGAAGGCATTCCGGGCAGATGAAGAGAGTGTTCTCCGAATTAAGCCTGGAGGAGCTTTGTGGCCTTGAAGTGACGCTCAAGAAAGTCGGCAAGCGCGCTGCCGCGCTGATGGAGGAGAGTTGAGCGGCTCCACGCCAGTCCGCGTTTTATGCTGGACTCAAATGCCGTGTTCCCGGAGCCAGGCTGGAACATGGATCAGCAGGTAGGACTTCTTACCGACAGCATTCCCCGCAGCGTTGGATAAACCAAATGGAGATGTCATTGAGTGCGCCGTTTGACATCCGTGTTTCCGGTTAGCGGCTGGATCACGGGCACTCGGACTGGACGCCGAACGGGATTTCCTTTCATTAGTGGTCAGCGGTCGTGGAGGGCCGCCGACCATGAAGAAGACCCGCCGATCAAAAACGCAACGTAGGGCTCCAAAGACGATCCTGCGGCTGCCCGATCTGGATCACGCCAAAGCTGCTGTCATAAATAGCCTCACGTGCCCCGACGCCCAGCGCGGATACCGCCACGCCATCGACGAATTCATTGACTGGTATTGTTCAGAGCCCCGCCTCTCCTTCAGCAAGACGGTGGTACTCCGGTACCGTATCCACCTAGAGTCCCGCAAGCTGGCTCCGGGAACGATCAACCTCCGTCTCGGGGCGGTGCGCCGTCTGGCTTCTGAAGCGGCTGACAGCGGTCTGCTCAGCCCCGATTTAGCGGCGGGCATCCGCCGAGTGAAAGGGGTGAAGAAGCTAGGAGTCCGTCTGGGGAACTGGCTGACGCCAGAACAGAGCCAAGCGCTCTGGCAGGCACCGAATGCCGACCGGTTAAAGGGGAAACGCGATCGGGCTCTGCTGGCTCTTCCGCTCGCCTGTGGCTTACGGAGGCATGAAGCCGTGGAGTTAACGTTTGAACACCTCCAACAACGAGAAGAGCACTGGGCCATCGTGGACCTCATTGGCAAAGCCGGTCACGTTCGCACGATCCCGCTGCCCAGTTGGGTCCGACAAGCGCTTGACGACTGGTTCGCGGGAGCTGGCATCAGCAGTGGGAAGTTGTTCCGGTGCGTCAGCAGGGTGGGGAGAGCTTGGGGCGAAGGTATGACCGAAAAGGTAGTCTGGCATGTGGTGAAGGCGTTCGCCGCGAAAGTCGGTATCGCCAACCTGGCGCCCCACGACTTACGGAGAACCTGCGCCAGGCTCTGTCATGCAGCTGGAGGCGAACTGGAACAGATCCAGTTTCTGTTGGGCCACGTTTCGGTACAGACGACGGAGCGCTACTTGGGCTGCAAGCAGCGGATTCGGTCCGCGGTCAACGACTGCATTCGTATCGAGCCAAAGGCCTGAGCGCCGCGGGGCCCTAGCCAGTGGAAGAGTGGCCGACCATCCAGGAGTTGAGCCCCCTGTCTCTACACTAGGCCATTACACGCGGGTCAGTCGCCCATCTAACCCATTTATTTGGCGGGTCCTTCTGTGCCAACCAGACCAAGTCCGCCTCTCGACCATCTGTTTGCAACGGCGGTGGCATAAGGGCGAGCACTAAGAAGCCTTAAGCTTCGGGTGGGCCACGCGCGACGTTCCAACGAGTCCGTCGCGCCGCGCGTGACCACGTGGTAATAGTTCATTTCGTCTGGCCGCTCAGAAAAATGCGGTCCGGATGCTTTATCGCGTCAAGCCGGTGACCGCTGCAGCGCCCACCAGACTGTCTTCGCTCCTAACCTCCACTCGGACTAACCTGCCCTCCAGGCCTGCCACCTGGTGCTGGAGCCTTTGCAGCGGTTGCGACTGCTCCGAGAGTTTCTGAACCTGCCCTTCCTTCTCCTGGAGGGAACGCCTGAGCGCCTCAATCTGAGCTTGCTGTTGTTTGATGGCATTCAGCATCGTCCACAGGATCGGATCGTTGTTCACCAGAAGGTAGCCCCGACTATTCGTGCTTACTGCCTCCGGAATCACCTTCTCAACTTCCTGGGCTACGAAGCCGACGTGTTCCTGAGCATCCTTAATACCCATGGCGTTCTGTTCCTTGTAGCGATAACGAACAGGATTGAGCTTCAGAATGGCGTCCAATCCTGCACCATACTGGCCCTCGACCGTTTTGAGCCGGCCGTCGGAGAAGGTACCCCACGATCCGCCGCCCGGCTTGTCGGCGCTGCCGTTCACGGTCAATGTGTTGTCGGGGATAACTGTCTCGATGCCGACTTGGCCGTTCGAAAGGATCGTGAAAATATCGTTCCCGGTATTCACGTTCCGGATGTTCAACTTGTTGGCTCCCTGCGCGGCGGTGTTACCCGTATCCAGCAACTCCCACTGTAATCCGCCCGTGCCGGTCGTCTGGAAGTCCAAACCCGCCCCCACGCCTGTCACTGGACCCCTGACAAACACGCCTACTTGATTCGGTGCTACGACGTCCAGAGCGGCGCCCGGAGCGTTGGTTCCGATTCCCACGTTTGGCTGTGACGTCCCGGAAGCGCAGCTGGAAGAAACGCACCCTAGTACGATGGCATTGCTTTCGGACACCAGCGAGTTAGCCCCAATTGCAGTAGCGTTCGTCAGGTTGCCTGAATTCACGTTTGCGCCATCACCGAGAGCCGAGTTGAAACTGCCGGTGGTGTTCGAGAAGAGCGCGGCGTTGCCGCTGGCGGTGTTGAAACTGCCGGTGGTGTTCGAGTCGAGCGCCGAGGCGCCGCTGGCGGTGTTCTCGCCGCCCGTGGTGTTGAAGAAGAGCGCGTCGACGGCGCTGGCCGTGTTGTTGTCGCCGGTGGTGTTGTGGGAGAGCGCCCCAGAGCCGGTGGCCGTGTTGAAGCTGCCTGTGTTAGCCGTGAGCGCCGTGACGCCGGTGGCCGTGTTGTCCTGGCCTGCGGTGTTGGATCTGAGAGCTTCGAAGCCGCTGGCGGTGTTGCGGAGGCCTGTGGTGGTGAAATTCCCGGCGTTGGCCCCTACGAACGTGTTCTCATTGCCCCCAGAGCAACAGGCATGAATAAAGGGGCTACCGCCCAACGTAATCACCCCTAGGGTAGATTTCGTGGTTTGAGGAAGACCGAGGTTGTCCCGGCCGGAGATGTTCCCGTTCACGTCCAAGGTTGCGCCTGGCGTGGTGGTGCCGACGCCCACGTCAGTGCCATTATCGAAGAGCAGCGACTGGTGAACGGTGCAGGCAGCCGTGAACTTGGCCACCTGGTTCGCAGTCGCCGTGCCATCCGCGGTAATGCTAGAGCAGGAGGTCAAGGGGCTGCTGCTTGACGCTTTCTTGCGCTCCAGTCCGGCAGCGGCCGCTTGCTGATTCTGGCCGCCGGCGATTGTTGCCGTTCCGTTCGCGGTCGCCACGCTGCTTGAGACCGTGGAAGTCCCTGAGGCGTCAAGAGATTCGGTGGTCACATAGGCCGAAGCGGGCTTGCCACCCAGCGTTTCCGCGTCGGCAGCTTTAAACGCATAAGGGACGCCAACCAGCAGCACCCTAGGCTGCTCGCCTGCTCCGGGCAGCGCCGGCTGAACGCCCAGCCAGCGTCCCGCCCCTGTGGTGAAGACATCCAGCGGCAGGCCAGCTGGCGAAGCGGCGCCGAGAAACACCGTGTAGTGCCCCTGAGGGTCGAGCTGCACGGTCTGAGTCTCAACCCATAACGGGCTGCCGCCCTCTTCGAATTGATAAAGCGAAAACGTAAGCCCAACGGAACCGGTAGCCGGCTTCCATTCTGTGTCCTTCACCATCCCGCTGAACTGGATCAGCCGCGGGACCACTGAATCGGACGAGGGTTGCGCGGCGCTTGCTGCCTGGGTCGCGCTGCTGTCCTGCGTGACCGCAGCCAAGGATGCCGGAACTGCCGTGAACACGAGTACGAAAAATGCCGGCAGAAAACGCCATGAACTGAGAGTTGGTTTATTCAAGCAAAACATACTTCCTCCTGTTTTTCCTTGTATCGGTGGTGTCGAATGAGCGTAATAATCAATCATCGAGTCCATTTCCTTCTCCTTTAATGTTGCTTGTTGCGTGTCCCCCCGTGTTTCACGGCCGGCAGGTTATTGGCGTTTCCAGGCGAACTGGCCTAGAAAGCGTGTGTATCCAGACCCGGTTCATGACATGCCAGCCTCCATCTGAACCTGTAATATCGGCTCGTTCTCACACGGTTGAGCGCGATAGCGATACGGCCCGAGACGAGTCATCAACAGTGCGGCGATCAGCGTCAAGGTGAAAAGCACCGCGAGGGGAGCCCGATAGGAACCGGTCAGGTCGAAGCTGAAACCCATCGCGAGAGGGCCCAGCGCACCGGCCAAGACGTAAGCGCCAAAGGCCGAGCCATAGAGGCTCCCAAAGGAGCAAAGGCCGAAGTAACGGCCGGTCAGATATGCAATGATGTCCACTTCCGCACCCATGGCCAGGCCGGCCAGGAAGGCGCCCAAGAGCATGAGTGGGGTGGCAGTTTGCCCCCAAAGCAGGCCGATGCCAGCAGCGGCTCCTCCAAGAAAGACGGCGGCGAGATGTGGAGCAAAGAATCGATCAAGCAAGTAGCCGGTCCCCACTCGTCCGATCAGCAGCGCGGCGCCCATCAGTGAACTCCCCCGCGCCGCCACTTGCAGAGTGGCACCACGGTCAGTAAGCATGGCCGCCAGATGAACGAGACAGCCCTGTACGCTGGCGCCGGCGAAGAAGACGGCGCAAAGCATGAGCCAAAAAGTTCGGGTGCGCCAGGCGTGATTCGCGCTGAGACCCACAACAGCAGCTTGGATCGAGCACGAGGAATCTCCGGTGATTCCATCGGGCCAGAGACCCAGATCCTGCGGCTCGTTCTTGAGAATGACCCCTACCGCGGGCGTGCAAATGAGGAGTACCCCGGCGCCAAGAATGGCGTATGCCGCGCGCCAGCCGAATCCTGCAATCAAGTGTTGCGCGAGGGAAGGCATGACCATCGCTCCGGAGCCGATCCCTAACATCATCAGCCCCAGAGCCAGTCCTCTATACCGGTCAAACCAGCGGGACACAACGCTACAGTACGATAACGGCGAACAGTACGCCCGCGGGGTGGTGGAGGAGACTCTGGCGAAGCTCGGTCGGTCCAAAAGCCACGAAGTCCCCGCCGCGCAGGTATACCAGCACTCTCAGCAACTGGCCTTGGGGGTGAGCCGGTGAAGAAAACCCTTACCCTTATTCGTCCGCTGATTGCCACTGGGGTCTTGGTGCTTATGATGACTGCCGCCGGCAGGGGCCGCGACCCGATCACTCAAGCCTATCTCGCTGTCTTTGGTTTCCTGGCAGGGGCGACAAGCCTGGCAATATATAGGAGGCTTCCACGCTGGCAAATCCAGAACTCGAGCCAGGCTGCCGATCCCGGACTGCCGTCGCTAGCCAGTTTCCTCTTCGTCGTCACCTTCACCGTCGCTGCGTTCGATACGGGGCGATTTCATTGGAGCCCCGCTCTGCCTGCTGCGGTTCGGATCGCGGGTCTCTGGGTGCTTGCTCTCTCCGGGTCACTACAGGTCTGGGCGATTGCGGTCAATCCCTTCTTCTCACCCGGCCTATCCATTCAAGCCCATCAGCGGCTCATTGCTACTGGCCCCTACCGCTTCATGCGGCATCCGGGCTATTTGGCGATGCTTGTTACGGTGCCGGCTACCGCCGTCACCCTCGGTTCACTTGCCGCCCTGCTGCCGGCACTGACCTATGACCTTTTGATTTTGAATCGCACGGTGAGGGAAGATGGCTTCTTGCGGAAAAAGTTGGGGGGCTACGCGGAATACGCCAGGATGGTTCACTGTCGGATCGTCCCCGGCTTATGGTGAGGTCCTTATGCGATGCCCCAAGTGTAATTCGGACGAGTGCACCAGGCTCTCGTTGGTCTACTTAAACGGAATCTCTGACATCAGAACGAGATCGCGGGGCCGAGGGTTCGATTTCGGCGAAACGGCCGGCGCATTCAGCTTCAGGTCCCGAGGTCGGGGAACATTCCAAACCCGCTTATCGAAGCTGGCCGGGCCTCCGCAGAAGTTTCCTTACCGCCACGTCATCGTGTGGTGGGGGCTCGGGCTGGTCATCATCTACTGGCTGTTTGGAGAGTTGGTCTCGATCCATCAGCTCTCAGCCGTCCGGTCCGTCACCCTCTTTCCACAATATGCTCACGCGTACTCGGGAGTGGCCCTCCTCGTTTTGGCTTTCCTCGGGTGGTACAACCATCAGGTCCGCCCCCAACGCCTACGCCGGTGGGAGCTTTCCTTCATGTGCGATCGCTGTGGAAACATCTTTCAACTCTTGCAACAGCAGGAGGCGGCATGATCGCCATTGCCACAACGCAGACCCACCTCGACGGCTATCACATTACCGCCTACAAGGGCGTCGCCCAGGGTGAAACATATCTCGCCCTCTTGCGTGATGCCGAGGCCCTCGGAGCGAATGCAGTTCTCAACACTTGCTTCGACGATGCACTCGACGTTGAAACGCTTTATCACGGCGCAGCAGTTGTAATTAAACCAGCCGCGACCGCTTAAAGGAGAAGCAGCCTGATGCCCCCGTTGCGAAGTGCAACTCCCGAGGGTTATGAGGCTTTTCTCGGGGAACTTAAGGAGAGAATTCGAACCGCCCAGGTTCGTGCGGCCCTCGCCGTCAACCGCGAACTGGTGTTGCTGTACTGGGGCATTGGCCGAGATATCCTGGCCCGTCAGCAGAAACACGGCTGGGGGGCTAAAGTCGTCGACAGGCTCGGTGCTGACCTGCGCAGATCGTTTCCCGATATATCTGGCTTCTCTCCCCGTAATCTCAAGTACATGCGTGCCTTTGCAGAGGCGTGGCCCGACCAGCAATTTGTGCAGCAGGCTGCTGCACAAATTCCGTGGTTTCACAACTGCATGCTTCTGGACCAGGTCAAGGATGCTCACGTCAGGGAGTGGTACATCCGACAGACCATCGCGAACGGCTGGAGCCGCAACGTTCTCGTCCATCAAATCGAGAGCGGTCTCTACAAGCGCCAAGGGAAACCGTCACAAACTTTCCCACTACGCTGCCCCCGCCTCAGTCTGACTTGGCGCAGCAACTCATCAAAGACCCGTACAACTTCGACTTCCTTACCCTTACAGCCGATGCGCAGGAGCGGGAGCTTGAACGTGGGCTGATTGAGCACATGCGGGACTTTTTGTTGGAACTGGGCGTGGGCTTCGCATTCGTCGGCAGCCAATATCCGCTAGAGGTAGGTGGCCAAGAATTTCGAATTGACCTTCTTTTCTATCACCTTCGGCTCCGCGCTTACGTAGTGATCGACCTCAAGATGCAAGACTTTCAGCCCGAGTTCAGCGGAAAGATGAACTTCTACCTTTCGGCCATCGACGACCTCCTGCGACATCCGGACGATCAGCCTACTATCGGGATTATTTTGTGCAAATCGAAAAACAAAATTGTTGCGGAATACGCACTACGTGACCTCACAAAGCCCGTCGGCGTCTCGGAATACCGTTTGACCGAGGCCCTTCCCAAGCCTCTGCGCAAGAGTTTGCCCACCGTTCACGAATTAGAGGCCGAGCTTGCCAAACAGCAAATTTACAGAACCAGAAGGAGCAGCACCGATGAGCCCACTTCGTCACAACGCCGGGCTTAACCCAACAAACGATGCCGATCCCGCGGCAGTCGCTGAGCCCGAGGCAGCACACGCCTTGCCCTCGGCTGAAGTGATGACGACAGAAGAAGCAGCTAGGTTTCTCGGTATTTCCAGCCGTACGTTGGAGCGCTACGTTAGAGAGGCGGTCGTACCGTATACACCATTACCCAAGCGCGGATCGCGAGGTTCTGTTCGCTTCTTGCGCTCCCACTTGTTGAAGTGGCTCCAGCAACGCACGGTGCGGCCCGTCCGCTGGAAGGCTGCAAGCTAAAGAGTATGAGACTCCCACGCGGCGTATACGAGCGCAATGGCATCATGTACATCCGGTTTCAGGATGGTCGGGGCAATCTTGTCCGGGAGAGCACCCATCAATCATCAGCTAAGGTTGCCGAGGATGTACTTGCCAAACGAAGGACGGAAGTCGCGGAGGGTACCTTCTTTCCCGCCCGCCGATTCGACAAGATCACGTTCTCTGAGCTGCTCAGCACTTGGTGGGACGAGCACGGCCAATATACGCGTAGCTGCTTTCGTTATCTCCGTCACCGCGTTGAAGGATACTTCGGCCCAACGCGGGCTCGTGATGTGCGCGTGGCGAATATCAGGGCTTTTTTCGGCGACCTCGCAAATCGTGGGTATTCGGCCGCATACGTGAATTCCCATCGAACTATGCTCAATTCGATTTTCAACCACGCGAAGAAGACCGGCAGCTACGACACAAATCCGGTGACTCTCGTCCCTCAGCTCAGGGAGCGCGAGCGGACTCGCCTCCTAAAATTTGAGGAGTGGCAGCGGCTGCTGACCGCCTGCGACGGAGACTCCGAATTGCGTTGCTTCGTCATTCTGGCTGCCCTCACAACCATGAGGAAATCGGAGATACTCCAAAGACCTTGGAAAGAAGTTCACCTTGATGGCGCGTTTCCCTACGTCGAGATTCCCATCACCAAGAATAACGACCCCAAAATCATCCCTTTGCCTGCCGCCGCCGTTCACGAGCTTCGGGGGCTGCCAAGCTTCGGTAGGAGCGCTTACGTCTTTCCTGCGAAGGCTACCCATCGTTACCCCAACGTGTCAGCTTTGAAGAAAGCCTACCGCTGGGACATCCGCCAGGCCTTTGTAGCGGCATGCAGGAAGGCAGAACTCGACGACGTGCATATTCATGACCTGAGGCATCTCGGACCTTCGATTCTGTTAGCGCAGGGCGTGGCCGACTCGGTGGTGGCGAAGGTTACAGGCCATCGCAGCGCAGCTCTGAGGAGGTACCAGCACCTCTCAGATTCCTTCAGAAAGCACACTGTGGACCTTATCGCCACAGTCTTGATGACCCAAGCCACTGACACACGTACTGACACACCGTCAAAACCAGTCTTGGAGGAAACTCGACCGAGGGGATGTAAAGCGAAGACATCGAAGGGATTGAATGGTAGGCCCGAACGGACTCGAACCGTTGACCTCTACCGTGTCAAGGTAGTTCCGGTCGACAACTTACAGAAATCGTTCTTGTGAACAAAGAACTTAAGTAGTCCACGTTTGCGGGAAAAATGCGGGAATTTCGTGGGACCCGAAGGATTCTGCGGGAATTGTGCGGGAAAAATCTCAGCGCGGTGGGGTTGGCTCTCCCGCACATCCCAAGGCAAGCCGTGGGCTCTCATTCTGGACGTCCTTCTTGGTGTTCATTTCGGCTGTGAGACGGGACCGAGCGGATGTTTAGTCCCTTCGAACGCCGACACGCAGATCCAAAGTCGAATATATCACACACTGATTCTTCCTAAAACTCGTGCATGTTGTTGATTCTATGATGTCCCCCAAGCCACTATTTTCGTTTCGGAGGACGGCCGCCCATGCCGGGCATGTGGTCTCCTAAGGAAATCAACGACTTAGATCGGCAAAGCGCCGTGGTCACTGGGTGTCGGACCTTTCTTGGCAAGGAACTTCCGAGGGGAGATGCCATTGAGGTGCAGCGGAAAGTGGGGCCGACCTTGAGGGAGTCTAAGCCTTGAGGCCTAGCCGGCTTCTCGCTGCGCTTCGACAGCAGAGCCCACGGTTTCTGAATGTCGGCTTGGCTCCCGCACCTCGCCAGAAATATTCCTACAGCAAGTTGCTCCCGCGCAATGAGAATGGCCGCCGTTCAGCCGATAGCTTCTCTTAGGGACTGAGCCGGAGGAGTAACTACCCCGAAAACGTTCGGTCTCAGCCGAGCCGTCAATCGGCCTAATCTGACAAGACACTCAGGAGTGAAACACCAAAATGAAGAAAGCAACACTCGTCCTCGCCCTGCTGACACTGGGGGCAATCCAGGTCTCAGCCGCCGAAGGTTCGATGTACATCGAGCCCCAGAACGGATTCGAGACCTATATCGCTGCGGCGATGACCAAGAAGAACGTTCCGATTCACATCACGGATGACAAGAACCTTGCGACCTACGTGCTGCGGTCCACCGAAGAAGCCAAGCCGGAAAGTACGGGTGGCAAGGTCGTGCGCTGCCTGTTCGCCTACTGCGCGGGCATTGAAGGTACCAGCACGGCCAGCGTCGAGCTGGTGAACCGCGAAACCGGTGATGTGGTGTGGGGCTATGAGGTCAAAAAGGCCGGAGCCTCGAATCACCAGTCGAAGGCCGAAGCCATCGCCAAGCACCCGAAGGGATGGCTCGAAAAGCATCCCGAAGCGTAACCACCAGCAGCCCCTGGGCCGAGCCCGAATCGGCCCAACCCAACGGGAAAGGAAATCTAATGGACCCGACTTGGATACGACTCCTGGCAGGACTGGTGATGGTGCACATAGCCGTCGTTTTGTTCGTCTATTTTGCACCCACGTTCATTGCCCTGATGCGCGACAAACGCAGCAAGGGCGCGATCATCGCCCTGAACATTCTTGCCGGCTGGACGGACAACGTTCGCAAGGCCGTTGCCAAGAAAATCTTTGCCCCTTCGTTCGACCTCAAGAGGTGGGCCGCACTCGCGCAGGAGCACAAAGACCGCATTCTCGCATCTGAGACCGTTGAACAATTCGAGGGCGAGGTCCGCGGGTTGTTGAAGGAGCTCAAGATCAGCCACATCACGTTCTTCCACCAGAGCCTACTCAAGATTCCCCCGCAATACGCCATCGGCGCTACGTTGCAAAACTACCAGCTCAACGGCACTAGCCAGTGGATGTTCGAAGACGTCCACGAAGGCAGTCCGGCGCAGATCTCGGGTGTGGAACGGGGCGACCTACTCTTGGAGATTGAAGGGAGTTCCTTCTCTCCACCCGAAGCGCCGGGATTTCGCATGGGCGGGCTGTGCGAGGTGACCATCGAAAAGCTAAACGGCGAGCGGGGCAGGGTCACGTTGGGCGTCCCGAGGCCCGTTTCGAAATGGCATCCGATTGTGCGGCCTCGCTTGGTTTCGTGGTCAAAGCTCGATTCCGGCGTTGGCTTACTCAAAGTCACGGGCTTCCCCGGTCAGGTGGGCATCGATGTGGCCAAGGAAATTGACTATGCCATTTCGCAGTTGAGAGAGTGCGATCGCTTGATTGTCGACCTTCGCGGGAACCCAGGCGGTGGCGGCGGTGGCTTGCGACTGATGAGCTACTTGACGCCAGCCAAGATCCCGGTGGGCTACAGCTTGACCCAGAAGCGCGCCGCGAAAGGATTCAAGCGGGAGAAGCTCCCACGGTTCGAAAGGATCCCCGCGAAGAAGATCGAGCTGTTTCCGCTTCTCCTTCGCTTTGCTTGGAGCGACAAATCCATCGTGATGGTCACGGAAGGTCTCGGACCGCAGCGCTTTCATGACAAGATCGTGTTGCTGGTTAACCAGCACACCGCTAGTGCCGCCGAGACAATCACTGGCTTTGCAAAAGAGAACAGTCTGGCCACAGTAGTCGGAACCAAGACGCCTGGCCAGGTTCTCGGTGGAACGGGATTCAAGATGGGTCATGGATTCGTTCTGCGCATTCCCGTCGTGACGTTTCACACATGGAACGGAAACACGCTTGAGGGTAAAGGGGTGACCCCGGATCACGCAGTAGAGCTCTGTCGAGCAAAGCTGAAAGAGGGGATAGACAGTCAGTTGGAAAGAGCTACTGAGGTCGTTCGCGCTCTCTAATCCCGGACCAGAAATTTACTACGGGAGGACTTTCCTTTCCGCCGGGGAGGCGACGACCCTGTTCAACGCTTTGCGGACGAAGTGCACCTGGGAGCGACGCAGAACCTATTCAACAATGCCGTGCCTCGCGACGAAGCCTATTACGGCGATCCCGGAACCAACTATACATATTCACGGCGTCAGTACAAGCCGCTCGCCTGGCACCGGGAACTGCTATTCTTGAAGACGCGGGTCGAGGATGCCACTCCAGCGGTTGCTCATTCCAACTCGGGTTTGGCGAGGACGGGCTATAACGCCGTACTCTGTAATCTTTACCGCAACGGAAACGACAGTGTCGGTCTGCATGGGGACGCCGAGCCGGAAATGGTGGCAATTTCCGCAGAGCCTCACTTGCCGAGCGCGCAGTCCGATGGACTCGCCGATTTCAATTCCTGTCAGGCTACTTGCAGGCGGATTGCCACAATCCCTCGCAGCAGGTTTGATCGCTCAGAGCATCTAAAACAGCGGGTCGAAGCTTTGAAGAGATGTGGGCCGACGGTGCGAAAGCAGTTGCGCTATCAGTAGCGCGGAATCGCAGAAGATCGAGCGTCCAAGAGGAAGGCATGTTAGAGAAAAGGAATTCACATGGAAAATGACAGGGATCAATCGGTGCTGAGCCACATCGATCGGTTGGTGAAGGAAGAGGAAGCCCTGTATGGGAAGAACGACCTCACGGAAGATGACCGCAGCCGCCTAGCTCACTTGAAGGTCCATCTTGACCAATGCTGGGACTTGCTGCGGCAGCGCCGGGCACTTCGTGAATTTGGCAGAGATCCCGAGCAGGCGAAGGTGCGTCCGGCCAAGATTGTCGAGAAGTACGAGCAGTAGGTGATTTTTCAGAAACCGTCTCCATCCTCCATCCAGCGATCAGGCCCCTCCTGAGAGCGTTGGGCCATCTTTTGGGGAAGCAAAGCTTACGGGTTAGCGCGGCGCAGGTTCAGTCAGCGTCTCTTCAGCGAGGCCGAATCTAATCTCTTTCGCGCCATCAGCCTTGATGAAAACCGATCTCCCCTCGATTCTGAAATCGACACTCTGCCCTACCTGCAAGGGCCTTGTATGGCGACGGCCAATGAACACATGTGTGCGATCTGGGCTCTTGATCGTGTATTTGGGGAGGTAGAGTGTCACCCAGCTTGCGTAGACAGGGTTAATTCCCATCGCAACGACGGTCCCGTGAAGGCTGGCTCATCTCATTGTGCCGTCAGACCCACGCGCACAGTCTCCGCCCGCGTCCGCCTCGGAATACTCTAGGTTTTGGGTAGCGTCCCATTGACGGACCTGCAGGCAGGAGTTGGCTTCTTCGGGTTACAGCGCATCCCGCAGCCGAGTCACCGTTCAACCTGAACATGGCGTTCAGCGGTGTGAACACGCCTGAAACGATTGTTCCGAATCTCGGGCCGAGCACGACTGGGTTTATTCGGTAGACACTTCGTTTCCCGCAGCGACGCGCTCCGCCTCGCGAGCGATGAGCCCGAAACCCTTCGCGTGCGCTTCCTTCGCGAGCGACGCAAGCTGTGAACGCCCTTCGGCAGCATGGCCTGATTTCATTTGAATCTCGCCCAAGCCCAGGCGGGCTTCGAATTGGTAGCCCAGGTAGCCGAGGCGCGAGGCATCGGCGAGTGCGGATTTGAGCCATTTGGCCCCAGCAGCAGGGTTTCCTGTCTCTCCAAACGCGCGTCCGGCCGTCACTCTCACAAAGAGCGCCGGACCGAAAGACTGAATGGGGGCGTTCTTCATATCTCGGGGGAGCTGCGTCTTGAGAACGCTTTTCGCTTCACGGAATCTTCGCTGTGCGGCGAGCGCTCTGGCCAACACAGTCAGCGTGCGCGGCTCGCCGGCGACGCCTCTCTGAAGCCGGAACTGCTCCCTAGCCTGTTGCGCTTGCGCCTCGGCCTCCGACGGGCGGTTTTCCTCCAGGGAGAGTCGGGCAATTAAAAGGCGTGCTTGCCCCACGTCTTCGTGATTACCCAACTCGAACCCAAGTGTCAGCGCTTCCTCGAAGGTCTTTCTTGCCTCACTTAGTTGGTCTTGCTGAAGGAGAACTTCCCCAAGATTACGGAGTACGTTTAGCCCTCGACCAGATCGTAACAATTCCTCGAATTGCTTCCGTGCCTCCGAAAGGGCGCCCTGCTCGTAGAGGACATCCCCCAGATTGTCGGCTCCATTGCCTCGATAACCCGTGTATTGCTGTCCGCCGACCTCGTCCCATATAGAAAGCTCCTCCTCGAAAGCCTTCCTCGCGGCCGCGAGATATCCGTCCATGTCAAGATCGACACCAATGTCATCTAGAGTCGTGGCAGTCCCCGGTTTGTCTCCAATCTCTTTGAAGATTGCCAAGGCCTGCTCGTAGTCCTTCTGCGCCTCAGTTCGCGTCGGTGCAATGTTTCCCAAGTTTTTGAAGATCGCCGCGACGCCACGTTTGTCATCAATATTGCGGAAGACTGTCAGCGCCGATTCGTAGCTCTCCCGCGCACCAGCAACGTCTCCCTCGTGATGCAGAACCACACCGATGTCTTGCAGTAAAGTTCCGACCCGTTTCTGTGGGCCGGTTTCGCGGGTGATGGTGAGCGCAGCCTGATACGCACCCTTGGCGCGCTCAAAGTCCGCCTGATCATCGAGAAGATTCCCCATGTCAGCCAGAGCTTCGGCCACGCCCGCACGGTTTGCGGCAGCATCGTACAGGCGTCGCGCATTCCCAAATGCTTCCTCCGCTTGCTTCGACTCGCCTTTCTGTTCATGCGCCAAGCCTTCACGTATCTGTGCTTGCGCTAGCTGCGCTTTGTGCTCGGGTCTGGACGCCTGCCAAGTACGATATCCAACGGTTGACAGAACGAGTAGAAGGAGCGCCGCCCCGCCGTAGAGAATGGCCCGCCGTTGAGGAGCACGCACCGGAAGCCAGGGCCTGCGACGCAGAGCGAGCGCCACATCTGCCGGGGTGGCAAAGCGGTCGAGCGGGCTCCGCTGCAAGCAGCGGAGGATCGCTGCTTCCCACCTGCGATCTAGATCGGAAACGATGCTCCGTGGAGGCGGCGCGTTCGCCTGCAGGCGTTGGTTTGCGATAAGGGTCGGCGTGTCGGCGACGAAGGGCAGAGTCCCGGTCACCATCTCGAACATGACGACTCCGAGAGAGTAAATGTCTGCTGCCGGTGTAATTCTGCCGCGCTCCACCTGCTCCGGCGCCATGTAGGCGGGCGTTCCGGTTCCGCCGATGGCTCCGCTGCTTTCGTCGCCAGGCGCAGAGCTAAGCCGCGCCAGACCGAAGTCCGTGACCACGGCACTCAGCGTACCGGCGTCCGATGGAACAAGGATGACGTTAGAGCTCTTCAGATCGCCGTGCACGATCCCGGCGCTGTGAGCAGCTTGCAGCCCGTCGACGATGTCGTTCACGATGGGGAGAGCCTCGTCAGTGCTCATGCGCCCGGTCCGGCGTAACCGCTCCGCTAACGTTTCCCCAGGGAGCAGCTGCATGGTTAGATACGTGACTTCTTCCGGAAACCCTTCGGAGCCTGGCGCGGTCGTATGGCGTTCAATATCGAACGTGCGACAAACGTTCGGGTGATTCACCTTCAGTGACAGTCGGATCTCCTGTTTGAAGCGGGCAATCGCTCGGTCGTCGGCCGCGATCTCCGGCCGGATTGCTTTCAGCGCTATGATTCGCCCGAGGTCCAGGTCTTCGGCCTCGTAAACCTCGCCCATACCGCCTCTTCCTACAAAGCGGACAATTCTGAAGCGGCCTGAAAGAACCTCATTGGTGTCGAAAGTGTGGGTCTCGCGCAGTTGGGCAGCCGCAATGGCGACGGCCGGCTGTTCCAGGAAGTCACCCATTTGTTCGTACTTTGCAAGCAGATGCTCGACCTCGGCGCGAACGTCGTCATCTCCATGGCAAGCGCCGGAAAGGAAGGAGGATCGCTCGCCCGGCGGTAATTCGGAGGCGGCATCGAACAACTCTTCGATTTGCTGTCTTTGCTCCGAGGTCACGTCACATTCCCTTGCGCGTTGAGAAGTTGTCAATCTTCGATCGCTGAGCGGCAAGCAATAAGAAGATCCTGCGGGCATAGGCGATGGGCGGTCGTTATCGGTTTAGTTCGTCGTATAACCAGGTTTTGGCAACTTTCCAGTCTCGCCTCACTTGCCGGGCCGAGATGCCGAGCGCCTCCGCCGTTTCCTCGTCTGACAGCCCACTGAAGTAGCGCAACTCGACAACATGCGCTTGCCGCTCATTCCGCTCTGCCAGGCGATTAAGGGCCTCGTCAACCGCAATCACCTGCGAAAGGCCGTCGACGGAGCACTCCAGCGCCGCGTCCATGGAGATGCGTTGGTCCTGGGGAGGACGCTTGCGGGCACGCTTCTTGCGAGCATGATCGACCAGGATGCGGCGCATTAAGCTTGCCGCAACGACAAAAAACCGCTCTCGGCTATCAGGGACGCCATGCTGCTCGATCAGCCGCACATACGCCTCGTGAACCAGGGCTGTTGGCTGCAAGGTATGGCCCGGTCGCTCGCGTCTCAGGTAGTAGGCCGCTTGGCGCTGAAGCTCGTCATACACCAAGGGGATCAGCCTTTCCCAGGCACTGGAATCACCCTGCTTCAGTTCGTTCAACAGGTATGTGACTTCTCCGGGCGCTGGCCTCATTGTCTCTTCCCCTCCGATCGAAGTGCCAAGGCCTTTGTCGGATTCTACTTCATTTCCCGGCCCCTTGCAGTGGCAACTTTTCTTGGCCGCTCGTAGCTCATTCTTACGCCACCTTAAATGGGGCAGGTCCGTATTTGTCCCGATGGCGGTTCTAGTTCAGGGGAGGGAGGGGCGTGGTAGCTGTTGAGTCGCGTTTCCCAGTCACGTAGGTCAGATGGCGTCGGCGTTCGGTATCTCGATGTTCTTCCCAGATCGAGTGGGCGAGCGGGTAAGTAACTTATTCTGGGGGGATTGGCCGAGACCGTTGGGGCCTCCCGCCCTGGGCCGGCCGTAGCCGAATTCGTACATAAATAGCAGGATTTGTATATTGATTTCGCTTGCCGTCCGAAAGTTCCGTGATAAGCCTGTACGTCTGAGAGCAATTTCGGGGACTGCTATGACGAAAGTGCCCAGGTCTTGCTTAGTTGCCGGCCTTACATTTACTCTTGGGTTCGCGCCTTCTCCGGGGCGCCCACATCGGCACGGCCGCAATATTCAGGAACCACCCAGCACTATCCAATCGGGGACCACCGAGAACACTCCCGGCCAGACCACCACCTTATTGCCGGACGGAACTTCGCTCCTGCTTGGCGGAGCGGGCGCGGCGGGGCCACTTGCGGACGCCTTCATCGCGCCCGCCGATGGCAGGCAACCCGTTCGACTTTCGACTTCGCTGAATGTTGCCCGTGCCTGGCATACCGCTACCCTGCTGCCTGATGGTACGGTCCTCGTGTTCGGTGGCGCGGATGGTTCCGGTAACATAATCGGAACTGCCGAGCTATTCGACCCGTCCACGCAGACTTTCAAGGTGATCGCTACACCGGACCTCACCCCGCGCGCCTACCACACCGCCACGTTGTTGACCGACGGCACCATGCTAATCGCGGGCGGTCTCGCGAGCGACAGTGAAGTGCCGCGCGCCGCCCAGATCTGGGACCCACAGGCCAAGACCGCAACCACGCTGCCGGCAGAACTCACGACATCGCGCCGCAACCACTCTGCCACGCTTCTTCCTGATGGCACCGTGCTGCTGTGGGGCGGGATCGATGATGTAGGGCGGTCGCTCGCCAATGGTGACCTTTACGACCCCGAAGCGGAGAGTTTCACCCAGGTTGAGAGCATACCGGCCGAGGGCCAACCATCGGACTCCCCATCGGCCTCCGGACCTACTCTGGCCGCGTCGGCCCCCGAGAACGGCGCGGTCAGCGTCGCCGTAGGAGCCGTGCTTTCATTGCGCTTCTCGGAGCCGCTCGATGTCACCACCGTGAACGCCGCCACGGTAACCCTGGCGGGCCCATCCACGAACATTCCTGTAAGGGTGGTTCCGTCCGAAAAGGGCATGTTGGCCTTCGTAACTCCGGCCCAACCTCTTCTCCCAGGCGCCATTTACACGCTTTCGCTCAACGGCTTGGCCGACCCCGCGAAACGCTCACTGCCGTCAACTCAGATCACCTTCACCACCGCTGCCCCCGCTGTACCCCTGGACGACGAGGCTTGGATTCCGGACGGATCCGATTGGCGAACCGAGCGGCCGGACTCGTCCTGGCGGAAACTGCCGCCGCTGCAGGCGCCGCCGGGTACAACCGCCATCGCTGGGCAGGTTCTAAAGCTTAACGGCCTTCCGTTGGCTAACGTCACCCTGAAGGTCGACAACTTCTCAACCCTCACCGACTCCACGGGACGCTTCCTCCTCACGCTCGGTGCCGGCATGTCCGGCCACTGTGTGCTGGTGATGAACGGCGCCACAGCGAATCGTCCCGGAAAGGCCTATGGCCTGTTCCAATACGGCATGAACATCGGGACGGGCATTACTAACGTGTTACCTTTCACCATCTGGATGCCCCTGCTCGACACCGCCCACGCTGTCACCATCCCTTCTCCCACCAAAAAGGATACTGTTATTACCTCGCCTCTCCTTCCCGGCCTGGAGTTGCTTCTTCCGGCCGGCACCGTGATTTGGGATTACAGCGGCCACATCGCGCGCACCATCTCCATCACGCCCATCCCCCTTGATCGCCCGCCGTTTCCACTGCCCGCCGTTCAGGTTCCAATCTACTTCACCATTCAGCCCGGCGGAGCTTGGCTCAGCTTTAATAACCCGAATGGGCCTCAGGGCGCTCAGCTCTTCTATCCGAACACCTATAACAAGCCTCCCGCAACCGTGTACGACTTCTGGAATTACGATCCCACAGGTCGTGGATGGTACGTCTACGGACTTGGTAAGGTTTCGCCGAACGGTCAAAGCATCGTACCGAACCGTGGAGTCTTCGTTTATGGATTCACGGGAGCGATGGTTGGAGGAGTGAACGATTATCTCAATGGACCGGCGCAGGGAAACAACAACGGCACCTGTTGCGAGCCGGTCGATCTCGGCACGGGATTGTTTGTGTACACTCACACCGACTTGGCGGTTCCGGACGTCATACCTCTTGTCCTAACTCGCACCTATCGCCAGAACGACGTAACGACCTCCGTGCAGGGGGACGGCGAAGTGATAATCATAGGCCTCTCTCTCGCCTTCGGCGTCGGAGCGACGCACCCTTACGACATCTTTCTGTATCGCCCGTCCGGCGGTGATATTTACCTCGTCTTGCCAGACGGAGGTAGCATTCATTTCAGTGCCAGCGGGGAGTGCACCGACTCGCCCACGAGTTTCTACGGTGCAACCGTCGCCGAAATCAGCGACCAGTGGGTTGTCACAAAAAAGGACGGTACGGTGCTGACATTCCCGGCACCGTTCACGGGAGCAAAGACTCCGCAGCAGGAAGCGATCATCGGCTACCAGGATCGTAACGGCAACAAGCTGACCTTTTCCCGGGACGCCAACTCAAACCTGACGCAAATCACCTCGCCAAACGGCCGCTACATTCAATTCACACTCGATCCGGCCGGCCGAATCACCCAGGCCACGGACAATATCGGTCGCATCGTCAGGTATGCCTACGACGGCGGGGGCCGATTAACGCAAGTTACCGACGCAAATGGCGGCATCACCACTTACGCGTACGACGGCAACAACAACATGCTGAGCATCACCGACCCTCGCGGAATCCAGTACCTCACGAACCAGTACGACTCGAACAACCGGGTTGTTACCCAAACACTAGCCGATGGTTCGGTCTACCAGATTTCGTACACCCTGGACAGTAACGGGAACGTGAGCCAGGCCACAGTCAAGGATCCGCTGAAGAACACCCGCCAGGTCACCTTTAACTCCAACGGCTACACCGCCTCAGACACGCTGGCGGTGGGGACGCCCCAGGAGGAGGCTTACACCTTCAACCGCGACCTCTCGACTAATTTGCTGTCGAGCATGACCGACCCGCTCGGCCGCGTAACGTCTTTCACGTATGACGGTCTGGGTAACCTTAGCAGTGTCACTCAGCTTTCCGGTACCTCCGGCGCGGTGACTACGTCGTTCACCTATCAGCAGGCCTTTATGCCGGGACTTTTCAGTCAGCTCACCAAAATCACTGACCCGCTCAGCCATGCAACCCTTTTCGGTTATGACAGCTCCGGTGACCTTACTTCGCTGACGGACCCACTCAATGATCAGTGGACGTTCACATACAACAGCCAGGGTCAGCCCGTTTCAGCCACTGACCCGCTCCTGCACCCTACGAGCTTTGCTTACAATACCGGCGATCTCATCTCCGTGACAGACCCCTTGCTCCGCACGACCTATCTAGGCAGGGATGGCGCCGGCCGGCTGGTCGGCCTCCAGGACCCGGCGGGCGCTGTTACGGTCTATCAGTATGATCCCTTAGATCAGTTGCTGACTACGACGGATCCCCTGGGCAGTATCACGTCGTTTTTCTACGATCAGGACGGAGACCTCAGTAGTCTAGTTGACGCTCGCCAGGGATCCACGCAATACGGTTATGACAGCCTTGATCGCCTCTCGATCCGCATCGATCCTCTGGGCCATTCGGAAAGCTACATGTACGATGCGAACGGAAATCTGCTGACCTTCACCGACCGCAAGAACCAAAAGACCACCTTCACCTACGACCCTTTGAACCGGCTCACTAAAATGGCTTACGCGGACAGGTCGTCAACCTCTTACGCCTACGACCTCGGCAACCGGCTGACAGCAGCTAAGGACTCGATTTTCGGAACCATCAATCGCTCGTACGACAACCTGGACCGTCTCACCTCCGAGACCACGCCTCAGGGCAGCGTAACATACAAGTACGACAACGCCAGCCGGCGAACACAGATGACGGTCGCCGGCCAGACGGCGATCGACTACCACTATGACAACGCCAACCGATTGACTAAACTCGCGCAAGGAACCTCGACGTACACGCTCTCCTACGACAATGCCAACCGCCGCATTCTGCTCACGCTCCCGAACGGTGTGACCAGTAGCTACGGTTACGACAAGGCCTCGGAGCTGACGGGGCTCACTTACAAGTTCGGTACAACCACCCTTGGCAGCCTTACCTACAGCTACGACGCCGACGGACGGCGCACCAGCGTTGGTGGTAGCTACGCGCGCACCGGCCTGCCCACAGCGGTGGCCTCAGCCAGCTATAACGCAGACAATCAGCTTACCCAGTGGGGGACGGCCAGTCTCAACTACGACCTCGACGGCAACCTAATCAACGATGGTGCGAACACGTACACCTGGAACGCCCGCAACCAGTTGGCCTCCATTGGTGGGGCAGCCGCAGCGAGCTTCCAGTACGACGGAGTCGGCCGCCGCCAGACCAAGACGATCAGCGGTACGAGCACAAGCTTTCTCTATGACGGCGTTAACCCCGTGCAGGAGCTGGCCGGTACGACTGTCGCGGCCAATCTGGTCACCGGGCTGGCTGTAGATGAAATCTTCAGTCGAACGGATTCAGCTGGCGTTCGCAACTTCCTCGCGGATGCCCTTGGGAGCACGCTTGCCTTGACAGATTCCACGGGAATGGCACAGACCCAGTACACTTACGAGCCATTCGGCAATACGACGACAGCCGGGTCGACGGGCAGCAACAGCTACCAGTTCAGTGGGAGGGAAAATGATCATACGGGGCTATATTACTACCGCTCCAGGTACTACAGTCCACTTGGGGGACGCTTCATCAGCGAAGATCCGCTGGGATGGGAGGCCGGCGTCAACTCCTATACCTACACTTTGAACAGTCCAACCAACTTCGTGGATCCGTCAGGGCTAGACATTGCGGTCATTGAGAACGGGCCAACCATTCCCTACGGTGGAAACAATCCGTTTGGACACACGGCAATTGCAATCACGGGCCACGGAGTTTACAGTTTCGGAAACGACGTCGACCTGGGTTCAAGTACGGGTGCGTATGTCTGGAACCAGGCCTCAAAGCGTGACAGTGTAGTCTACGTCATTCACACAACGCCCGCTCAAGATGCATTGGCTCTCGCGTACTTGCAATCTTTCCGTACTTGGCGTCTGCCGGCTCACTCCGCAACAAAGGACAATTGTTCGACTCGGTCAAATAAGGCGCTTGATGCGGCTGGAGTGGGCCGCCTCCCAGGAACCCTTGAAATACTTCCGGGGAGTGCCGGCTTTCGCGCGTTGTTAGAAGGAGCAGACGCGTATGAGATTTTCCAAGGAAGTACATCGCTCCCGCTCGAGTTGGGACAATTTGAGCCGCGCAAACAATGACCTGGAAAGCGTGATCCCTAGAACCCTGTCGGCGCCACCTGCCGATGAACGACCCTAGCGACGGTCGATTGACTCGAGCCGGCCGACTTGCGGACTTGCCATGAATACTGCAAGCAAAAGCGCCTATTGCGTGGTCTCGCTCTCGCTCATTCTGATGCTTGCGCTCATGCTCGAGCAAGCGTTGCACGCTCAGACCCAGCCTATCCAGTACTACTATGACTCCCTCGGACGGCTCGTGACAACGGTGGACCAATTTGGAAACGTGGCCAATTACTCTTATGACGCAGTGGGGAACATCACCCAGATTGCGCGATCAACAGTTAAACCCGGCCAGCTTGCTATTTTCGATTTCAACCCCCAGATCGGGCCCGTCGGAATTTCAGTCACCATCCAGGGGCAAGGATTCAGCGCGACCGCATCCTCTGACATCGTGAAATTCAATGGTGTAACGGCCACCGTGACCTCTGCCGCCACCAAGACACTCGTGGCCACCGTCCCCGTAGGGGCAACTACCGGTCCGATTTCGGTGACACTCAAGGGCAATACGGCGACATCATCTACGAACTTCGTGGTTGCTGTCGCCCCGGTGATCACCTCGTTGTGGCCAAGGTCTGCGCTCTTCAATACCGCGATCCCGAACGTTCAGGTAACCGGCTCAAACCTGCTGGGCGCCATCATCACCTTCAATGACGCCGCAATACCGATGATATGCTTCAGCGGCCAGTGCATTACGTCAGGTCCGCAAGTGAGTGTTACATCCATAGGTCCCACCGGCACTACGGCCACACTCACGATCACTATCGGAAACTACGCCGGCACCTTCGCCCTGATCGCGGCCAATACGTTCGGCAACAGCGGCGTGGGCCCCACCGCCGCCAACCGCTTCACTGTTGTGGATCCCGGCTCCGCAGCCATTAGCGGCTGCGGGGTTCCGTACGTGGTCGAAGCCGCCTACGGGCTGGACCCGCTTGATCCGAATAGCTGCCCGACTTCTACCACGCAGCCGCTCGCGGGAGAAGTGGATCCTGCGCCCTTCTCGGTGCTGGACACCGCCGGGGCCAAGGGTTCGGGCGCGGCAACCGAGGAAGCCGACGCCGTGCCGTTTTCCGTCCTGGACACGGCAGGGGGCAAGGGTTCGCAAGACGCGACGATAGAAGCTGACGCCGTGCCGTTGTCGGTCTTGGACACCGCAGGGAGTAAGGGCTCGCAAGACGCGACGATAGAAGCTGATGCCGCGCCGTTCTCGGTCCTGGACACCGCAGGAGGCAAGGGCTCGGGAGCTGCCACCATGGAAGCGGACGGGGTCTGCTTCAGCGTATTCAATGACCCTCCACCTCCTCCCTCTGGGCTGGCATGTGCCAACGCGACCTTGCCCCAATTCCAATCCAAAGATGGAAGCAAGAAAGGAGCAACCCATGCTGCAAAAACCAAACCGCCAACGCATTAACGGGTCTGCGTCAGAAAAGGGATGCTTTGCCAGCATCGCTGCCGTCACGGTGCTCGTGGTCTTAGGAATTGAGCCGCGGGCCTTCGCGCAAGCACCACAGTGTCCGTACGTCACGTGCGGAGACGGCAGCGACGGCGTCTACAATCCGTCCGCGTCCGGATACTTCATGCCGGGTGGCTTCCACGGGACGGGTGTAGCGAACAATGTTTTCAACTTCACGTCTGTGACGATCCCTAGCGGCGTGACGATTACCCTCACTTCCGGCTACGACAATGCGCCAGTCTACTGGCTTGTTCAAGGGAATGTGGACATCGAGGGGACCGTGAGCTTGGCGGGAGCCAACGGCGCGTATGCGACATCGGATGTGGACCAGAGGCTTCCGGCCCTCGCAGGCTCCGGCGGCTACAACGGAGGAGTGGGAGGCAATTTGGCCACCGGTCAACCGGACACGGCCGGCTACGGCCCGGGGGGTGGCGCAGCGGGCGATACCAGCGGCCACTGCACTAATGCCGACGGGTCCTTTACTGGTAACCAGTACCTGATCCCCCTGATCGGAGGTTCCGGTGGAGGTGGCACGTACGGTGGAACCAGTTTCGGAGCCAGTGGTGGTGCGGGCGGCGGCGCGATCCTGATCGCCACCTCCGGGACAATCACCGTCAACGGTACGCTAACAGCCAACGGTGGCAACAGCTACTGCACAGGCAGCGCAGGCAGTGGCGGGGCAAGTCGGCTTGTGTCAAACACGATCACCGGAGGTTCAAAGGCCGTGTTGACAGCGATTGGGGGATGCGGTCAAGGCATCGGCGCGACCTGCGGAGGGCCCGGTCGCGTTCGCCTCGAGGCCATCACACAACCCATTAGCTTCGCCGGTTCCTTCAACGGCACCCCAGTGTCCGGGTCCTCCCCGCAAAGTAACTTCAACGGGAACATTCCCGGCGTTCCGCAGCCTTCGGTGCAGGTCACGAGTATCAATGGTCAGCCCATCACAGAAAATCCGTTCTCCTTTCCTGACATCCAGATCAATACCGACCAGCCGGTGAACGTCGTGATCACCGGCAATCAGGTGCCAGTTGGAACCATTCCCACACTCGTCATTCTTGGCGAGACAGCCGATCAGGATCTGAGCTGCACGGGTGGCCTTCAACAGGGTTCCCTGCCGGCCGGTCAAACGAGCTGTACCATACCCATCATGTTCAACTACGGTGGCTCTCGCGGCTTGGTTAAGACGACTTGGCAGAACCCAGGCTCGACGGTTCTGCCACAAAAGTGACCGCCGGTGCGAATATCCCCCACCCTCCCGGAATTCGGAACAATCGTCGCAGGCGTGAAGTGGCCTGAGAACGCCAAGTCCCCGAAAAACGTTCGATATGGCCGGCACACGAGCGAACACGCCTGTGACGATTGTTCCGAAGCAACGCGGCGATGAAGACGCTCCGGAGGTCAGTGCCAGATGGGTGATCCACAAAATCAGCTCTTCACATCTGCTTTAACTTCTGTGAACGTGGGTTCTTAGGGGTCAAGATCTGCGAGGCATCAGAAGCACGCGGGCGTGAATTATGCCAGCAGTATTTCAGCGAATGACAGGCTGGAACGGGACATCGCCGACTGCGGCAGCGCGGGCTGACTCGCCAGCGCGCGGCGTGGATTTCGAACGTCCGCTACCACCTGACTTACACTCTCATTCCGCACGCCAATAGTGCCGCCGGCAGCGAAGAACTCAGCTTTACGCTTCGTAATTTGCGCCCGTTCTGCTGGATTTCCGCGACGCCGTTAAGAGTAAAGGATTAAGGGTGAAGACCGCTAGTTCCCGTCGAGGCAAAATGATTCGCGGCGGCCATCGCATCTGGCGATGATCTTTCAAGGCGGATTCATTCTCTGCGAGATTCTTTTGTTATGCTGAGGCCTCTCGCCGAGGGGAACTATGGAACATGAGGGCAGGGAGCAATGAATCGTCGTGAGTTCGTAACCGCCTGCGTCGGCGGCTTCACCACCTTTGCTCAGCGGACCTTGGCGTCGCGAGCCCAAGGGCGTTCGGTGCGCCTGCACTTGCGGTCGGAGCGTGCCGCGCCCGTGATCCCGCGTAACTTCCTGGGATTGGGATATGAGATCTCGTCGGTTGCCGATCGGGGCGTGCTGACGGCGAACAACCGGGCGCTGATCGGGTTCGTGCGCCGGCTCAGCCCGGAAGGAGTGATCCGCATCGGCGGTAATACTTCGGACTTCGCGACCTGGTCGGCGAACGGCGAAGCCGTCTCCGCGCCCAAACAATCGGTGATCAACCAGGCCGTGATCGAGGACTTGGGAGGCTTTCTGCGGGCGACCGGTTGGAAACTGATCTGGGGCTTGAATCTGGGCCGAGGCACCCCGGAGATGGCAGCGGAGGAAGCAGCGGCGGTGGCGTCTGCGGCGGGAGATGCACTGCTGGCTTTCCAGATCGGGAACGAGCCCGACCTCTTCGCCCGGAACGGGCACCGGCCAGCGAACTATGATTATCCGGAGTTTTACAACGAATTCAAACGCTACGTCGGAGCGGTACGCGAGCGCGTTCCCGGCGCACCCATAGCGGGTCCCGATGCGGCCACCCGGACGGACTGGGTCGTTTCATTCGCCCGGGACGAGGGAGGCAAGTCCAAGCTGCTGACGCACCACTTCTACGAAGAGGGCCCGCCCCAAAATCCGGCCAGCACGCTCGAGAACCTCCTGAAGCCGAGAGGGCACTTTAGCAAGATCATCGAGCAACTGCGGGCAACTTCAGTTACGGTGAAGGTGCCCTACCGGATCGTAGAAATCAACTCATGTTTCGGAGGAGGTAAGGCCGGCGTCAGCGACAGCTTCGCTTCCGCGCTGTGGGGCCTTAATCTCATGTTCGAACTGGCGGCGGCCGGCGGCGCTGGACTCAATATGGAAACGGGAGTCAATCACTTAGGATGGATCAGCAAATATACTCCTATCGACATCGACGAGCAGGGGAACACCAGGGCGCGCCCCCTCTACTACGGCATGCTGGCATTTGCGCTGGCTAGCCGAGGCCGATTGGTTGCCGTTGACTGCGAGGCATCGGGGATCAACTTCGGAGCCTATGCGGTCTCCGGCGACGGAGGACGCTTCTGGGTCACGATGATCAACAAGGATGATAGCCAGGTAGCCGACGTGACACTGGAGTCACCGCGGCCTATGAACTCGGGAGAGGTGATCCGCCTGACAGCTCCAGCCCTGGACAGCACGGACAATGTCGCCCTCGGCGGATCGGTGGTCACCGGTAACGGCGAGTGGTCCCCGAAGGAACGAGAAAGTCTACGTGTAAACGGGAATGGCTTTAAGGTCCGGGTTCCGGCCGGCAGCGCTCTGATCATCGAACTTGCAGGGTAGCGAAGTGATGACGTCAGACTCGCGGAGACTCGCGGGCATGCGAGACATAACGCTCGTCAGTCCGCAGCAGAGATGCAATCGCGTCGAGGATAACTTGGCCTGGCCGAACGCTAGGTTTATGCCAATCGTGAAAAGAGGATAGGGTTCTGCCAGGAACTGTGAGATGTATTGTCACGAATTGAATATGGCGACATGCTCGGCCCCAAGCTCGGGCACGTTCCGGTCATTATTCCCCTCGCCTGGTTCATGATTATTTATCCTTCATGAACAGTGGCAAGGGCGCTGCTTCGGGGAATTGACACGGCCTCGGTCTCGAATTTGACGGCTCAGGCCCTTACCACCGCGATGATGATGACGCCGTGGGACGTGCCGACGCGGCCTTCGTGAATGGGGTGCTGCTGTTCGTAGACGGAGGGCAGATGGCATGAGCAGGCTGCCGGCGATGCCGCAATTCTGCTGGACAGATCGACTGACCAAGTATTGGGGCGGCCAAAGAGACTTCTTCGGAATTAGAAATTGTCAGCTCCCCAAAGCCGGTGCTACGATCATCGTTATGGAGCGGCGCAATTGTCTCCTCCTGGTTGTCGTAGTGGCCATCGGCGCAATAACTGTTGGATTGCAGGCTGCCGACGAGCAAAACGCGAATTACACGGTTCGCATCCTGGCCCTCCCCGATCACGGCCAGGGAAACATCACAATGGATTACATCGCCTATGATCCCAAAACGGGATACGTTTGGGTCCCAGCCATAAACATTGGCTCAGTTGATGTGGTGGACACGAGCAACGGCAGCGTCCGTGAGATCTCCGGCTTTGCGACAAAGGAACTGGAAGTGCGAGGGCGCAAACGCGCTCAGGGGCCCAGCGGCGTATCGATTGGCGACGGCCTGGTGTACATCGGTGACCGGGCCGACTCCAGTGTATGCGCCATTGATGAAAGGACCCTCGCACGCAAGACCTGTGGCCACATCGATTCTACCCCCGACGGCGTCGTCTATGTAGGGCCCACAAGAGAAGTCTGGGTTACCGCACCGAGCGACAATTCTGTCCGCATTCTGGGCAGTCAGACTTTGAGTCAGAAAGAAAAACTGACATTTGAAGGCCGGCCCGAAGGCTATGCAGTCGATGCAAAGAGCGGCCGCCTCTACATGAATTACGAGGACAAGGATCTCACGACCGCGATTGATCTTAAAACACGCAAAACCGTGGCGCAGTGGCAATCGTCGTGTGGGGAGGACGGTCCGCATGGGCTGTCAGTGGATCAAGACGCCGGCTACCTGTTCGTTGCCTGCAGCACGCGGGCGGAGGTCTTGGATGCAGGTCACAAAGGGGAGAAGCTGTCATCCATCAACACCGGCGACGGCGTGGATGATCTCAACTACTCGCCAGCCACTCACACGTTGTATGTGGGGGCCGCGAAAGACGCGCGGCTCACGGTGGCCCGGGTCGACGCGACCGGCAAGCTCAGCCAGGTTGCAGTGGTGCCGACCCACGAGGGCGCTCGCAACGGAGTCGTCACGACGGATGGCACGGTATATCTCGCGCACTCGCAACTCGGTCAATTAGCAGGCCTGGTCGTGGTGTCGCCGAGCCGGAAGTAAACCGCACAACACGGGTGCGGCCTAGTGCCAGCGGTTATCTGTAAACACTAGCCGACATACCGTTACTAAGGTTGACAAACATTTTCCAGCCGTTTCTATCACAGCTGCATTTTTGCAGGGTCTCCACATATTGGGCTCCAAAACGAAGGTTGGTGTCACGGGAGAGGCAGTTTGGTTGTGGCTTCGGCGCGCTACGCTTGCTTGTGTAGTTGCTCCCACTCGGCGGCCTTCTCCGGCTTGCCCCACGCCTGATAAAGCTGCACGATCCATTCATGAGCCCGGTCCAGGAGATCCCAGTCCGTCGGTACGATCTTGTCTTTCCGGGCGGCCATACCCCGGAAGCCCTCGAGCAGCAGCGGCTCCGCTTCGGAGTACTTCTTCTGCCCGGACAGGCTCTCCCCCAGCAGGCTCTCGGCGCGAAATCTTTGCCAATCTTCCGGCTGTTTTTTTCGACCGATCTCCGCGGCCTCACGCGCAAGAGTCTCGCTGCCGGCGAACTTCCGCTGCGCGCAATAGACGCCGGCCAGATCGTTCATGGATCGCAAGGTGTCGGCGTGCTCGGGACCGAGCACCCGGCGCCTGACCTCCAGGACCTTGCTGTAAAGCGTCTCGGCCTGTGCGTACTCGCCCTGTTCCTGCTGGAGGCCCGCCATCTTGCTCATGGAATTCAGAGTGTTCGGATGCTCGGGGCCCAGCACTCGGCGGCTGGTCTCCAGGGTCTGGCTATAGAGTGCCTCGGCCTGCGCGTACTTGCCCTGTTCCTGGTAGATGTCGCCCAAATCATTCATCGCCGTCAGCGTGTCGGGATGCTCGGGACCCAGCGCTCCCCGGCTGGCCTCCAAGATCTGGTTTTGGAGCGCCTCGGCCTGCGCGTACTTGCCCTGTTCCTGCTGCGTTTCGCGCAAATTATTCATCGCAATCAGCGTGTTGGGATGCGCGGGGCCAAGAGCCCGGCGCATGATCTCCGCAGTCTGGCTGAAGACTGCCTCAGCCTGTGCGTACTTGCCCTGGCCGTCCAAGGCGCTGCCCACACCATTCATGGCCATCAACGTGTCAGGATGCTCGGGACCCAGGACCCGACGGTCGGTCTCCAGGGCTTGGCTAAAGAAAGCTTGGGCCTCCGCGTATTTGCGCTGCGCAAAGTAGATATCGGCCAGACAAATCATGGAATACAGCGTGTCGGAATGCTCGGGACCCAGCACCCGGCGCCTGATCTCCAGGGTCTGCTGGTAAAGGGCCTCAGCCTCTGCGTCCTTACCCTCCGACTGATAGGTGTTGGCCAAATTATTCATCGCCGTCAGCGTGTCGGGATGCTCAGCGCCGAGCACCCGGCGCCGGGCCTCCAAGGTCTGGCTGAACAGCGCCTCGGCCTGGGCATACTTGCCCTGCGAGAAGTAGACGGTGGCCAGACCGGTAACGGTCCGCAACGTGTCGGGATGATCCGGACCCAGCACCCGGCGCCTGATCTCCAGGGTCTGGCTGTAAAGCGCCTCGGCCTGCGCGGCCTTGCGCTGCAGGTCGTAGACGGTGGCCAAGCCGTTCATGGCTCTCAACACGTCGGGGTGCTCGGGACCCAGGACGCGGCGCGCGATTTGCAAAGTCTGGCTGTAGAGCGCCTCGGCCTCGGGGTACTTTCCTTGAATCTGGGCAGTGTAGGCAAGGCTGTACATGGCCCTGAGGGTCTTCGGATTCTCAGCTCCCGATACCCGGCGGTACAAATCCAGCGCCCGCTCCTCTTGCTTCCGCGCCTCTGGGTAGAGCCCGAGGTCCAGGTATGTCTGCCCCATGGTCTCCCGAATGGAGGCCTCCACCTAGGGTTGCTGGTTGAACTTCCCCGTGATCCGCTCCGCGGCACGGTCCAGAGCCGTTCTCACCTTCAGGTCCGGATCCGGTTTGGCAGTCGGTCCGGATTGGTTGTTAGCACTGGCCTGTGCCAGCAGATCGTTTTGCAGGAAGTCGTTGGTAGCGCTCGCCGTGGCCGCCTCCGCATTGGCCCGCTGCTCGGCCGCCCGCGCCCGCACCGCCTCCCGAGTGCTCACCACCACACCCGCCACCAGCACCACAAACACCGCCGCCACCCCGGCCACGAGCGCCCGGTTTCGCCGGGCAAACTTGCGCAACTGGTAGCTCGCGCTCGCCGGCCGCGCCACGATGGGCTCGTCCTTCAAATAGCGGCGAATGTCGGCCGCCAGGTCCGCCGCCGAGGTGTAGCGCCGCGCCTTGTCCTTCTCCAGAGCCTTCGCCACCACGGTCTCGATATCGCCACGATAGAGCCGGTTCACCGAACTGAGCGCCGCCGGGTCCTGCTCGCGAATGGTCAAGACCGCTTCGTGAAGTTTTTTGCTGAGGGTGTAGGGCAGCTTCCCCGCCAGCAGTTCGTACAGGATCACGCCCAGGCTGTAGACGTCGCTGCGGGTATCCAGTTCCAGGGGATCGGCCAGGGCCTGCTCCGGACTCATGTAGGCCAGGGTGCCGATGATCTGTCCCACGTCCGTCTGGCGCGTGGCTTGGGTGTCGCTGTCGGTGACCCGCGCCACGCCAAAATCGAGAATCTTCGGGTGCCCCTGCTCGTCCACCAGAATGTTGGCGGGCTTCAAATCGCGATGGATGAGGCCGCGCTGGTGGGCATGGTGCACGGCATCGCAGACTTCCGCCATCATCTCCAGGCGCTGCTCCGTGTTCAGGCGGTGCGCCTCGGCGTATTGCGTCAGGGGCTGCCCCCCGGCAATGAACTCCATGGCGAAGAAGGGTTGCACGCCGGTTCCGGAATCCGCCGTGCCCGCTTCGTACACCTGCGCGATGCCGGGATGGTGCAGCCGCGCCAGCGCCTCCGACTCTTGCTCGAAACGCCGCAGCAGGCTTGGGTCGGCCCAGGAGCTCTTGATCACCTTGAGCGCCACGATTCGCTTGGGCTGGTACTGCTCGGCCTCATAGACCGCGCCCATGCCGCCTTTGCCCAGCAGGCGAATGATCCGGTAACGCCCGATCTGGGCCGGGATCGAATCACCGCGGCTCAAATCCGGCTCGCCAATCGTTGGTGTGTCACCGTTGGAAGCTATCAGAGAGGCTGGTTTAACAGAATCTTGATCCACGGACTACCCCCATTCGTCTGAGTATATCCGAATTAAGCGCGGACCCGGTCTTTGCGTCGGCTACTCTCACTACGGCGATCAAGAGCGCGGAAGGAAACAGCCTGGCCTCGAACTACACCTTTGGTCACACGGGTAGGAAGGATCGACCGTGAAATCGGGCGTCACTGGCGCGTCGGGACCAGCACCATTCCCGCTTATCACGTGAAGACGTGAAGTCGGCGCTGGACGCGGTGCAAACTGGCGCTACAAGCCCACGCTCTTGAACGGCGAGCCCGTCGAGGTGACCACGGAGATCGATGTCAATTTCACGCTGACCGAAGATAAGACACCTGCGAACCCGGCACCGACGCCGTAGTGGGTAGAAAAATTTGATCGGTAAACAAGGAGGCATTAATGCGGATTTGTGACCGGCGAGGATTTCTCCAGTTCACGACAGCGGCAGCGGCAGTTGCCGAGCAGCTTTTCGCCGGCGCTCCGGTCGATCCGCCGAAAAAGGCCTTTCGCCTGGGCCTGTTGGCCAACGCTTCAGACAACCTGGAACAAGTCATCGCCCATGTCCACGAACTCGGCTTGCCCACCGCCCACGTGTCGATGCGGGAGTTCTCCGATGACATGGCCACTCGCTTGCGAAGCGCCCTCGACCGTTATGAAGTTGAAGCCACGGTTTTCATCTCGTCGGGACCCGGAGAGGAACATTACGATTTGGTCCAAGGACCACTCATCTGCGGACTGGTCTCCGCCCGGTATCGACGAGAAAGAATTGACCATCTGAAAAGAGCCTCCGATTTCGCGAAATTAGCGGGCATCCCGGCGGTGTTTAACCAGTGGGGTTATATTCCCGAAGTTCCCAGTGACCCATTGTACGAGCCAACGGTGGAGGCAGTGCGCGAAATCGCCAGCCACTGCCGGGGTAACGACCAGGTGTTTTTTAACGAGACCGGGCAAGAGACGCCCATTACCCTGCTGAGGACAATTCAGGACGCCGGCATGGACAACGTGAGAGTTTGTTTGGATGCGGCCAACCTGGTTCTTTACGGCAAAGGCAACCCAGTGGACGCGCTCGACGTTTTGGGAAAGTATCTGCACGCCGTCCATGCCAAGGGAGGCTTTTATCCCACCGACCCCCGATATATAGGCAAGCAGGTCCCGGCTCACGAACCCAATAAAGTGGACTGGCCGCTCCTCATCCGACGCCTGAAAGAAATCGGATATGACGGCCCGGTGACCATTGAGGCTGTAACGCGGGGGCCCGAGCGCGACCGGAATATCCAAAATGATAAAGCTTACCTCGAAAACCTGATTGCGCAGGGTTGAAGCTCTTTGTTACGACATCTGGAGACAGACACCGGACGACGCCAGCGCCTCCGTCGGCCATCAGGTGACGCACTACATGCCTGCCCTTTCCTACGACGAGATGGACAAGCTGACTCCGTGCCACGTCTGCGGCTCGCGCCGCTACTGGTTTGATGGCAAGGTGTGGCAATGCTGGAATTGCGCCCCGCCCCCCTCACAAGGCATGATCCAGGCTGACCTTGATGAGGTACCAGACTGACAACCTCGGCTGTGACACTGAGCTGCCGTCCTGTCGAATGCTATACTTTGCCCGCTGGCCGAACCTTCGGAATCCCGGAAAGCGGACAGCGGACAACAACCAAGAGAGGAGCCGCTTTGAATCTAGACGCAATCCTAACTGAATTGAAAGCTGAAAGAGACCGCATTGACCGTGCCATCGCCGCCCTCGAAGGTACGGCTGCCGCCCCAACAAGCCCGAAACCAGCCCCCGCCAAAACCGTGAAACGAGGCCGCCGCCGTGTAACTGCCGAGGGGCGGAAGCGAATGTCAGAGGCACAGAAGAGACGGCGGGCCAAAGAGAAGAAGGCCGCGCAGAAGGAGGCATGATCGGCCCCGGCCGACAGTCTCCGCTGTCAGGGCAGCACGCGACCGCAGAGCCAAAACAACAAAGCGGGTGGCGTCAGAAAGCAGACCGGACAGGGCGTGTATCACTCTGACGCGCCAATGATCCACTGCATAGAACCAGAGGGTGCCACAAATCATTGACCGCAGACAAACAGAGAGCCCCCTGTGGGCCAGCCTCTACGGATTAATTGCGGAGGGCACGAGCTTGAAGCGTAGAATGGTACCGCTTTTATGTACGCGGGCGTTGCCTATTGATCGCCTACACTGACAATTACGCTTAACGGTATTTCAGAAACGGAGTTCCTAAATCATGAAGAAATTCAGCGTTATCGCATGCTGCAGTATTGCATTGTTCTGCAGTCTTCTGTCCGCGCAGCAGACCCAATCAGCAAAGCCTTGTCCGCCGGAGGGATTTGCCGGAGGATTCAGCCGCGGCTGTCCCCAAAAGCAGTTCGCTAACCCGTCTGACGTCTCGTCGATGATAGCGGCGTTACCGGATAAGCCGCTGGCAACACCTCAGAGTCTTCGTCGTGTACTTGTATTGTGCACGGCCAATGGTTGGGTCCATACTTCCATCCCGTTAGCAGCAAAGATGGTGGAGTATCTGGGAGACAAGACGGGCGCGTGGATGACGACAATCACTTACGACCCCGCCTCGATCGCTGCCGACAATCTCAAGCAATATGATGCGATCTTCCTGGACAGCACCACCGGCGCGTTTCTGGATGACCCGCATGATGAAGCCACCACCCATGCGCGCCGGCGAGCGCTGCTTGACTTCGTGAAAAGTGGGAAGGGGCTCGCAGGCATTCACGCCGCGAGCGATTCATACCACACAAGTCCACGTCCGGCATCGCGCGGTGAAGAACCAACAACCGCCCCGACGGGCACGTGGCCGGAATTCAATGAAATGATCGGTGGTTTTTTCAAGTTTCATTGGCCTTACCCGACGCTGATTCCCGTCAAGATTGACGATCCGAACAGCCCGCTCACTTCCATGTACCCGGCTCGTGGTTACGTGATTGTGGACGAGACCTACACCTTCGCGCAAGACTCATTTAGCCGCAAGCGTGTTCACGTATTGACCAGCATCAATTACCAAAGAATGAGCGCGGAAGACAAGGCCAAGGAACCGCCCGCAACGCGGCGCACGGACGGCGATTACGCAATAAGCTACATTCAGCACGTTGGCAATGGCCGTGTGTTTTACGAAGCTCACGGCCACGATGAGAGTGTTTACTTTTTGCGGCCATTCGTGGCGCATATGCTCGCGGGAATTCAGTATGCACTCGGCGATCTTAAGGCAGATGATAGCCCGAGTGAAAAATAGAAGCCTACCGATGGCGACTTGCAGCGGTAAGTCAACGGCCTTTGGCACGGGTACGGCACACACAAGCATGCTCTCTTCAGCGGCAAGCGCACGAGAACCTGCATGCTCAACAGACCGAGGCCCAATATGAGGCATTGGGTATCAGGTCATTCCACCCGCGCACCCCGAGTTCACAGGATCCTGCTGCGGCCGCTGAGGCGCGCTCCCGCGAATCAGAGGATTCGCGTTCTCCTCGGGGCTCGAGCGCACTCAGGAAGTTGAACGGGTCTAACTCGTCATTCATTCAGCGGACTGAAGGAGTGACTTTGATGTCATCCGCCAACAATCGCACGATGGGTGCAGTCCAGATGCGCTTTTCGGTATAGCCGTTGGCCTTATGCAGCAAGTGCCGAGTGTACCGCCTGCTGCATTTTGGCTAGTCCGGTCCGGGCGGTTTCGAGGGGGTCTCCCTTCCAATATGCGGGATTGAATAGTTCAAGCGACAGCACGGTCGACGGGTTGATGCGATGCAGATCCCCCAGGATCTGTTTCATGGGCGCCACACCGTCGCCCGGATAGACTCGGTCACGGTCGGTAATCATCTCCCGCGGCGGGGACGCGGGATAGTCGTTCAAGTGAACAACCTGGACCGCCTGACTGCTGAGCAATCGCAGACCGAGGAAGTCGGATTGCCCTTTGTAAAGGTGAAACACATCCGCTAGCACACACGCCTTCGGGTGGCCGGCCTCGATGGCGACAAACACGGCCTGGGCCAGTTGCCGCAGGTTCGCCGAGACTCCCCAAAACTCCAATTCCGGCATCACCCCCATTTGGTCGCCGAGTTCGAGAAGCGCGCGGTATCGGTTGGTGACTTCCAGCAAGCCAATCTCAGCTTCATTGTTGGCCCCTGCCGGGGGCGCTGCGATGCGCTTGCCGCCAATCCGGGCCACCGCATCCATATCCCGCTTGGCCTGCTCCATGCCGATGGCCCGCTTGCCCGGATCGTCCACAATCCATTGAGGGAAGGCAATAGCGCTTTCGACGGTCAGGCCGAGATCCGCAATGCGTCTGCGCAAATCCGGCAACGACCCCGCTTGGTCTTCGTAGGCGTGCAGCCCGCTGACCCATGGCTCAATGGCCTGGTACCCGGCCTGGGCAGCTACCTCGACCATTTCCACCAGGCCGGATCTGTATCCCTGTAGCGTGGCAAAATTCAGGCAATACCGGAATCTGGGGGAGCTTTCGGGAGAGGCAGTGCTGGCGACCTCCAGCATCGATCCGCATACACCCGCTCCAGCAAGGGTTCCCCCCGCCGCTAAGAAATCCCGCCGCGATGGCTGTGGTTGCATGGACCCAGCTTCTCATGGGCCGCTGCTTCTGATCCAGCGGGATTAGACAACCCAAACGCGACGCCCCTCGGCCAGTTCGGCGTCGGACTCATGGCAAAGATATGCTTCAGAATGGGACTCGCGGCAACGAATTGCTTCAATCCGTTCCTTCCTCGGAATCCCTGGCTTACGGAAACAAAAGGGTTCTCCCGCCAGTCGCGGCAAGTTTATGCCTGAATTTGGCAAAGATATGGTTTAAGTGATATGTGGTGTGACTTAAACCATAAAACGTTTGGCAAGGTTATGCCTTATTCCGTCTTGTGTCCTGCAATTCTCAGCAGCGCAAGGACTTAACTTGATTTTGAGTTTAACTCGGGCTCTCAGCCAAAATAGAGACTACTGCCTGGGTTCGAACAGCCAAGCCCAAATGAAGCCAGCGAGTTACAGCCGATCCACTCGCAAGAAAATGGGAGGACCGGTAACTTCGGCGGGCTGGCGAACTGGAGTCCGCAGTCCTTAATTCAGTGCACGGGAGTCAAGCTATCGCTCGGCGGCGCGGTTCCTCCGTCATTTCATACAAGGCGATGTTCTCGTCAGGAATCCGGGCCATCCGTCCGGCCGTCAGTTTCCGGTTTGGGCGTTTTTCATTCCGCATCCAGACCACTGGCGAGGTGGGCTGTCGTCCCGGCCGTCGGTCTACACTTGGCGACAAGGCAGGAGTAATCCCGCCAGGGTGTGGACAAACTCCCCAGTGCCCGACTGCCCCGCACAGAGGGCACAAGGCTCGTTCTGGTTCAACACCGGTAAACTACGGGTCTCGCGGGGTCCAGACATGGGGTGGTAGCGGCGACGACCGGCAACGAAAGCGCAGTTTGAACTCACAGGGCACCTGTCATTAGGGTTCAACGGTCTGACACAGGCGGTTCGGGTGCGCGCCTAGTCGGCCACAGTTTCTCCGACCTCACATTCACGCAGCGAGCAAGGTCCGGCGCACGGTGATCTTAAGTTGAGTTTCATCTAGGTCTGTGCTGTGGCGCCAAAAGTCGACGCACACACGAGTGCCACCACAGTCACTTCTGACCGGCGCTCCTGTCGCGGTGTTTTCGGTCGCCACCAAGTCCTCGTGGAGAAACGCCAGCGGCGGCTATGACTCCCGGACAGATTGGCATCGCTGCGTGGCGTGGGGATCGCTCTCGGAGTTCGCGGCTACCGCCACGATCATTACGAGAAGTGCGGACCCGAGTTCGTCCACAGTCGCAACCTCCACCTCATCCCCTCACGGTCAGGGTCAAAGGCCAATGAGTGCCCGGCGTTCCCTGTGCACCATTCACTGGCGTAACGAAGCCCAGGCCGCTTCGAGGGTACAGCAGCGCGACAGTAGACCACGTAGGGATCCAAACCTAAGAAGTCCAAATCAGTGCTTGAGATCCTCGATGGAAGGAAGGGCCTTTGGCGGCTCCCCCGCGATCCTTTTGGGAAAATGGCTTCGCTTTACGATGCCTCGAACGAGTTCAGCGAGTCTTTCTGGTCTGACCCTATCAGTCCGGTCGCCATCCATCTTCGTTCGCACACCCCCTGACTCATACTCGAGCAAAGCTCTCGCGATGAGGCTCTTTGACCCGGATAGGTACCCTTCGCTAGTGTAGGCCAACCAATCTCCCTCCTCTGTTATAATCCAGGTTGCCACGCAAACGCCGTCTTCGGCAGACCACAGCTTCAAGCCATCTGTGCCGCCGCTTAATATAAACTCCCGATCGGGACAAAACGCCACCGACGTAACACTGCCTGAGTGACCCCTGCACTCGGCAACTACTTGACAACTCTCCAGTTCGATTACTCTAATCACTCCATCCCGACAGGCCATTGCGGCCCTCGGTTCACTTGAAGAAACAGCCACTGAATTGACGGGACCCGCGCCGACTCTATCTGCAATCACATGCATGGAATCCAGGTCGAACACGCAACTAGCACCAGCAGAACCGCAGGCCACGACGCGATCACCTATCGAAACGGCTACCCCAGATATCACGCCGCAGCCAGTCTCCAGCCGAGCGACTCGCTCACCGGAATTTGCGTCCCAAATGAGGAGCGCTCCCTTGTCGGTTCCCACGATCACATAAGTTCCGGAATACGACATGGCAAGAGCCGAAGGTCTATCGCCTTCCGTATCGAGGACCCTAATCTGACGTCTTGAGGCAACATCCCACAGTCCGATTCCTGAGCGGCAGGGCGCTGCTAGTCGGCATGGCTCACATGAAATAGCCATCATCCCCGCCCATTGTGATACGCCCACTATCTCGCCTAACCGCTCGCCGGCTCTGGCGCTCCAGACTTCGGTAAGCTCGCACACACTTAGAAGGGTCCGGCCATCAGCCGCGAAGGCTACGACTGGGCGCCCATTCGAAAACCGGCTGGTCTGCGGCTCAATTGTTTGCAGCCATGTAGCAGATCTGCCGTCCCAAATCCTAATGCGCACACCGCTGTACTCCGCCGCGCTTGCGAACAAGCCTCCGTCTGGTGAAAACGCTACGGATGTCGGTTTGTCTGAATTGTCAGCTAAAGCCCTGACGCGACGACCAGAACGGGGCCGCCACAACACAATCCTCTCGTCGAACGTGCTGACTCCCACTGAACCATCACCACTAAGAGCAAGCGGCTCACCACCGAGTTTCTTATCGCATGCAGCGACTTTCTTTCCCGTGTGCGCATCGTGGATTGTGAGGCGATAGTCGGGGTCTTCGAAAGCCAGCAGTTCACCATCTGCACTTATCGACACTTGGCTCCCCCAGTCATCTATTCCCTCAAGCCTGTAAACAAGCTCCAGCCGTTCGCCCAGAATTTTCCAACCGGAGATATTCTCTCCACTGGATACTAACAAGCTCGCGCTAGCATCGATTGTCACGGACCGGACGTGACTACCGTCATGTAGCTTCACGGAAGTAATTTCAGATCCCGCCCGGAGATCCCAAAGGCGTACCGTTCCGCCTTCGTCACCTGAAGCGAGCACTGTAGAATCCCCGTTGAGAGCTAACGTCTTGACCCACTCTGTGTGTCCTTTCAGACTTCTACGTAACCTACCTGTTCGTGAGTCATATATGAGAATCGTACCATCGTCATCAGCAGCCACAAGGAAACTCCCATCGTGGCTTAACGCAACAGGATGCCCAAACATATCTCCACCATGCGCTTTGAAGGTTCTGAGGGCCGCACCCGTTCCAGCGTCCCAAAGAATCGCTTGTCCATCGGCCGCCCCAGATGCGATGATCCGTGGATCATGGATTAGAACCAACGACGTAACTTGACCGCCGTGGCCCGCGAAAAGCTGAAGAAGTTGGCCCGTACTAGCATCCCATAAGGCGATGTTGTGGTCATCAGAGCCAGTAGCGACCCTGTCGCCGCTTGGAGACAGGGCCACCGAGGTAACGCGGGCTCGGTGACCAACCGTCACAATGAAGCGCGGGGCGATAGCGACTTTCTGCAAACTCCGACCGGTTCCGATTCCACGGAGGCTCGATGAGACGGGAACAATTGCCTTATCATCCCTCATACAAAACCAACATGGTGTGCTGGTACCGCTGTCTCGCAAAAGCTATCTGACGCTAGCCCCCAACGGAGAGGACATATCCGAGAACCTGGCTCAACCTACAACGTTTTCGCCAAGACGCCATCGGATTTGACACCACAGCTGATTGAGTCTCTGTTCGCGTATTTTGACACTGATGCCCATCTCTCGATCCTCGGGGACGGACGAGTTTGTTGCAAGGTCACCGTACATTTCAAGCTCGTCTTTGAGAATAGTGAGATGTCGACGGAACTGATCCTTCTCTTGTTGAAGCTGCGCGAGATGGTCCAGCCAAGCGCATAGTGCATCAGATGGGTTGAGGTCCATCCTCGCGAGCTCAAAAGGGTCCAACGCCCCACGCATAGCGCGGAGATAAAGTAAGTCCTTCCTATGATGAAGAAGACTCACGAACCACTGTGACTCATTGGTACCAGGAGTGACATCCGGATGCAGCAAGCGCACTAATCTGCGAAAAAGGTATTTGCATTCGATCGCCTCATGGGCCTCCTGCTCTTCCGATCCCATCTCCACCCACTGAAGTCTGCTTTCCGTGCCGGGCTCGCTTACTGTGTGCTGAGCGGCCGTCGACTTAGATCGATAGCTGTCAACGGCGTCGGCAAGGTCTTCTGCCACCCTCCGTCGCAGGAGTACTTCAAGGAAGCAGCTGAGGCGAGCGACAACGCACGCCGCAACAACCGAAGCCTGAGGGACGGGGAACTCCGCGTCAACAGATACCGTAACAGCCGCGATTTGGTCAGTTGGCCCCGAGCGTTCACAAAAATCCTTCAACGTACCGTGCCACCGAACGGCCATTCCCTGGATGATCTTGGTAGCGTATTGCGTCACAAGCTCGGGCTCCTGCCAATAGTGCTTTGGCAGCTCAGGGCTGTACGAGGCTCTGACGTTGATAATTCGGGGTCCGGTGCTCGGAGAAGATCCAATGAGGGCGACGATGTGGGAATGAGGAGACAATCTGGTCGGGAACGCTCCAGGCGGTGGAGCGTCGCATTGCACGGACGACGCTAACGCTTCTGCTATCTCACCTGCAATATCAGCTAGCACTTGCTCTGCCTGAGGTCTCCGAAGAGAGAGGAGGGGCTGAGCGTCTCTGGGACGCAATTGCATACTTGCAAGCCACTTCACTGCTTTCCAGGGACAGGGCTCCAAGATCAGGGGGAAGACCTTGAGGCCCTCGGCGTCTCGCCGTTGGAGGAGTCGAGACACTTCCTCGCGGAGAATAAAATCGGAAGTTAGGGAATTTGGAGAAATCAACAAAACTGCGACGCGGGCTGAGTCCAGTGCCTTTGTGACCTCACGATACCAATCGGCACCAGGTTGAATCCGCCGATCGTCCCAGAGATACAGCACGCTCTCCTTCTCCAGCACCTGTAAATGTCTGAGCACTCGATTCTTCCATCTTTCGTCCTTGTGACTGTAGCTGACAAAGACTGCAGGGAGTTTGCTATCCATAAGCCAGAAGACTCCACTCCGCTTGCCACGTTCAATTCTACACTAGCCTCATCCGAGGGGGCACGTTCCCGTTGCCTATCCTGGTCACTCCCTATGTCAGCTTGACGCTGCGAAGAGGGCTGTCAGGTTCCCAGCTGTCCCGTCGCGCGGCTGAAGTTGGCGCGGTGACCATACGTGTCCGCTGCTCTGAATAGACTCCGCATCACGGCTCCGCTGTCCCGCCAAACAAAATCGGCACTGCAAGGTTTTCTTTCCGTCACCCGCAAAGGCCCTTGCCGTTGCTAGCGGGCCAGGAGCGAGTGTCGGCAGACCATTTGTAGCCCCACGGGCCGCGCCTGTGCTTGGGCCTGTTGCTTTCTTCCGCCGGTCCTTCTCCTTTTCTGACGCCCCTTCTCTCGCGGGCACGGCGAGACGGGAAAGACGCCTGCGCGCTGGCGGCACGGTGGGGTTCTGCTTTGTCGCCGCGGCGACACCCTCCGGGTTTGCGGTACCCCCAAGAAACAAACCGATAGAGCAAAGTTTCTTGGCTCCCCCGCAAAAAGCACCCCTTGGCCTTGCGAGCAGGCCCCACTCGCCCTTGGGTGCCCGCGAGAAGCAGGGCAGAAAAGGAGAAGAGCATGACCGAGGAAATCACAATTCGGCAGACGGCGGACGAGGCAACGAGCGCGGTCCCCTCCGGCCAGCAGGGCATCACAGGCGGCGCGCGCGATGGCGCTGAGATTGAGGGAAGGACACCGGAGATTAACCGCTATCTCTACGAAAACTTGCTCAGTAATGTCGAAGGGCAGATCGAGCACTGGAATCGGAAGGCCGCCCGTCAGCCAAACCCCGAGACTGCCCAGACACTACGCAACAAAGCTGAAGGCTTAGGCTACGTGCTCCGCTTGCTCAATGTGTTTGAACCCGAGTTTCGTGAACTGACCGATGCCGCCATTCGCTTTGAAAGCGAGGGGAGGGCCTAGCCATGACACGCGAGTACATCGAACGCCAGCCAGGTTGGGTTGGGACGTTCCGTTGCCTTCGCAATGGAACCTTTGCCTGCTTGATGAAAACCCCGACAGGTCATTGGTACTGGAGCTATCCCGACTACCAGGGACTGTTTCCTTACGGCGCGGCCGGGCCTTTCGACGCAGCCTTTCTCCAGGACGCGCTCAGCCGGCGCGTTCTAGAGCCAGTGGCCTGGACTTCGGCCCTTCCTCAGAAGTCGGCCTAAGAGCTTGCGGACATCTGCAGCGCTAACACCGAATCCACATCTGCAAAAGGAGTGTCCCATCATGCTGTGCCACGATTGCGGCTCGACGATTGAAGAGGGCCGGAAAGACCGAGCGCCAGTTCTGGCCCGGTTCTGCCTGAAATGCCGTGCTGCGCGGAGACGCCGGCACAACCTCAAATACGCCTGGCTCCCCCGGTACGACGCTTACCTGCGCGCCCACTACCACGGCGGCCTCCATCAGCGGGGCCGCATCATTCGAGAATTGACGCGGCAGACCGGCTTCCCACGCTGGTACATCAAACGCCAGCGCGACGCCTCGGGTTGACCATGCACCAGGATCGTCGGGCCTGGACTCAGGCGGAGCTTGACGCCCTGAACCGACGGCTCGGCAGGGTGTCAGCTGCCACCATCGCCAGTCGAACCTTGCGCAGCAACTCATAAAGGACCCGTACAACTTCGAATTTCTCACGATCAGACAGGAGGCGCAGGAGCGGGAAGTTGAGCGAGGGCTGATAGAGCACATCCGCGATTTCTTGCTTGAGCTGGGAGTGGGCTTTGCCTTCGTCGGCAGCCAGTATCTCCTGGAAGTCGGTGGCCAGGAGTTTCGCCTGGATCTCTTGTTTTATCACCTCCGACTTCGTTGCTTCATCGTACTAGAGCTCAAACTGTCAGACTTTCAGCCGGAATTCAGCGGCAAGATGAACTTCTACCTGTCCGCCATCGACGACTTGCTGCGCCATCCGAACGATCAGCCAAGCATCGGGGTCATTCTTTGCAAATCCAAGAACAAGGTCGTGGCCGAATACGCCTTGCGCGACATCCGGAAGCCGGTCGGCGTGTCCGAGTATCGGCTCACAGCGGCCCTACCCAAACACCTACGAAAAAGTCTGCCAACAATCGAAAAACTCGAAGTAGAACTGAAGGACAAGAATCCGCCGTGAATCTGTCTCCGCGTGTGTCCTAACAAACATCGGTTTCGAGAGACCCCTTGCTAATTGAACGAAAGGATTCTGTTGCATGCGAGAGCGAAACCCGAAGAGAAACACAGAAAGTGCCACCAATGATGTGACGCCGAGCGGTCGCTTAGGACGACCACACGAGCACGAGGATGGAATCTACAGAGAATGGCTTGGCCTGAAGGAGCTGAGCCACTACGCCGACGTATCGGAGCGAACACTACGTACCTGGATCCATTCTCCCGCTGACCCTCTGCCGGCTGCGAAGGTGTCCGGCAAGGTTCTGGTCCGAAAGTCAGATTTCGATGCCTACGTTCAGCGGCACCGGATCACGACATTGGAAGAAATCAACGTTGATGGTATCGTACGAGACATCCTAGAAGGGGCACACCATGGGAGTTAAGGTCAGAAAACACAGGGGAAGCTGGTATGTGTTCATCGACCACCACGGTCGGCGTAAGGCCAAGAAAGTTGGCTCACGAGAAGCCGCGCAGAACGTGAAACGTGCGATCGAGGCACGACTCGCCTTGGGTGATCTCGGGTTCTTGAAGGAAGAAGACCAGAAGCTTCCCACTTTCGCCGAATACGCCGACAGTTGGTTGAAGGATCACGCTGACCGGCACCTGAAACCGTCGACAGCAGATTTCTACCGGGAATACTTGGACATCTATGTCTTTCCGACATTCGCACAGCGTCGCCTCGATCAAATTCCTCGCGAAGCCGTTAAGCGTTGGATTGGAGAGCTCGCTGCGAGAGGCTCAGCTCGCAACACTCTACGACTAGCCGTTTCCACGTTGCGGGTCATCCTGAATGCTGCCATTGAGGACGATATGCTCACCGCCAACCCTGCCCAAAAACTGGGTCGGCTAGTGAAGGCCGAGAAACCCCAAAACGAAGCGTCCGCCTTGATCCAGGAGGAGGTAGATAGGCTTCTTAAAGCGGTAATACAAAACGATCCCAAACACTACCCCTTCTTCTTGACGGCTCTGCGTGCCGGTTTACGCGAGGGTGAGCTCCTAGCGCTGCATTGGGGTGACATACAATTGGGCCGAGATGACGACTCGAACCGGTACATTCTGGTGCAACGCAACTACGATCGGCGCTCCGGCAAATTCCTCACACCCAAGAGCAAGAAACCACGGCGCGTCGATCTGAGTCGTGAACTCCGCCGAGTGCTGATCGAACTACACGACGATAGGTTGCTTGAGGCCTTCGGTCGCGGCCGAAAGAGCGTTGCCGACGAACTGGTCTTTCCTTCTGAGGTCGGCACTGTCCTTAACATGAGCAATGTCGTCCTTCGGTATTTTCTACCAGCGCTTGAGCGCGCTGGACTGCGCCGTGTCAGGTTTCACGACCTCCGGCACACATTCGGCAGCTTACTCATCCAGGCGGGAGCACCGCTAGCATACGTCCGGGACCAGATGGGCCACTCTAGTATCAAAATTACCGTAGACACCTACGGTCACTTGATACCTGGTGCGGACGTTGCCTATATGGACCGACTGGACCGCCCGAGAACAAGTCCTCAACCATCCGCAACCCAGCCGCAACCCGGCACTCTGGCGCCCGATGCGGATTCCCCGCAAACACTTGGAAAGATTGGGGTGAGCGACGGGATTCGAACCCGCGACGTCCAGATCCACAGTCTGGACATAAATCTCTATCCTGTTGGTTTGCCTTGTACTTTCGCCCACCCCATCTCACGGTTTTGTACGGTTTTCGGTGCTTAGTGTTGCCAAATTGTCGCCAAGTTCGTGCGCAAACAGTCCGTCGGGTCAGAGTTTGAACGCTCGACCTCATGACTGCCAGAGAGTCTTACCCGGTGTTGGTTCTTAAGGGCCTTGGCTGGCTGCTGATAGCCCGTTTTACCCCTTAGTCCCGCGCAGATGTGGCCCAGTGGTGGCCCAGAAGTTTGGGAAGGGAGCGCGCGAATGCAGCAGGGAGTCGATCCCAACCTTGCGCTCGCCGTCGCCCAGGCGGAAGGCAATCAGTACGACAGCTCAGGCAACCTCGTATGAGACACTCGGCTCCCTCCACCTGGGATAAAATCGCCTATGCTATCCCGCAGATCGTTTCTCGCCCGGACGGGGGGCGCATTCGCCTCGCCTGGCCTTTCCTGGGGAGCGGTTGAGGTGCCCGCCGTGCTCGACCACATCCTGCTCGGCTCCAGCGACCTTGACACTGGCGTCGCCTTCGTCAAGCAACATACTGGGGTCGCTCCCGCCTTGGGCGGCGTGCATCCGGGGCGCGGTACGCGCAACGCGCTGCTTTCGCTCGGCGACAGGCATTATCTTGAAATCATCGCCCCCGACCCCGCCCAGCCCAATACACCCGATACATATGGCCTGAAGAAGCTCGCTGCGCCACGCCTCGTCGGTTGGGCCGCGCATCCCGGCGATCTCGACGGCTTGGCGGCCCACCTCCGCAGCGCCGGGCTAGCCTTCGATGGCCCCACGTCGGGCGAGCGCAAACATCCAAACGGCCAGATCCTCCGATGGAAGGCCCTCCGTCTCCAAGACGACCAGGCTGGCCTTCTTCCGTTCTTCATCGAGTGGAGCGCCGACACCGTCCATCCTTCCGCCGACGCGCCCCCAGGCTGCAAAATCCTGCGCTTTGAACTCTCGGCCCCCAATGACGACGAATTGCGGCGCACCTGCACGCTCCTCGGCCTCGACGTGCCCATCACGCACGGCGAAAGGCCCAGGCTCCTCGCCAGAATCGTGGGTCCGGGCGGCAGCGTCATGGCGCTGGCGTCGTAGTCGCCCCATGCGGCGCGGCCCGGCGAGTCGAAGCGGCATCCCCTGGTCGTGCAGTGCCTGGAAGGCCGCCTTCGCGCCGGCTTCGAGCGTGTTGAAGACCAGCAAGTCGAAGCCCTGGTGGAACCACAGCAAAGCAGATTCCTACGGCCCGCTCCGAGCGAGGCTCACACGCTCTGCTTCGAGATGTGTACCCTTTGTTCGCCAGCCTACCGCGAGCCACGACGTAGCCTGTATGTGCGAAGCATCGTTGGCCCACCATGCCGGATAGCGCCTTGCCGACGGTGGCAGCCGTGCCCCCAGCAATTCCTCTATCTGCGCAAACGAGAGATCGATGGCCGATTCGACTTGAGCCAACTTGGAAAGTAGGCGCTGCTGGTGGTCGACGGGCGGCGCACCTTTGAGCACCCAGTAAGCGCGCAGCTTGTCCTCCGCGGTCCGTGCGACACTTAGGGACGTGGTCTCCGCTTCGGTTTCCGGCTCACGCTCGATCTTCAGTTTCAGTTCTGCTGGGTTAGCTTCGAGCAGTCGTTCTCTCAACCGCTCCTGGTCCTCCCGGCCAAGAGACACATGCAGCCCCTTCGGAATGCTGACGACCACTTTGACGCGAGCGTCCCTCAATCGCGACGCATCGAGTGGGGTTGTAAAATGGAAGTCTTCGTTGTCATACACTGCTTGCAGCTCCACCATCTTTCGCGTCGGGGAGACGCGAAAGTTGACGTCAAGGTCCGAAAGGTCAGCCCGCATGCGAGGCTCCTTCAGCGTGACCAGGTGGTACCCCTTATCCTCCTCCTCACTGTAGTCGCACCGCGAAAGTGATCCGGCGTACCAGACCCGCGGCGCGAGCTGCTGACGAAGGTGAATGTGGCTGAGCCCCACGTACTGAGCCTGCAAACGTCGCAAGGGATCGAGGGAATACTCGGCGCATCGCCCCACCAAGGGCTGACCGCTGCTCACCCTTGCGCCGGTCACTCCAAAGTGGCCGAAGAACAGGCGGTAGCAATCCGGTCGCCGGCCAAAGCGCTGGTTGAACTCCTCCAACTGCTCGGTGAACGCGTCTTGCAAGGTCCCCTCCTCTGGCGTACCGGCGAAGTCGGCTTTCCGTGGATATGGGAACACCGCCAGCGCGGCGCCGCCGAGATCGATGAACTCCGGCTCCGTGCAGAGATAAATCTGGTACCTACTCTTCGCGCGCGAATAGACGTACAAGTCGTGGTTAAGTTCTGCGCCATGGTTTCCGGCAACCACGATGACCGGTGCATGGTCAGCCATGCGGATAAGCAGGTCAATCCACAGATTGCGCTCCTTGATTGTCGCCTTGTAGGTTGTAAGGTCCCCATCAACGCCGAAGAGGTCGACGCGAGAATAAATGGCGTCGGCCACAAACCATTCCAAGCACTGAGCCGTGTCTCCGAAGTAGCGATCTTCATTCAAGTGAAAATCGCCGCCGTGGGCTATTTTAATTGGCATCGGCAAAATCCCCGTTTCATGATGATTGTGACTTAACCCATAAAACGTTTGGCAACGTTATGGCTCATTCCGTTTTGTGTCCTGCAATTATCAGAAGCATAAGGATTTAACCTGATTTTGAGTTTGGCTGTGGTTCTCAGCCAGCACAGACGACGACTGCCATGGTCGAACGGGGTAACCACAATTTAACCATCAGGTTACGGCTGATCCATTGGCACGGGAACTGGGGAGGACAGTAGATTCCGGGGGGCGGCGAACTGGAGTCCGGCGATCATCCGGCGGCGCTGCTGGTACCGCGACACAATCAGCTTGTATTCGGCCGGTAACTTTGGACGGGCGATCAGAGGCTTCCAAACCCAGCTTGCGGCACACCTCGGCCATTGACGGAGCGGTTCGCACCAGTCGGGAGAACGCCTGCTGTCGTGGGCACGCAGTCGGCGAGCAGGGCGTTTTTCATTCCAAATCCTTGCGCCGATTCGGCATTGAACAGTCGGATTCATATCGACCTTCGTTGAACGGCACGTGTCAAGTGGGGCAGTATCGGTACTCGCGCCAGACTTAGGATTTGGTGGCCGTGAGGCCGTGTGGGTTCGAGTCCCGCCTTTCGCATCAATAACTTAGCCGAGAGAAAAATGCACGAACCAGACCGAGAGTCTGGGGACGATAGCACTGTTCCGGATTCCGGCGTACAACACATTAGCACCGAGGGGATTTAAATTAGGGCTCGAGGTTGTTTGAAATCTCCGCAAGCGGGCCGCAGCAGCCGTTTCGGAACGTACTTGGTTGAGGGTTCAACTTCCCGCTTTGATGAGGCGATTTTAGCCTCTTCCCAGGGTAGTCGGCGGCAGCATCCTATTTTCGCATTCGAAAAAGTCCTTGATTTCCCC
>Ga0335085_10001139_pt1 | contig 61157 bp, 47 predicted proteins | sample Lox_Sample_45_FD_206712 | JGI IMG/M metagenome (GOLD analysis project Ga0335085, IMG submission 206712) | Soil microbial communities from Loxahatchee National Wildlife Refuge, Florida, United States - Lox_Sample_4.5 | ecosystem: Environmental > Terrestrial > Soil > Wetlands | place: USA...
TTAGATTTGGTCCCTCCTAGATGCCCTAAAGGTGATGATTGGAGCGGTTTGACGAACTGTGCTGCGGTGGATGAGAAAGCCGGTCTGAACTGGCAGTGATTTTAGGGTTCGAGTCTGCCTGAACTGGATCCGTGTAGGCTTCTTTGAGTTCATCCAATGTGGTTTGCATTCTCTGCACAGAGCCACCAGGAATCGAGTGTAAAAACCGATCCCTACCGCCCCCAGCGTCGTCAGTACCGCCATAAACATCATGTTGGTTCCAGTGCGATTCACTTTCGTTCGTTCGACCTCTTGAATCGCATGACCCATTGGACACAAAATCTCCTAAAGTCCGAATAAAAGGTTCATAAAAGGTCCGTAAAGAATACGGGCTGAGAATGCCACGGGCTGGCGCCTTCACGCCATTGGATTGTTACGGGAAAGACTTCGCACACGGACTTACTTGGAGGCCTCGCCGGGCTCGAAGCGATAGCCAACCCAAGGTTCAGTCACGATGTAGTGCGGGCCGCTTTCGTTCGGTTCGAGTTTCTTTCGCAGATGTCCAATGCAGACGCGAAGATACTCTGGTTGCTCAACACTATTCGGACCCCAGACGGCCGAAAGCAATGCACGATGCGTCATCACTCGGTAGGGGTGGCGGGCCAGAAAAGTCAACAACTCGAATTCCTTTGGCGTGAGATGAACTTCCTCGCCTCGCACGGTCGCCTTGCGTTGCAGAACATCAATGTGAAAATCACCAATGTCTATTACGGGTCTCTCTACCTCGTCGGGAGCCAAGCTGCGTCGCAATGCCGCTCTAACGCGCGCCAGTAATTCATTTACGCTGAATGGCTTCGTGACATAGTCATCCGCACCTGCATCCAGCGCTTCCACTTTGATGGGCTCCTCGCCCTTTACCGATAGCACGATGATGGGAATCTTCGATTGACTGCGCACCTTGCGACACAGGTCCAGTCCGTCCATGTTCGGCATCCGTAGATCGGTGATGATGAGGTCGGGAACCCAGCTCTGCATTTCTTGCAAGGCCTCGATTCCATCTCCTGCGGTTCGAATCCCATACCCCTGCGCCGACAATGTTGTCTTGAGCACGCGTGCAATCTGGGCCTCATCGTCCACCACGAGGATATTGCCCTTGGAATCGGAGAGCGCCATATGCTTATTTCATTTCTTGCGTGACAATGTGAACATCCACGGGTGGTGCATCTCGTAAGAATCGGTGTATCGCAGAGAGATACAGATACCTCTTCCATCCCGTCTGAGCCGACCGGCCAAACACAACCTGAGTGATGTGATGTTCCCTCACCACTCTGGCAACCGCTTCCGCCACATTCCTCCCCTCCGTACGTACGATCTTGGCACCGAGGTTCTCCCCAAATCTTAGATTCTGCCCGAGGCTTCGTTGATCCTCTGGACTCTCATCGGCTCCCACATCCACGTAGAGAACGTACAGTTCCGCATCGATCCGCTGTGCCATCCGGCCCGCTCGCGCGATGAGGTACTGCGCGGCGGGACTGGAACTTACGCAAACCGCGATCCTCTCGCGCAACGCAAGGGTCTTGCCGACACCTTCGCGCTCCATGTAGGACTCAAGACTCCGGTCCACCGCGCTCGTCACTTGCTGCAGCGCTAACTCACGGAGTGCAATAAGATTCGTAGGGCGAAAGAAGTGTCCAAGTGCTCTCTCCGCCCGCTCCAATGGATAAATGTCACCCCGGCGCATCCTGGTCTGGAGCGCTTCGGGTGTCAGATCAACGAGCACGATCTCATTCACCTTCTGCATCACCCAGTCAGGAACTGTCTCCCGAACTTGTACTCCCGTGATGTTCAACACAGTTGGGCTTAGGCTCTCGATATGCTGCACATTCATCGTGGACAGCACATCAATTTGCGCATCGAGCAGATCCATCACATCCTGATACCGTTTGGCGTGTTTGGATCCTTCGACATTTGTGTGTGCCAGCTCATCGACGAGTACGACTTTCGGCTTTCGGGCGAGTATGGCGTCAACATCCATTTCGTCGAACATCGCCCCTCTGTACTGAATTTGCTTGCGAGGAATGGTCTCGAGCTTGCCCGCCAGTTCAGCGATTCCGGTTCGTCCGTGCGTCTCTACGACGCCGATGGCAACATCTTCGCCCCGGCTGTGTCGCCGAATCCCTTCACTCAGCATGTTGAAGGTTTTTCCCACTCCGGGTGCGTATCCCAAGAACAACTTGAATACGGCCTCTCTCTTTTTTGGCGACGTTTCTTCCAGCCACTGCTCGGGCGTCTTCGGCATGCCGTTGTATTATCCTCGGAGTGGTCAGACAGCTCGAATCGAAATAGAATCCTCGCACGTGAAGCAACCTCTTAACAACCCGATCCTACGCCTCATCGCATGCGGCTTCGTGGTAGCGGCGATCGTATTGCTCTTCCATCGTTGGTTGTACGTCAATCCGACCACCGTCGGGTTGACGTTCTTGATCGCTGTACTTCTGATTTCCGCATTCTGGGGCTTACGATACGCCATTCTGACCGCCATTACTGCAACCGCAGCTTACAATTTCTTTTTTCTGCCCCCGCTTTTTAGGTTCACGATTGCCGACCCACAAAACTGGATTGCGCTGGTTGCCTTCCTGACTACCGCTGTCATTGCCAGTCAGCTTTCGGAACGCGCCCGACGGGGAATGGAAAATGCGGACCAACGCAGACGCGAAGTTGAAAGGCTCTATGCCTTCAGCCAGCAGTTGTGGCTCAGCGAGAATGTATTCGAGCTGCTCAACATCATTCCCACCCACATCGCGGAGTCATTCCAGGTTACGAGTGCGGCCCTTTTCCTGGAGGGCAAGCAGGAGACCTACTTCCTCGATGATCGCAGCCGGACGCTGTTCCCGGCGGACCAGTTGAAAGCGATCGCCGACCGTGGTGAACCGGTCTTGGATCGCCAGCATCGTGTTTGCTTCATGCCCGTCCGCATGGGAGTACGGTCAGTCGGCGCTCTCGGGCTCGCCGGATGCGACTTGTCTCGCGAGAGCCTGGAGGCAATTGGTAGCCTGGTTGCGATTGCAGTGGAGCGCGCTAACACGGTAGAGAAATTGTCTCGCAGCGAAGCGGCACGGGAGAGCGAACGACTGCGATCAGTCCTGCTCGATTCGGTCACTCATGAATTTCGTACTCCGCTGACTTCGATCAAGGCATCGGCAGAAACGCTGCTCTCCAATGCCCGGCTCGACAAGTCGCAGCGGGTCGATCTACTGCAGGTCATTGATGAGGAAACCGACAGGTTGAATCGCTTAATCGGCGAAGTCGGGGAGGTTGCGCAACTCGATTCTCGACAGGTTCGGTTTCATATTGAGCCGCACCAGGTACGGGAAGCCATCGAGGCCGCAGTGCGGAATTCGCAAACAACGTTGCGCAATCATCCTATTAAAATTGCCATTCCGCCAAACCTCCCTCCTATTCGGATGGATCTCAACAGGATTGCAGAGGTGATTTCTCAACTACTCGACAACGCTGCCAAGTACTCACCGCCCGACGCGCCCATCAATGTAACCGTGGAACTGAAGGGGTCTGAATTGATCACCAGTGTTGCAGACCAGGGATCTGGCATTGATCAGATGGAACAGGAAATGATCTTCGAAAAGTTTTATCGCGGTCGTGAGCAACGAATGATCATTCCCGGGACCGGCATGGGACTCCCCATCGCCAAATCAATTATTGAGTTGCACGGGGGCAAGATTGGCTTGGTAAGTCAACCAGGCCGGGGGTCGGTCTTCTACTTCTCTTTGCAATCCTAGCCCGGTGGCTGATTGTTCATTCCTCCGAAACTATGGTGAGCGCAGCAGGATTCGACCTGCGACCATGCCTTAAAGTAGTTCGATCGTTGATGCACCTGCAGGGGATTTTTAGAGTGTGTAACGCCTGTTTGATCAATCACGCTCTTGAGTTGATGAAGAGGGGTATACTCTGCCATTCATCCGGAAAACGCTGGACACTGCCAAGGTGAAGTGTGGACCCGACACACAATTGCTTACTTTCTGCCACGCCATACAAGAAGCCGGTTCTGGAACAACAACTCTCCTTCAATCTTGATCTGCTAAGGGCTGTGGCGGTCACATTCGTCCTCGCCCAGCACCTCTTGAACCGGTTTTATTTTGCAGAACGGGGAGTGGCGGGTCCCACACTTGGTACGTTCGGAGTACTGATTTTCTTCGTGCATACCTGCTTGGTGCTGATGTACTCGATGGAGCGCAGCGGCCTTGAGGGTCTCCCCCTAGCGTCAAATTTCTATATACGGCGAATCTTCAGAATTTATCCGCTGAGCGTACTCGCCGTGTTGATTGCGGTTGTCCTTCATCTCGACTCGGGCCTGCATGGAGTCCCCGGGCTATCCTACGTGGCACACATCGAATCGGGCCGGATTGTTTCCAATCTGTTGCTGATTCAGAACGTGGTCAAACCGGGCTCGATTATCAACGTATTATGGTCTCTTCCCTACGAAGTGCAAATGTACGTATTTCTTCCGGTTCTGTTCCTCTGGATCAAACGTAGGAAGATTTCGGCTCAGTTCTTGTGCGTACTCTGGGCCTTGTCTGCCTTCCTAGCTTTCGGGCACATGCAATTGTCGTGGAACAACGGCTATGTTGTCGCGTTGCAAAGGCTAAACGTTGTGCAGTACTTTCCCAACTTCCTGCCCGGCATCATTGCTTTCAGAATCGGGCATGTCGCCAAGATAAAGTCGGTTCTGTGGCTTCCCTTTATCATCTTTCTAGCTATCGTATACGTGCTGATTCCACACACTGCCGTGGGATGGACTCTCTGTTTGGTCTTGGGAATCGCCATTCCTTTCTTTGGAGAAGTCAGCACACCTTGGCTGCGCTGGATCAGCCACCGAATTGCTACCTACTCGTATGGGATCTACCTGTCGCATCAGTTTGCCATCTGGTTTGTCGCGGATCGAATGGCATCTTTTCCCATCTGGAGCCGAGTCGCAGTTTTGATTCTCTTATTGTTGGGCCTGCCAGTAGCTCTATATCACGGCATCGAAAAGCCGATGATTAAAGTCGGTATCCGCGTGGCCGAGAAATGGGGCACCAAACAGGCCGCAGTTGTTGGAGTGGCTTAGTTGCTGAAAATGCCGTGTTTGCGCCTAAACCCCTCACACGACGCCAGGCGACGGGATCTGGGTTCCAGTGGTTCTGCGGGAGCTGTAGCTTTGGGACTCGAAAGTTTTCGGCGCGCCGCGAGACACGAATTCACGCCCGGCAACCGCAGAGTGCGGATTCACGCCGCTACGAATCCTTCCGGCGCTTAACGTTGCGGGGACTACGGAAAGCAAACGCGCAACATGCGGGTGCGCATCACACACACGAGCAAAATAAGATAGGTCCCGCACTGGCAAGCATTCCGTGCCTTTCGTGGTGGGCTGGCGTCGACACCATACAAGCTCGGGTCGACGATCTGATCATCTAGTCAGCGTCCGTCTCAAGGCTGTGATCGTCCCGAGGGAGCACTACATTCACCACACGGGCAACTAGACGGGGTGTGCAGAACCAAAATCGAGTGAAGCGTGCAACAACCAGTGTTCCCGCCAATACCTAAGTTCTTTTGAAATCCTGGTGAGCGCGGCAGGATTCGAACCTGCGACCCATGCCTTAAAAGGGTCGCCAACCCAATCAGAAAGAACAACTTGCACGTCCAGCTTACTCCATGTACGACACAACAAAATCAATGAGATGCCAACAAGACATCGGTCTGGGTGCCCGGAGGGTGCCCGGAATCCGGCTGTTTAAGAATAAGACTTGGAGAGAGACACTCTTGTCTTGGGCGTGAATCTTAGGCTCCCATCGATGGATCGTGGAATCGAGATGGCCTTGAGGCGAAAGTGTCGCGAAACAGCTTTGCCTTTCACGAGACCGAAGAGGGCGGGGAAAGTTACCGCTTGGCTGGAAAACGGCACCGCGAAATTGTTACGGGGCCGCCAGACGCAGACGGGACGACCACCTCACCGTAGAGCCCCTCAAAGACGTGATAGCAGGCGGCGTCAACGCCTGCATGTCTCGGTCGCGGACGTCTCTTTTTGCGCGCGGCGATTTAAAAACAATAAGAAACTCCTGAGTCTCGTCCGACTCGTGTGAGCCCGACGACTCGCGGCCAATGTTTCACTTGGGCGTTCCCGAACGAGAGACGCGCCGTTGGACGGATTCCGCTCTTGTCGCGCTGGGTGCCGTGCCGATGACCCTGAAATTCCTGTTGCTCGTCAACGTGCCAATTGGCGTGGTAACCATAACAGGACCCGTCGTTGCACCGGTTGGAACGACGGCTGTCATGTAGGTGTCCCGAACAATACTGAAGCTGGTTGCGGGGATTCCGTTGAACGTCACACTCGTGGTCCCGGTCAGCCCCTGACCAAGGATTTGCACTGGCTGGCCCACTCTACCAATCGCTCGTACGAATGTAATGAACGGACCGAGGCCCATATCCAAGCTGAACACCGTTCCGTCATTGTTAGCGCCACCTTGGGCGGCGGTTCCGTAAAACGTGCCATTGGTATGCTGGAGAAGGGCCGTTGCGGCCACCTCGCCAGTTGCAGCTTGAAAGGAATAGAGGAGTTTATAAGTTCCACTCGTCGAGATTTGAAAAAGAGTGCCGAAGCCATTTTCCCCGCCAGATATGGTAGTGCCATACAAGTTCGCGTCGGTGCCCTGAGTGAGTCCAAGATCAGGAAACCCTCCATCGCCTGGTCCGCCTTGAAAACTGTAGAGCGTTGAAACGGCAACCTTCGGAGTTACCTTGAAGATTGTTCCAAAACTGTACTGGCCACCCCCGCCCGCCATTCCGTAGAAATTACCATCGTTGGCTTGTATCAACCCGCCGGTCGGGTTGGCACCATCTCTGCCACCTGTAAAGCTGTAAGAACCAAGCACAGTTCCTGCTCTCGTCATCTTGAAGATGGTACCGAAACTGTGCGCTCCGCCCTGGCTGGCGGTTCCGTATAGGTTGCCATCCGAGCCTTGTAGCAGGGGCCCGACCAGAGCTAGACCTTGGGTGCCTGAAAACGTGGCAATGACGCTGTAGGTGCGCGACGGGGTGTATTTATAAACCGTGCTTGCTCCCGGCAGCCCGTGGGTAGTGCCATAAAGATTGCCGTCCGACGCCTGGATGGGGGGACCCTCGGCATTTCCGCCGTCTGCGCCGCCCGCGAACTCGTGCAGCACGGTGTAGGTGCCGCTCGGCGTAACCTTGAATAGCACACCTTGACCTGCGCTTCCGCCAAATGGAGTGGTGCCGTAGAAGTTTCCGTCGCTCGCCAGCGTGACGCCGGAGGAGGGATTCAAACCGTTCGTACCGCTCAGCGCAAAGAGTTGGTCAAATTGGCCGCTTGCGGTGAGACGAAAAACTGACCCCGAGGTCTGCCCGACGGCCGTCCCGTAGAGCTTACCGTCGCGACCCTGCGCCGGCGTCCCAGCGGGAAATTGCGAAGCGTTGCTGCTATCGAAACTGTGAACCACGCTCACGGTCTGCGCCGTGCTCATGAACGTAAATAGTAAAACCAAACTGCCAATGCCCAACATCGCGAGCAATCTGGGATGCGGAGCAGCCTTGGACGACGAGCAACTTCCTAGGAATTCAAACATGGAGGCACCTCTATTGAGAGACTGTCAGCGGGGAAGCAGTCACAGAGCCCTAACGTTCAACACTACGTCTATTTGGACAGGCAAGCAATGGTGAAATAAGTTGCATACTCCTTGTCCTCGCCTAGTGATATCCATGCGCCGCGTACATGGCAGCAGCATAACTGCAGTCGCCGTGGGCTCCCGACTGATTTGTGCCGCCGTTATAGTTCAGATAGCAGTTATTCTTGTCTCCTATCCCAACGTCCTGAAAAAACTCGTTTTGGGTGGGGGCGGTGAGCTTTGTGAAAGTGACGCCCGAGCTCGAACAGGAGATACCCGAGAGCGTGCAATAGAACGGATCGAACGCCAGTAGAGCGTCCTGGCTGTACAACTCCAAAACTGAAACGTGATGTTGGGTGGCAAACGGATAGACCAGTCGCAAGTCTTGGGTCTTTCCAGGCGCCAAGCTGCTGAGAAAACATGAGTCGCTGTTGCTTCCTTGATCCGTGCATGTTCCGTCCACACAAGGGTTCGAACAGTCTATTTGCTGTAATTCCAAGGGCACTGTGGTTGGTGAAGGAGTGTCATTCGGGGTGTTGTACTCCGTGTTGTTCGCATCCGACCAGTACTTCAGGAACATGCATCCCCAATTGTTGCCGGTGTCCGGAACGGGAGGGTTCGTGCCACTCGGGCAGTTTGGGACTTGGAGGCCGGTTCCCGGCCCGTTCCAGTTTGTCCTATCCGAGTTTTGCAGTCCTTGACTTCCGAAGCCGTTGAATTGGCCAGCCCCGTTCGCGTGCGCGACAGCTCTGGCCGCTTGATCCGTGGTATAGCTCGCATCTTTATGCTGAGGATCACCCGCGTTTAGGGAATACAGAACTTGCATCTGCGGACTTGCTGCTTGCACGGTATCGTTCACTGTTCCGTACCAGTTCTCCCAGTTGCCTTGAGAATAAGTCGGGCTCCAGTTGGCCCCAGCGCCAGTGCTGCAGAGTGGTATCGCCTCCCCACCCCTCGCAACGCCAGGACGGATGTAGGCGATATGGCTCAGATCCTCCTGACCGCCTGTGATAGCAACATTTAGATTGTTAAAGTGATATATAGCCGCCCTTAGAAACGCTAGCCAGCCGGCTTTGTATGGGGCCTCGTAGGGCACCGGCCATGATTGATCAGCCGTTATGATTTGTGTGTTAGCAGTGCTATTCGCCGAGCCATTATCTGGACCCACCGTACTGACATATGTGAAAGACGTTCCGGGAATCGCTGTCATGACGGTTGCACCATGAGGTGTGGTCACGTCAAAGTTCGGATGCGACAAGAGAAACTGCGGATTGAGCCATATCGTCTCGCCTCCCTGAAACGGATGCGCAGGCCAACTGACGGTCACATGCGTAGGATTTGAGCTGTCACCTTGGAACAGAGTGCCCGAGGGTACCTGAAAGGAGCTACCTGTAGCTCCGCTATAGCCTCCGCAGCTTGGACTTGTGTTGATGGTGTTCACGACATCCTGAAAAAGATATGGACTCGTTGGATTAGCTGCCGTGGCAGTCGAGTTGATCCACCCGGAACTCCAGATGTACTTAGGAGTTACGCCATTCGATGGCGAGTCAGCGATGCCAAATAGTATGAGGCCGACTTTCTTTCCGAAGCAGAACCACTGGGAGATGCTGCTAGCTGCGTGATCGGTGCATCCCGACCCGTTGACGGTTCCCCAGTTGTACGTATGAAAATAGCCAGGCGCGTTGGGATCTGGCTGACAAACGTCCGGCGCGCCTGTGCATGGAGTCGTGGTCGGATCTACGGTCTCCACGGCGTTCCATGGCACCTGTAGCGTTACGCCGTCGATCGCTGACTGAGTCATCACATAAGTCGAAAAATCGGTATTGTTGGGTCCCATTGCCTGGGGCGGAAAGAGCGCATAAATTTGGGTAAACGTCTCGCCGGGACTAATCGTTGAGTTGTAGAGCTGGCTGTTATAGAAGGCTATCTGGGCTTTGACGCAATGCGGCCAAAGGAGGAGCCCGACCAGGATACGAATCAATCGCCCATTGATCATCTCTCGCTTCGACATATTGCCTGCGGCTACACCCTCGCGTCCGTTATTTGGGATTGGGCGTTCGTTTCTAGAGCTGCTCGAGAATTGGGGTTATCGTGTAGGTTGGTGTGTTAGCGGCACAGCCAGTGCCTGCATTAAAGATCGTGCTGTAAGTGATTGACGTAGACGCCTTGACGGGAAACACATAAGAACCAGCAGCCTGCCCAAGATTTCCCCCGCCGCACTGCGCTGATTTATTGGCTGCCCCATTTCCGGTGATCGAGCAAGTATCGACGGGAATGTTGGAAGCGGCCCCCACATTGGGATTCTGAAATCCTACCTGCGCCTGGATGGTCGTGTTGCCAGTGCAGCCTGACCCGACCAGAACTTGTTCCACATAGAAGCTGATTCGATACCAAGTGATTTGGGCCGGAGAGGTCACGAGCGTAACCGGCCCTAAGTTGCCGGTCTGTGCCGCAGAGGTGGTCGCCCAGAGTTCCTGGCCGACCGCGTTGTTCACTGTCGTGATATTTGGAATCGTTGTGCCGCCGAATTTCAATGTGTTGTTGGCGGTATTCAATGTCTTGTTTTGCAGGGTGTCCGTGGTTAGACGTCCTACCAGTGTGTCCGTCGAGATTGGTAACGTCAGGGTGCCGGTGTTGCTGATTGTCGAGATGACTGGCGAAGTAAGTGTTTTGTTGGTCATAGTTTGCGCCGCACCCAGCGTAACAACGGTGTCGGACGCGCCGGGAAACGTCATTGTCAGGCCGTCTGTTGCTGCGGCAAGTGTCAGGGTGTTGTTAAAGGTGGCGATCTTGTTAGTGGCGACTATAAGACTCGGCGGGACGATTCCGGCTGCGGATAGAAGAACAGGGCACGCCACATTAGCAAGGCAATTGCTCGTGACCCTTCCGAGCACTTGAGCGCCGTTCGCCGGATACGAGGCCACATCTTTGCAAAGCCCGGCAGTGGTCGTGGAAGCCTGAACATAGTGCCCAGCGCTTGTCGCTGCGTCGAACTTGCAACTGGCCACCCCGGCTCTGGCGATCTGGGCGTTGGTAGCTCCCGATGTGCAGTTGGCGATGCAAATCCCCTCGACCCCTGTGGTGCTGCTGGTTGCGGCATTCTGAACCGTAGATGGATTGGCAGTACTTAAGACCACCAATTGATTCAACTGAGGCACGCTGGATGTTGCTGCCGTCATCTCCGAAAAGATAGCGAAATTCTGCAGGTCGAAGCTCGCTCCGCCCCATTGGGGCGCTGTAGAACCGGCGAGGAGCGGAAGACCTACGGTCGATCCCAAAGTCAACGGCGTTTCAGCGAAGTTCGTGCCACTTGAGTAAGGTATACACCCCGCCGAGAGACAGGGCCAGATGGCGACCAACTGAGCTGATCCGCCGAAATTGCTGATATTGAGCCTATGGTTGGACGAGTTCGCGAAAATGGAATCTGCACCCGAGCTAGACAGCGCGACACCGGTTTCTGGCATCACGATGCCGCTACCGCTACCGGAGTTTGAATTGACTGTGACCTGAGACGCCAGTGGGCTGGCCAACCCTAGCCATAGGAGCGTTAGCATCCCGAGGAACTGAGAGAAGGCGAGAAGTTTCTTGGAGTTAGCACCTGACTGCATGAATGCCTCCTGATCTTAGATGCGGTGACAACGGTCCACTCCTCACACTGGTCGAGGTTCGGAGCGAGTCCGCAGTGTGAGCGCTTATGAGCCGCATAGAGTGTGACTCGACGGGGAATCACGGGTTAGTTTGTGGGGAAGACCTGAAGTGAGAAGTACGGCGTGCCCGAGCCCCCTCGGCACTCCTCACATCGACACTACGCCACACATAACAGCAGTGCGTCAACGTCTAACCTTGTGTGCGACTCATGGTAGTAAACGGCAAGCCCCGCACTCACAAAACGTTTTCGCTCAGCTCATAAGACTAGTAACCGACTTAGTGCGGCAGGGACATAGGTTGGCATCATTCTTCGCTAACACGCCCACGCGGCATAGAGGACTGGTCCCTTGCACTTCCGCAGAACCTCGTCAAGCTGCTCACAATCGATGAGCGTGCCGATATCACCCGCGAGGATTGTGGCCTCTCCGTTTCTGATGGGGGTAATATCAACCGAGCTGAACTAAAGAACAGTTTGCTATGAGTAACGATGCTCATGCTCGCAAAGAGAACGCTTTTTCGAACACGTCGTTTCTCAAGTCACAGATCCGGCAAGCGGACCAGGTTTGTGGAAGTAAGAATCTGACATCCCCCGGATAACTGAATGACAAGCCGAGGCTCAAAGGCCAGTGTCAAGGCTCTTCGACCGCGAATGCGGCGCGCGAAGCGCGGCCTTGACATTGGCCGGGCCTCGGCTACTCTCTGGCTATCCGGGGCATGTCATTCGGGAATGCTGCATCAAAGACCAAGACCGAAGCCCTGACTGATCTGATTCGTGTGCGTGGTTTGTGGTTCTATCTTGTGCCCTAGTGGTCCTTGCTGAATCGCAGGAGAATGGGACACGTCGCGGCTGAGTTCCTGCCCGAGCGTCTGTGCGTTGTTCGTATAAATCTGCGCGTCGTAGCGTCCACGCGAGACCGAGACATAGGCCATGCGGCTGTTGAGCAGAGTTTTAGCGCCTAACTCAGTGTCCACGTGAATCAAGACTCGGTCGGCAGTCTGTCCCTGGCTGGAGTGGCTGGTCATGACATAACCGTGGTCGAGATGCGGATGCTTGCGCGGATCGATCTCGACATCGCGGCCACCGTCCATCTTCAAGCGCAGCCGCTCGTCTCCGTCGATGCCCCCGATGATCCCCAACTCGCGGTTCGCAACTCTGAGGTCATTGGCCGGCGCGGTGAACTGAATTCGATCGCCTACGGAAAAACTCCGCATCTCCTCCCGAAAGACCGAGACGCCCAGCTGTCGGCGTGGATCGTAATTGCGTTCCGTGCCGTCCTGCAGCGTGACTGTCAGCCGGTTCTTCGGAGCGTCGATGCTCTTCACTTGTGCGCACGCGCCTTTCCCGATGCCGGTCTCCTTCGATGCGCGCGAGTACCGCAGCAGGTCGCCCACCTGATAGCGCTCGGCCCATGTCCGGTCGGCGCCGGTGAGGTCTTGGCGCGGCACTAGCGTCCTGATGCGGCGCTCCTCGTTGCTGACGAGGCCACTCCGCTGCAATTCCGCATGGACGCGCTCGTTGATCTCCATGCGAGAGCGATTATCGGGAGAAATCACCAGCGTGCTGTCCGGCGATTGTGCGTACTCCTTCGCGATAGCGGCGATGCGCTCGTCACGGTCTTGCACCTCATGGACTCGGCCCTGTCGGTCAAGATTCTGTATCGCCTCGCGCACTTCGCCCCGCGCAAGCTGCTCGACTACCTGTTTCAGTTCCGGGTCTTTCTGGCGGACGATCTCTTCGAGCTTCACCGTTTTCATACCGGCGTCCTGGAGTTGCGCGAAGGGTCTCCCGGCCTCAACAGCCTCATGTTGCCGCCGGTCGCCGACGAGCAACACACGGTCATTCGCATGGAGCCTGCTCACAAACTCATGCACCTGTCGGGTCGATGCCAGTGAGGATTCATCGAGCACATAGAGCCGTTTCTCGCCTCTATCTGGCAGCTGTCCACGTACCAGATGCTTCTGTAGTGTGGATGTCTCCATGCCTGCTTCCCGAAGCTTCTGCGCCGCGCGGGAGGTTGGCGCGAAACCTTCCACCCTGTAGCCCTCGGCCTCCACCCCTTCACGGATCACGGATAGAGTTGTTGTCTTGCCTGCGCCTGCGATGCCATCTAAACCGACAACCTTCTCCCGCGAAAGAAAGATTTCATCTACCGCTTGGCGCTGCGATGCATTCAATTCCCGGTGGCGGTCTTCCGTGGCGATACGCACTTGCGGCGAGACCAGCATGGGATCGCTGTAGTCGCGCCGATTACCTTCCTGCATCCGGCCAAAGATCTCACACTCCATGCGAACCATCGCGGCGGTTGTGTACTGCCTGCCAGCACCAACATGCGAGACTTCGCGGAACTCCCCGGAATCGATTCGGCGCTCGAACTCCTGCCGGACCTGGGCATGTGTGGTTTCTCCCATGCCTCGCACCAGCGCTGTTTCAAGGATCGCGCGGCGGTCCTGTACCGCCGATCTCTCGAAGACATGATCCCGAGCCCAAGTCACGGCCTGCTTCGCCTGAACCTTTGGCTCAGGCATCTGGTCTTGCCCATGTAGGCGCGCCTGTGCGACGACGCGGTCCGCCTGATGCCCGTAGTGTGCGGCAAGCTCGCGATGCCGCTGTAAGACTTCACCAGGCGACAGCAGCTCCTTGCGGTCGCGCGTATGGTGGGCCGCGATCTGGGCCGCCGCCGCTCCGTCGATCCCTTGTTCGCGGAGATGGTCTTTGATCTGTCCACGTCGCGGACTGGAAGCCTCTAGATATTCTTTCGTGTAGCCTCGAATTTCCGGCTGTCCATGCTTGCCGCGCTCCAGTTCGTAGCCCAGCTTTTCCAGACGCAGTGCCAACTCGGATCGGTAGACTGCTGTAACGTAGCGCTGTGACACGAACATCTCGTGCGGCTGCAAAGCTCGCATCCGTTTCCCATTTTCGAGACCGGTCGCGCGCTCGGTCATGTTGAAGATCACGGCATGAGTATGAAGCTGGGGCGCAGCATAGCCATCGACGGGCCGGGCGGTGTCGTGCTCGAAAGTGGCGGCGATGAATTTTCCGGTCGTCTCCGGGGCATGGACATTGCCGATCCGTGCCTGCGTGTATCGCTCAAGTTCCTGAAGCGCCACGCGTACACTCTCCCGATGGGCCTCCCGCACCCGATCATCGCCGCCCACAAGCGCGGTGAGCGATACCGACTTCGGCGCAGAGAGTGTGGCGTCCCAACCGGCGCGATGCTCGACGCTGGTCACCTCTCTGCCAAATTTGCCTTCATACGTTCTCGAAACTTGATGCCGCACGAGCTGCTCTTCGGTGTGCGGATGTTGGCCCTCACTCAGTCGTGCAAAGTGTTCGGAACCAACACCGCCTTGCAACCCCCACTGCTCGGCGAGTCTGCCCTGCCACTCACTGTGACCCTGCTGATCGCGGCTCCAGTAGTTCTGTTCCTGCGAGGCAAACTCCCGCACATGGTAGGTCTGCGCCTGGCTGGCTGACAGCGGTTTCGAGATCGTGAGCATAACGGAGCGTTCCTCAATCCTGAAGTGGTGTTTGTTGGCAATTTGTCTCTCAATCGATTCCCTTCGTTTTCTCCCAGTCGAACGCCTCTTTAGGCTTGGTTTCGGGCGCACCGATGGTCGAAGCATTGACGGTCGAAACAAAGAGCGCGAGCAGCGGCTGGGTAGGCTTCTTCCGCGGATCGGCGGGAGCAGTGGCTGGCGCTAGTGGCGTCGGCTTCGGCGTAGTCTCTGGCATCTGCCGCTGCGAAAATCTTGGCGGGCTGAATCGGATTCTGGGCATCTTTATCTTCCATCTCTGGATCAAACTTGCCCGGGGTCGGCCCCATTCGATCGTCTCCCTATCCCGCTCTTTACGTGAGGACCAGTTCTGCAACACATTCCGCACAGCCATCAGCAAAAGGAACATCGCTCCTACCCACAGCAGAGCCGTCGAGAGCGAAAAGTCTCCGGGCCGGGCCATGACACTCATGGCATACGACCCGTTTGTTTGCCCTCGCGGGCGAAGAAGTCCTCAACCAGTTTGCGCGCCTGCTGAAGCTTTCGTGCGTCAGCCTGGTCGCGAATTTTGAGGACGGAATCAGGCGACAATTGTCTGCCCTCCGATGCCGCCTGAGAGGCAGCATGGAAGAGATTCAAGAGCGCGTAACGCAACGCCCAGACTTCGGCCAATACCAGTTCGGCGGGGTCAGCGCGCCGCCCTCGCGCAGCGCACAGAGCGGCCCCGCGCAGCCACTCTGAGAGGGCCTGTCCCGCGCTTTCGGCGGCAGCTTCTAATTCTCTAAGTTCTTCGGGAGTCAGTCTCGTGGCCGCAGTCTTTGTGCGGAAGCCAGGCTTCACCTCGTCGCCGAACGGCAAATTGGATTGGGGATTAGCCTGAACGCGGGGACTACTCATTGGACGAACCGCCTTGTTGCACTACTTGCGCTCGATTCCGCTGCGATTAAGCTGCGTAATTGCTAGCTCACAGCAAGGTCTTGCGCTTCAACGCGTTTACGTGATCGACGCTCAGGAGCTCTTGATCGCTAACAAAAGTTAGCGTTCGCTACCGCGCTCATTCAACAAAAGGACGAATTTGTTGATGCAGCGAAAGTTAACCTGCGTAAACATCGAAGCGCTGTTTGGCGCTCCGCAGTTCCCAACTTGGGGGTGACGTGTCCATAATCCTTCCGGTGCGAAGCACCGCCTCGCTCACATCTCGCCATATTCCACCGCCAACGTGTCCCACGCCTGCATCACGTCTGGCGATTGCCATGCACGGCGAAACAGATTCTGAATGGACTTCCAGTGCTCCATGGGGAAGACGAAACTAATTCCATTGTCACGAGCACAGAAATTCACATCGAACTCTTGGTTCTCTGTGATTCCAACGTGGGCGTAGAAATAGTGCCCTTTCCATTGCGCGAGTGGGCGAGTCAAATCGAGCCCTTCCAGCATCCTTCGGAATTCCGCAGTTCTCGCGTATCCATTTACCGGATAGCGTGGCGCAAGCGGGCCAGGAAAATGCAGGTAGGGAGAGAAATCGTTCCCCTCTTCTCGCACCAGATCGAGGCGGTATCCGCCCTCCTCTTGAGATGGCAATCCGCGCTGCATCGGACCTTCAAAGTCATCGTCATCGCCGATCGGCTTTGGTCGTAAGGGCTTGCGGTGAACCGCGTAGTGGCCTCGGGCACACACCCGCCAGAGGGTATTCCAGTGCGGCCAAAGTACGTCGTTAAGCCGCTCGATATTGGAGAACTTTTCCTCGTCCAAAAGTGTGTAGAGATTGCGGACAGCGAGCAGCGGTCTGCGGCGTTTCTGAGCCGGGTCTCTGAGCATCTGAATGGTACGGGTCACGACTCGACGAAGGTCCTCACTACCGACGGCATTCGGGTCCTTGGTGGCGACCTGTTTGTCCTCGGGAAGCGTCATCAAATAGAAGAAGTCTAGAGACACCTTCTTCTTTCTGAGTGCAATTGCATAGGCGGCCAGAAATGCTTCCAGAATGTCGGCCAAAGACTCATAGGAAAGCTGGCCCTGTTCGGTACTCGCAAACGACTCCGCACCCTTGGCGCAATAGTGTGCAACGAGAGCCCATTCGGCCTGCGTCAGTGGTAGGTGTGCCTCCGCTTTCCCACGAATATTGAGCAGAGAATCTGTCGGCTCCGTGAGCAGGTTTGCCAATTCAAGACGGTCGTCTCGAGCCGACTCCAGCAGTTGCTTTGCGGCCTCGGATGTCGAGACGGTTTTGCCGGTCTTATTGGCAATGACTTCCTTCAGTGTTTCTAGCCTCGAACGGAGCGCCTCGGAGATGCGGATCGAAATCACTGGCTGATGGGCCGTTGCCGCTTTCACTGCCATGAGCATCCTTAACGAAAAATTATGTATCGTTACATATTGACTGTATTGGTACCCATGGGCTAGTGTCAAGGGCAACGTTGTTTCTTGAGGTTCCTCTATGACAGCCAGCCAGCTCCTCGGTGCCGCCGCACCAGCCCCAACTTTCGAACACTTCGTCGACGGAGACACAGCGGCCACGTTCCTAGGTATCACGCGACGTACGCTGCTGCAAAAAGTCCGCGATGGCAAAATTCCCGGTCACGCGCTCGATCCATCGGTAGAAAAGAAGGACTGGAGGTTTCTCTTATCGGAACTCCACGCCTACATGGTAAGCTGCGAAACACGGCCACCTGGAGCACGCAAACCACCAAGGAGGGTTTGATGCCCAGGTATCAAATAGGCAGTCTACGCAAGATAATGCGCGCGGAGGGTCTGACGTGGGTGCTTCGCTATTACGCTACTCGCTCGGATGGGAAACGAGTCGAACGCACGACCGCTATAGGTCTTGTCAAAGATATCGGTCCCAGCCCGGCGGATGCATCGAGAGAAGTCGATCGTCAGAAGCTGCGTGAAACCATCAACCAATTGCAGCCCTTCCAAGGAACGCCGAGAACGTTTGGTCAGCTTTGTCAGGACTATATCGAAAACGAGCTGAGAATCGACCAATCGGAATCAGCGCGTCCCAAAGCATTTCCCACAGTCGAAACCTACGAGCGACACCTGATCAAACGCATCATTCCACGATGGGGGAGATTAGCACCCTTAGCCGTGGAATCGAGGGATGTCGAGGCGTGGTTTCGGGAACTTCGCAAGGGGAACGCTCAGAAGAAGGTGAAGCCGTTAGCCGATCCTACGATCGACAAAATCCGCCGCATCATGAGCCTGGTCTTCAAGCACGGGCAGCGATGCAATTTCCTCCCTCGCCAGCAGGAAGGCAATCCCATGAACTGGGTGAGCCAACGAACCACAAGCGACTATCGGGCTGTAGTCATGACGCCGAAGCAGGCGTTCGAGGTTCTACTCAATACTCCAGAGCCAAGGCGCACGTTGACTCTAAGCGACGCGGCCACTGCTCTGCGCGTATCAGAACTGTTGGGCTTGATGTGGATGGATCTCGATTTCGAGGGGTTGGTGATTTACGTGAGACGAGCTTATGTGTGGGGAAGATTCAAAGAGCCGAAGTCGAAAGCTTCAAAGGCTCCCGTTCCCATGCATCCGCTTTTGGCTGGCTTCCTCCTCGCATGGCGCGAGAGAACGAAGTATGCCAAGGAAGGCGACTATGTGTTTCCCAGCGTAAAGCTGAGAGGCAAGAAGCCGCTGTCCGCCTCCATCATGGTGCAGAAATACTTGCGTCCCGCAGCCATCAGCGCCGGCGTGATTCCTGCGAACTGGAAGGGACGCTTCGGATTTCACAACTTTCGCCATTCGCTGGCGACGGCACTAGTGAAGCTGAAAGTGGACCCCAAAACCGTGCAGGGTGTTCTGCGGCACGAGGACTTTGGCACAACCATGGAACTCTATGCACAGTCCGACATGGACTCCATGCGGGATGCACAAGGCAAGTTCCTGGAACAGCTCATGGGGGACAGAATTCACCTGCTCACAGAGCGAGTTCAGTGAGAATCATGGGTTGGATCGTGGGTTGGAAATTTCCGCTCTTCGCCACTAAGTTCTTTGGAATGATGGTGGCCAGGGACGGAGTTGAACCGCCGACGCCAGCCTTTTCAGGGCTGCGCTCTACCACCTGAGCTACCTGGCCACGTTTCGAAGCCCGCTCGCCGCGCAGGCTGAGTGGGAACATGCTTCGCGCGTCTGTTGGCGGGATTGCCGACGCACTACGTCTCGCGCGGAACTTTCGAACGCCCTCGATTATAGCAACCGCGAAGAAATCGCTCAACGTGAGATTCATTCTCGATTGTCGGATCCACTCTCGCACAATCGACAACGGTGGCAGTGACCCGGGCGGTTCACTGGATCTTACAGCCTCAGTGCGTCACTTTCGGCCGCAACCATACAAGTTGTACTCACGATTTCCTGCCGGCGAGAACCAGGACTCCGCCTACCACGATCAACGCAAGGCCGACCGCAGGCGGTAATTTCTCATCGTGCTCCGTGGAAACGCCGATGCTGGAGTCTCCTACCTTGACTCCGTGATGGTGGTAGCTGGGAAAGGGAACTACAAACGAGAGAACTCCTACTATTAGAACAACGACTCCAATCACCGCGAGCGCCTTCATAGTTACCGTCTCCGAATGTGTAGTTGCAGATGCAAATAGGGCGCAAGCGCGCCCGGTTTGACTAAGACGCGTTGCGCCCGAAAAAGGCTGCTGGAAATCTGAGGAAAACTAGGAAACGAAGCCTTTCACGAACTCCACCAGGCTGCGCAGCGCAATGCCCGACGGCCCTTTGGCAATCCATGGCTTCTGATCTTCCATCCAGGCCGTTCCCGCGATGTCGAGATGAATCCACGGCGTGTCTTCAGCAAATTCTTTCAGAAACATGGCGGCAGTGACTGCTCCGCCCCAACGTCCCCCCGTGTTCATGATGTCGGCAATCGACGAGCGGATCTGCTCTTTGTATTCGTCATCAAGCGGCAAGCGCCACATTTTCTCGCCGGCTTTCGCGTTCGCATTGCGGAATCGGTCATACATCTCGTCGTCATTCGCAAAGATTCCGGCATTCGCGTATCCCAGTGCCACGACCACGGCACCGGTCAATGTGGCCGCGTCGACCAGGTGTGTGCAGCCGAGTTGTCGTGCGTAATACAAGCCATCGGCCAGAACCAGGCGTCCCTCGGCATCGGTGTTGATGATCTCGATCGATTTGCCCGACATCGCAATCTGCACGTCACCGGGCTTCTGCGCTTTGCCGGATGGCATGTTCTCCGTTGCACACACGATGCCGATCACCTTGACCTTCGGCTTCAACAACGCGATGGCGCGCATGGCACCGATCATCGTCGCGCCACCGGCCATGTCGTACTTCATCTTCTCCATGCCATCGGCAGGCTTGATCGAAATCCCGCCTGTGTCGAACGTAATTCCCTTCCCGACCAGACCAAGCACGGGTTTCGCCGGAGCACCCGCCGGCTCATACGTCATCACGATCAACGCGGGCGGCTCGTCTGAACCTTGCGCCACGCTCCAGAAGGCGCCCATCTTCATTTCCTTGATCTTGTCGGCGCCGTACACTTCGCACTGCAGGCCAACTTCCGCGCACATCTTCTTCGCGCGCTCCGCCAAAATTGTCGGCGTCATGCGGTTCGAGGGCTCGTTCACCAGGTCGCGGGTAAAGTTCTGCGATTCGCCAACGATCTGCGCCTCACCGGCCGCCCGTTGAAGCGCCGCCTGATCTCCGTTCGCGACAACCGTCAGCGCGTCGATCTTCTGGTCTTTCCGATCGCTCCGGTAATAGTCGGGATCGAAGTTTCCCACGTGCGCCCCCTCCACGATTGCACGCACGGCTTCATCTGCCGGAAGACTCGGCGGTGCCACGAATGCAAAACTGCGAATGCCTCGCCCCTTCAACGTCCGCACCGCAACTCCGGCCGCTCGTCGCAAATCGTAGCTCGCGAATTTTTTTGCGTTTCCAAGTGAAATCAGCAGTAGCCGCTTCGCTTTCACGTTGGCCGGCTTATGGAGCAGGTTGGTCTCGAAGGGCTTGCCCGACACTTCGCCGCTGGCAAGCAAATCTGCGACAACCGCCTGCACGGCTTCATCGGAAGTCGCCAGCTTCAAGTCAGGCTTCTTGTTGGCGTCGTTTGACGGTGCCGTCGACCGATCCAGCACCACGGCAACCAGGCATTCGGTATCGAGTGCTGCAGGAGTAGAAGAGGAAATGTTTATTTTCATAGGATTCGAAAGGAATAATCCAGTATCGTCGGCAACAGGGCAATAGTGCAAGCGCCCAAGCTTTACATCCCGAAGAAATCTGTGGATGCCGTGCGTATCAAGGATTCCCGCCGCGTGCACCTGCCGAAAGCAGACAAAGCCTAACTCGAAAGCGCGCTCGGAAATCGTGTTTTGAAATCCAGGAATCCCACCCACTCCGGCGTAGTCGTGATCCGCACCATCGAAGAAACTAACGTCCGTAGTTGACCAAGCCAGGCATCTGCCGTCTTCTTATCAAAGTATCGGGCGGCACATGCCTCATATTCCGGCACGATTCCCTGTACCGGCTCCAAGCGTGCAGTCCCGCGGATAAGCAACACGCGCTGTGGAAAATCATTATCGTCGATCGTGAGTGACACCTTCGGATTCTTCGCCAGCGCCCTCAACTTGGGCGCCTTCGGCGGCGTAGCCATTACAATCTCGCGCCCATTCCAGTGAAACCAGATCGGAACCACCCGCGGAGTTCCGTCCGTCCAAACATAGGCAAACCGCGCAGGAATCTTGGACACTAAGAGCGCCTGCGCATCCGGATGCTGCAGCAGACTAAGGTCCCCTTGCTTAACAGGAAGCATGCATCTCCCTTCCACCTCGAGCGTTCGCGTCAGGCATTTTACTCCCGTGAGCAAAGAACTAACGCCCAAACTAACTCGCTGGCGGATGACTCATTTCCCGCGCGTGGAGTATCATCAGGCCGCAACTCCTGCACGTGAGGATTCCATGCTGACTCGCTGGAAAATGGTCGTTCCGATCGCCGTATGCGTACTGGCTTCATTCGTCCTAATCAATCGGAAAATTGCGGCAGCCGCGCCGCAGGCCACTGCGTCCCAGGCGAAGCAAGAATTTCAGCCTGCACTCGCCGCCGATCTGTCCATTCCCGACAGCACAGTCGCTATCAATTCCTCAACGCCTCTGTCGCAGCGTGTCGTACATTACGACATCAATGCTAAGTACGACGCAGCCAAGCACACGATCGACGCCACCGAGGTTCTTACATATCACAATCTCACCGGCCAGTCTCTCGACCACTTCCCTTTTCACCTTTATCAGAACGCCTTTCAGCCGAACGCGACCTGGGTGCGCGAGGCCAAGCGCGCTGGCAGTCGCGACACGAGCTACGATCATTGGGAAACCAAGCAATACGGTTCAGAAGACATCACCCGCTTCGAGGTTGTCGGCCAGGGTGATCTGACCAAAAGTCTGCAATACATCGCCCCCGACGACGGTAATAAAGAAGATAAGACCGTGGTCGACGTCCATCTTCCCCAACCGGTCGCCCCCGGTGCCTTCGTGCGATTCAAGATCACGTTCCATGAGCAGTTGCCCGAGACTCAGGCGCGCTCCGGGTGGAAACGCGATTTTGTGCTGGGTGGCCAGTGGTTCCCGAAAGTCGGAGTCTGGTGGCACGGCGCATGGAATTGCCATCAATATCATGCGACCACCGAATTCTTCGCGGACTTTGGCGTCTACGACGTGAAGCTCACGGTCCCGCAATATGAAGTCGTTGGAGCCAGTGGAGTCGAGGTCAGCAGCGTCAACAATTCTGATGGCTCCAAGACGCTGACCTATCACGGAGATGACATCCACGATTTCGCCTGGACCGCGAGCCCGCGCTACAAGGTGCAGGAGAGCACGTACCAGTCCCAGATGGGCCCGATCAAGTTGCGATTCCTGATGCAACCCGCACACTGGAGCCAGGTCCAGCGCCACGAGCGCATCACTCGCCAAACCCTCGACCGCTTCGAAAAGTGGTACGGACCTTACCCTTATAAAACGCTGACCGTCGTTGATCCCGAACCCGACTCGGCCGCCGGCGGCATGGAATATCCCACTTTTATTACCGGCGACTCTAGCTGGTTCATGCCAGAGGGACTCCATTTCATTGAACTGGTGGTCGAACATGAGTTCGGACACCAGTACTGGTACGGCATGGTCGCCACCAACGAATTCGAAGACGCCTGGATGGATGAAGGCATCAACAGCTATACCGAGGTCAAGGTGCTCGATTCCATCCTCGGCAAGAAAACGTCGATGATCGACCTGGCCGGCATGACGCTAGGCGAGCGCGAAGGGCAGCGTCTGCAATATACCGGCGTCGCCGACCGAGACGCATTGGCGCAGAACGCTTATGACTTCTCCAGCTTCGGTTCCTACGGCGGCAATACGTACGGCAAGACGGCCACTTTGCTCTTGACCTTGGAAGGCATCATCGGCGAAGACACGATGGCCAAGGCGATGCACACCTACTTCATGAAGTACCGCTTCACGCATCCGGGCAAAGAAGACTTCCTGAAGACGATTGAGGAAGTATCAGGGAAAGACCTGCGCTGGTACTTCAATCAGGCCGTTTACGGATCGCAGGTACTCGACTATGAAGTACTGCGCGTCGATTCCTCGCCGGCAAACTGGTACAAGGAAGATAAAGACAAGAAAGACGCGAAGAACGACACGTTATACAACTCCTTCGTTACACTGCATCGGAAGAATGACTTCGTGATGCCGGTCGAAGTCGAGATCAAGTTCGATAACGGCGAAAGTGTCCGCGAGCACTGGGACGGTCAAAGCCGATGGACGCGCTTCCACTATCAGAAGAAAGCAAAAATTGTGTCCGCCGAAATCGATCCCAACCACACGGTTCAACTCGACCGTAACAAACTCAATAACAGTTTTGTGGTCGAACCCAACCCCAGGCCAACCTGGAAACTTTCGAACTACTGGCTCTTCGTGACGCAATGGTGCGGCCAGGCTATGGCGTGGTGGGCGGTCTAGAGATTTCGTACGCGATTGAGGTCAGAATCGAAATGAACGACAACAAAAGTCTACTGAGCAGCGGCCTCAGCATGGTGCTCCACAACAAGCGCTACTTGTTCTGGTTCTGGCTACTGAACATCACGCTCGCGGAGTTTGGCACGGCCGCCTTTCGGCGCAGTGCGCACGCACTCCTCGACCACAGCCTCTTGTCGGATCGTCTTCTTCACAGCTTCGACGTCGGTACGGTCATAGAGATAATCATTCGCCCCGAGTTCGGCCAGATGTCTGCCATGTCGACTCCGGCTCTCTACTTCGGCTTTCTCTTCTTGCTCGCAACAGCGCTGTTCCTCCCCGGCGTATTCGCGGGCTACGCATCCCGTTATCGCCTGCCTCGCGAAGAATTCTTCCGCGCGTGTGGCCGTAACTTGTGGCGATTCATCCGGATCATGACCGTCGCGTTTTTCGTAATGATTATCCCGGCAGGTCTCCTCTTCGCACTCAATGATGAAATCGTCAAGAAAGCAGGAGAGAGCACAACCGAGACGTTGCCATTCACCGTGCAGATGATCGGCTTCTTCGTGATTTTCCTGATCATGTCGACGCTGCGCATTTGGTTCGACCTGGCCGAGGCCGACGCCGTACTAAGCGATCAACGTGCCGTGCGCAAATCAATTGCCGCAGCCTTCCTTCAGACCTTCCGCAGCCTGCCGCCCCTCCTCGCTAGTTACGTCGTCTCCACCATCGTCGCGGCCATGATCCTCGTCGGCGGCATCTGGTTCTGGATGAAGTTCGTTCCGCCGGGCAGCATCATCCGCGCGTTCCTGGTGGCGCAGATCATTCTCTTCTTGCTGCTGATTCCGCGCTTCTGGCAACGCGGCATCGCGGTCTCTTATTGGCAGCAGAAAATGCTGGCTCCTGTATTCGCCATGCAGCCGGTCGAAAGCGTGGCTACGCCAGTTGTTCCTGTTCCTTCCCTTCCTGAACCTTCGCCGATCATCGCAGGCCCGCAGGTTCCACCAACGGATGCACCGCAGTCGTAGCGCGCTCGCGAACCACGCAGAAACCGTCACAGGATCACAATCGTGATTCCCAAATTTCGCCGTCCCAGATGTGGATCATTCTTCAACTCCGGATGCTCCCGCAGCAACCTCCAACTCACCTCGTTGCTCTTCGACCAATCTTCCCCGAAAATGCAGCCTTGAATCTCCCCCGTCTCGGCCAGTTCGCGCAACCGCTTTTGCACCGCAATCCGGATCTCTCCCCCAACTCCACTCGAACCGTACCCGTGAATGACTTTCAGCAACCGAATCTTGTAAGCCTTCCCATTCGCAATTTCCCGTTCCAGACGATGCAAAGCCTGGTCAACGGTAGGCATGTCCGACTTCACATCGACTATCTTGATTGTGCCTTTCGGGCGTCCGCGCACAAGCACATCCTACGCCCAAGCAAAAGACTGGCCCCGACAGTAGCCGGCTAAAAGATGCGGGATCGCTCGCCACGATGGGGCAAACGGTAGGTTAACCGAACAAAACGACAACCATGGCTTCAATCTCTACTCTTGCCCCGAGCGACCGCCTCCCTCGCCTCTTTGTCGGCCGTACGACGGCGCTCGGTCTCGCGCTTATCCCAAAGCTGTTTGCCCTTGGCCAGCGCAAGTTCAATCTTGACCTTGCCGTTTTTGAAGTACATCCGCGTCGGGACCAGAGTGAGTCCCTTCTGCTGCGTCTTGCCGATCAGCTTGCGGATTTCCTCCCGATGCATAAGCAACTTCCGCGTCCGCAGCGCCGCATGATTCGAGTAGCTCCCGTGTTCATACGGACTGATATGGCAGTTCAGCAGCCACAACTCCCCGTCCTTGACGAGCCCGTAAGAGTCCTTCAGGTTCGCCCGGCCACCCCGGATCGACTTCACCTCGGTCCCCGTCAGCGCCACCCCAGCCTCAAATTTTTCCAGCAAGAAGTAGTTATGCGAAGCGATCCTATTAACGGCAGCATCCCTCTGTCCGCTCGCGGTGGGATCCCGCCGCGGGGATTTCTCCGGATTCGGCTTGGTCTGATGCGTGGATTGACGGGCCATTAGGGGCAAAAACGACAGAATCTCATCTTAACGCAGATCGGAAGTCGGACCTCGGACCTCCGCCGACATAATTGACGAGATTCATGTCATTGAGTCTGACACCCACGGGCTGAGGTCCGGGGGCCTTAGGCTTAAGGGCCGCTCCACCCCAATGGTCCTACGACCAAAGAGTGTAACTGCCGTGTGCACAAGGACTTCGGAGCCCGGAAATGCCGATGCTATAATCGGCTCATCCGCGAGTTTTTTCGTGAATGGAGTGCGTTTCCCGCGCTGAATTGCCGGTCCGATACACCCATCAGCGCCCGGAATGACGCTCGTCCGGCGAAGTTCGCAATAAAAGAGGACCAACTCGTGAGGATCATCGAATGAGACGCCTATCGCGCCCGGCTCTGTTTTTCCTGCTGGTCGCCACCCTAACCCTCCCTGCCCTCGCGGACAAAGCCAAGGACATGTTCGCCAAGGGCCAGGACGCTGAGGCCCGCCAGCACTACGAAGACGCCTACAACTTCTTCAAGCAGGCCTACGACTTAAAGCCGAAGGATCTCCGTTATCGCGCCGCCTACGAGCACTCTCGTTTTGAAGCCGCCGCTACCATCGTTCATCGCGGCCAGAAGTTGCGTGAAGACGGCAAACTGGATGAAGCCGTCGCCGAGTTCCAGAAGGCTCTGGAGATCGATCCCTCCCTCTTCATCGCCAAGCAGGAACTCACCCGCACGCTGAAGTTGATCAACGACCAGCGCAATCCGCCGCCGCAAGCTGCCGGAGTTCCCGCCAGCCTCGAAAAGAAAGTCCACGAAGCGGCCGGTCCTGTTGAACTCGCCCCCATCTCCAACATCCCCATCACCGTCAAGATCACCGACAAGTCCGATACCGTCTATCGCACCATCGGCCAACTGGCCGGAATCAACGTCCTGCTCGATCCCGACTACACACCCCGGCCGATTAAGGTCGAACTGAACGGTGTTTCCCTGGAAGAGGCCCTCCAGATCACCGCGTTGGAGTCGAAGACCTTCTGGCGCCCCGTTACCCCGAACACGATCTTTGTCGCGCAGGACAATCCCGCCAAGCGCAAAGAACTCGAGCAGAGCGTTCTCAAAACTTTCTATCTCACGAATCTTTCCCAACCGACGGAGCTTCAGGACGTAGTGAATGCGATTCGCGCCGTGCTCGATGTGCAGCGCGTGCAGCAGTTGCTCTCACAAAATGCGCTCGTCGTGCGCGGAACACCTGACCAGATCGCGCTCGCCCAGAAACTGGTCGAGGATCTTGACAAGGCCCGTCCGGAAGTCATCATCGACATCGCAGTCATGCAGGTCAGCAAAGACCGCTCGCGCACCCTCGGCATCAACCCGCCCACCAGCGCCACGATTCAGCTGCAAGACAACATCAATACCAGTACGTCGACGACGACTACCACCGGAACCACAACGACATCGCCTACTGGCACTGGCGGCATCAACCTCAATTCGCTCGCGAACCTCACAGCCGAGAATTTCCAGGTTACGATTCCCGCAATGAACCTCTCCGCCATCATGGGAGCCAGCGACACGAAGTTGCTCCAGAACCCGCAGATTCGTGCCCTCGATGGCCAGAAAGCTTCCTTGAAGATCGGCGATCGCGTCCCCGTGGCCACCGGATCATTCCAACCCGGCATCGGCGGCGTTGGCATCAATCCGCTGGTCAACACGCAGTTCCAGTACCTCGACGTGGGCGTCAACATCGACATCACGCCGCGCGTTCACGCCAATGGCGAAGTCACACTCAAGATGACGATGGATGTTTCCGCCGTCACCGGACAGCAGAACATCGGCGGCATCAGCCAGCCCATCATCGGCCAGCGCAAGATTGAGCACGAGATCCGTCTTAAGGATGGCGAAGCCAACCTGCTTGGCGGAATCATGGAAGATCACCAGACCAAGCAGTTGAGCGGCATTCCCGGACTAGCGCAGATTCCGATCCTCAAGTATCTCTTCGGCCAGGAAACGACGGATCATTCCGAAAACGAAATCGTATTCGCTATCGTTCCTCACATCATTCGTAGCACCGAAGTCAACGAGATCAATCAGCGGCCCATCGACATCGGCACCGCGACCACGATCGGCTTGCGGCGCGCGACCAGGGTGCAAGCCGCTCCGGCTGCGGCAACCCCGGCGATTATTCCCGCGACGCAGCCTCCCGTGAATCCTCCGGCACGGCCCGCTCCGGGAAGTCCGCCGAATACAAACACCCCGGCAGGCGGCACTCCGAGCTTCCTGTTCGATCCGCCTACGATTCAGGCCACGAAGGGCAACACCTTCGCCGTGAACCTGCTGATCTCCGGCGCCCAGAATGTGTATTCCGTTCCCGTGCAGTTGAACTACAACCCGGCGATGCTGCAATTGGTGAACGTGTCCAACGGCGGATTCCTCTCGCAAGACGGACAGATCGTTACCTTGGTCCATCGCGAGGATGAGGCCCTCGGGCAATCGCAGATCACGGCTTCTCGGCCAAGCGGTTCCGGCGGAGTCTCCGGCCAGGGAGCGGTCGTCACCGTCACGTTCCAGGCCAAGGCCTCAGGCCAGACACCTCTCACCATCACGAGAGGCGGCGCACGCGATCCCGGTCTGCAAGCCATCACGGTGAATGGTGCGCAAGCGGCGGTAACGATTGAATAGCCGGCTCTGATGGCTTAGCCGCGCAACGGCGACAGAATGCAGCCCACGGCGCAAGCCGTGGGTGGACGATTGACGTTAAAGCGAGCCCGAAGGGGCGGAAGAAAATATCTTCCAGGATCAACTTCGAATGAGCGGAACAATCCAACACGTGACGGCAAAGCAGCGCCACAATCGCGCTCGAGGCTTCACGCTGATGGAGCTGATCGTCGCCGCGACCATTCTCTCCATCTTGACGCTGATGGCCCTTCCTCTTGCCCGCGTGACTATTCAACGCGAAAAGGAAAAGCAGCTTCGTCAGGCACTCTGGGAAATGCGCGACGCGATCGACCGCTACAAAGACGCTGCCGACCGTGGCATGTTCCAGACCAAGGTCGATAGCCAGAACTATCCCCCCGATTTGGAAACGCTCGCGAAGGGAATCGAAGCACAAGGCGGCAAGAAGATTCGCTTTCTGCGTTCTATTCCTACTGACCCCATGACGAAGAACAAGGAGTGGGGTCTGCGGTCGATGCAGGATGATCCCGACTCCGATTCCTGGGGCGGACAGAATGTCTTCGACGTCTACACCAAGTCGGAAGGCATCGGTCTCGACGGCACGAAATACAAAGACTGGTAAACATGAAAGAAAGGAGCATCTGCGCCCACTGGAAAGAACCGTGGAGCAGCGCTTTAGCCCGCGTCAGGGCGCAAATAATATGGGGCTTTAGCCTCAGGCTGTACTCGATATCTAACATGCCGCTGAACGCGAAAAATTCGCTGCTTGCTTTGCGACGACTCCGCAAAGAGCGTGTTCAACAAGGTTTCACGCTGCTCGAACTCATGATCGTCATCAGCATCATGATGATCCTCATGGCCGTTGCCGTCCCGATGTACAACCAGGCAATCGTGCAAGCGCGCGAATCCGTTCTGCGGTCGAATCTGGCCACGATCCGTTCCGTCATCTCGCAATACACTCTCGATAAGCAGAAAGCTCCTCAGTCGCTCGATGATCTCGTCACCGGTGGATACCTCCGCCAGATTCCCGTCGACCCCATGACCCGCCAGACCAACTGGGAAGTGGTACAGGAAGACGTACTCATGGCCGTCGACCAACAAGAACCTGGCATCACCGACGTCCACTCTGCCTCCAATGGCACCGCGAGTGACGGCACCGCCTACAGCACCTGGTAAGCAACGACGTAGAGACAGCCGCCTCGGTGTCCCGCGAGCTCCGCAGGGCAGCTTCCCGACCCGAACCTTTTGCGACAGATGCTCCCAACCGATTTCCACCGCACCATGTGACATCTGCCCTTGCGTTCCACAGTCCAAAGAGCAGATGATCTGCAAGGCGCTAGCGGTACAGGAATCCGGCCGCCGAAGCAGCTTAAGCTATTTGAAATCAATATTTTACCCATAAATGATTGAGCCCCATGGATTATTTCGGAATTTCTCGCTAACTCGATGATTCCAGTAAACCGGTAGGGGGAGGGGATACCCCAAACCTAATCCGTTCCCAAAATGGAACGACCGCAAAATCGCCGAACTCTCGATCTTCCCCAAGATCTTTTCGAGCACTTTTGCACAATCGGACTTCTTCTCTTCTCTTCCATCCAACTCCTATGAACGCGCTGGAGATTACTCACATCGGTGGTCCAACCATGTTATTGGACTTTGATGGAGTCAGAATTCTCACCGACCCAACATTCGACTCCGCTCCAAACGACTATCCTTCTGGACCTGTCACCCTCCATAAGATCGCATCTCCTGCAATTCCGCTCGAAGAATTGGGCTCGTTCGACTACGTCCTGCTCAGCCACGATCATCACTCCGACAATCTCGATCGCGCCGGACGTGAGTCTCCGAAATCCGCAAAGCTGGTTCTGACGACACGCGAAGGCGCACAGCGTCTCGAAGGCAACAGCTTCGGTATGGAACCTTGGCAGACCCACGACCTCAAGTTTGCGGGCAATCGGACGTTGCGCGTGACCGCGACTCCCGCACGTCACGGCCCCGCAGGAAAAGACCGCGGAGCTGTCATTGGCTTCGTGATCTTCTTCACCGATTCACCCGAACAGAGCGTCTACGTTTCTGGCGACACGGTCTGGTACGAAGGCGTTACGGAGATCGCTCGACGCTTTCCTGTGCAGATCGCGATCCTGCACATTGGTGCAGCGCGTGTTCCAGAAGTCGGACCGTTCCACTTGACGATGACGTCCGAGGAAGCCGTGCGAGCTGCACAGGTTTTCTCCAACGCAGTAGTCGTTCCAACTCATTTCGAAGGTTGGGCGCATTTCTCCGAAGGCAAGGACGACATTCTCCGTGCATTCCGCAAGGCAGGAATCGAGCAGCGCCTGTGCTGGCCAAAGGCTGGTCAAGGCATCGACGTGCAGTTGAAAGTATCGAGATAGCGCCCTATTTGTCTCCATTGCGTTCGGCAAGTAACATTGACTCATGCCGGTCGAAACCGAAATCCAGATCCCAACCTCCATTCGCGCGCCCCGCGGCAACCAGATCACCTGTAAAGGCTGGCAGCAAGAAGCCGCCATGCGCATGCTGATGAACAACCTCGACGAAGAAGTCGCCGAGCGTCCGAAGGACCTAGTCGTCTATGGAGGAACCGGACGCGCCGCACGCAGTTGGGACGCCTATCGAGCCATCGTTGATACGCTGAAGAATCTGGAGAGCGATGAGACCCTTCTGGTGCAGTCGGGCAAACCAGTCGGAGTCTTCAAGACTCACGATCATGCACCGCGCGTGCTGATTGCCAACTCGAATCTCGTCGGACACTGGTCAAACTGGGAGAAGTTCAACGAACTCGAACGCGCAGGGCTGATGATGTACGGTCAAATGACCGCCGGAAGCTGGATCTACATCGGCTCCCAAGGAATTGTACAGGGCACGTTTGAGACGTTCTCAGCGGCGGGTGAGAAACATTTTGGCGGTGATCTTACAGGCAAACTGATCGTCAGCGGCGGAATGGGAGGAATGGGAGGAGCGCAGCCACTCGCCGCAACCATGACAGGCGCGGCGTTTCTCGGCATTGATGTTGATCCTGAACGCATCAAGAAACGCCTGAAGACTGGATATTGCGACTTCATGGTTACAACGCTCGATGAGGCGTTACGCATCCTGAAGAACGCGGTACGCAAGAAGGAGAATGTCTCGGTCGGACTGGTCGGCAACTGTGCTGACATTATTCCCCAACTCGCTGAACGCGGCGTCGTTCCTGACATTCTGACCGACCAGACTTCGGCCCACGATCCCCTCAATGGATACGTGCCGAACGGCATGACGTTCGGGGAAGCGCTCGAGTTGCGCAAGCGCGATCCGCAGGTTTATCAGGAGAGGTCGCTGGATGCGATGGCGAGTCACGTGGAAGGCATGCTGCGCCTGCAGAAGATGGGATCGGTCACGTTCGACTACGGCAACAACATCCGCACGTTCGCATTCCAGCGCGGCGTGAAGAACGCCTACGACTTCCCCGGATTCGTGCCTGCGTACATTCGTCCTCTCTTCTGCGAAGGACGCGGACCGTTCCGCTGGGTAGCACTTTCCGGCGAAGCTTCAGATATTCACGTCACCGACGATCTCGTGCTCGAACTCTTTCCTGACAACCGCATCCTGCGTCGCTGGATTGACCTGGCACGCAAGCGCATCAAGTTCCAGGGACTGCCCGCACGCATCTGCTGGTTGGGTTATGGCGAACGCGCGCAATTCGGTTTAGCCATGAACGAACTGGTAAAGAAGGGCAAGATTAAAGCGCCAATCGTAATCGGCCGTGATCATCTCGATTGTGGCTCCGTCGCATCACCATACCGTGAAACCGAGAGCATGAAAGATGGGAGCGACGCAATCGCGGACTGGCCACTGCTGAACGCACTGGTGAACACAGCAGCTGGCGCATCGTGGGTCTCGATCCACAACGGTGGAGGCGTAGGAATTGGCTACTCATTGCACGCAGGCCAAGTCACAGTCGCGGACGGCACCGACATGATGGCAAAGCGAATCGAGCGCGTGCTGACAACAGATCCGGGGATGGGGATAATCCGTCACGCGGACGCTGGATATGACGAAGCCAACACGTTCGCGAAGAGCAAAGGGGTAAAGGTACCAATTAACAACAGATGAATCCGGACCTTGCATACTATGTAATCAGGTACTATCCCCAGCTCATGACGCGTATCGAATGGCGTGCCAACATGCACCTCATCAGCACGCTGAAGGCGACCCTCGGACGCGACGATGTTGCCGCACAGCAAGAGGCTGTGAACCAAAAAGACTACTGGCGCTGGGCGACGGATGACCCTGAAGTCCTGGAACTAACCGGGAATGGCAGGCAGGATTTCAGAGCCCGCACCGCTACGAGAATCCTCGCTGATCATCGCAATGAAGTCTTTCTAAATCACTCCCCGCGCTGTCACGAACTCGCCAGAACACCAAAAGCACAGCAATGTCGTTTTTGCGGTTACCATTGGGACTCAGCGGACCATGCGGCACGTGAAGACTAAGACTGGCATCCACTTCAACGCTCAGATGCTGCTGGCCAACATCGGCCAGCTTCTAACGATGCGTTCATCATCCGCGCCGTCGGGTCCCAGACGCGGTGCTGACCTCAAGGAACTTGGCATCGTCCGCGACGCCACCGTTCTCTGCATCGGCGGCAAGATTGTTTCCGTCGGCTCAACCAAGGACGCGCTCCGCGATCCATGGATTAAGAAGCACCGCAAACAACTCACCGAAATCGACTGCACCGGTAAGGTTGTACTTCCAGGTTTTGTCGATTCTCACACACATCCGGTGTTTGTTAGCCCGCGACTGGTGGACTTCGAAAAGCGTGTCGAAGGCGCTTCTTATGAAGAAATCGCCGCGGCTGGTGGTGGAATCCGTTCAAGCCTGGAAGACGTGCGGAAGGCTCCAAGAGCTGCACTTGCCGCGAAAACGCTCGCTGCGCTGCGCGACATGGCTGCACATGGCACAACCACAGTCGAAACAAAATCCGGATATGGACTGACACCCGAATCGGAGCTTAAGTCTCTTGAAGCCATTCGCGAGGCAGCCTCTCGCTGGCCCGGAACTGTCGTTCCCACTCTGCTTGGAGCCCATGTTGTTCCCAAAGAATTTCAAGGCTGCTCACAAAAGTATGTCGAGATCGTCTGTAAGGAGATGATTCCGCAAGCTGCGAAACGAAAGCTCGCCCGGTTTGTGGATGTGTTTTGTGATAAAGGCGCCTTCACTGCAGGGGAGACAGAGCAGGTCTTTGACGCCGCCAGCAAATACGGATTGAGCGTACGTGCGCATATGGGTCAGCTTTCGGAGACGGTTCTGGCTCCTTTCCTACGTTTTCAGCCAGCGTCCTTCGATCACATGGATCACGTAAATGACAATGACGTCGCGCAACTGGCAAAACACGACACCGTAGCGACATTGGTCCCCGGAGCGAACTACTTTCTGGGATTGAAGTCATATCCAGATGCGCGACGGTTGATTCACGCAGGAGTTCCGGTCGCAGTGGCAACGGACTACAATCCAGGAACTTCGCCCATGATCAGCATGCCGATGGCGATGTCGCTGGCGTGCACGCACATGAAGATGTCTCCTGCAGAAGCCATCGCCGCAGCAACGATCAACGGCGCGTGGGCGCTCCGGCTGGCGGAAGGCAAAGGAAGTATAGAACCCGGGAAAGATGCGGATTTGGCAGTGTTCGATGTTGAAGACTACCGCGAGATTCCCTACTGGTTTGGCGCTAACAACTGCTCGCTGACTGTGTTGAATGGGGTTATTGCAGCGCGCAATTGAACTTTTGTTGGGTGTATTGCGTATTGAAAACGGGGACACCGCCAGGCTTCGCCCAGGCGGGCAGCCGAGGCGGCTGCCATTACGTAAGCGTACTAATTCCTGAGGACAACCTATGAAACGAATCCTTGCAGTCGTGACCTTTCTCGTGTTGACAATCTCGATGGCCACCGCACAGCGGTTGCCTCAGACCGCGAGGCCGGAGAACTATAAGCTCACTTTCACTCCAGACCTGGACAGCGCCAAGTTTGAAGGCGATGAGACCATTGCAGTCCACGTGCTGAAGCCGACCTCCGCGATCACGCTGAATGCGGTAGACATCGATTTCCACGAGGTTACGATCAGCAGCGCCGGTGCAACGCAGAAGGCGAAGATCACTCCGCAGAAAGAGAACGAGATGGTCGTCCTCTCGGTTGACAAGCCGCTGGCTGCAGGATCGGCGACCATTCACATCACGTATACCGGAATCCTCAACAACGAGATGCGCGGTCTCTACCTCGGGAAGGATGACCAGGGCCGCAAATACGCCGCCACGCAGTTCGAAGCGACCGATGCGCGCCGCGCATTCCCCTCGTTTGACGAGCCGGAATACAAAGCAACCTTCGACATCACGGCTATCGCCGACAAAGGTCAGGTCGCAATCTCCAACTACAAAGTTGTTTCCGACACACCAGGCCCAGGCGACAAACACACCGTGAAGTTCGCCACGACAGCGAAAATGTCTTCCTATCTGGCTGCCCTGGTCGTCGGGAACTTCGAATATGTCGAGGGCTCAGTCGATGGCATTCCGATCCGTGTCTACAGTACCCCCGGCAAGAAGGAAATGGGTCGATTCGCGCTGGGTGCGGCTGAACACATCGTCAGCTACATGGACAAGTATTTCGGAATGAAGTATCCCTACGGAAAACTCGACCTGGTTGGCCTGCCGGACTTCTCCGCCGGCGCCATGGAGAACGTGGGTTGCATCACGTTCCGTGAGGTCATCCTGCTGATCGACGAGAAGGAAGGCTCAGTCGATCTCAAGAAGACCATTGCCTCCGTGACCTCGCACGAAATCGCACACATGTGGTTCGGTGACATGGTCACGATGAAGTGGTGGGACGACGTCTGGCTCAACGAAGGTTTCGCCACCTGGATGGAAAACAAGCCACTCGAAAAGTGGAGGCCCGAATGGAACTTTGCGCTCGACGACGTCAGCGGCACGGGCGGAACCCTGAACGTCGATGCACTCGATAGCACCCGGCCCATTCACCAGGCGGCGGAGACTCCCGCACAGATCCAGGAATTATTCGACGGCATCGCCTACGGCAAGGCGGCGTCGGTGCTGCGGATGCTCGAGGCATATCTGGGCGAAGAAACTTTCCGCGCAGGTGTGAACACCTATCTCAAGCAACACCAATATGCGAACGCAACTGCTGAGGACTTCTGGGATGCCCAGGCGCAGACGTCAAAGAAGCCGGTCGACAAGATTATGCCAACCTGGGTCAAACAGGCGGGAGAGCCGATCGTTAACGTGAAGGCACAGTGCTCGGGCAACTCGACCAATGTCGCTCTCAGCCAACAGAGGTACTACTTCGATCGAGCGAAGTTCGAGTCCTCCAACGATCAACTCTGGCAGATTCCGATTTGCATGAAGGGATCGGCCACTGGGAATGGCGCACCGAAATGCGAGCTTCTAACAAAAAAGGAAGAGACCTTTACATTGCCCGGGTGCTCGAACTGGGTTCTGGCGAATGCCGGAGCTACCGGATATTACCGCCAAGGCTATCAGCCTGAGGCGGTTCGCGCCTTGGCCAACGATGCCGAAACGAAGTTGACGCCGGGCGAGCGGATCGCTCTCCAGAACGACATTTGGGCATCCGTTCGCGTCGGCCGCGAGCCGGTGGGAGACTACCTGGCATTCGCGCAAGGTGTTCGCTCCGATCGCAACCGCGCTGTGCTGGAAGATGTTTTAGGACGGCTGAACTACATCGGTCAGTACGTAGTGAATGAAAGTGATCGCGACTCATTCCGTGCATGGATGCGTCAGTATGTCGGTCCGATCATGAACGAGGTTGGATGGGAGCCGAAGCCGGGCGAGAGTGACGAGCAAAGAACGCTGCGATCGCGCGTCTTCGCTTCTTTGGGACAGGATGGCCGCGATCCCGAAGCGCTTGCACAAGGGCGGAAAATCGCGGAGAAGGCTCTCGCCGATCCTTCGTCCGTCGACCAACAACTTGCAGGCAGTGCATTCTCGGTGGCGGCGGTGAACGGTGATGCGGATTTCTACGACAAGCTGATGGCGGGATTGAAGAATCCGAAGTCCCCGGAGCAGTATTACCAATACTTCTATACCCTACCCCAGTTCACGGACGAGAAACTGCTGCAGCGAACGCTGGACTATGCTGTCTCTCCGGATGTTCGCTCGCAGGATGCACTCGGGCTAGTCACAAACGTCCTGGGAAATCCAGATGGCGAGAAGCTGGCGTGGGATTTTATTCGCCAACACTGGTCTGAGATCGAAAGAGCGGGTGGGCCATTTGCCAGCGCCCAGGTCGTGAATGCCACCAGCGGATTCTGCGATGCGGGAATGCGCGATCAGGTGACGGAGTTCTTCAACGCTCACAGGATTGCCGCCGCCGAGCGTACCTACAAGCAATCCATCGAAAGGATCAACAACTGCATTGATCTGAAGTCGCAACAGCAGACACAACTGGCTTCGTGGTTGGGTCAGCACGGCAATGCAGGCGGCAAGTAAGGACGTACAAGTCGAAACGGCCCGGGAACATCCCGGGCCGTTTTTCTTTCTGCGGATTCACGGCATGACGGGGAGAATCAGGTGCGATGGCAATTGCGCGTTGCAGTAAACGCGCTGCGTAGCAGGAGCAAAATCGGCTGCAGTCGCTTTGTAAATACTCGGAACAAATTTCTGCGGATTGCGATCGATCACCGGAAACCACGTGGACTGAATCTGGACCATGATGCGATGTCCCTTCAGGAAGACGTGATCGTGATCGCGCAGAGGGATATTCCATTCGGTAGGCTTCTCCGGGGTGAGCGGCTGCGGCTTTTCATTGCTTGCCAGATAGCGCCCGCGTCGCACCTCCATGGCAACCGGTAATTCGTACCCATTCAGGGACTGCGCATACTGCCCCGGTTTTGGTCCCTCGTCAAGATCCCACATCTTTTTCTGTGTGTCCTGAGGATAGACATCGATCAATTTCACGATGAAGTCGCTGTCTGTGCCCGACGTGGAGGCAAAGAGATCAGCGGCCAGAGGCCCCGTTACCGCGAGATCGTGGTCCAGTGGCGCACTGACAAAAGAAAGGACATCCGGACGGTGATCAACAAACCGCTGGTCAGCCACTTCCCACGTGCGCCAATCGCCGCCCGGATATGTAGGCGAGATCGGCCGCTGGCGATATGGCACAGGGTTGGCAGGATCGGAGATGTACTCACGATAGCTGCGGTCGGAGCTGCCCTGAGGTGCAGTGAAAGAAACTGTGCCATCCGCCAGCAGATACAAGTTGGTAGGCTTCGCTTCTTTCGGCGGCCATACCGCGTAGGTGTGCCAGCTGTTGGATCCGCTCTGGAATGTACTGGCCTGCCAAGCGGGCTTCTCGCCCCTTCCATGCAGGTAGTAGCGAAAGAATGGGGCTTGGATGTTCTCGCGGAATTCACGGGCGGTCTCATGCCCGAAAGGAATCAGGCCGATGCCGTCTCCCTTTGCGCTCTGCCACTCGCCGTGATACCAAGGCCCCGCAACCATGAAGTTCGTGTGTGCCGGATCGTTTTCTTCCGCGTGGCGGAAGATTTGCCACGGCCCCCACGGGTCTTCCTGGTCCCAGAATCCCGCGACGTTCAGATTGGGCACAGTCGAGGCATGAAGCTGATTCACCCAGGCCTCTTTCCTCCAGAATTCGTCGTAGTCAGGATGCTCGACGCTCGAATTCCAATAAGGAATGGAACCGTGAAGATATTTGTCGTTAATGTTGGAAAGCGGTCCGAGGTTGAGATACCACTCGTAAGTATCGTAGGTTTCGAAGTTGAAGTGTGTATTCTCGTTCTTGTCAGCCTGTTCCATGACCGCGTACTCGAAATCGTAACTTTCGCGGAGCGCACCGTAGCGATGGTCATCGTCATTCATCCATTGGTCGGCAGGAGAGGCCTGTTCGCTGATGGCTTTCAGCGCGGGATGCGGATGGAGCAGGGGAAGAGCGGTCGTCAGGCCGTCGTAAGAGACGCCATACATGCCGACGTTGCCATTGTTGTTGGGGACGTTTTTCACGAGCCACTCGATCGAATCGTACGCATCAGTGGTTTCGTTAGTTGCTTTGGGATCGTCCATATCGACCCAAGACGAAAGATTGAAGACTCCTTCTGACTTGAAGCGTCCCCGAAGATTCTGAATCACGAAGATATACCCATCCTGCGCGAGTTCCTTGATCGAGGAAGGCATCTGTTTGGGCGCCTCGTCCGGTACGCCGTACGGCGTTCGGCGGAATAGAATCGGCAGTGGTCCCGTCTGATCGACTGGAGTGAGGATCGCCGTTTGAAGCCGAACCCCATCGCGCACCGGAATCATGACTTCCTGAAGTTTGAAAAGAGGCTTGGAGGGACCTTGCGGAGCGGCTTGTTGGGCTATGGAGCAGATCGCAAGAATCTGGGTCAAGAAGAAGCAAAGATTGTGCAGACGCACCAGGTTTGGTCTCCGGGTCAGCTTGAACGAATTTGAACTGAGAGGCGAAGTATATCAATCTAGTGTCGACGAGGGAACAGTCGGGGTGGCGGTGAGAGCCTGGATTCGGAAATAGAAACTCCTGGCTGAATCAATTTCTTATTGATGAAACTTGATTGGAAAGAGGGCAATCATGAGCAAGTGCAAAGGTTATGCGGCAGCCAGTTCCAACGCTCCGCTGTCGCCATATTCGTTTGAGCGTCGCGAACCGCGAGAACATGATGTCGCTATTGACATCAAGTATTGCGGAATCTGCCACTCCGATATTCACCAGGCCCGCAACGAATGGAGCGAGTATCGGCCGGAGTGCATCTTCCCCATGGTGCCCGGTCACGAGATCGCGGGAGTTGTGGAGGCGGTCGGAAGCAAAGTGACGAAGTACAAAGTGGGCGACAGTGTTGGCGTGGGCTGCTTTGTGGATTCCTGCCGCAATTGTCACGAGTGCAAGCAGGGACTCGAACAGTACTGCCGGGTGGGAACGATCTGGACCTATAACGCGCGTGACAAAGAGGGAGCACCGACATACGGTGGATATTCGGAGAAGATTGTTGTCGATGAAAATTACGTGGTGCGAATGCCGAACAATTTGCCGCTCGAGGCGTGCGCGCCTCTATTGTGTGCGGGGATCACGCTCTATTCTCCCCTCAAGCACTGGCAGGCAGGCCCCGGTAAGCGGGTGGCGATTGTCGGACTGGGCGGACTCGGGCATATGGGTGTGAAACTCGCGCACGCGCTCGGAGCCGAAGTTACGGTGATCAGCCAATCACTCAAGAAACAAGCTGACGGAAAGAGGTTGGGTGCGGATCATTACTATGCGACTTCTGATCCGGCGACATTCACGAAGCTGGCGGGTTACTTCGATCTGATTCTGAACACGGTTTCGGCGCAGATCGATTGGAAGCAGTATCTGGACTTATTGAGGACCGATGGGACCATGGTTGTGGTTGGCTTGCCGGAGAACGATATCCCGGTTGCCGCCTTTTCTCTCACAACACGCCGACGCAGCCTGGCCGGCTCGCAGAACGGTGGGATTCGTGAGACACAGGAAATGCTCGATTTTTGCGGGAAGCACAGCACCCCTTGTGATGTGGAAGTCATTCCGATTCAGAAGGTCAATGAGGCGTACGAGAGGGTGTTGAAGAGTGATGTACGGTATCGGTTTGTGATTGATATGGCAACTTTGAAGTGAAGCAGCGAACGATGAGCAGTGAATAAAGCCCAATGCCTGCTCCTACTCGTCGCTCGCTCCTCGCTAGAACACCCTACCAATCGTGAAGTTGACCCGGCTTTGGCCTGTGGGGCTCACGCTGCCCGCGAGGGTGATGGGACCAACGATCGTGTCGGCCATGACGCCGAGGTTGAAAGATCCGCGCACAACAACAGGTTCTGGATCACTGGCTTCGCTGCCAAAGGCTGATCCGGCCTCATACCATCCACCCCAGTAGATCTTCCTCCCGACCAGCTGCGGCATGCGGTAAAGGTCGCGACGAAAACCGAGCGATGTGTACGCGTAGTGGTTTCCCAAGAACTCGTCGGGAAGATAAGCGCCGAGGCGAAACGGTCCACCGAGGGAGAAGACCTGAAACGGCCCAGCCGAACCGCGGAACGTCGTGCCTCCAGAGATGGTAAAGAACAGTGAACTCTTCGACTCTTGCCCGCCAAGCGGCACGAAATTGGAAGTCTGGACATTGAGTTGGTCAATCGAATGCGCCAGCCCGGGGCTCTGCAGCACGTGCGAAAAGCTTGCCACCACCCGGGTTCCGCGGCTTGGCACAGATGGACTGTCCTGACCATCCCAGACATAGCGTGCGCGAAACAAGCCCGTGCTGCCGTGGACAATGGGAAGACCGGCTGCGCCGACAAGGGGTCGCAGCTTGCCATCAAAGATTTCGTATCCGATGCGGACTTCGCTGCGGCGGCCGGAATTGTAGCCAAGATCCAGACCACCACCGGCGCGCTCGTCTCCGAAGATTGCGATTCGTGTGAGATCGCTGAACGAGTTGCGCGCAAACTTAGAGGCAAACGCAAACGGCGCGACGAAAAATCTCGACTCGGCGATGGGCTGGTAGTACTCAGTGGCCGCCAAAAGACTGGATCCGAACAAGAGACTGTTGCGCCATTCGCCGCCGTGGTGAAACAAGTCCATGAACGTGATACGCGTGCCGGCAGAAAAATCAAAGGTCGCAACGCCAGAGCCCTCGACATTCACCGCCAGATCGACAAAGGGTGGACCATACGTCTTCTCATGAGCCGTCACACGTAGCGCGGGAATTCCATCCTGGGTAAATCCTTCGTAGCCGAGGCGATCAAATTGTCCTTCCCCGGCGACGTGAGTCAAGCGCCGCTCCAGAGCATTCAGATCAAGAGATCCCTCGGCAGTCTTGGCGAGGCGCTTCTGAATTCGGCGGTTGGTGTCGGAATCGGCGCCCGTCACTTCAATCTTGTCCACTTTTTGGATCGCATGGCGCTTCCTGGACTTGCGTTCGCCGATGTACTGACTCCACTCATTCGAATCTTTGATTGCGAAGGCGAGAAGTTCGTCAGACTGATTCGCCGCTGCGTTGTAGCCGAGCTTTACGAGTTCATCGACCCGCTTGTAGTCAGTAATGGCGAAGCCCTTGACTTCGACACGGACCTTGGCCTTGGCAAAAGCCAGCGACCGCTGCTCGTTCTGCATGATCATCACGTCGATGGCCCGGGAAAGAACACCGACCAGAGTTCCTAATTCCGCGACGTCACCCGGCGGATAGTGAAGTTCCACGGCGATCACCGCGTCAGAGCCCATGTCGCGCGCGGTTTCGACCGGTATGTTCTGAACCATGCCGCCATCGGAGAGGATGTGTCCATTGAGTTCCACGGGAGTGAAAACACCGGGGATAGCCATCGAGGCACGCACCGCCTGCGCCAAAGATCCGTCGTGCAGGACAACCGCATCTCCGCTTTGCATGTCGGTCGCAACGCAGCGGAAGGGGATGGGCAGATCATCAAAGGTACTAATGTCAGATGAGGAAAGCGCAATTCGATCGAGCAGCAGTCCGGCATCATGCCCGGAGTTCAGACCATTCGGCCCTCGCAGGCCATGTTTCAACCCCAGGGGAGCGGTAACCAGGAACTCGCGCCGATCCTGCTTGCGGCGATAGGAAAGCTCGGTGTAGACCGGTTCCGGCAAGAAGGCTTTATCCCAATCAATCTTTTTGGCGAATTCTTCGATCTCAGCAGGAGACATACCGGTGGCGTACATCGCGGCAATGATGCCTCCCATGCTGGTACCGGCGATTCGGTCTACGGGGATCTGATGTTCTTCCATCCACTGAATCACGCCGATCTCGGCAAGGCCCAACGCGCCTCCGCCACTGAGAGCCAAACCAATGCGCTGCCGATGAGACGAAGGCGCTGGCGAATCAGCAGGAATATCCTGCGCACACAAGGGACATGCCAAAACGGCCAGGACAATCAGGAAACGCGAATGCCAGACAGGGGATTCCATCGTTAGCTCCAGAATGCGAACGTGAAGCTTTCGTCGACATCCAGAAAACTTTGGGGTGAGTAAGAAGGGTAGCAGGTTATGAGAGCGGAGTCAGTGAGGAATCAGTGACTATCCGGTGACGACGACTGAATTTGACGAGCTTGCTCCACGATGTTGCGGACGGCGTCGGTGACGACTTCGGGGCGGTCTCCCTGAATATAGTGGGAGCTATTCTTGACGATGGTCTGCGTACCCCGAGTAGAAAGATGCGCGAGTTCCTCCTGCATCTTCTCCCATGCCTCGTTGGTGGTCTTGGCGAGATCGGGTGGCAACTCGCTCGAGGGCTTGTCAGGATCGTGCGACAGAACGGCGAGCGGCATGTCGCCCAATGAACCGGTGGCTGCAGTCTGAGCAGCACTCTCGGAAAAAGCGTTCAACTCTGCGGCAGCCTCGCGGGCGGTATGCCAATTACAGTCGGCGGCCCGTTCCAAGGCGTCTTGGTCGCACATCCCGAGTAAGCGCGGAATACCGAATGGCATTGTGTATTCCAGGAGCAGCGCCTCGCGCCGCCAACGGCCCACCATATCCTTCAACTGTTGTGGAAAACGGTTCTCCTGGTCGGGATGGGAGGCATCGACGAGCACCATTCCGACAACTTCGTTGCGATAGAGGCTGGTATAAACGCGGACGTTGTATCCGCCCATGGAATGTCCGACAAGGACATAGGGCGGCGCAATGTGCGCGGATTGCAACAGGGCGTGCAACTCGCCGGCGATTACTTTGCTGGTGCGGGGCTCGGCACCCGGGTCGCTGAATCCCATGCCTGCACGGTCGTAAGAGCAGGCTTGAGTGAATTTCGCGACTTGTGGTTGGACTCTGCGCCAGGAAACGTAAGAGTCGCCAAGTCCGGAGTCGAGGATTACAGTAGGACTTCCCTCCCCGGCGCAGTCGATGTGCATTTTGCGTCCGTCCACATCGACCAGCCGGCCTCCCATTTTGTTGAAGCGTCGGTCGCGGGCCTCGGAGATGTTCTCGTAAAGGAATCCGGCGCCCGCCAGAAGCAGCACGAGGAGGACGAAACCGACGAAGATTCGGCTGAACCGCGAACGAGATCCAGAAGGTGAGGCTTCAGGGTTCGCCATGAGCAACAAATGAAGCGGCGGGAAACCGCCGGATACTGGCACGCATTTTACATGACGGGCGGCACCGTAATGCCCATGACGGAAAGAGCTCGGATCAGTTCGTGGCGGACCACAGCTACTGTAGCCAGCAGGAACTGCTTCCGCTTCTCGTCCGCTTCAACCAGGATGGGATAGCGGTGATAGAACGTGTTGAAAAGCTGCGACAGTTGAAAGACGTGCTTGGCCAGATAGGCGGGTTCCGTCGTGACAATGCACTGGCCGATCACGTAGGAGGTTTTGGACGCGGTGAGCCACAGCTCCCAGATTTCGTTGGATTCTGCGCCGCCCGTGAATGCCTTCGGGTCGACCTCGAAGGGTGGGGTCAAGTCGTTTAGAAATGAGTCGGCGACAATGCCGGCCTTGCGGAAGATGCTGGTCGCTCGCACGACGGCATATTGCGCGTAGGGGCCGGTTTCTCCTTCGAAGCTGAGCGCGTCTTTGAAATCGAACGCAATTACCGACTGCTTGGTGTATTTCAGCATGAAGTATCGCAGGGCACCGATGGCAATCTGGGTCGCGATGCCCACGCGCTCGGGCTCGCTGAGCTGCGGATGGCGTGAGTCAACTTCTTTTTTGGCCGACGCGATGAGCTGATCGAGCAGGTCGTCGGCTTTCACACCAAAACCCTTGCGCCCGCTGACCCCGATGAAGGGTTTCGTCTTGTCTTCTTCACTCAACTTGTAACCGAGCTCTGCCGCACAGCGTGGGGTGAGCACAACCATGCCGTAGGAAAAGTGCGTGAAATGGTCAGCAGCTTCTGCATGGCCCAGATCGCGCAGCGCTTCTTTCACTGTGTTCTGCGCTTCCGACTGTCGTACATCAATGACGTTATAGTTTTCGACCACGTCGCCGAAGTGAGGATGATCCTTTTCACCCTCGGTGGTCGAAATCCAGCACTCGTGTTCGTTCGGATAGCGGTAGAAACTGCGATACCCAAAATCAAGCCCGAGCAGCCCGAACTTCCACATGTGGTAAGCGATGTCTTTGCCGACATAGCCGACAGTGCCGTTCGATCGGACAATAACTTTCTGATCTTCCTCGGCGATGTCCTCGGCGTTGCGAATATCAACACCATCGAGTGGCTCAATCACACCCAGAACATCCCCATCCTCTGCGCCCCCTGCGCCCTCCGTGTTGAGAACCGGAGTTGAAGTCCCCGCCCGCCGCATGACCCAGCAGCCCTTGTTCTTGCCTTCGGTCTCAAAGGTCAAGACCCCCTCCGCTTTCAGCTTCTCGAATGCAGCGTTCCAGAAGTGCAGGTGGAGAATCTCGCTCTCACGCGGAAGGAAGTCGTATTCGATATCGAGGCGGTCCATGGTTTCAAGATGGCGGCGCAGGACCGCCGTCGAGATCAAGTCGGCAATGGCCGCGGTCTCACTTCCGGCATTTTCAATCGCGTGCAGCGTTTCGAGGCGCACCTTCTGGTTCTGCTTGTCGGCCTCATACCATTGCGACACCTGTGCATAGAGATTCCAGCAGTAGTAATCGAAGCGCGGCTGTCGCGTGAGAGCTTCGATCTCCGAGCGAGATTTCTTTTCCAGATGCGTGAAGCCGACAACAACATCGGCGACCTGCACACCTGTGTTGTCGATATAGTTCTGAATGTCGACTTCCCTGCCCGAATAGCGGAGCAGACGCACGAACGTGTCGCCTAGAATCGCATTGCGCAGATGTCCGATGTGCGCGGCCTTGTTGGGATTAATGCTCGAGTGCTCCACCAGAATTTTGCCCGGTGGAGTGTCGACAGGCGGTTTCTTGCCGCCGGCGAGCGCGGCCGCCATCCAGGCGCGGTCGATCTTGACGTTGAGATAGCCGGGCGGGGCGACCTGTAGCTCGGCAATACCTTCCACCGGCCCGATCTCCGAGCGAATCGCCTCGGCGATCTTCAGTGGCGCCGAACGCAGGGACTTGGCAAAGGGAAAAGTGGGGATGGCAAAATCCCCAAGTTCGATCTTGGGAGGCTGCTCAATAGTGACCGCAGGCAGTGGGACGCCGGGATGGCGTTTCTGTAAGCATTCCAGCACCCGCTGGGCAAGACGACGCTCTACATGACGATACAAGGAGACCCTCTAAGCTATTGAAGAAACAGTGATTTTAACAGAGCCGGGCGCACGTCGACGTTTGACGCGCCCGGATCGCTTCCCTATGATGAAAACTCGGTTATTTCCATGCGCATCGCTTACCTAGACTGCTTTTCCGGCATCAGCGGCGATATGCTTCTTGGCGCCCTGATAGACGCCGGAGTACCGCCAAAATTGCTGAAAGATACAGTGGCGGCGCTACATGTTGGCGCAAAACTCGAGATTTCAAAGGTCATCCGCAGTGGAATTTCGGCGACCAAAGTCGACGTTTGGGTGGACGGCGAAAAGGATATGCCGCGAGAGGAGTATTGGGCGCAGGATGATGGGAAGCATAGTCACTCGCATCACACAGATCATCACCACCATCATGGCGAGAGTGATGCCCACACACATGCGCAGGGTAAATCGACCGAGCACAAGCATCAGCACGTGCATCGCGGGTTGACCGAGATTCGGCAGATCATCCGAGCTGCGGGAATATCGGAATCGGCGAGAACGACTTCAATCCGTATCTTTGAAGCTCTGGGCGCGGCCGAAGCAAAGATTCACCATGTCCCTGTTGAGTCCATCCATTTTCATGAGGTTGGAGCCGTTGATGCCATTGTTGATATCGTCTGCGCAGCAGTCGGGGCCGAGGCGCTCGGAGTCAATGAGATCATTTGCTCTCCCTTGAACGTTGGCGGGGGCACGGTGAAATGCGCGCATGGAACATTCCCAGTCCCGGCGCCAGCGACGCTGGAGTTGCTGCAAGATGCTCCCCTATATGGCTCCGGCGTGCAAGCAGAACTGGTCACTCCTACAGGCGCTGCGATCGTTCGAACCCTGGCCAGCCGCTTCGCCAGCTTTCCGGAACTCAAGGTTGAGAAGTCCGCGTACGGAGCTGGGTCTCGGGACTTTCCGGGGCATCCGAACGTTCTGCGGATCGTGATTGGTGAAACGGGATCCACGCTTGATGTAAGAACAAACTCTGAGACCATCTCTGTTCTTGAGGCGAACCTTGATGACCTCAATCCTCAAGTGTTTGGTTATGTAATGGACCGTCTGCTGGAGGATGGCGCGCTCGATGTCTTCGGCATGCCAGTGCAGATGAAGAAGAATCGGCCGGGAACGCTGCTGACCGTGCTGTGCAAGCCCGAGCACGTCGGTAAGCTGACACAACTGCTCTTCGCGGAAACCACCACGTTAGGTGTTCGACGCCGCGACGAAGTACGCCAGACTCTGGCACGACGGTGGGAGAGTGTCCGCACCGAGTGGGGAGAGGTGCGCATCAAGATTGCGAGCATGAACGGCACGGTCACGAATTACGCTCCTGAATATGAAGATTGCCGAAGGATCGCGGCTGAGCATCATGTGCCCTTGAAGACGGTGATGCAAGAGGCGTCCCGAGCTTACGCAGGCAGGGCCGAAAGGCATTAACCGCGAAGGTCACGAAGTGGAACCTTCGTGTGACTTCCCTTTGTGTTTCAGAGGCTTATGACAAGGAAGTTCTACATCACGACCCCGATTTACTACGTGAACGCGCGTCCGCACATTGGCCACGCCTACACAACCATTGCCTGCGACACGATCGCGCGGCGGCATCGACTGTTGGGCGATGACACATTCTTTCTGACTGGCACCGATGAGCACGGGCAGAAGATCGAGCGCGCCGCACAGGAAGCGGGCAAATCTCCGCAACAATATGCCGACGAAATTTCCGGAGAATTTCGTGCTCTTTGGAAACGGATGGGCATCTCGAATGACGACTACATCCGCACCACAGAAGAACGGCATAAGAAGCGGGCGCAGGCATTGTTCCGGCAGATTCGCAACAACGGCTACATCTATAAGGGAACGTACACGGGCCAGTATTGCGTTTCCGACGAACTCTACGTCGATGGTGCGCAACCTGGGGATCCTTGCCCGACGTGCGGGCGCATCACCGAAACCGTCCACGAAGAGAATTATTTCTTCAAGCTGTCTGCTTTTCAGGACAAGCTGCTGGAGCTTTACGCGAATCCCGATTTTGTCCGTCCTGAAACGCGGCGAAACGAAGTAATTTCCTTTGTGCGATCGGGCCTGCGCGATCTGTCAGTCAGCCGTTCGACATTCTCGTGGGGCATTCCTGTCCCAGACGACCCCAAGCACGTCATTTATGTGTGGCTCGACGCGCTGGCCAATTACATAACGGCCATTGGCTACGGTTCAACGCACGAAGGCGCACAACAAGCCTTCAAGAAGTACTGGCCCGCCGATGTTCACATGATCGGCAAGGAGATTGTCCGATTCCACTGTGTTTACTGGCCGGCGTTTCTGCTCGCCGCAGGATTGCCTCTGCCTAAAGCAATCGTGGCGCACGGCTGGCTGCTGTTTGAAGAGAGCAAGATGTCGAAGTCGCGCGGAAATATTGTGCGGACCGAAACGATTCTGGATGTCCTTGGCGCCGACGCGCTGCGTTATTTCCTGTTGCGAGAGGTCGTATTCGGCCAGGACGGATCGTTTTCCTTCGACGCGCTGGTCCAGCGTTACAACTCCGATCTTGCGAATGGGATCGGCAATCTGGCCAGCCGTACCTTGACGATGATCAACCGGTACTTCAAGGGAGAAGTACCGTATCCCTCGCCAACGGCGGCGAAGAGTTCTGCCGACGATGCAGTAGCGGATATGGCGCGCAGAGCGATCCGCGAGTTCTCTGCTCTGTTCGATCAGTTTCAGTTCTCGCGGGCGCTCGAAACCGTGTGGAATCTGGTGGCGACGGTCGACAAGTACATCGTCGAGAACGAACCCTGGGCGCTGGGCGAGAAACAGGACAACGAAAGCAGGGCGCGGCTGGCGACCGTCCTGTATACGTCGGCTGAAGCACTGCGAATTGCAACGGCCCTGGCGCATCCTGTGATCCCTGACGCTACCGCGAAGATCTGGGCTCAGTTGGGGCTGGGAGACATCAAAAAACTCTCCCTCGCGCAGTTATCTTGGGGACAACTGCCACTGGGAACGAAGCTGGGCGAAGTCAGTCCGGTGTTTCCGCGCGCGGACAAAAGTGCGATTGAAAGGATGCAGCAGATGGAAGACCAGCAACGAACCACGATGACCGAAGAAACCAAGGAGCCGACAAAAGCCGAGCACATAGCTGCCAAGCCACAACCCGTGGCGAGTGCTCCACCGGCTACCGATGGGGCGAAGATCACGATTGATGATTTCGCTAAAGTCGAACTTCGCGTGGGATTGGTGAAAGTTGCGGAGCGAGTTCCGAAATCCGACAAGCTGCTGCGACTCGAAGTCGATATCGGTTCCGAGGTTCGACAGGTACTGGCGGGGATTGCCGAGGCCTACGCGCCTGAGACCCTTGTTGGGCGAAAAGTGGTAATCGTGGCCAACCTTGCTCCGCGAAAGATGCGCGGACTGGAGTCGAATGGGATGATCGTTGCCGCATCGCTGGAAGGTGGACAGCCAGTGCTGGCAAGCTTTCTGGAGGATGTGCCGGTTGGTGCAAGATTGAAGTAGTAATCAGCTGAGATAATGAACTTCCCATTGCCCGCCGAGATTGCGAAAGAAGCCTCCCTTCAGAGTAACGAATATGGGTGGCCGATTTCGGCGTTCCCGGAGGCCCTGAACAAAGCAAAATTGATGGGTTTTGCTTGCGTCGGCGGGCAATTTCAATTTCGATTGCCGACAGGCACCTTCGAGATGTATTGGCTCAGCGCTGACCCAAGTGAACGCCGTGATGGCGAGCTGTGGTCGGAGTTTTCAACCAGATCCTGCGAGGAAGTTCTGGCAAAGTTCGAAGATCTCGTTTCTAAGACGGACTTCGTCCAGGAAGCCTCCAATCGCCGCCTCGACCTAAGGGCTTTAGATGCTTTGGTCTTTGTCGCTTACTTCGAATCGGAGTCGACATTCGCCGAAATTTCATCAAAACGCACCGTGTAGGCTCTTCTTATGTTCGTCGATTCTCACGCCCATCTCGATGGCAAGCAGTTCGACGCCGACCGCGAGCAGGTGATCGCACGTGCGCGCGAAGCCGGCGTCACGACGATGGTTGCCATCGGAAATGGTGATGGTCCGCCCGAGTTCGATGCGGGGGTTCGACTCGCCGATCAATATCCGTTTCTGTACGCAACGATTGGCATTCATCCCCATGAGGCACGGCTCGCTTCGGACCACGCATACGCCGAGATGGAGCGTCTGGCGCGGCATCCTAAGGTGATCGCTTGGGGGGAGATCGGCCTCGATTACTACTACGATCACTCGCCGCGCGACACGCAGAAAGAAGTCTTCCTTCGCCAAATGGAGCTGGCCGCGGCCGCCAAGCTGCCGATCGTGATTCACTGCCGGCCATCGGACAACAGCGAGAATGCGTGGGACGACTGCCTGCAATTGATTCAGGAGCAGTGGGCACCGAAGGGAATCGGAGGCGTCCTGCACTGCTTCACTGGGAATTGGCCTCAGGCCAAGCGGGCGCTCGACATGGGGTTCATGATCTCGTTCGCCGGGAACGTCACGTTTCCCAAGGCACAGCAGATTCGCGACGCGGCACTCGAGGTCCCGCTCGACCGCATGTTCATCGAGACGGATTCTCCCTACCTCGCGCCCATTCCGCACCGCGGCAAGCGCAACGAGCCAGCGTACGTAAAAGAGACAGCGCGCAAGATCGGGGAACTGCGGGGGCTCTCCATGGACGAGGTCGGGGAGCAGACAGCCCGGAATTTCTACAAATTTTTCAAAATCTCTGAAATCGCTGAAAGCAAAGTTCCGTCCCGGTAACTGAGAACTTCTGTTAACCTCTGGTTAAGATTCCTTTATTTCAGAAAGATTAGAAATTCATGCCAGATAATAGTTTCGACGTCGTCAGCAAGGTCGACATGCAGGAAGTGTCGAATGCCATCCAGCAGGCGTTGAAGGAAATTCACACCCGGTTTGACTTGAAAGACTCGAAATCGAATGTCGAATTGGAGAAAGATGCTCTGGTCCTGCACTCGGCGGACGATTACAAGTTGAAGGCGGTCAATGAAATCCTGCAGCAGAAATTGGTGAAACGCGGGGTCTCGCTCAAAGCTCTAACCTATGGACCGGTGGAACCGGCAGCCGGCGGCACGGCGAAGCGACGCGTCACGATGCAACAAGGGATAGCTATCGAGAAAGCACGCGAGATCGTAAAGCTGGTGAAAGACTCGAAGAAAAAGGCCCAGGCATCGATTCAGGGGGATCTGGTCCGGATCAGCGGAAAAGACCGCGACACATTGCAAGAAGTGATCCAGTTGTTGCGAGGGCACGATTTCGGTATTGATTTGCAGTTCACTAACTACCGAACGAATTAGAAAGCGGCATCAGACCTCGGCCTTAGCGGCACAGGTCGGGGGGCAAGGTCTAAGGTCCGGTTTTTTTGAGCGCGCCTACTACTATTAACGGCAAAGAGATCGTCGATCTGCTGCGGGACGACCTCGTCGCTCTTGAGGCCGAATTTGGCCGCGACACCGTCTCAAATGTTGGCGCGATCACCGAGATTGGGGAATACCTGCGTGCCGGGGGCGGCAAGAGGATTCGGCCGGCGCTGCTACTACTTTCGGCTAAACTTCTCAATTACGAGGGCCAGGGTGCCGTTCGACTGGGGGCGGTGGTCGAGATCATTCACACCGCCACACTGGTACACGACGACATCATTGACGACGCCAGGACCCGGCGCGGCCGCCCGGCGGCGAATACCCAGTGGGGAAACTCCAAGTGCGTGTTGGCGGGCGATTGGCTCTACATGCAGGCGTTCAAGATCGCCGTGCAGGAGCGCAACTTCCGTATCCTCGATACGCTAATTGAACTCACCCAGCAGATGGTCGAGGGCGAGTTGCTGCAGATGGAGAAACTCGGCAAGCTGATTACGCTCGACGAGCACTTCGATCTCATTTTCCGCAAGACAGCTTGCCTTTTCTCAGTCTGCATGAGACTGGGGGGCATTCTGGCAGGCGCCACGGTTGAGCAGGAGACTGCTCTCGGCAAGTATGGCCACGATCTGGGAATGGCGTTTCAGATCGTAGACGACGTGCTGGATTTGACGGCTTCCGAAGAAGTCCTGGGCAAACCGGTGGCCAGTGATCTGCGCGAAGGCAAAGTAACGATGGCCGTCATCCACGCCCTGGAGCGCTGCACACCCGAAGAGCGGGCCAAGATTGAAACTATTTTGCGGGACCGGCGGTTTAACGGCGTGACTCACTCGGATATCCTTGAAATCCTGCACCGATACGGATCGGTCGAGGCCGCGACGGCCCGCGCGGCACAGTATGCGGAATCTGCCCGGAAATCGATCTGCTTTTTCCCAGATTCCGAAATCAAGCGAGCCCTGCTGTGGGCACCCGAGTTCGTCGTCGCCAGAGAAAAGTGAGAAATCCGGGGTCACAGATCCGATCCAGCCTACTGCCGCCCTTGCGCTCGTTCTGTAAACTTCGCCCCTAACGGCCTAGCTCCCAATTTCGTTCTTGCACCGCCCTGTGACCAAGAACACAGAACATCGAAAAACTACTCTTGATTCCCGTCACTTCAAACGGTGATGGATGCCACAGAAAAGTCGGTGGGGTCCGTTTCAAAATGCAGCCAGTTGATGGGGGTGTCCGCCAGAAGCGCGGAAGGCTAACGAGACGCACTGGCATGCGAGTGGGGCACGGAAGTGACCTCACCTCTCCCCTTGGTGCCTGAGAAAGGCAGGTCGCCGGGGTCCTGTCCGCAGCGGGCGAAACCGTCAACACCCAAGACGGCGGCCTCAGTCGAAGCCTAGACGAAAGGCGCCAGGCGTTTCGACGCGCCGGCCCGGACAGGGCCGGAAAGGACTTCGAGTGCAGGCCGCTGTCTTGCTCACCCTGTCGAGGAAAGTCCCCCTGAGAGACTCGCTCCTCGCACGACAAAGCCGGACGGATTCCATCGGATCCGCCCGGCTTTGTTTATACTGGATCCTATTCTGAACGCCCGAATCAAACCAGCTTACACAACTCGAACATGAACCACCTGCTCTCCATGATGGGGCACCATGGATATGCCCTGACCTTTGCCGTTCTTCTGGCGGAAACGATTGGCCTTCCGGTGCCGGCGGCGATCGCCCTAATTGCAGCGGGCGCTGCGGTTGCGTCGCACACATTGGCAGGAACCAGCGTTGTGATCGCTGCGATGGCCGCTCTGATCGTGGGCGATATATGGCAGTACTGGCTGGGCCGCTACACAGGATGGGCGTTACTCGGCTTTCTCTGCCGCCTGTCGATGAATCCCGAAACCTGCATGCTGCGCTCGGCAGAATCTTTTTACAAACGCGGCAAGACAACACTCCTCGTGTCCAAGTTCATCCCGGGCATCAACACAATGGCCGCGCCGCTTGCAGGAAGCATGAAGATGCCATTCTGGCAATTCCTGCGCCTCGATTTCGCCGGTGCTCTTTTGTACAGCGTGACCTATCTTTTGGTGGGATACGTGTCCCGGGACTTTCTTGCTGCCACTCTCCAGAGCTTTTATTCCGCCGGACGCGTAATGGAATTTGCGGTGATCGCCGCTGTTGTGGTGTATGCCATCTACCGCATTCAACAGTTTATCAAGTACCGTGAGTACGCCATCGCACCTCGCATTCGGGTGGAAGATATCGCTGCACGGCTGGCCAATGGAGAGAAGGAGCAGATTCAGATCGTCGACGTGCGCAGCCACGGCTATTACGACATCGGAACCGAGCGAATCCTGGGATCCGTCCGGATTGAGCCGAACAATCTGGATGAAGAGATCAAGACCCTTCCCAAGGACAAAGATATCTATCTGTACTGTACTTGAACACGCGAAGCGACCAGCGCCCGGGTGGCGCATCTACTGCGGGAAAAAGGATTCAACGCGTATGTGATCGTTGGCGGCATAGCGGCATGGCGCAAAGCCGGCGGGCATCTCGAGTCTGTGCCGAAAGATGACCTAGTCAAGCTGCCGACATTCAGCTGAACAGAGTGTTCTCTCGCGGCAGAGGGACTGGTCCGCTCCGCGCGGCTCTGCGTAGAGTTGCAGCGCCCCTCCAATCACGGCTCACGCGCAACTTACAGACTTCAAGGCAACAATGTTCAGAACTCCCCCAAAGCCGACTTTAGAATCCGCGACCTGCGATTGGCCTGTGATGCCTGACTATCGGCTTCGGTTGAGGAGGATCACCACCTTGCCCGCATTGGTGCTGCTATCGGTTCCTGCGAGCGCGATGTCCGACCGCCCGTCCTGACTGAAGTCCGCCGCGACAGCGCGGCCGCCGGGAGCGCCTGCGAAGAGTTGTCCAGGCTGGAAGGTACCATCCCCACTGCCCAATAGCACCGATACATTGTCACTGAACACATCGGGAGCAGCCAGATCGAGAAACCCATCTTTATTGAAATCGCCAACGGCCAACGACTGAACAGCCGAAAATAGAGCCGACTCACCCTCGTCAACAAGTCCTGCCGATTGATAGGTTCCGTTCCCCAGGCCCAGCAATATTTCAATCACCCCGCCTTCTTCTACAGCGAAGTCCGGGATATTGTCGTGATTAAAATCCGCCACGGTGAAAGTGAACACGAAGAACGAACTAGTCACAGTTTTCGCCGGCGCAAAGCTTCCCTTTCCGTCGCCGAGCAGCACCGAAACGCTGTCGTTGGAACCGCTGCTCGAATAAGCGATGTCGGAGTTCCCATCCCTATCAAAATCGCCGGTAAGCACCTGGAATGCGAAATCAATGTTAGGACCGACTCTGACCGGGGCAGAAAATCCGCCTTTGCCATCTCCGAACAGCACCGAGATTCCGGCAACTCCGACGTTTGTGCCGAAATCGGATACCACGAGATCCAGGTTGCCGTCGCGATTGAAATCCGCAGCCGCTACGAAATCGGGAAAGTCTCCAGCAGGAAAGTTCACTGCGGGTTGAAAGGCTCCGTTTCCCTTATTCAATAACAGCGAGATGCTGCCGGGATCATCGGGATACTTGCCAAAATTCGCCGCAACAATATCGGGGAGCCCGTCATTGTTAAAGTCTCCCGTCGCCAATGACAGAGGGTCCGTCCCCACCTTCAGCGCGAGTTGTCGCGAGAACCTTGCTCCAGTTTGCCCGAAGAACACTGAAACCGTGGTTCCGTCCTGCGAGTTCCCGGCGTTTACCGTCGCCAGGTCGGTGATGCCGTCGCGGTTGAAATCGTCGCTCACCATTTGGACCGGACCTGCACTGGCAGCAACGGTGGAAACTTCGAGGAACTTGCCTCCGCCTTTGCCCAGGACGACTGAGATGGTATGACCATCCAGATTCGAGGTAACGAAGTCATTCTTACCGTCATGGTTGAAGTCCCCGGCAAGAACCGCTACGGGAGTGCGTCCGACTGACATGTTTGCAGGCTTGCCGAAGCTTCCTTTGCCATCTCCCGTCAGCAGAGCGATGCTGGACGTGTTATTGTTGGCGACCATCAGATCCAGGTTGCCATCTCCGTTCATGTCGGCCACGGTGACATACGCCGGAAAGAAACCCTGAACCGGCGATCCGCCCGACCCAACGGTAAACGGTACGGCATTTTGGAATGATCCATTTCCGTTGCCGAGCAGGAGCGAGACTTGGTCCGTTAACGAATTTGTGACCACTACGTCCGGTCTGCTGTCTTTGTTTACGTCTGCGATTGCCACTCCGATGGGGCCCTTCGCCACAGGCAGGTTTACGGCTGGTTGAAAGGTTCCGTTGCCGAGTCCCAGCAAAATGGAGACCGTATTCCCGTTTGGTCCGGAATTGCCTCCGCTCTGGTTGGAATTGGCTACCGCCAAGTCGGGGCGTGAGTCGTGATTGAAATCTCCGACCGCGATACCCAGAGGGCCACGTCCGACGGTCAAGGTCGATCGTAGACTCAGATTTCCCCGTCCGTCGCCCAAGAAGATGGAAACCGTATTGGACTTAAAGTTCGCGGCGGCTATATCGGTTTTGCCGTCTCCATTGAAATCGGCGGCGACCAGCGCTTCCGGCAGCGCGGAATCCGCGATACTTTTGGGAGCGCCCAGATTTCCAGTGCCGTCCCCCAGCAAAATTGACACGCCAGACAAAGTTGCGACCGCGACATCAAGTTTATGGTCCCCATTGAAATCGGAAATGACCGCGGCCATGGCGCCGACTCCGCCGCTTGCAAACGACAGTTCCGGCTGGAAGGTACCATCGCTGTTGCCTAACAGAACGCTGACGAGTTGAAAATTCAGGGTGGAGTTGGGAATAACCAGATCGGCAATGCCGTCGCCATTAAGATCGCCGCTGGCGAATAGTTTTGGACCATCGCCGGCTACAAAGTCCCGATGCGCTGCGAACGAGACCGCGCTCTGAGCTGCGAGCGAATGGCTGCCAACAATCAGGAAGGCGCAAAGACCAACTATGACACCCCTCCTCAGCATGTCTGCTTTGTGCATTTGCATTTGCCTCTATCGATTTAGTTTCACCATCGGCGAAGGCAGACTATACAGGCGGGACAGCGCGCAGATGTCAACGGGATGTCAATTTGGCAATCAAGCTCCGAACTGCCGCAGGTGATGGTCCATATGCTTGTACATGCCCCGCGCCCATTCAGCGGGCGTGAGTGCTCCAAAGAATGGATGGGGATGGCGCGTGCACTTTGCTGCTCCGCCAGCGTGAAATTCTCGAACGCAGTCCTTAAGCCGTTGCTGCTCGCGTGAAAAATCCCTCGGATCGCTGATCACCAGCGCCTTGTCGGTAGGATTATTCCGGGAGAACGGCTTTTCGTTCGTGTAAATCGGTTTCACCAATGGACCGAGAATCCAGCCGAACCACACGCGAGGCAGATTCACTTTTCCAGAAGCCATGTCGAAGGCGCTCGAACAGTGCGCCATCATCTGCGCAACATCCATTTTTCCCCATTGATGTTGTGTCGCCGGCGTGAGCCTGTCGATGCGTCCACAGACCTCCTCGGCAGCATCCTTTTCGAACAGATTTTTCACTTCGCCCCCTGAAGATTCCGAAATCATAGCAGGAGTGTACAATTGCTCGGCTTTTGCCATGGCACCCATCCCCGCAGCAGGCGCTCCGGATCAGTTCACCAGCCTGGGTTCTTCCCCCAGCAGAATGCGAGTGGTGCTGTTCCTTTTAGGGGTGTCGGTCCTGTTCTGCTACATCGACCGCAGCAATCTCTCAATTGCGGCGGAGATGATCAAAGGCGAGCTGAAGATCTCCGACTTTCAGCTGGGTGCTCTGCTTTCGGTATTTTTTTATGTGTACGCGTCACTTCAGCTTCCAGCCGGATGGCTGGTCGACCGCTTTGACGTGAAGTGGGTATTCGCGGCGGGCTTTCTTCTCTGGTCGGCCGCCACAGCGGCAACGGGCTTGATGCATGGGTTTGTCGCGCTCGTGACCGTGCGGGCCGTACTTGGAATTGGAGAATCGATTGCCTTCCCGTCTTACTCGAACATCTTCTCCACGCATTTCAGCGAAAGCCAGCGGGGTACGGCCAATGCCGCTCTCCAGATCGGCCTGGCCATGGGCCCAGCTTTGGGTATGTACGTGGGAGGAGCCGCAGTCGGCCGTTTTGGCTGGCGCCCATTTTTCCTGGTGCTGGGGCTGGGCAGCCTGTTGTGGCTGATTCCCTGGATCGCAGCCATGCCCAATCGGCATGCCTCGGCGCGCGTTGCTTCCCAGTCGAAAGTGAGCCTCCTCGACATTTTCGTCATGCGGTCGGCCTGGGGCTCGTGCTTTGGGCAGTTTGCGCTGAACTATTCTCTCTACCTGTTGGTCACTTGGCTTCCCAGTTATCTGATACGGGTCCGGCACTTCACCATGGACGGGATGGGCAAAGCCGGCTTCGTGATTTTCATCGTGTACGCGATCTCGGCACTTGTGTGTGGAAGATTGTCGGACCACTGGATCAAAGCGGGTCATTCTGCAACGCGTGTCCGAAAATCCATGCTGGGCATCGGACTCACGGGAATTGGCGCTTCGCTTTTCATCGCGGCACTGGCTCCCAACGGCCTGGTAGTACCTGTTCTTGGCGCGGGCGGCGCGCTACTCGCGATGGCCGGAACGAACAGCTGGGCTGCGGCACAGACGATTGCGGGTCCGCGAGTCGCAGGACGTTGGACCGGAGTGCAGAATTTTGTCGGCAACATGGGAGGTGCTGGTGCTCCGGTGCTGACGGGATATCTGCTGGGCCGCACGGGAGAGTTCTACCTGCCGCTTGGAATCGCGGCTGTCATTGCATGGATGGGCACCATCAGCTGGGTGTTTGTGGTGGAGCGCATTGAAGAGGTCGATTGGGATCTGGAAACGCAAGGCGCTCGACTTCCTCTGGAACAGCCTGCGACGAGCGGCACGCGTCCGTAATACACTCCACTCATGGAACCGCGCGAAATTGAGATCAAGTTCCGCGTCAAAGATATGCGTGCTCTGACTCGCAAACTGCGGGCCGGCGGATTTCGCCTGGAGACGCGGCCCACCCATGAAATGAACACCCTCTACGATCTGCCCGGCGCAGTATTACGTGGACGACGAGAATTATTACGCATACGCCAGTACGGCTCTACTTGGACACTAACGCACAAGAGCGGCGGCAAGGTTGGCCGTCACAGTAGCCGTAAGGAACTCGAGACCGAAGTCAGCGATGGCAAGACGCTAGACGCGATCCTGAGGGCCCTGGGATATTCGCCGTCATTCCGCTACGAGAAGCTTCGCGCTGAGTGGACGGATGGAAAGGGTCAGGTTGTCGTCGATCAGACTCCGATCGGTGATTTTTGCGAGATCGAGGGCAAATCACGCTGGATCGATGCGACTGCGAAGAAGCTGGGAGTCGGGCGCGAGGAATACATTACGAAGAATTATGCGACGCTGTTTGCGGAGTGGAAGCAGGAAACAAAGAGCGGTGCGGAAGAGATGACATTTAAAGCGATTAAGCGCCCGGTCGCTTCGTCATTGTCATCTGGAGGTCTGCGAAAACCGGACGAGGGGCCCTAGTGCCAGGGGGAACTTTCGTCCGCGGCACGGGGTCTATGCATTCATAAGCACACAGTGGCGAAAGTGATGAAGGCGCATTTCTCGATGATGCTATTGCTTTTGGTCGCTTCGTCGTTGCACGCCCAACTTTCCTTAACAGAAGAGCAGGTGATCGAGTATTCCAAGTCCATTGACGTGAATATGCTCGATCCATCCTTGCCATCTGAGCGCCTCGAGGACTGGCTTCGGTCTGGCCCGCCCCGCGCGGAGTTTCTGCGGTGGCAGTCCGATGACACCTGCGATCTCAAGCCAGATCTAAATGGCGATTACCCCCGCTGCGTGCGTATCGCATTTGAACGAGGTGGTCAGGGTGGATATCTTCTTGTCCACATCGGCACCCTCCTCAAGGGCATTATCGGCCCACCTCAGCTCTATCAGGGTATCGGCGTCCAGGAACCGGTGTTCGTTCAGACGGGGTGGAGTGAACGGCTCTCCGGCCTCTCTCATCTTCTCGACCAACCTGTAGTCACCGGCAGGGTGACCGATCTCTACAACGCGATCGTGGCGCGACACCCCTTAGGCATTCCGATGGGTGCGGATAAAGAAGTGATCTGGCCGCTTCTCAGCAGCCGATTGAAGCAACAATTGGAGACGGCTCAAGCCTGTCAGGACGACCATCGTCGCCAGCACCCGAGAATAGACATCGATCCAAAACCGTGGTGGCTTCATACCGGGCTCTTTACCGGCGATAGCAAACGTGCCGCACCTTTGTACGCCCTCGTAACGAAGAAGGAACCGGGGAAGGACGGTTCGTTTGACGTCTATGTGAACCTCACGTACGTCAAAGTTCCCGGCTTTGTTCCCGATCATACGTCGTGGAATATCGTCGCCACGGTTGTACTGGAGGACAATCGTTATGTCGTCGATGATGTTCGCCTTTTTGATGGGCTCGACACGGATGGCCCATCGCATTTGCTCTCCGAAACTTTTGCTGGTTGCGACGGTTTGAAGTGGACTGGAGAGCACGTCGCCGAGAGAGCGGGCGTAGCGCTACCATCTCCTCATTTCACAGACTGGGATGAGGTTAATGCTCTGCGTGGCCGCGCCTCAAAAGAAGAAATTGCCTTTGGCAAGGCGCTCGATGTCCATGAACTCGACCCCTTACTGCCATCCAGGCGCCTCGATGACTGGCTCAGGGCAGATACCGTTCATGCCGATCACGACTACTGGAGCGATCTCAGGTGCAATATCACAGAGGGCCGCTATGGTGCCACTCCAAATCCACAAGGTGGCCTTTGCGCAGCAGTGTGGTTTCAACGGGGCAACGCATATGTTGAGATCAAAATCAGCAACCGTGGCAAGAGTGCTCCCGGGGCTCCAACGTTGGATTACATGAAAGTCATTGATAAAGACGAGCGGCTTCTCTCCTACGTGGTGAGCGATAGCGACAAGCCATCCGATTCGGACCGTCTCTCCGATCTCCAGCACCTGCTCGACCAGCAAGCGGTTATCGATGTTGCGCGAAATCTATACAACATAGTTCTTGAACATCATCCGATCGGTATCCCACGGGGAGACGATAGCGCCAAGATTATGCCCCTACTGAGTGCGAGCCTGCGGAAGCGATTGCAAACCGCGCACGCCTGTCAGGAGGACTACATTCGTCAATTCCCAACCTCTGACAGAGATCAAGAACCCGCTTGGTTCAACGCTGGACTATTCTCCGGTGAAGCCGAGTTGGCCGCTCCCACGGCCGAGTTAGTCGATCACAAAGAGCCCAACGACGATGGTTCCTTTCGAGTAATCGTGTGGCTCTCGCGCCAGGTGTCTCTTGCACCAAAGTCCGCTGCTTCTGGATCTTCTTGGATAAATTGGCATGTCTCTGTCGTGGTGAAAGCCGAGGATGGTAAGTTCGTGATCGATGACGTTCGTATCTTCGATGGACTATCAGCAGATAGTCGATCTCATCTGCTCACTGATTCATTCGTGGGATGCAACGGTTCGCGCTGGGTTAGTTTAGATAGCAGAATCACGAAAAGCCGCCCACAGATTCACTCCGAAACGGCGTATCGAAAACTAGGCTCCGTGGCACTTCTTGTACTTCTTCCCTGACCCGCATGGGCAAGGATCGTTGCGGCCGACTTTCTCCTCACCCCGCACGACCTGCTGCACCTGCTGGGTTTCGCCTCCGCCGGCCATGCGCGCCTGCTCCAGCTCGCGGCGTTTGCGGCGCATGAAGGCTTCTTCCAGTTCGTCAGCCGAAGTGGACACCATTCGCGCCGGACGGCGACCATTTCCGTCGCCGCTGGGTGTCGCGGTCGCCGGCGCATCCGTTGGAGGCGCGGTCGGCTCCGGTGGCCGTTCCAGAATCTGCATCAGGTAGAGATACCGGACCGTGTCTTCCTGGAAGCGCTGCATCATCGCTTCGAACATCTCGAACGATTCCTTCTTGTACTCGACGAGAGGATCGTGCTGGCCGTAGCCGCGCAGCCCGATGCCTTCTTTCAGGTGATCCATGCTGAGCAGGTGATCTTTCCACTGCTGATCGATG
>Ga0335085_10001140_pt1 | contig 61086 bp, 67 predicted proteins | sample Lox_Sample_45_FD_206712 | JGI IMG/M metagenome (GOLD analysis project Ga0335085, IMG submission 206712) | Soil microbial communities from Loxahatchee National Wildlife Refuge, Florida, United States - Lox_Sample_4.5 | ecosystem: Environmental > Terrestrial > Soil > Wetlands | place: USA...
CGGTAACCGAGGAACTGCTTGGAATCGCTGACCTTCGCGTAGTAAAAGACAGGAGATCCTACAAAAAAGTCGAGTTGAGTTGAAATCCTAAAGCTATCGCCGTCTTTGCTGGTAAAAGTCGGAAGCGGAGCTCTCTCCAGAGCGCAAGCCAGCCTTGCCAGATCGCTAAGAGTTTCCAATTCAATGAACGTAGCGGGACGAAGATTCTTTCGTGGATCGTCTTTCCTGGTCTCTGCTCTCGGCAATAGAGAAAAAATGCGGTTGCCCTTAATTAATTAAGGTTTGCAAACAAAAAAAGCTGGGGCTTTCCAAAATTCTCTTCAAAACAATCGAAATTAGAGCTGAAAATTCTTGACCGGATCTTCTGGAGACCAGATTGAAAGGGGAATCTCGTTCGTCTACGATAGAATTCAGAGCGCGACGAAGAGTCTAGGCGTCCTAAACTCTGAGAATCGACTCCACGATCTTGACGGAATCTGGGAAACTTACTATGATGTCGAGGAGGCAATACTTGTTGCCAAAGTTACATTCAGAGGGTTTGATCGTCCCGGTAAAATAAGAAAACTGCCAGAGTTTCGGTCTCTCTCTGACCCAGTTGTTAGGGCAGCTTTCAAGATAGCGCAAGAAAACTTGTCCCTCGCTCAGACAAAACTCCTGAGCAGGCATGGCACCGAGACAGTCGAGTGTTTGAGAAGGGCGAGAGACCAACTGAAGGCGCTACTTCTTGCGGGCGACACTTTCAGCCGCAGAAAGAACGTTGAGGTTTGAAATGAGAATGTTGTGATCTTTGTCCGGCCGCTACTTCCCGGAGTCATCCTTGGAACCCTTCTTTGTTCCGGATTCTTTCTCGTCTTCTTGTTCTTCCTCTTCTTCTTCTTTATCGATGTGCCTCTTTACAAAAGTTAATGAACCCTCCTCGCTGAGTATTCGAAACTTTTTCCTCATCTCTTTCGAGTGCAGAAATCGCTTCATGTAGGTCCTGATTTCTGGAGACGTGACGTGAGATCGGGCGGACTTGTCTTCAAAGGAGACCACGTCTCCGTCTTTATCACTCTTGACCGGGAGTTTTCTTTCGATGAATGTAACAACGTCGTCTTTCATTTCCGAGTCCAAAGCGGAAACGTTGATGCTTACCATGTTCTGCTCTCCACTTTCCTTTCGATTATATCCTCAGCATCTGGTCCGGTGCCAATATAAACTACAGGGGTCGATAATTCCATCTCCATTTCAAACACAAAATTCTTCGCCTTCTCAGGAAGACGCTCAAACTCCCGGACACTGCTTGCTTCCGGAAACAGAGAATCAAGCTTGGTCAGGGCGATCTGGGTTGCAGAATTGAGAGTGATTGACTCCTTTGCAAGCTTAAAGTTGAACGGGGCGGCCCTTCGCAGCCTGCCGGTTACACTCCCATATTCTTGCCAGCCCCTCTTCACGGTTTCCTCCGGGGATAGCTCTCCTTCAAGAGCACCGGAGCCCACTCGCGTGGTGTACGATTTGAAGACGACTAGGACTTCCTTTACCCTCTTTGGGCCGACGCCGATATCGGAGCAGATACCTGAAGCGCTCACATCCTTGCTTGTTACATACGGGTAATCGCCATGATACAGAGATAGAAGAGAGCCTTGGGTTCCTTCAACAAGAACTAGCTCCTTTCGATCCAGTGCCGAATTGATGCGACATGATGTGTTGTCGATGTAACTCTTCAGTCGATCATCGTCTTTTGCTAACTTACCGATACGAAGTATCCTGTCCGAGTTTGCTGGCCCGGTTCCGGTTCCGGTTGTGCCTATGACCTCTTTTAGGTGACCTTCTCTGTCGATCTCAACATGCTTCTTTTCTATGACGGCGCAGTTTCGATCGACTTTAGTTCGTGCAGATGAGCTTGTTTCGGCAATCTCCTTCAGGAATACTTCCGGATCTACCAGAACACCTGCGCCCACGAAGAGCTGAGTTTTCTCGTTCACTACGGCGCATGGCAGCATTCTCAGCTTCAATGTCCTGCCGTTGTACACTATTGTGTGCCCGGCATTTGGCCCAACCCCTCCGCGAACTGCAATCGCCGGGTTTTTTTTCAGAGCAAGGTACGAAATTATTTTGCCCTTGCCTTCGTCACCAAAAGCACCGCCGACGATAACCCAGCATCCATTGTTTTCCAAAATCGCTATCTCTCCAGCAAAAAGTCGTCAGGGAAATCCTTTCCGAAAAACAGGGTTTGTTAGTCTATCTAAAACGTCATCGGCCAAACCGTCTTGATCTTCTCTGATATGTGCGAACGGCTCTCATGAGATCGATTTTCCGAAAATCGGGCCAATATTCGTCCACAAATACAAGTTCAGAGTAAGCACTCTGCCAAAGCAGAAAACCCGAGAGCCTTTCTTCTCCCGAAGTTCTAATGACCAGATCGGGATCTGGATTCGGAAGATAAGATGTGTAAAGAGAATGCTCAATAGTCTTCTGATCAATATCCTCCGGAGAAATCCGGCCCTCCTTTACGAGCTTGGCTATCGCTCTCACGGAATCTACAATCTCAGCTCTTCCACCGTAGGCGATCGCAATGTTCAGAAAGTGATCAGAATAGTTCGCCGTTTTCACTTCTATTTCATCCAAAATCTGTCGCATTCTCGGAGTTACCAACTCCAAGCGTCCTATGGCTTTGACCCTGACCTTGAATCGGGTGATCCGCTCGTCGGTCAATAGCCGGTTCAGACGCTCGGTAAAAAGCTCGAAAAGTTCTTGGAGTTCGTCTGGCGATCGGTTCAGGTTTTCAGTTGAAAGGAGGTAGAGCGTAATCGTCCTGATTCCGATCTCATGACACCATTCCAGCAGTTCCTCAGCTGTGTTTGCCCCCTCGATATGACCGATCACTCGCTCTATAGATTTGCGGCTCGCCCATCTTCTGTTGCCGTCAAGAATGATCGCAATGTGTTTGGGTACTTCCGATTTTTTTATACTCCTCGAAAGTATCGCACCGTAAATCCTGTAGACGCCGAGATAGTTTAGAATTGAGGGCATTTCTTGCGTCTCTTTGCAATTCAAAGATAGGGGAATTCGGGGGACAGGGGCTAATCTAAAGCGGTCTGGACACAGATTTGTGATCAGTTAGCAATTAGGTCTCCCAAATATTCCCGCACTTAGGTCAGCCTTGACGTACGGGAAGGAATTCCTTTCTGCTATGATTCTTCTCTTTCTCTAAAAGTAATACGGACGTTCTGACCATTATAACTTTTGACCCAGAATTCTTCCCAAATCTTAGCAAATCGGCTATATCTCAATTGCCTGGGTCTCTCTCCTTCTTCGACTGAAAAACCTATACAGATAAGCTGCAATCGTAAAGTTGACAGCTAGGGCAAACATGATGATCGCGACAAAGAAATCGCTATTGCTACTCGGTGAAATCAAGACGTTTGCAAAGATCTGTACGGGAAAATACAGTAGAGCTAAAACGAAGAGCTCAACGAGATAGCGCGCAACCCTTCTTGTGCCGGGTCGGATCAGGTTGAAGAAAATCGTTGTAGTGATGTAAATAGCAATGCCCATCCAGACAAAGAGTTCCGAATAATGGATGAAATAACCCGCCATAGTCGGTGCATAGTTAGGAAATAGAGACGGCGTGTGTGTCACTATTTGCGCCAGGCTGCATGCCGGATTCGAGCAACTGGCTTTGGCGCCGGATGGAAAGAACACGGAAATGCCAGTCGCAATTCCCACTAGAATCACTAGTACGCTTGCAATGACTGAGAAGAGTCTAAGGTAGCCAGTGGCCGAGAGCTTTCCGATTTGTTCGATCTTTCTATCAATGTCGAAACCACGGATTATGAAGACGATTCCGATGAATACGACTAATATGAGGGGAGTGTCGGCAGATGGAAAATAGATTGTAGTCAGAACAAGCGCAATAAAAATAATCCCTGGGACGCCCAGAGCATATTTCGCATACCTCGGATCGAAAACTAGCATCCTCAGATATCTGCCGAGAACCTGATAGCTCTCTTCCACTGAGCGGCTGTGTTTCACTATGACCTTTCGGATCGAAACGATCGGAACTAGGCTCTGAATCACCGGCGCGAGCTCCTCGCCCTCTGCTCCATCTGAAATAAGCACGGCTGAATCGGCTGGATATCCCTTGAGAATTTCTTGAACTTGATTTCGTATCTTTTTGTCGCCGAGTACTCCCCGTTCAAACAGACCACTGACGACCACGACTTCGCAGAATTCTCCCTTTGACATGAGATTGTCGTACTCCTTCACTGCTGCGAAGATCGCATTTGCATCTGCTTCCTCGGGATCAGAGATCGAAAGTTTGGTTGCGGCGGCAACGCAGGCGTCCCGCCCAACGATGGGTGTCCTTACTCCGCTCTTGACACCAACATCGTCGTCTCTATCAATACAAATCAGGAGAGTTCGCGAAGGCTTTGCGCTCGTAACAGAGCTTTCGTTGCTGTGCAAAATCGTGCGACTTGGGAATGTCATTGCTCAACATGTGAAGTGAGTGACATTTACTTCAGTACCTCGTTGTCATCGCCGAAGACTAGCTTCAGTTCATCCAAGCTAAGCTTTTCACCTTGTTCGTATTTCTTCCGTGCGTCATCTCTTGCCCGGTCCACCAATTGACGGGTCTTTGCCTTGTTGGTTTCGTAGTCTCTCGAACGTCCCCGATCAAGCTGATTGCGGCGCTGATTTCGAAGAGTATCCAAGTCGCCAGTTGCTTTGGTAATGTTGGCGTCAAGTTCCATCAGAGTGTTGTTGATTCCTTCAATCTCTTGGAATAAGAGATGCCGTTGATTTAGCATCGTAGCGACCCTTTCGTGTTTCGCCTTTACCTCCGCGTCATTTTCTGCGCGGAACTTGTTCATTTCATCCAATCGGGTCTTTAGCGCCTTGATCTGGTCAATGAGAACTGATCGCTCTTGCTTTACTGACCGCTCCTTTTTCCAGACTTTTAGTTTAGTTTCAAGATCTTTAATCACGCTCACGAGCTGTTTTTCCTCGTCTCTTGAAAGGCGCTCCGTTTGTAAACGCCACTCGGCCTTCTTTCGTCTTTCATCCAGAGCCTCGCCTCCTCTCGGAATGCTCTTTTCAAAGCCTTTCAGGACTTTGTCGACTTCGTCAGATTTCGCCTTTATCTCACGTATCTTGGTTAACAGTTCCCTGCGGTTTGCCTTGAACGTACCTAGTTTCTCGTAATAGTCGTCGAGGGATTTTCGGTCAGAATTAATCTTGTCAGTGAAGTCACGAATCTCCTTTCTGATCTCTCGCCTTCGCTGATCTAGCCTACGATATTCGTTAATCATATCGAGCCTTTGTGCGGCAAGAGAGTCGATCTTTAGGCTTAATGCCTCTAGGTCAACCTCCCCTTGAGGTTGCATTATTCGCAGAATTCACCTATTGTCCCGAGTAATATCTACTTTTACGCGCCTTTGGATTGGCAAATCTAGTTATCTTTTTTGGTGTGTTAAATCTATTGTATTTGCCTCGAAGTGCAAATTCGAGAGAATCCGCAGTAGATCCGCACAACCAGTCAATCGAACCAAATGAGGACTTTGTCCTTCCTTTAATGATATCTAGAGTACGTCGGGCTATGGTTTCCGGCTTTAGTTTCGAAGTATCGAACTCCGCTATTTTCTTGGCACCGTATACTCTTGCACATTCCGCCGAAATCAGGCCTATCATTTCGGCCTCGATGTTTTCGCGGATTTTGTTTTCTGAGTAACGCCGGCTCTGGTATCGATTGCGCAAAAGTAGCGGAGAACAGCGGAGAACAATCACCAAGTCCAGATCTTTCTCTGGCACGACATAAGAAAGCAAATGCCCTGCGACGATTTTTCCGTTTGTCCCAATCTTGCCGCGCAGCCTGCTTACATTGATAATGTATTCATTATTCTTGCGCTTTGCAAAATGATTCTTGATTGCAAATTCATTGATCGAAACGTATTCTTCTCCCAATCTCTCGGCGAGAATTTTTCCGAGCGTCTTCTTTCCGGTCGCAGGGGAACCTGTTATTCCGATTCGAAGATTGTTACTTTTCTCGCGGAGATTTTTGGTCAACATGATTGGAATTCGAGTCCGGAAATCAATTAGTAATCTTGGAGAAAGGATCTGCTCCGGCCGGGATTTGAACCCGGGTCAGTGACTGTAGAGTCTCCGCCCTCGGATTGGGGTCGAAAGATATCTCCCTCGTTGCACATCATGGACGAGAGGCCACTATGCTTTTCCGTTAGGCAACGACGAAAGAATATTTCAGCGAAGCCCAGGCCGGACTACACCACCGGAGCTATTCCATTTTATTGACTGTTTTTTCTGGCATTTTTACTCTTTGCCTAGGATATTCTTTGCGGCTAGTTTTACATCCGAGGCCTTTACGGTGTGTCTACCTGCGTGCAGTGAGAGCTCAATTGCATGTCTTGCTACTTGATTTGCGACATCTTCCACAATCCTGCGCAATTCTTCGGCAGCCTCGTCACTAACTCGCTCCGCTCCTGACTTCTTTATGATGCGGTAAACGGCGGCAAGACCGAATTCAGTTTCAGACAATTAAGCGCGTCCCTAGTCACGAAATCGGATCACGGAGCTTATTTTAGCTTTGGGCGATGCCATCTAAAAAGCAGAAATAAGCAGAACGACCAGATTCTAATCAATCTAAGGGAAAGTGTAACAGAATCAAATGCGAATCGCCGTAGTCGGTCTCGGAGTCGCGGGAAGTTATCTTCTGAATCGGTTGAGCAAGGAACACGAGGTAACCGGCTACGAGATGCAGAAAGAGGGAGAGTTCCAAGCTGTTTGCGCATGGGGTACTTCTAAAAACGAACTTCGAAAATTCATGACCCCCCTCGGGATTGATTTCGACAAGTATGTGATTTTTGACGGAAAGGAAATGGTAGTCGACACCGGCAAGGGGAATTTTCGGAAAATACCGTTGATAGGACTGGTCACTTACGACAAACACAGGCTTGAAACCGATCTCACGAAGGGAAAGAGGGCGAAGTTTGGTGTGAAGGTGACTCCGTCTATGCTGAAGGACGAAAACTATGACATGATCATCGATTGTACGAGCATTCACCGCGCGTTTCTCCCAAAGGTCAAAGAAGACCTTTGGGTCCCCTGTGTCGAGTACCGGATAGATTATGGCAAGGACAAAACTCCGTACAAGGATTTCTTCATACGGCCGTTTGAAGGGCTAAGCGGATACTTTTGGTACTTCCCGCTGGAGGATGGCCTAGCTTACGTTGGCGCGGGCGATTTCCAAAAGCACCACAACGAGTATCTCGACAAGTTCAACGCCGAAAATCCCGGAAAGGTGATGAAGAAAATTGGGAGACCGATTAGAATTACACCGCCAAAATACTGCGAACCGTTTTACATTGGAAACGTGGTCGGCTGCGGCGAATCGATTGGCACAGTTTTCCCACTCTTGGGTGAGGGAATAATTCCAAGCCTGCAGTGTGCCGATCTTCTATGCAACAACTTGACTGATCTGCCGGCTTATCGCAAAGCGGTTCTCGAAAAGTTCGAGTACTTCAACTACGTTTACGATATCATCAAACTCAAATTCGAGGGCAAGTTCAGCATGGTCAGACACCTCCCTCTGATGCTCAAGACCTACCGCGAGATGAAGAAGATGGAAGATCGCTTCGGTCTCGAAGTTCACATGAGCGATTTCAAGGAAATCATCTCTAACTTTTAATCTTGAGGATCGCTTCCCGTTTGCGCGAGGCGTTCTCTGCAATCTTTGATCTCCTACGAAAAAGCTCCGGATGTCGAGGGAATAGCTAGCTCGGTTATTAGGGCACTGTCACTTGATTACATTGATTCCAATCGTCTGTACTTTTACCGCAGTCGCGGAAGTAAAGCGCGGCGGGTGCAGGCAAGAATCCACGGCATGGGTCGAATATGGTTTGATGCACTCGGCATGCAGCCCAGATATATCATCGAAGTCATATCCGAGGAGTTTGACAGTTTAGGTCAGGCTGAGAAGGAGAAGGTTGTCATTCACGAGTTAATGCATATACCGGCGAGATTCAGCGGCGGCTTTGTCCCCCACAAGGGAAAAATAAATCGCAGGTCAGTTGAGAAGATGCACAGAGAGTACTCTGGCCGGAAAAATTCGCTGGACTCGTTTACTTCATTGTCGTAGGCTTTTCCTGCTCTTGCTTCGGAGCACGCCTTCTCGCCCATACAATCAGTACCACTATCGCTACAACCACTGCGGCAACTTCAATCGGGGTAAAGGCTCCAGAAAGATCGTCTACTATGGTCTTGTAGTTCTGTCCGAAAAAATAGCCAAGGTACGTTAGAAGGGCGTCCCAGATTACAATGCCAATTATCGAGAAAGAAATGAACTTCCACATCTTCATCTTTGCAATGCCTGCAGGAAATGCTACGAGGGTTCTTATCAAAGGTACGAACCTCGCCAGAAGAACGGTAATTTCACCGTGCTTGGCAAACCACGATTCCGTCGTCTTCAGGTGATTTTCGTTTAGCCTGATGTATCTGCCATAGCGAAGGATTGCAGGTCTTCCAAGGTAATAACCAATGTAGTAGTCAATCAGGGTGCCGACAAGGCTTCCGATTGAAGCAACAATTACCACGAGTGCGAAGTTGAACTGTCCCTGGAACACTAGGTAGCCGGCAAGGGGCAAGACGACCTCGCTCGGGATGGGCAAAGTCGCACTTTCCGCGACCATGAGACCAAATACGCCGGCGTAGCCCGAATTATGGACTACGCTAACAGCGAAGTTGAAAATGGTCGAGGAGATTGACAAATGGAAAGATTCACGATAGCGTTGAACCCAGTGTTTTTCTGGTACGACATTAAAATTGATTGGTACATTTCTAAAAGACTAATTCAACGAAGCGATGACAATAAATCGCGATTCGAGATATCGAGTTTTCTACATCAGGGGCTCGTAGCGCAGTCCGGATTTCTCATCATGATCCCCGGGCGAAGCATGGATAGCGCGGCAGAGCGATTTCGCGCCGATCCTCCTATCCGCTAGGCAGAAGATAGCTGTAGGTCGTGGGTTCAAATCCCACCGGGCCCGTTTGTTTATTTCTACCATTTCGTCCTTCTCTACGTCTCGCATCATTTGGAAGGACAATTCTTCCCCTTCTCGTCCATTGTCACAGATTGAGCCATACCACTTGAATCAAAGTCAATCCCCCAGTTATCAATCCTGTAGGACTCCAAGTTCAGCTAAAGAATCGCTCAATTTCGAACATTGGAGGTTGCGAATTCTCTTTCGAGTGTTTGGATGAATATTTTCATTTCGGATTCGAAGACTCTTTTGATGAAAGGCGTTACCAACGGGGAAAAAGTGCGAGTGAGAAAACCGTTTGGCTCGATTTTGGTCTTATAACTCAGAGTGGTCGTTCCATTCGACATCCCGGTTAGCAAATACTCAGATCTTGCAGTTGCAGATTTGCCACTATACTCAGACACCCATCTAAGTGGCGGCTCAAGGGCCACGGTAACATCGAACGTCATTCGTTTGAAGTACATCTCCTCCTCGTCTTGAAGGTGAATTGTGTCCTGCGTTCTCGAGATAATCGTTCTTTTCTTTAGCGGTTTTACAAGCTCGGAATCATCGGGACGCAAGTCGGTCCACCAATCGAACACGAACTCTGGAGGGGCACTGATTTCTTTGGTTATCTCGAACTGAATAGACAAGATCTTGCGATTGCCCTCTCGCATGTTAAGAGGAAAGTCTGCATGATGCCCAGTCGTATGTTATCCCTAGACCTTCGTCGAAAGATGTCTTTGGCTTCCATCCAAGAGTTCTCTCGATTTTTTCTAGGGAAGGAATCCTCTGCAGAACACCCGTAGGCTTGCTTTGGTCAAATTTCAAAGGAATTTCTTTTGCCGATAGTGAGATTATCTTTCTCGCAAGCTCTTCTATGCTGATCTCATCTTGCGAGCCGACGTTTACAGTCAATTTGGCGTCCTTCGCTACATATTCATGAATCAATTTGAGGGCCCTGCAGACATCGTCTACGTAGACAAAACATCTCTTCTGAGTCCCATCGCCCCAAACCTCGAATCCTTCCTTCGGGTACACGATTGCCTTTCTCATTAGCGAACCTATCACCTGACTTTTGGCTTCATTTAGGTAGATGTTCTTGCCATAGGCATGGAAAATCCTTGCGACTCCCACATTTGCATTTGTCATCATCTCGAGCTGTTTTTCAGCCACGTACTTCGACCAGCCATATCCTCCCTCCGGCTCGACTATTTTTTCAGAGTCTTCCTCCTTGAAGGGGGCGCTCGATATCATCTGCAGGTGCTTGGGATACACCGAGACACTTGATGCGTAAACTATTGTGCGTATGTTGTTTTCGACGCATGCCCTAAGAACATTCGTGTCGATCGAGAGATTTGTCTGGAAAGCGTATAGTTCTCTTTCGGCTGAACCGTGAAGGTATTGTACGCTCCCCACTTCAGCTGCGAAGTGATAGACAGCGTCTGCTCCCCTTAGCGAATCCCGTGCAAATCGTGGATCACGAAGGTCTCCACGAATGATCTCAGTATTTACCCCAACGTCTCGAAGATTTGATTCAGTCCCGGTCGAGAAGTCATCAATGATCTTTACCTTGTTTCCATCATCCATGAGCATTCTCGAAACATGGCTCCCGAGAAAGCCGGCTCCTCCTGTAACAGCTACTTGCACCGCAAAAACCCTCCCTTAGCCAACTTTTGCAAATCTATTTGCAACAGTCCATTGAATCGTTCTTGTGATCGCCTCCTCTGCCGAGATTGATGGCTTCCAGCCCAAGGACTTTAGCCTGGAAACGTCAAGGTGGACTATCGGATTATCGCCGATCCAACCTCTTGACCCGCCAGTGTACCTTTTTTGAACCCGCCTGAGCTCCATTCCTTGAATCACAAGATCAGCGAGATGGTCTACCGTTGTAAGTTCCTGCAGACCAATGTTGAAGATGTTAGTTTTGTCAACTTTTGCTCGGGCATACCCGGTCATTATTCCATCGACGCAATCTCCAACGTAAAGATAATCTTTCTTCTGCCGACCATCTCCCAGAATTTCGAGCTCGTCAGGATTGTTGCTCAGTTTCGCGACGAAATCCCAGATGGCTCCTCGACGACATCTCTCACCCAGGACCGTTCCAAACCGGAAGGCCCAGATTTTCATTTCCGAGAACTGGGTGTAAGCTTCGGCAAAAGCTTCACACGCCAGCTTTGCTGCCCCGTACAACGAGGTCTGAGTACCAAAGTATGATTCGGGTGTGGGCGTTATTGCCGCCTCACCGTAGAGTGCTGAGGTCGAAGCAAAGACAAAATCCGGGACTTTGTTTTCCTGCATAGCCTCAAGGACGTTAATTGTGCCGACCAGATTGTAATCCAAGTCTGCTTTTCTATCTGAGAGGCTTACTCGCATCAGTGCGTGGGCTGCAAGATGAAAAACTGCGTCGCAGCCGCTAGTAAGTTTTCTCACTAGTGAAAGGTCCCGGATATCTCCGAGAACGATTTGTAATTTTTCATTTTTCTCCTGATGTGCGAGGTTTGTTTTGAAACCGGTGAGGAGGCTATCAAGAACAACTACATCCCAGCCTCGGGCCAGAAGAGAATCCGCGAGATGACTGCCGATGAAACCTAGTCCGCCGGTGAGAAGCGCCTTCATTAGACAAAATCAACGGAGGCTAAACGTTGTGGACTACTTTACTTCCTTCAAAGTCAAATCTGAAGCGATACTCGACTAGTCCTTCACTTGACAATGCCGCTCTAACTCGACGCTGTCCCTCATCGCAGTAAATCATCAGAAATCCTCCACCGCCAGCACCCATTATCTTTCCCCCTAGAGCACCGCACTCCTTTGCAAGTGAATACCAGTGGTTGATTTTGTCGTTTGTCATAGTGTTTGTGACGCCTCGCTTTATTGTCCAGTGTTCGTCTAGAAGCTCTCCGAACCGATTCAAATTCCCATCTTCCAACGCTTTGCGGCTTTCATAGCCAATTTGTTTTATCGCATGCATCTTGTCTATCGCCCTTCCATCTTCGATCGCAATCTGCTGTTCCTGCTTTCTAAGAACGTCGATCGCGCTCCTTTTGATTCCGGTGTAAAACATCATGATGCTGCTTTCTAATTCTGCAATAATTTCCTCGGAGAGGTTCAGATCGTACACCTTCACGTCGCCCTTTGTTCCAATGTCGTAAGCCCGTATTCCACCGAGACTTGCTACGTACTCGTCTTGCTTCCCAGACGGTTCCTTTAGTCGGTTCATAGCAATGTCGCAAGCTTCTTCCGCGATCTGCTCCGGTGTTTTAGTTATCTTCTTGTAGGCGTACAACGCGTTCAGCAATCCCACCGTAAAACTTCCTGACGAACCCAGACCAGTTGAAGCTGGCGCATCGGCGAGCGAAACCACTTCTATGTGATCTCGAATATCCAGAATTTTCAGAGCCTCACGAGCGGATGGGTGCTTTATCTCTTCCCGAACTTCAACATCTTCAGTTTGCGAATAACTTATGCGAATTCCAGGCTCGAATCGCCTGTTTACGACCACGTGCATGTATTTGTTGATCGCACCGGATAAGAAAAAACCCCCATACTTCGCATAATACCATGGGAGGTCCGTTCCCCCTCCACCCAGAGGCATCCGGAAAGGTGTCCTTGAAATTATCAAAGGTACACGTACTTTCCAGTCTTTGAACGCTATTTAATGGATTTGCGGGTGCGAGGGTGAGTTTTCGTTAATAGCAATTGTTTGGTCACTCTCGTAAGACCCAAACTCAGTTCCGGTATGACAGAAATTTCAGCGCGGCTGATATTCTCACTGCCGCAAAGATTTTGCCTTCTCAAACTAGGATATCGATATGACTAACAAGTTAAAAAAAGTGGTGATGCTCACTGAGTAATCGCATCGAAAAATTAGGGCGTTATGTCTTTTGAAAAGCAAAGACAAAGTCGGTTCAAATTCGATTGGGACTCTTATGGAAATAGCTCTTCGCCACTTTCAGCGTCCTTCACCCTTATAGCTTTGTAGGGACATGTTTCTGCAGCTGCCAATATCTTTTCGCTCGGGATTTCTTGGTCCATGACCTCCCTCATGCCCAGCGGTGCTTTGTTCATTTGAGAAGTATCCAGAGCAAAAACCTCGGGTGCAAGTGCCACGCAGCTTTCCGCTCCCATGCAAAGACTTTGCTCCACGCTAAGAATAAGTCTCTTGTTGTCCCGGGTCACAAGCTCCATTTCGCCCCTCCTCTGAAGACCATCCAGTTTTGTCGAGACCAGACGAATGATTACATCGGAGTAACTTTCATCCTTCTTTCTAGCCCACGTTAGTTTATCGTACGCTCGTTGATTGACATCGATAGTTCTTTCTTCCTCGGACATAGCTGAAACATTCAAGAATTGCGTCGAATTCCAATATGAACACCCGGACGATTCTCAAAAGCGATAATCGTCCCTTCGAATCAAATAATACGATCTTTCTCGATTGAGAAAGTTGCCAAAAACTGACCTTTCTTTGAAAGCTAATTAACTTTCAAAAACATGTGAATCAACTGATTTTTTTGACAAAAGGGCGAACCAGCAGTTATCTTGAGGAGGTATCTGAAATTGCTTCAAAAATAGACGGGGCTTCAATTGACCAGTCAATTGAGTTGCTTATGCAGGCATGGAAACGTGATTCTCAGGTTTTTGTTATAGGAAACGGCGGATCGGCGTCCACTGCGACTCATTTTGCCTGTGATCTTAACAAGTGGGTATCAGACAAGGCTGAACGGAAATTTCGAGCATTCGCCCTAGTTGATAACATTCCTCTTGTAAGCGCTCTCACGAACGATAACGGTTGGGGCGATGTTTACTCCGAGCAATTACGAAATTTCTTCAGGGCCGGAGATCTGCTGGTAGCAATCAGCGTTCACGGCGGATCAGGAAGCGATAAGGCAGGTCCATGGTCGCAGAATCTGCTCAAGGCGGTCAAGTATGCAAGAGAAAACGGAGGAAAAATTATAGGATTGGCTGGTTTCGACGGAGGGGTACTAAAAACAGCCTCCGACTCTTGCGTTATAGTGCCAGCAAACTCAACACCCCAAGTCGAAGGGATGCATCTCGTGCTGACGCATCTTATGTGCGAGCAGCTTAGGGAAAAAATTTCCGCTGGTTCCGATGACTACTGAGCGACTTTTCGTGGAGCACTTTTCGCGAGAAAGTCGATCCAAGCCCGATCGAACTCTTCGATCGTTTCTTCTGTCCTCTTGTTGTATGGCATTGCTTTCAATATCTTTGTTGGAATTGTCATTATGTGCGCACCATTGGCGATTGCTGTAGCTACGTCGTTCGGCGTCCTTATGCTTCCGACTATCAGTCTGGAGTTGTAACCCCCTTCTTTGGCAAAAACCGCGTAATCACGAATTATCTGGTCGGGATTCTCACCCGCTTCTTTTGATCGATTGTAGAAAAGTGAGACAAAGGTCGCACCGGCTTTCGTGGCCAGCACTAGCTGATTGAAAGTCATCATGACTGTCATGTTGGTTCGTATGCCTTCTTTGGTTAACTGGCTCACGACCTTCAATCCGTCCCCATTTGCAAACATTGCTACCTTTATCACGATATTCTTGTGCCACGATGCGTACTCACGTGCTTCATCAAGTAAATCCCCGACGCCAGTTTTTGTCGTCTCGACACTGATGGGTCCATCCACAATGCTGCAAATATCCAGCACGCGGCGCCTAAAATCCACGCCACCCTCTGCAAGGAAGATCTTCTGGTTTGTAGTGACGCCATCAATCAAGCCCCAGCTTGAGATTTCTTCGATCTCGTTCAGGGAAGCCGTGTCTAGGAAGATTTGGACCATGGATTTCGGGGCTTGCCTCAGCCTTCCGATTAAATAAGTATTTGAAAATAGTTAATTCGAAATTTCTATAGTTTATTGTGCCGGTCTCTCTTGGGCCAGGAAATTGACTGGGTTTTGTGCAAGAAATTGCCGAAATTGACTAAGGCCCGACAGAGTGCCAATTTCATAGAAACGATTGGGGGTCACGAAAGCTGCGAGCTCACCACGTTCAATTAGCATCCAGTAAAATTGCTCTTCCCCTACTTCGGTCGAATCCGGGATAAAGTTGAGTGCATTCTTTTGTAGCATTGTTGCGCCATAATTGATCCAATTCATTCCGGGCTTTTGATTTGATTTGTTGTAGTCGGTAACGAGACCACCTCTCACTACAATATCACTCTTGCCAAACTCATCATGATTTTCAAGAACGGACATCATCCCGAGCTTTCCGGAAGACCGGAACGCTTTTTTGAATGCAGAAAAATCAATCCGGAGAAACGAATCGCCGTAAGTAACCATGAACTGCTCTTCAATCAATTTGGCGGCATGCTTCAAAGCTCCCGCGGGACCGAGCAGGCTGTCCCCATCCCTGCTGTAATCTATCGAAACGCCGATCTTTGATCCATCTCCAAAATATTCCTCAATAGCTTCTGTCCTGTAGCCAGTGCAGATCACAAAGTTCCTGAAACCTCCTCTCTTCAGATTCAGGATCTCATATTCCAAAAACGGTTTGCCCGCCACTAGTACCATTGGTTTTGGAACACTCAAAGTGAGAGGACGTAGTCTTGTGCCCAGACCACCGGCTAGAATTACTACTTGCATTTTTTCAATCCGAACGCGAGATCTAGCTCGCAGCACTTTTCTCTCTAAAGTTCTTTACAAGCGAAACGGTATCGCCAAGTTTTCCGACGATAAAATCTGGCTCCGCATCTTCCTCTTGAATGACGCGGTTCAAAAGATCAGTCATAGTACCTACCAAGACTGTTTTCACTCCGGCCGCTTTCCCTGCCTTAACGTCGATAAGCGAATCCCCCACGAAAAATGAATCTACGAGATTTATGTTCATGTCCTGAGCTGCCTTTTTCAGCAGTCCCGGCCCAGGTTTTCTGCAATCGCAAACCTGTTTGTACTTTCTAATTAGGGCGTTAGGATGGTGAAGACAGTAGTACTCCCCGTCAAGCTCCGTGCCGCCCCTTTTAAGCTCCGACTTTATTTTTTCGTTCATCCTCACCAGCTCCTTGAAACTCAGCTGCTTCTTCGCGACTCCAGGCTGATTAGAAACAACAACCACTTTCGCCCCCAACTTCCGAAGGCCCTTGATTGTTTCGGATGCGTGCGGCGTTACCCTCAGCTGTCTTGCTGATAGAGGGCTTCCCACCCGTCCCTGGTCTTTGTAGAAAACGAGTTCGTTCAATACGCCGTCTCTGTCCAAAAAGACCGCCCAAGATTTGTTCGTGGACATTGTCTGATCGAAATATCACTCGGAACGAGAAAAGGCCGGGAAGCTTGTTACATCTTTCGAGCTGGCCCCCAAGATAGAGTTAATTCTTAAAGACAAATTTTCAGGCCTGACCGATAATTCGAAGCAAGTGGAAGACGCTTCTATAAGTCCTCGCTAAAAATTTACATAAGATATTGAGAATTTCTGTTACAAAATCGCGGCCTATTTAGTCATGGAGACCTGGCTGATCATCGCTTTAGTTACTCTGGCATTGAGCTCACCCGTTCTAGCCCTTTCCTATTACTGGGTTGTTCTTCTGGTTTCTTCGATGAAGTATCCGAGAGACCTCGGAAAAGAGCCGGTTGAGCTCGATTACTATCCGATGGTTTCAGTCTTAATTGCGACTTTCAACGAGAGGTTCGTCATCGAGCGCTCACTTGAGGCGATAAAACACATCGATTATCCCAGGCACAAGATGCAGGTCGTAGTCGCTGACGATTCCAGCGACATGACGATGCAGATCATTGATGACAAAATTCGGGACCTGAATATTTCCGGAATAAAAGCTGTTGTCTCGCGCAGGCCCTCAAGGGAGAATTTCAAGTGTGGTGCTTTGAACAGAGCGATGGATTACGTCTTGGGCGAGTACGTGCTGTTGCTGGACGCTGATTCCATAGTGCCAGCAGACGTGTTCAAGAAGGGGATTGACGCATTGGAAACTCACGATCGAGCCGCGTTTGTCTCGTACAGGTACGGCCATTACAATAGGAATTACAACAAGGTCACGAAACTTTTTGCACTTTCTCAGGATATTGGAGACACTCTCTCAAAGATGGGCGCCTATCGCATAGATGCACCGTTCTCTTCACAAGGGGGCTTCACCATGGTCAGAGCCAAAGATCTAAGGGAAGTTGGCCAGTGGTCAAACGAAAGGATTGCGGACGACACTGATGTTTCGATAAAACTCTACCTTGCCGGCAAGCGCGGCATCTACTTAAGCAACGTAACGATAATGAGCGAGGATCCCTCAACGCTTGAAGCCTGGAAAAAACAGGTTGCGAGGACGTCCCAGGGCTGGTGGAGGTGCATCGCGAAGTACTGGAAGAAGATTATTTTCGCGAGAGACGTTTCTCTAAGAAAGAGGTTTGGCCTTATCTTGATGCTTCTTAGTCCGTTTTCCTCCTTGAGCTGGATTGTTGTTACCTTCCTCTCCGCTTGTGCAATCGGGTTGAACATTATTGCCCCTGCCAACTCGATCTTCAACAATCCGATCTTTCTCGCCATAGTCACTATCCCTATTGCGATATCGCTCTTTTCCGGTGCCTGGGCGCTGTACATTCAGGGGCTGCTCAATAGGCAAAGTGCGGTCTTGATTCCTACTCTGGGTTATGCTACCGCATGCATGCTGACTCTTGGATCGATTGGTTGTTTCTATGGAGTGTTCGACAGACTCGGTTTCTTTCTTTACAGAACACCCAAATCCGGTGCGGAAAAGGAGATGACCAAGACAAAATATTTCAGGAGTCTCGCAAATGACAGAAATTCCATAGTCGAGGGGGTGCTGGCTATTTCCGGCATTCTCCTTTCAGTTCCAGTTGCACTTCACGGCGTCTGGTTTCTATCCCTGTCTATGACAGGGTACGGCCTGTTCACGTTAAAGTCCATGAATTTGACTAGGCATTTTAGAGCTGACTCTGCAAAGAACGCCATCCCAGAGATCGCTCCGAGAATATCATCTAGAAAGAGAGACTAGACATACGATTCAACTGCACGGACGACCCCGTCGATCCCGTTGAATCGATTCGATATCGACCTGACTTTCATTGAACTCTCACGGAAACTGTCTTCCCCGAGGCACGCAACTATGGACTCTTCAAGCTTGCTAGGGCTCAAGCTTTCGGATCTCACTTGTAATCCGAGGCCCAGCCGAACATATTTTTCCGCATTTGCTATTTGCTCTGAGTGATTGAAAATGGGAACAAGTACCGCTGGTGTTCCGAGATTGATGCACTGCCCGATAGTTCCGTGGCCAGCCCTCGCAACTATGGAATCTGAGAGAGCAAAGAGCTCATCTTTAACGGGGCACCACTCGTAAAGCCAAGAACCACCGGCGAGTTTTCTCGGTTGGCTAGATCCTTTCGGATAGCCCAATGAAACAACCACGTCAAAGCGCGCCGAGAGTTCTTTTGCCGCGGCAACAGCACAATCTGCGAATCTCTTCTTTGTAGCATTGGGGCCACTTATTTGAATGAAGACGACCTTGCGTGAACTAAATCCCAGCACACTCTTCACTTTGTTTATGGCATCGGTTGTCAAGTCAACCTTCGGAGAAGTAAAGCCGACGTATTGAACTATGTTTGAAACATTCGTCCCACTGATGTTCGCTTCGCTGATCGTATAAGGAGGGGGCAAGTCGGACATCAAAACCTTATCGCTGATTGACCAGAAAAGTCCAAGCATGTTGCCGGCTATCCGCTCGTAAAAGTTAGAGAGGGGCTTACCTCGAAATCTTGAAGGAAAAAGTACTTTGAATTGATTGAGGAGCGTCACTACCGGAGTTGAATTTGCCTTTGCAGCAAAAATTGGTGAAAGCCGTGAATCTGAGACAACAACATCGGGGCGCGTCTTCGAAATCACGTCTGACTCGAAACCGATCTGTTTCATGAAGGTCAATATTGCCCGAGGAAAACCAACAAACGAGTCGTGAGAAGAAAATCCACCCTCGGAGCTCCACTTTAGATCTATCGAGGGGGCGTGTATTGGGTGAAGTCCTTCTGATCTTAGATAATCAAGGCCTTCTTCAAAGCTGGAATATGTGAATTCGTCACCCTCTCGCCTCAAAAGTCTTGCAATTTCGGCTATGCGAGCGGCATGCCCCAATCCCGATCCGAAGACGGAAAAGTAGATTCGCCGCAAAAATCGGGACGGACAATTCCATCATAAAATCCGGGTTAAATCTGTTGATCTGTCTAATATTATTCTGGTCTCTTTCTCTCGAATAATCAATTTGATCGGGACTGATTTAGCAGAATTTCGGCTGACATACAAGAAATTAGGGCGACATCCCGGCGAAATCGAGTCTCAATGCCGCCGTAACACGCTGGTTTTAATACTCTTGGGGACCCGAATAAAATTTCAGGCCTTGAGCATCAACGTGGACGAGGAAGGACAGTATTTGGAGGAAGCCTGTTTCTACCTCTCTGAACTGGAAAAACCGGTAAGCGAAATCTCCTCCGAACTCAACATAAGCGAAGATGAGGTTAATAGACTTCTGAAGGATTACCGGAGAAAAATCGATGAAGGAAAAGTTTCGTATGATCCCGAGGCCAGACAATTCTGGGGAAAGTTGAGTCGTGAGGGTGGGGGAGATGAGAGAATTACGCTTGTCGATGATAAGGGAAGGTACTACCATGGGTGGAAATCCGAATTTGAAAAGATGAGCACTGAGCAGCTAGTGGAACTACTGGTGGTGAACAAGAAATATTCTGACGCGCATCCGCTTTCTTCATTTTCGAAGACTCAACCAGCCGTCGGATATGACCCTATAGTTCCGCTCAGAAATATCAGAAGAGCAGTCACGATAATCGATGGCATACTTCAAATGCGGGAACATCAGGAAACTTTGGGTGATTCGAAGATCTAAAGGGCATCAATAGTCACTGTATCTTCCCACTGCGGTTGAAGTCTCGTTTCTGGATTCTGGTATTGCTGCAATCTACGAAAGTGAATGCGAATACAGAATTACTTTTCAAGCATTCCCGTACCGATTTGTTCGAGGCGCGAGGGTAGCAGAGCCTGGTCAATTGCGCGGGTCAGCGTCTGCTGCGCGAAACTTAAGATCTCCTCTGCGTTGCAGGGGACACAAAAATCGGCTTTAATCAGGCGACATAGATAGGGTATCCCGTCCCTTAGGGGTTCGTGGGTTCGAATCCCACCCCTCGCATTTTTAGGGCAAGAGGAAAAATGCTATGAAGATCGTCATGTGCCTACTCCAAATTCATCTTCTCAAGAATGTCCAAGAACTTGGGATCTGCACGGACTGATTCCAAAACCGGATCGACCTTTAGCAACTCGATTGGGGATGTGCCTTGATCTACCGCTTTTTTGAGCCACTCTATTCCTACATCTTTCTCGCCTAGCTCCAAATAAATCACTGCAATCCCATAAGCCGGGACAAATTTCGCGGCAGAAGCTTTCTTCAGCTCCTCAATGACACGGTAGGCTTCAGGTCTCCTCCCGTCTTTCGCATAAATATATCCCAGATCATCTTTGATGAAGATACTTCCTCCAGAGAGATCGGTTGCTTTCTCTGCCTCTGCGATCGCAAGTTCGTATTGCCCACAGAAAGTGTGAACTTCTGATAAACCCTTGTATGCGATGGCGTGATTTGGCTCGCTACTTAGAATTTCTCGATATACCATCTCCGCGTCGCTATACTGGTGAGAACAGTAGAGCAATTTTCCACGATAGTCTCTAATAATCAGTGAAAGCGGATCAAGATCTATAGCGTGTTGATTCTCAATGAGAGCTGCGTCCAGACTGCCTATACAAGCAAGGTACTCTGAAAACCAATGGTACGCAGGTGCATAACTGGGTTTGAGAGAAATTGCTCTCTGCAATTCCTCTAGCGCCTTTTGCCAGTCATGCCGGTAATGCATTGAAAGATCTCCGAGCGTGGCGTGTGCTTCCGCAAGATTTTCGTTTAATTCAAGGGCTTTCAGAGCGAGCTGTTCGCTCTTCTGGAATATGGAATGAGGCTCGATGAAGGAGTAGACGCCTTGAATTAAATAACAGTCCGCGAGGCCGCCATACGCAAGAGCATAAGTCGGGTCGAGCTCGATCGCCCGTTCAAAGTACGAGATCGCCGCTTTTATGGAAGGCTCACTTCTTTCGTCCCATCGGAGCCGTCCTTTTAGGTAGAGAGAATAAGCCTCAACGCTATCGGTCGCTCGTTTCTCAATTTCTTGTTTGTGACTCGGTTCGAAATACAGCTTTAAACCTTCTGCGACAGCTTCTGAAATTTCGCTTTGTATTTGAAAAACATTGCGCAACTCTCTGTCGTAAGTATGGGCCTGCAAATGTTCCTCGCTCTCCGCGTCAATTAATTGGACGGTCACTCGGATTTTATCGTTGGCCTTTCTGACGCTCCCCTCTAACACGGTTCCGACGCGCAACTCCCGAGAAATCTCTGCAATGGTTTTCTGCGAACTCTTGTATTTCGTTACTGAAGTCCGGGCTATCACCTTCAAACCGTCAATAGATCCTAGTGCTGCTATCAGCTCCTCTGTCATACCATCTGCGAAGTATGCGTCTTGGGGATCCGGACTGATATTTGCAAGGGGCAGTACGGCTATGCGTCGTTTGTCCATCGGAAAAGTCCTCGCGTTCTCGTTATCGCTTAGTCGATTGGGCGAAACAGCAATCCTGTAAATCGTCATAGGAGTTCTCACATTTTTTAGGTCAGGGTGAAGGACTTCCGCTAAAAGAAAGTCGATTTTGTTGTTGATTTGATCGTAAACTTGCTGGGAAATGCAAATCTCTCCGGGGTCCGCCAGGGGAAATATCCTCGAAGCGAGATTTACTGCGTCACCGTAGGTGTCTTTGTCTCGATGGACGACATCTCCCAGATGGATTCCGATCCTGAGGACGATCTTTGAGTCCTGTGCCACAGTATTATACTCTCGAAGAAATTTTTGGATCTCGAGAGCACACTTCGTCGCGTCTAGTGCACTTTCAAACTCTACTAGGAACGAATCCCCAAGTGTCTTGATTTCTTTTCCCCGGAACCTAGCGAAGAAAGGTCGAAGAAGCTCCTCATGCTTTTTGAGAACTTTCAGAGCTTTAGCTTCGTCTGATTGTGTGAGAGCTGTGAATCCTACCATGTCCGTGAACATTATGACAGCCAGCTTTCGCTCTTCAGTTTCTCCGCTCATAGCAACAGCTCTGAGCAAATCCATCCTTATCTAATTAATTCTTCTTTGATAGAACCTCCAGACATTCAGTAGCTATCTTTGCGGGCGCGAGGATGGCTGGGTTAATCTTTCGGTATCCATACTAAGGCTATACGACCGGGGATAGAGCGACATAACTTCGGACTTTGATTTGGTAGTAGTTCTGCCGACTGGTATGGCCGATGGACATGAAGTGCTCAAAAATAATTTGCCAGTAAAATAGGGTTAAAATCCCACCCCTCACATTTTAGGGCAATTTAGATGAGTTACTGAAAACTGTACGTTGGGAACGAAACAATGATTCAATCTTTGTTGGCCTTCCATACGGCAGTCCGTTTGAAATCCGGATTTTCTGACTCCCCTGGGGTTCTTGCTTTATGAGCAAGGTTGGTCAGGCAGGGACCCCCAACTTTCACTCCTCCGACACTCTCACTATCGAGAATCGTGTTCCTATTCTTATAGCGGATTGCGATCGCATGTTGCTTGAAGATGACACGCCAATAATGCCAGAGCAAGCTATCAAGCGGGAGTTGAGCCTCGGTGAGATAATCTCAAAGACCTTCGAAGTCTACCGACGAGACTTTACAAAGTACTTCATCCTGTTCGCGGGGGTGGAGGTAATCATAGCAGTCGTCACGGCGCTGGCGCAGCAAGCGTTTGTCCTCCCGATTCGACCACCCAATTCGACGCCCCAGCAATTCCTCAACTGGCTTCCCGGGTTCTTAGGAGCACTGTTCGCACTCGTCTTCTCGATATTCGTCGTCACGGTCCTGTTCTTTCCCATCGCTCAAGGAAGTGCAACAAAACTGGCTTCTGAGCAGATTGAGAAGGGACAAGCCGATCTCGGTGCATCAGCCAGATTCGCCACTTCCAGATTTCTCCGGATTTGGGCGGTGAGCTTCTTGGTCGGAATCATCCTTGTTCTCGGCTTCATCGCCCTAATCGTTCCTGGGATAATACCGGCGATAATATACTCTCTCGCGTTTCCCGTCCTGATAATCGAGAACAAAGGAGTCCTGGACAGCATGGGGAGAAGCCGCCAGCTCGTTGGCCATAGGTGGCTCAAGACGTTCGGGGCGTACCTTGTCCTCGGGGCAATCTTTGTAATAGCTTGGGCCATCGTGGGGGCGATAGCCGTACCATTCGGTGCCGCAAGCCCAGTTGTCAGCGGCCTCCTGTCAGCACTCTACCAACCTTTGCTCCCGATATTGCTGACGGTGTACTACTATTCCAACCTGGCTAGAACTGCACCCTCTCCTGGCGATTCAAGTAGCTCTAGTACGTCGTCTCGTTCTCTGCTCAGGCTTCCTAATGTTCCTGGGGGGGTACCTCGACCATCTTCCCTAGGTGAGACTCGGAATTGGGGAATCGCAGCTCGTTGATTGACGCGAAAAGGCTAGGATACTGGTCAGCGATTCTGACCGTGGTATTTGCCGTTGCGTTCCTGGGGATTGGATTCTTCGGTTCTTCATACACTGAGGGCATACTGAAGTACCCGTACGTTCTGACAGTAATTCGTCCTATAGACTACGCCGTATGGTATCCGGCGTTCTTCCTGGCGCTAACATTGGTTGTGCTCGTCGCTTGCATCCATCGCGAGACGCCAGCCGAAGAGATGGTTTTCAGCCTGATCGCTCTGTCATTCACGATAATTTACACAGTCCTGACCGTCTCAGACTTTTTCTTACAGTGGACCGTAGTCCTTCCAAGCATCCTTCGCAATGAAACCTCCGATCTTTCCTTGTTCTCGATATACAATCCCCATGGGTTCCCCATCGCTATCGAAAGTCTTGGGTATCTCATGTTGAACACGAGTTTTCTCTTCCTAGCGATTGTTTTTGGTGGTAAGAGCAGAATAGAGCGCGCAATCAGATGGTTCTTCGTTGTTGGCTTTGTTCTCGTGGTAGGATCCTTTGGAATTCTTTCCCTTGCCAGTTACCCGATTGTGGTCTTTGAAGTGATCGCAATAACAATAAACGTGGTAGTTCTGATTGCCTCTGGCACCCTCCTCAGCATGTTCTTTGAACGGAAGAGAACGCCGCGAATGTCAAACAAGGCTGAATCGATGTCTGAATGAGGCACACACGAATTGATTGTTATTCAGTGTTCTGTGAGAACACATTATGCGTGCGTCAGTACGCACTAGCATTCTAGTATGGGCCAAACAGCTCCGAAAATAATTTCCCGGTAAATTAGGGTTAAGATTCCACCCCTCGCATTTTTGCGATAGACTTTGCTGAATTATTAGACATTGATAATTTGGGTAACCGGGAAACGTACGAAAGAGTAATACTTCAGATGAAGAATCCAACGGCGAAAGTTTTTGGCTCAACTCACAAATTTTCATTAGATGGATCCGGATTAGTTCTTAGGGACGAATCTTCCACTGGTAAGAAACCAATTGCCGAAGTTCGAATTTTCGCTTGACTATAGCCTAAGGCTTCGAAACTCTGACTATTCCATCAATCCCATCAAAATCAGAGTCAAACGAGATTATACTTTTCATTTTTCTATCATACATTATTCTCACGGAAATGACATCAGCGAAAGATAGTTTTTGACCGAGCTTTAAAAAAAGGTGCAACGATCTCTCGCATAATCGTTTGTTAAGAAAGACAATCTTTGCGCTGGAATCATAGAACAATGTTTGAAAAACATGACTACCAGCTTTGGAGCCAAGTCGAGCTGCTACCCCGGTTACGCTCTCGGATAGTATCAGATCGGAGAGAACTTTCTCACCTTTGACTATGCTTACCAGTTTCTTTGCTGCTTCATGAAATTGATCATCTTCGTCAGCAAGCGCTATAATGAAACTCGAGTCCAGGAAGAAAGTCAGAATTCTCCCTTCTGTATTCTTTTCTTCAATTCAACCGCATTAGATCTTTTCCCACTATGACCCAGGGCAAGAATATCTGTCATGGTTGGTTTTTTTTGCAACTGGACTGAAACTCCCCGGTTTGAGATCTCCCAGAGGACTTCGTCGCCGACACCTATTCCGTAGCGCTTCCTTAATTTGGAGGGTACGACGACTTGAAATCCCTTCGAGATTTTTGTGCGGACCTTCTCCGCTGATTGTTCACTTTGTCGCATCTGGCTCACAGTGATCATTTTTAACAAAATAAAACGATTACTGTGAATATCACGGGATTGTGAGAGTGTTTTGGGAAAGGCAAGTTGCTTTCTATGCCTTAGATCAGTCCGACCAAAGCATCAAAAGATTCGTAATTGGTATTCTATGTAAATTCGTCTGCGAATCCCGTTCCCTAATTCGTTTAATGGCCCAAGAATAATTTACTGATAAAATAGAGCTAAAATCCTATCCCTCGCACCCGTCCCTGATATCGAGTGGAATTTCGACAATTTCGGCTTGCTGGGATTTTACCAGCAACTTGAGTTGAATTCCTGGAAGCTATGGAAGCTTTTAGGGAATCCGTCATTGGGAACTTTTTCGCAATGAAATCTCCCAATAGCTCTCATATTGCGAGCATAGTAGAGCTGTTTCAAAGTCTAGAGGAGGCAATCTCGCCCTCTCTAAACGTGATACCAACTTAGGGAATGAAGTCATTTTGCAATGTAATAAGGTGGGTTGTCAAATACAACCTGCCGGAAACGTACGCAATCACTCGTACTCCCGCACCAAGATGCATCAAGATTGAAATTATGGCGAGTAAAGGGGGGCTAGTGCCCCCCCATTTCGCTCATGTTGTATCGGTACTTTTTTCGGGTTTTTTTCTCAAGCGGATTGAACTTGTTGTTGTTTCTGCGCTTGGCCACCCACAGGTTGATTGAGCCACTCTCGCAGGGAGGCTATTCTCGCTTCGATTTTCGCTTTGTGTTCTCCTGAAGACTTCTTTGCTTTCTCTTGCAACGCGTGGAGTTTTGCTTCCGCCTCTATCTTTCGCTGATCTGATCGTTGCTTTGCTTTCTGCTGCTTTGCTTGCAACTTTGCGTTCAGCGTGTCGATCTTGTTTTGGATCTTTGCTTTGTCTTCTTGCCTAGCTTTGGACTGCTCTTCCTTCAGATGAGCAATTTCAGCTTTCGTAGCAGCTTGCTCCCTTGCATCCTTTTCGTCCTCAACGGAAACGCGATTTGCTCTAAAAACGGTTCCACCAAGCGCCGCCATCCTTGTATCGATTGGAGTTTCCCACTCTTCGCTAATGTCTGCAACCACAGCCCACTTGCCCGGAGTCAGTTTTGTTGTCACCTGGTCGACATAGTCCGCGTTTACATCTGCTCTGTCGAGATCGAGAACTGACCCAGCCAATAAGCCGCTTGATGCTCCAATTGCGACCCCTATTGGTCCCCCCAACACACCAATCAGAGCACCAATGGCAGTTCCTTCCAGTGTTCTAACTGGATAGTCGCCGGCGATCTCTTTTGTCGTGAGTGACCCATCAGGATTTTTCATTACGACCCCAAGCGCGTGTACTGATATACTACCATCAGCATCAAGGTCTTTTAGTGCACTAGATCCTTGGTACGCTTTTGTCTCATCATCGAATACTACAACTAACATTTTTTGCATTTTTATTTTTCAACTCCTGTGTTGTCTATACCTACTTCTTTGCGAGCTGCGCTTTCCGGTAGCTTTCCAGATTATCTTCCCACTTGTTCAAAGTCGTGGTCGGATACATACGCAGAGCTTTTTCCGTCTCAATGCCAGTTCCGTACTCCATGATCCGATTGATCACTTTTTCTCTTTCGTCGTATTCCTTGCCAAGCTTCTCCATCTGAAGCCGGATTTTCTCAGAATCTTTCCCGTATTCCTTGAAAGGGAGAGCTCCCTCTACAGTCTCCTCTTCATTTACCATCTCTTCCTCTGGCGGAAGATTTTCTTCATCCTTCATCAATGCGTAATCCCCTTGACCGCTAACTGGTCAGGGAGATATAAGCTTTGGAGACGATCCTCAAAGTTGGGAATTCACGGCTCGAGGTAAGGAGCAATCGTCCAGATCTGAGGGACAACTCTCCATCTGATCAGCTGAGGATTAGCTTTCATCAACTTTCCGTGGCTGGTGAATCTTAACTTCACCACACCCTCTGCTATCTGACTCTCGACAATGGTCAATCCGTAAGCCGAAAGAACCCCTCGCCAATATTCGGCCAAGAATGTTAACACCGCTGCGGAGTATGAACTTACTATGCTGAGGGAAAATGAGTCACTTCCTTCTTCCACAGAGTCAGACTGCTCATAAACGAACCGATGTTTCCCAATACTGAATTGTAGTTGAGTAATCAGGGCTACTACATCTTCTATAGTGGGGAAGCAAATCTGCAAGTACACGCCAAAAATAAACCCTGCGTCGTACCACAACTTCGAAAACTTCTCCCGGTCGAGATGTGCGAAATCCCTAACAAGTTGTTCCATGGAATTTTTTCCAATCCACTCAAATGCCATAACTTCTTGTCCAATGTGATGCATAATCCAAGCGCTGTAGATTTCCTGTGGATGGCCTCCTTGCTCGCATATTTTCAATGCTTCACCAAGGCATTCATTCGCTAGCGCAAAGGAGGTTTTGTCCTCCTTCTTGGCAATCCTGGATAACTGCGAGGCAATTCCGTCGTCCACGGCTATGTTAGATCGACCAAAAGTGAATCGCTATCTCTGCGTAATTGGCATAGATTTAGGCTTTCACATTATTGTGGACAATTGTGGACAGTTTTCTATGTTTCAACAGTCCGTCTAAAATATGATTGGCTAAGAATCCCTGTGAAAGCCTGGTCACCCTAGTATTGAGCAGCGCCGATGACGTGTTTGGACCAAGACTCCCAAATTCCTTAGAGCAGGCACTGGAAGTCAAAATCGGCTTCGTTCTTTACTCGCTTCCTAAGAGTGACTTTGGAATTGAAAAAGATGAGGTTCCGGAAAGTCCGGCGCTTTGAAAATAGTACTGAAAAGAATCTTTGGAAGTCTTGACTGGATTTGTTAGAAATGCCAATCTCGAAGGAAGTCATCACCGAATTTGGCCTCCTAGATAATCTTGAAGCAAAGGACTACCTACTTGCGGAAGTCCTGAGAAAGGCTCGGCAAATGGTCTCTGTCGGGTGAGAAACCGAAGTGGCTTTCGCCGACGACAAGGGTTTCAATGGGAAAATTAGTCAATGCATTGATAGAGCGCTTGACACTTTTGGTGAGGGCGTGAAGGAGTCACTCTATTACCAGATCGAGAAGCAGTATAATATTCCCAAGGAGGAGTTTGTGAGCAAGCCCGCTGAGATCATAGAACATCTTAAGAAATTTCTCGGAGCAACGGGTTCTGAATTTGTTGAGAAACTTGTCGTTAGAGAGATTGGTAAGAGCTTCGGGCTAAGATTCGACGTGAATACTTCCCTATCCATTGCGATAAATGAGGCACGAAGTAAATTCCTAAATGCTGTAGATTCAAATTAAAGAGTTTTTGAAGGACCGGTGAAAGGCCTCGAAATGTGGGTGCCCTAGCTCGAAAAGCGATTTATCGCAAATGGTTGCCGTCATTTTCCTGTTGGGATGATGTCATCCCATTCCACCCTTTGCTGTGACTTTCCTTGCATTTATTTCGTGTCAGAATCTCACAGCTTGAACTAAATGGTCAAGCAGCCCATGGGTACGAAAGAATCTACCATTGGCGCTACTAAGGTTGAAAATCGTATCCTCACTTTTTATGTGGATGCTGCATTATTTAGCTCTGGAAGCAGAGGGGTTTCTGATGATTCTGATATTGAAAATTTTCGTTTTCAAGAACTCTCGAAAACGTTCCACTTCAAGAGAGCAGACCATGAATAACTTCACTCCGAGCCAGTTGATTTGCAAAACATCATCGTTGTAAAAGATCTAGTAGTAGTTTATCCAGATGGGACAAGAGCCGTTGACGATATTACTTTCTCTGTGGAGGAGGGCGAGTTCTTTGGCTTTCTCGGTCCTAACGGAGCGGGAAAGAGTACCACTATCAAAGCATTAACAACGCTCCTCCACAAGGCTTCCGGCCGAATCTCGGTCGCCGGGTATGATTTGGATCAATCTCCGAGGGAAATACGAAGGTCCATTGGAGTACTCAGCCAAGACACGGCTGTGGACGGTGATCTTACCGGCAAGGAGAATCTTCGATTTCAAGGCCGTTTGGAGCAGATGGGTGGCAATGCCCTAACTAAGCGCGTGGAAGAGTTGTTGAAGTTGGTCCAGCTTGACAATGTCGCGGAAAAACAGGCGGGCAGGTATTCGGGGGGAATGAAAAAGAGGTTAGATCTGGCTTCGGCTCTTATCCATAAGCCAAGGCTTTTGTTCTTGGACGAGCCAACTGCTGGTTTAGATCCACAGTCTAGAACCGCCATCTGGGATTACCTTCAGAAGCTGAACAAAGAGGAAGGTGTAACGATATTCTTGACCACGCAGAATATGGAAGAGGCAGACAGGCTCTGCAGGCGGATTTCAATAATAGACGGTGGGAAGATAATCGCAGAAGGGTCGCCACTTGAGCTGAAGGAGGCCCTGGGAGGCGAAACAATTACGCTGTCTTTCAAGGGCGATACTGACTTTCTTCTAAGAAACAAAACGAAGGCAATTCTTGGAACGGTCCAGGCAGTGACGAACATCATCGATTCAGATGAAAGTGTCATTGTTTACACGAAGAACGCAACTCAGGTAGTGGTTGATGTCGTTGTAGCACTGGGACGCGATAACGTAAGACCTTCGTTCCTCAGCATCTCTTCTCCCACTCTGGACGATGTCTTTCTGCAAAAGACCGGAAGAAGGATAAGGTCGGAGGAGCTTTCGAGGAAGAAAATCGAGCCGTCAATTCTTAGCGTGAGTTGAAGAATAGATTGACGATTCTCTACGACACTCAATCTTTCTTGCAGAGGGACCTGATCAAGCTTGCCAGGAATCCCACACTGTTTGGAACGCTTCTGGTCGAACCTTTAGTCTTGTTTTTGGTATTCTCGCAGGTGTTTCAAAAGTTAAGCCTCTTTCTTCCTGGCTCGTCGGGCGGCTATCTGGGTTTTCTGACTCCAGGCATCGTATTGATCAGCGCATTGGTATGCTCCCCTCAAAGTGGGATCTCCCTTGCTAATGACCTGAATTCAGGGCTTCTCTCGAAGATGCTCCTTACTCCTGCAGACAGGCCAGCGATCCTGCTTGGCAGATTGTTGACGGATGTGTTGGTGGTTACAGCGCAGTCGACTTTAACAATCGTTGTTGCGATCGCGCTGGGAGTGAGGATTGCTACAGGAATGCCTGGTGTCCTTCTTATCCTCTTTACGGTCGCGTATTTTGAGTTGGCGCTTTCGGGGATATTCCTCGCCGTCGGGATGAAGACAAGGAAGACCGAGACCCTTAACGCACTTTCTGGATTTCTTTTTCTCCCAGTGATCTTCTTCAGCAGCGCGATGTTCCCCGTTTCATTTCTCCCGTCATGGGCGCAGGCTATCTCTAATTACAATCCGGTTAGCTACGCCTCGGCCGTGATTCGCGAACTTGTGCAGGGCGGGCTGAGTGTAGGAACGCTTACGACTGCGTATGTGGCGATCGGGATCATCTCCATTGCGACTTTCGCAGCAACCTTATACCAGTTCCGAAAGGTGATTAGCTAGTGCTATTGATAGCAGAAAGAGATTCGGACAATCTCATCCGTGAATTCGTGTTCGAATCCTGTTGTTAAGAGACGATAATGAAAGTATTGCCGCATTCGTCATTGGAGGTCAAACATAATGGTTTATGGTCTTGAGCCTAAGTGTTTCCACACATCGTAACCAAGAAATAGATCAAAGAGCACGAAAGCCAAAATGATGACGAAGTCAAACCTTCGTTGAATTAGCCGAGTACTTATGTCTCCTAGTCCGGTGCCAAACCTGGCATAGGATAGCACTTCTAGTATTCCGAGTACTCCGGCAACCGCCTCGGTCGTGACGACAATTCGATGAAGTGTCTTGCGACGATTTATTTGAATTGCATAATTTGCTTCGGAGGCGAAAGCCATGACGAAAGGCGCAACTGATACAAGCGAAATTCCGTAAGGATTGATAGCGAGAGTGGCCGCTCCCAAAACCAAACCGATGATAGCAAAGAAGGTACTAGCAACGAGTTGGTCATCTTTGCGTCGCTGAACTTCTTTGACAATTAAGGACCATCATGCTTAAGCTCTCCAAGTCCAATCGGACAAAGAAAGCGGGCCGCATGATTTGCCGGCGAAATAAGGTTGAAATCCGACACCTCGCATTAAGCTTCCAAGGTTCGAATCTCTAACTCCGCTTGATTTTTCCGCGCTTTTCTTAATTAGTGGTTGGAGGCGCTACAAAGAAGTTTGAGGCTAGATCAGGGATCAAAACCCAGCGCGCCGCTGGTCGAAACACCGCAAGGTGAACTTTCACAGCTACTTCCCGTATCGGCCGTGGTTACTCCAGAAACTTCGAGTATCTCTACCCAGATCGCAGTCGAGCTCACGCTTGTATAATTTACAATTATTGATTCCGCACCTGAAGAAGACAAGTGCCGTCTTCGTAAGATTGAACGATGTTTTCTAGGTTAAAGGGTACCACTGCTAGCACTGAATACTGAGAGTCCTGAATGCTTACGGCAGGTGATCCCCCAAAATCATTGACAACGACAACTACGGCATGGCCGGAAGTGACGCTCGAAGCAAAAGAGACCATTACGGCGCTAGATGATCTAGAGCACAAGGCGTTTCCGTTTGATGCAAGCTACACTGCAGTTGAGTCTGCGCTTGTGTACCGTCCTAAATTCAGCACGCATGCGAACAATCAGAAACCGACGAACGATGCCACGCCTAAACACAATAGAGCTCTCGGAAGGGAAATACTGCCAATTTCGAAATCCCGAAATTTGTTCTCAATTTTTAATCTTTCGAATTGATATACTCACTTTTTAGATAATCTCCGAAGGATCAAGAATTATTAAGGCCTATTCTTGTTTGTTTCGAAGTATTGAGAATATTGTGAAAAAAGAAATCTATGGATAACAATCAGGCCCAGCTAAAATCGACGCACCTGATAGTAGAATTTATGTTTCTCTCCCATTTCCAAGAATCTGGACTTTGGGTATATCAGTCCATGATACATTGCTATAAAATGGTGAAACAAAAACACCTATAATGTCGTGATTTTACGAACATCCACAATCAGTAGTGCTGGGAAGAAATGGTTGCAGGAAAATATGCTGCAAGCTTTGATGACCAAAAATTCGTATCAACAATTTTGCTTACGGGGTTGCTCATCCTCACTCTGGTTTCTCTTGCACCGCAATTAATCGGCGCCCGTTCATCCGCCATTGGTGGAGCGAGCTTTGTCACAAGCTCCGACAGTGACGCGAGCTGTTTTCCCGGTCAAAATCCCTGCTCATCGATTTCATCAAGCGCAACTTTATCCACAATGACCGGTGACGTAGGGATTGTTGCATTGATGACTGCTGCCTACGGCGGGTTGTCCGGTAGTCCAAGTATTTCTGACTCAGCACTTTCTAGTTTCACCCTGGTCGCATCCATTGCCCAGAGTGACCCCTCTGGAGAATTGTTCATTTACACAACAGCATTTTCCTCCAGCATTTCTGACACCCTCATGGTTTCTTTCTCATCTGCAAGCAACGGCCCGATGTGGCTGAACGTCGGCTTTTACGAAGTATCGGGAGTGTCAACGGATTTCGTGCCATCTGTAACAGGAAGCGGATCGTGCATGTCCTGCACAATATCGACTACGTCACCACTCGCGGCGCCCGGAGGATCTTTCTTTTTCGGAGTTGTGAGCGGCCAACCTGCCAACCCTGCTGACACGATTACGGCCGGTAGTGGTTTCACCCTGGACTCGCCAACACAAGCCTCTACGTCATCCGGGACTCTGCCGTTTAGGGCAGAATATCAGGTTCCTGTCTCAGGCTTGAGCTCAGACTTTCCCATGTCGTTTAGCAATTCGTTTGGCACACCGACCTGGATTGAGGCGGGAATCTTGCTTTTTGCATCTAGTGGAACGACGACAGTGACCAGTCTTTCTACTACAACCTCCACTGTAACAAGCACACTCACAAGCGTCACGACTTCCACTCAAACAATTCAACCTACGCTTCTAATTGAAACTCGAACTTCGAGTGGAAGTGGTATATCTACACAAGTTACCCTGACGGGCTCGGATAGCTTCACCCGGACGATCACTACGGATTCATCCGGGAACTATCTTTTCGGGGTGGGAGTTCTAACTGAAGGAGTCACGTATACTGCATCCGCTACCATCAACACTGCTCCCCTGTCTGCTTCTGTAACTCTGGGAGGCAACTCCGTAATTGTGCTGGAGCCGACACCTAGCCCGTTTCCCACTCCGCAATTTCCTCTGGGTGTCCTCGCATCGCTGCTTGTCGGAATGGTAGCACTCGCAATCTACGCATTGAGAAAACACGGAAGTGCTGTGCGAGAGAATTCGATAATCCGAATTAAAGCGCTGTGACGAGTCATTTTGAGAAGTTCTCTGAGCAATATTTACTCTATCTCTCCTTAGGGTGGGAAAGCGCGAAACGATAGTACGGAATCGAGGAAGCTCCGGGTCTGTGCACTCGATTTCTGTCGCAGAGACGGTCGAGACCATCCCGAGGCCTCTTTGTGCTGTTACTGCTGCGGCAGCATGATCGTAGTAGCCTCCACAAGATCGCCAGCGCTTCACTTGACCCCATTCGCAAATACGTGATTAAGACTTACCCAAAACTTTGACTGTTTTCTCAGTGTCACGAATAATCAGGATGTAACGCCTACTGAGAAGGCGAAAATATAGAGATAAGGAATTTTGAATATTTTTAAAAATGAATGATCGTCCCCCGGATACTCGTCAAAGTAATGTTCTCTCATCAAAGAAGAAGACACAAAAACTCATCGAAGATCGGTAAGTTCTATACCATTTCACTTTTAGGAATTTTTGCGATCGGCATCATTACTCTCCCCGTTTTTGGTTTTGGATTCACGAGATCGTATGCCACGACGGTCATCCAAGTAGATAGCACAACATGCATCAAAAGCCCTTTTTCAGGAAATTGGGTCCCAGGTCCTCCAGGTTTTGCAAGTTTACGCCAGCTTCCCCCTTCAAGCCTAAATGTTCCATCAGGAACTGAAATAATAATCCCGAACCTCACATCGCTTGAAGACGGTGGTGCCGCAATAACGATCGAAAGAGGTGGCTCGATCGTCGTGGATCTAGGCGGTGAACTCTTGATAGGGAACCGTGGGGCTTCACTTACAATCAACGAGGGAGGACTTTTGGATAATTTTGGTTTTGTAACTTCTACTACGAGCGCAATTACCAACCCTGGCACCATTATAAACGAGTGTGAGGCGGGACTCTCGTCGGGAACTATCGTTACCGGAAATGTACCAGTCACGATAGTTTGTCCAGCCACATCGACCACGACAGAGACTCTCACAGTGACGCAGACGGCGACCCAAACAATAACAAACACACAAACTCAGACTCAGGTGTCTATTCTGACTACAACCCTGCCTGCAGTAACGAGTACAGTTGTTAGTGTGTCAACCCAAACCTCGATACAGAACATTCGGCCAACACTCCTCATCGAAGCTAGAGATTCAAGCGGCAATCCAATAGTAGCGCAGTCGATAACTGTAACCGGACCGGGGGCGTCATCTCCGGTAGTGACTGATGGATCGGGGAATTATCTTTTTGCTGCAGGCGTCTTAACCGAAGGAGATACCTATACTGCATCCACTGTAATTAATGGAGTGAGTTTATCTGGCACAGTAATTCTTAGCGGCAACAGTGTGATCCTGCTTGAACCAACCGCGCCTTCAATGCCGGCTCCAGAGTTTCCTTCAGGAATACTTGCGGTGGTAATCCCTCTGCTTGCACTGGGAGCGTTTTTCGTACTAATCGTGCGCTCGAACAAGGCAGGTAGTTTTCAGCTTAAATTTGCATACCCATTATGAAAATTAGAGGATTCGTAGCTTTGAATCTAGCCAGCTTTCGGGACCCGAATATTCGAATCTGGCTGAGTCATACTTCTTTTAGCTAACAAAGGCAAAATTGGTTTCTGCAGATTTTTCCACGCTACAAAATAGATGTTTGGTTATGTTATCAGAATAACTCTCGGTTCCAGGAGTCTGAATCCTGCTAAAAAATTGACATTTCAGGATGAAAAATACCAACTAATTTTTGGCTCCTTCTGTAGTTCTTGTGAGGTGAAACAAGAAATTTGGAGTCATTAAGGCACAACAGCCATAGGACTTTCTCAAAGAGATCTTTCCTGCTCGCCACAGTTGCAGTAACATTGGTTATTATCACGGGATCAATGTTCCTCATTCAGTCAAGAGCTTATTTCCCACCTGCAAAACCGGATCCGCCCGCCACTGCCCAGGGCCCGGGTGTCCATTACGCTATCGGTTCGAACAGGGTGGCATGCTGGGGATGCACTGGTCCGGAAGTAAACTTTCCACTCCCTGTATTCAAAAGGTAGGTAATTTGGGAAGTCTCGTGCTTCCCCAATCCTATTTTTTATCGAAGCCAGCTATCCCATCACTGGAGGCTGAGGACTCTTAGATCTCTTTTAAATCAGTTCTTACTTTTCAATTAAGGCGTAACTTTCTTGCAAGATTACTCGTTCAAAACTCCGAAGTCGCGGCGAGTTTTCGAATTCCTGAAAGACGCTTACATCAAAGATGACGAGGTTCTGAGAATGCCGCTGGAAAAGTGCGGATGGAGGAGTCTTGTCCAAATTGCTGAGGGAACCGGTTTTGCCCCCAATGCACTGTACGGAAAAAAGCCAGGCCATCTTGGAGCAGATCTCCAGGAGCTCATCGCAAATAGTCAAATCGAACTGAGATATTTCGGTGGCGAACGCGGTCGCGGCGGCGAGGTCATGCGGTTTAGAGTCGCTGGTTCGAGAAACGAGTCACGGAGTAAACAGATAGCCGACTTTGATCAGGAGACCTCTTCGGAAATCAGGATAACAAAGTCTGAAACTGCAAATGATGCAAGGAAATTCACCGAGCAAGAACAAAGACATCTTGCAACAATAATGTATACCGATATGGTCGGCTATACAGCTCTGGGACAGAGAAACGAATCCCTCTCTATGGCGCTTCTTGAAGAACACAGGAAAATCATCAGACTGGTGCTCAAGCGACACAACGGCAGGGAGGTGAAAACGATGGGAGATGCCTTTCTTGTTGAATTCCCAAACGCCTTGGATGCAGTCAGGTGCGCTTATGATGTTCAAAGAACAATGCGCGAGTTTAACATTGCCCTTCCGCCTGAGAAACAATTTAGCTTGAGGATCGGTCTCCATCTGGGAGACGTCATCGAATCCGGTGGAGATATTTTCGGAGATGCTGTCAATATTGCTTCTAGAGTAGAGCCTCTTGCGGAAGATGGAGGAATCTGTCTGACGCGGCAGGTGTACGACCAAGTTAGAAATAAGATCGATTTGACCTTCGAAAGCACGGGTGAGAAATCTCTCAAGAATATTGAACTACCGGTGGAAATTTACAAAATTAATCTTGCGTCCTTTGAAAAAGGGAAGACCCGGAATGAACAGATCCCAGATACTGGTAGAGTTGCGGTCCTCCCCTTTGCGAACATAAGCCCCGATCCCAACGAGTCCTATTTCGCAGATGGTATGACTGAGGAGGTTATTTCCACTATCTCGAAGATACCTGGGCTGACGGTCATCTCAAGAACTTCTATAATGAGGTACAAGAACTCGAACAAAAGCACGAGTGAAATTGGGAAAGAGCTAAAGGTCGGAAAAATTTTGGAGGGGAGCCTTCGGAAATCAGGCAACAAACTGAGGATAACAACACAGCTCATTGACGCTGTAACTGACACTCACGTCTGGAGCGAAACTTTCGATAGAGAGCTCGAAGATATCTTTGTTATTCAAAGTGAAATCGCAAGGCGAGTCGCAAATGCTCTGCAGATCAAACTCCTGACAGAAGAAAACCAGCAAATACAAAGAGAGATCGCGGGGAAGGTTGCAAGCGCGTTACAAACTGGAATTCGCAAGTCCGGAAACGGCGGCTCGACCGGCAATATGGAAGCGTACACAATGTTCCTCAGAGCTACTCAGCTCCTACATGAGGGTACGGAAATCAGTTGCAAAGAAGCCATAACTCTTTTCGAGGACGCGATATCCCGGGATCCAATGTTTTCTCGTGCATATTCCGGGCTGGCTGAGGCCTGGGTGCTCATGGGATCCTGGTGGAACTGGGCTGACTTTACTCTGTCAGTAGACAAAGCTGATGTCGCGTCCCGAAGAGCCCTGGAGCTGGAACCGGATTCTGCTGAAGCTCATGCAGTTATGGGCTCTGTACATCAGTCCATGGATAGATCCGACGAATCGCGCCTTGAGCTCGAGAGTGCGCTTCGCATTAACCCTAACCTTGCCTGGGCAAACGAGAACCTCGGCGTGTATTACGCCACGTATGGCAAATTCGATAATGCGATTAAGCACATTGAGAAAGCATGCTACCTTGATCCGCTGAACCCGAGCCCAATGCGCGTCTTGACCAATATTCTCAGAGCTGAGAGAAAAGTAGACGACGCACTCGAAGTGATAAGAAGTTTCAAAGGACACGACCGAACACATCCCGTAGTTTATCTCCAGGCCGCGCTGTGTTACCTTCAGAAAAAAGATTTCGCAAAAGCCCGCGAGACACTTAGCGATGGACTGAAAGTAAATCCTGATGATTATTGGCTGAAGGTGACGCAAGGGATGATGCACGCCCTAAACGGAGAAAGGGAGGCGGCAATGGATGTACTTCGAGGTCTTATGGAAAATGAAAATGAATCAAATCGCATCAATGCTCAAGCATGGATAAGGACATCTTTGGGTGACTTGGACGAAGCGTTTGAGGCGATTATGAAGGAGGCAGAGTTTCATTCATGGTGGTTTTTGATCAAATTTGATCCTCTCTTCGAGAATTTGTGGAATGATCCGCGTTTCGCAGATTTTTGCAGAAAGGTGGGTCTACAACCATAGATGCTTAAGATTGTGTACATCGCGCACGGCCTCCGGAGTCATAATTCGAGGGGCCCACTTCTGATGTGAATTACCATTACCGCAAAAGGGGTCCCTCAGGATGTTGTTTGTAAACGGTAAGATGGCAATTCCGTGAGATCCTAGCCTAACAGTTTCTGTCTAGCTTCGCAGTCTGTCGAACTCCGTGGATTCTCAATAATGAGAATCGTATTCCTTTGTTATATTGGAGTTCAGAAGATTATGTCAAGATGTGTCCTAAAGATGGATCAATTGAATTCTGCCGAACAGTTCTCAGGTCGCAAGTACATCAATCTGGAATCGTACAAGAAAAGTGGAGAGCCAAAACGGACTCCAGTACAGTCGATTGAGAATAATGGGTTGCTCTATGTGCGAACCGATCCCAAGACGTGGAAAATCAAGCGGATTCGAGGTAATCCGCACGTCCGCGTGGTACCAGCCGACAGAAATGGAAGACCAACGGGAACTTGGGTCGATGGAGAGGCCCACGTTGTAGATAAAGGAGAGGACAGCGAACGAATCATGAAGCTCTTCAAAGAAGAATACGGATCAGTCGGGAACTCGGTTGTCAATCTCGTGGGCCGTATGAGAGGAGAACACCTTACAACAGTCATTTCAATCGAGCTGCACCCAATGACCCATCCCTGACTCTGGGATTTGACTTGACTCGCGCCGTTGCAGTTTCGAAGTATGCTGTCGTCCTTGTAGTATTTGGCGGAGCTGCCTGGCTGATCGCGGGTATTGCATTTGGTGCCATTGCTGCGGCATGTTACCCTTCTTGCGGCTCAGGCGTTGCTGCACCAGGCAGCGTCGCGGGTTATCCTGCTCAAGCGATCATCAATCTAACTTGGGACCAGTTTTACATTAATTTCTACGCTGCGGTCATCGGACTTCTTGCAGTCATCATAGGTCTGAAAGCATTCAAGCGCGGCGAGAAATGGGCGTGGTATTCGATACTCGTTCTTGTCGTAATGGGAGCGGTCACGAATGTCTTTGATTACGTGAGTTGGGGAGGATGGTACACTGGGTTTTTCACATTCTTGCCGGCGCTATTGGGGTTACTTATTTCTGTCAGGAGCTTCTTCCCGGTTCAAATGAAGCGTCCTCCGCGGCAAGCAGTTCAGCTTCAATCCAAGCCGTAAGTAGAGGTGTTATCGCCGAATAGGTACTTCATCCGGACAAGGAAGTAAAGAGGAAGAGAAATTCAGATCAAGTTTTTCTTGTAATTCGGATACTCAGCTAAAAGCTGCACATTCTCTTTGCCAGATGTTTTGGAATACAGCTTCTCATCTGCCGTGAAAAGGGTCTTGTCGATAGATCCCGCCAGAGCGATATACGAGGCGTCGTATACCGTCAACCCGTATTTGAAGGCCAATCGGATACAAAGTTCCCTGAGATTTCTCTCCAGTAAAGGGTACAGCGCGATTTGTGATCGAGCAAGCGATTCGCCAACTTTTTCAATCTCGTCCTGCCCCAGGTCTTGACTATAACGTAAAGCATTGAGAACTTCAAAGGGCATTAGCTGAGTCGACCATATGTCTATGATTCCTTTCTCGTAGTCGCTTCTCATTTGCAGAGCAATCTTGGTATCATTTTCTTCCACGAACCACTTTACCAAGACTGAAGCGTCAAGAACGACTATTTTCGCTGGTCTCGCCATTTCCTAATTTCTGCCGTCGAATTCCAACCCTTGATAGACCTTCTTACCGAATCTGCCATTTTAGAAGCCTCCTTTATTTCATCAAAATCTAGGCGCCGATTTTTCAACTCTTCTTCCTCAAGTTTCGTTTCGATGGCGCTCCGAATCGTCTCACTCCAGTTTACATTGGAAAATTTGCGCATCTTATCCTTTGTTTTCTTATCGACTTTTACGCTCACAACTTCCATAGGATTCAGTATTACCAATACTGGTAATTTAAAAATTACCCGAAAAACAGTTTCAACATTAGGATTTGGGGCTAGGATTCTATTTTAGGCCTTGATCATTCATCGAAATAAGAATTTGCCGGCAAATTAGGACTAAAAATCCCATCCCTCGTATTTTAGGGCGCTAATTCACATCCGATTTCCATATCAAGATAATGGCCGAACTTTACGAAATCTCAGTAGAAATTTCCAATTCGTTCCCATCTGGATCTTCTAATAATGCCATCTTCCCCCAAGAGGTTTTGGTCAGGTCCATAGAGAATACCACTCCTTTCTCTTTCAGTTCCTGATATGTCCTTTCCACATTAGTTGGATCGTTCGCCGGAAATACTGACCCGGAATCCTTTCTACTCAGGGCGATCTCTCCACAGTTTAGCCAGACACCGGTTCGACCGCCCGGTTTTTCCTCTCCCCAATCCTCGCACTTTCCGAATAAATGCAGCAGGGGGAACTCCGTCCCTTTGGGTCGGATGAAAACGGCGTGGCCTTCATTTCCCACGATTTCGAACCCCAGCTTATCCCGATACCATTCGGCGGATTTTTTCGCGTCGTTCACTAGAATGGCGATTGAGCCTACTCCAGAGATCATAACTTTCCCATCCCTGATAATATCGAACGGGATTTCTTTTTTGTCTTTGAAAATGAAGTGATCTTCAAAAACAACAAGTAGGGTGCCCAATTTATCCTTCTGCAATTCGTAAACTCCATTGTGGAGGTTTTTTTGGAAATTGTACAGCGCAAATCGTCAATGGTCTAGGGGATTTTCATGGAATCGTGCATGAAAGTGAATTTTGTTAAGGCAGTGTACCCAGTCATTATTGAATTCCCAAAGGTTATTAGTCCAGGCATTTCTTCAACAGAATAATAGGTATTTCGAAAGTATGTCGGTAAATCCAGACAAGCTGAATGAGCTAATTATGAAATTCGTCACCGAACTTGGTGCGTCTGCGACTGGTCCAAATATATTGCTAGGAGATCAACTTGGGTTGTACAAAGCAATATCAGCCAATGGAGCAATTACTCCAAAAGAGCTAGCCGATAAGACTGGAACGAGCGAGAGGTACATTCGAGAATGGTGTCAGGGACAGGCTGCGTCTGGATATGTTAATTACGACCCTTCCTCGGGAAAATTTTCGATGAGTCCTGAACAGACATTCGCTCTGACAAATGAAAACAATCCTCTGTTCATTCCAGGAGCTTTCTATATCGTAAGTGCAATGTACAAAGATGAACGGAAACTTGCTGATGTCTTTCGGTCGGGGAAGGGCTTCGGATGGGGTGAACACCAAGTTGATTTATTTTCTGGAACAAAGAAATTCTTCAAGCCTAACTATATCGGAAATCTTGTCAACTCGTGGCTCCCCAGTCTAGAAGGGGTGGTACCGAAATTGCAAGCTGGCGCTAAAGTTGCTGATGTCGGTTGTGGTTTAGGGGCATCGACGATCATAATGGCGAAAGCTTTTCCGAAATCGAATTTCATCGGGTACGATTATCACATGGAATCAATTGAGATGGCGAGAAACGACGCAGTAACAGAAGGGGTGACCGCTAACACAGATTTCGAAGTGGCTTTGGCCAAAGATTATTCTGGGAAAGATTTCGATCTCGTCACCTTCTTTGATTGCCTTCACGACATGGGCGATCCTGTTGGCGCAGCAAAGCACGTGCACCAATCATTGAAATCAGATGGCACTTGGATGATCGTGGAACCCTTAGCAAAGGAGACCGTTCAGGAAAACATGAACCCCGTCGGTAGAATTTACTACAATGCGTCCTCGATGCTTTGCGTCCCATCCTCACTGTCACAGGAGGTGGGGTTAGCTCTTGGAGCTCAAGCTAGCGATGCAAGGCTGAAGGAAGTGGTCCTAGCGGGCGGCTTCAGAACGATGAGAAAGAGTGCGGAGACTCCATTCAATAGAGTATTTGAGGCTCGACCCTAGTTGAGTAGATATCCATCGCCCCGTCGTTCAATCGTGTTTATCTTCTAGTATCATAACCACCCAGACTTGGCTAACTCAATAAATCTGAAAGATCTTGGATCAGTTCATGCAGAACTTTTCTTTTTTTCATAGAAGGAAGGATAATTTCTTCTTTCCAGATAGGCCAGGTGACCACGGATAACTGAGAAAAAATCGTAATTCTCAGATACCGTAGATACGTGAGAAAATCTCGTAATAAAGTCGAACTGCCAACTTAGATAATTTGCCGGTAAGCTAGGGCCGAAATCCTACCCCGCGCACATTCTTGAAGGTTGCATCTCGATTGATTCGGGATAGGCTAAAGCCGTTTTGGCATTCAATCAGGAATTTATACTTGGTAGTTGCTTGCTACTTACAAGGTGAAGTAGAGCCAGGGCAAAGAAATAGAATGTTCGAACAATATTGGAACGCTGTTCCTCGAATTCGTTTCGAATCAAATTTTGAACTTAGAATGGCATTACTCCAGGATTCCACTTTTGCACCGTGCCTTGCAGAGAACACCGTCCAGCTTAAGGTGGAGTCAGGCTAGACTTATCCTATTTACTCGACTAGTCTTTCTGAAAGAATGTAAATTTCCAAGACGAAGTGAAAAGAATGTCTGGGGCTAAACAATTCTCGGTTCCTTCCCAACAACCAGGAAAGGTTTTTCCTCTATTCGACGATAGTCGCTCACATTTCCCGAATGGCATTTAGAAAAATCAAGTGGAAGAAAACAATGATCGACGCTGGCTCATTTGAGTCATCTTCGATTTTCGACGTGAACAACGATGGCATTCCAGATATCGCTTGCGGAGGTTATTGGTATGAAAACCCAGGTTGGAAGAGACACAAGATCTGCGATGTGTTGGCTCACGGAGAATACTATGATGACCTTTGCAATATTCCAATCGATGTGAATGGAGACGGAAACATGGACTTTGTAACAGGTGGCTGGTGGGGAAAGACTTTAGCTTGGAGGGAGAATCCCGGAGAAAGCGATACCGAATGGAAAACCCACAACATCGATGAGTGCGGCTCAATCGAGACGGCCAGGTCGTGGGATGTCGACGGAGACGGTCAACCTGAAATTGTACCAAATACTCCTGAGGGTCCATTAGTCTTCTACAAACTCTACCGAAATCATTCCGATCTTCTAGCAGCCAAGTTTCACCGCCATCAGGTTTGGGAGGGTCCTTCTGGTCATGGGTTGGGATTTGGAGACATCAATGGCTACGGTCGAGGAGCGTTCGTAGTGCGATCTGGATGGCTGGAAGCGCCACAGAATCCTTTGAGTGATTCCTGGGAATTCATCAAGTTCGAGTTTGACTTGGGTTCTGCAAGTGTTCCGATCATTATCGCGGACATTAACAAAGATGGAGTGCAAGAATTGGTCGCCGGCCAGGCTCACAATTATGGGCTAGATTATTACCAGCAGAAGTACGTTGGTGATAAATTACAATGGACTCGCCATCCGATTGATCCATATCAATCCCAGTATCACGATCTTCATTGTATCGACATCGATGGGGATGGAGATCTGGAAATCGTTACTGGAAACAGGTATCGAGCTCACAACGGGCGTGATCCTGGCGAAACGGATGTTGTTGGTCTTTACTGTTTCAAATGGAACGGTGAATCTTTTACAAAACAAGTAATTGACTACGGGAAAGTCCCAGGGTCATCTGGGACGGGAATCCAGCTTTCAATCGCGGATTTGAATGGGGATGGGCGGCTGGATATCGCTGCTCCAGGAAAGGAAGGACTATTTGTTTTTGAGAACTTGGGAAGTTAGGGCACTGGGGCAAGTCGGCGACAGAACCCGTTAGGAGTTAAAGTGTTAGTGATGAGTAAGACTAAGATTGGATTCGTCGGTGCAGGGATGATGGGACAGTGTGCTCATCTTAGAAATTATGCAATTCTTCCAAATTGCGAAGTAACAGCTTTGGCAGAATTGAGACCAGAACTCGCTAAGAGAGTGGCTTCAAAATATCATATCCCGCGTGTCTACAATGATTATAGAGAGATGCTCAATTCGGAGAAACTCGACGGTATCGTGGCGGTACAACAGTTCTCTAACCATGGATTCATAGTGCCCGAACTCTTGAAAGCGCGTATTCCGATGTTCATTGAAAAGCCACTTGCAAGTTCAGTGGAAGCCGGGAAAAAAATTCTTCATGCCGTAAGAGAGAGCGGTACTTGGATTATGGTTGGCTATCACAAACGTAGCGATCCTGCAGCGGTTTATGCAAAGCAAGAGGTTGAACGTTTCAGGCTGAGCAAGGAACTCGGCGAGATGACTTACGCCCGAATCACGATACCAAAGGGAGACTGGATTTCTGGTGGATTCGATGACGTAATTATGACCGATGAGCCCATTTCCCTCCAAGGAAGTGATCCTAGACCTATGGATATGGACGACCAAACTTTCAGAGTCTATCTTGATTTTGTAAACTATTACATTCATCAAGTGAATCTGCTGCGTTATTTACTGGGTGAACCGTACACAGTCGAATACGGAGATGCGAAGATGAAACTCCTCGTTGCAAAAAGTGAGAGTGGAGTTACTGCTACAATAGAAATGAAGCCGTATTCGACGACACTTGGCTGGCAGGAATCGGCGCTTGTGTGCTTCGAACATGGATGGATCAGGTTGGACCAGCCTGCTCCGCTTGTAAGAGGACGCCCTGGCGCGGTTACGATTTTTAGAGACGTAGACGATTATCCGAAGTCCCTAACGCCAGTCCTCCCACCAATTGATGCGATGCATAAACAAGCCATGAACTTTATCGGAGCTATCACGGGTGATAACGAGCCACCCTGTGAAGCGGCAGAGGGTTTGGAAGACTTGATTGTGGCGCGCGAATACCTTAAACTTGTTAATGATAATCAAGACTAATCAGGTTATTGCGATGCCCCGGCGGAGATATTATGCTGACCATCTGAGAAAGTTTTCTAAGCAAAGAACTTGCAGTTAATTCGATCCCTAACTTTCAACCATGTTTGGTACTTCTATCGAGATCTGTCAACTTACATTGTCGACTGTGACATCCCAAGAGGTTAAAGCAGTTATTGATGCAGTTAACTATCAGATTGGTTTAGTCCGTTCGGCTTCAATGTAGAAAGGAAGGAGGCACGATCTTCAAAAGCTCTCAGTAATCCTCCGGATGTTTTGTGCTCCATTCATGAGTACGTAAATTCGATTCGCAAAAAATTCTTACGCTCGGTATCTGCTGCAGATTGAACGGATATGCTCGAGAGGAGTACTTCTAAGTATGTTGATTTTCTACTTGGAATTTTTGGGTGGAATCTCGGAATAGTCACGTGCATGTTGTAGTGCTCGCATCAGTCTATCAAGATCCGGAGGCGGAGCTCGCGGACGACGGCCTTCTAGATCGAACCATACGCCTTCAGATGTTACTGAGGCTACGATCTCGTTAGAGTTGTTCAAGAAGGTGTTTCTGACTCGGAATCTGACACCGTCCTCAGAAATTCCGACAAGTTCAAAGTCTACCACAAACTCATCCATAAGCCGCAATTCTTTGCGGTAAATGAGCTCGTCGCGAACGACGACAGGTCCGAACTTCTCAGAGGCAAAACGCGCTAGAGTAAATCCATTTTCTGCAAAGAAACGCATTCGAGTGTCGGAAGCGTGGCCCAGATACGAAGTGTTTCCCATGTGCGCATTGCCGTCCAAGTCGCTCCAGCCTACACGGAATCGTTGATGAAATTGATTGGAATTTGAGTCCATAATCGAAAAGTCACTTCGGGGATTGAGGGGAGTTCCTTTTTGCAGTCGGCCTTTAACTATATTAAAATCGCGTGTGAAGGGGTTGGCCGGAGACACTAGAGTTCGCTACGTATGAGTGTTTCGCATCTTTCTCCCAGTTTCTTAGGGCAGTTCAAATGAATCTTGATAATCTCTTGCTGGATGGAACTTAACTCCCTTGCCTGATAAAGCCGATCTCATCGCAGTCGTTCTGGCCACAGTCGGATTTCTGGCAACTGTCGTTTACGTGACGACAGTCCCGAATTCGTTCAATGGAAATGTTCCGAGTTTCGAAGTCATTTTGCTAGATACAGTTCCGATCTGTTTCTATGCCGGGTACTGGGCCTTCAGTATTCGACATGCTCTCGCAGTTCCCCTGTATCGAAGACAGGCGTTTGGAATAGGATTTACCATCCTCGCAATCTGGGGTTCGCTGGCGGAATTCGCGGGTCTTCCGAAATCTCTTTCGCTTCGAATTTATGTCCCAATTACTACTTTTACCTTCTACATTCTGTTCTTCGTAATATTTTACTGGATAGATGCTTCAATTCTTGCGAGCAGGAAATCTGACCCTCTTCTGCGCGATCCGCTTTATTGGAGCAAAGTGAGAATTCCACTTTGGATTGCAAATTCCATTATTTGGGGTATTCCATTGGTAATGATAAGCGCTGCCGCATTTCTCGGAAACACAACTCTACTGGAACAAATGAATATGGGAACTTTCCCGGATTCCGTTGCGGGAAACTTTATGACAATAATTTACAATTTCGCTCCGCTTCTTGCCCCGATAGTGGGAGTTGTTTACCTACCTGCGATAGCGATTAGATCAAAGTGGGACAGGGCGCTCCGAAGACATTTTGTTTGGTTTTCCGTCGTGGCACTGTTCTTGGTTGTCTTCTTTCTCAATCCTCCGAACACGCCTGAGGGTCATCTTATCCCGGGGTTGATCATCGTAATAACAGGTTTCGCTCTATACAAGAGCGTAAGAGCGCTGGTCCCTCTCAATAGAATTTCGAGTCATGAATCCGTCCTCGAAGGTAAACAGCCTTAGATTGGGTGCGCCTTTCTTATGTTGCCCTAATTGAGCAGAATTGAAGTCCCTTTGTCGATTATCCTTTCTGCAATCCAAGGTTGAACAAGAGTTCATAATCCTCTCCCTCACTTTTCTTCTGCTTTTTCCAGTTCAATTCGTTTATCTTGTATGATCCTTTGGTCGAAGTACCATCGTCCTCCAGAATATCAACGTCGTACGTTCGACCCTCTCTCAGATGGTATAGGAGTTCTTCATTTTTCTTCAAACCTTCTCCAGACTGAACGCGTGCTCTGATTCCGATAGATCCTCCGCCGTACTTTGTGATCGTATACTGGGCCAGGTCGCTGTTTGCGAATTGTACGTCTCCGATCTTGACGAACATTTATTCAAATCGAACTGATTGCGAGTGAAAAGTAAAATGTGCTTACCTAGGAATTACGGCGATCGTTCTCCCGGTGGCTTTGTCTCTTACATTGATTTGTTGCGGATGCGACGAGAATATGACATTACCGAGGCGATCTACGAGCTCCTGAGTGATGCCCGACTTTGCGACACTCCCTACCGAAATGATGATCTCCAGTGCCTTTCTGGATTTAGGAACACCGTTCTTAGAAATCATACGTGCAACGCTTGCCTCGTTATAGAATTTTGCTCGTTCGGTAATGTCTTCCTCTCTGGTGGTGGACAAAAGTACTCAATATTTCCTTGGTCAATGATATGATAACGAGTCGCCATATAAACCCAGACGGAGTTCTATCCAAGGCTTACAGCGAAACGGATCAGAAAACAACCTACAGCAATTCACCCTTTTTCGAGGCAAGTGAATTTGCTAGTTGAAGGATATTACCGATAGTACGAGACCGCCACGCGTTCCGGAGGCTTGCCGTCTCTCGATGTTCTGACCTTTCGTATGGCCTCTTCGAAATGTTTTGTTCCCACCACAGCTTCTGCGACGTGCTTCTTTGCGTCATCAGGTCTAGGGTGTGCTGATACGAACTCCTGAAGAACTAACGATACGGCAGTATTGACAACGGACGTGATATCAGCTCCACTTAGTCCATCGGTTAGCTCTGCTAGTCTATCCAGCTCCATTCCGCTGACAATTTGTTTGCCCTGCATATTGATTTCCAGAATCTGGCGCCTCGCTGGGCGATCGGGCTGTGGAATGAACAATAATTTGTCGAAACGTCCGGCTCGAAGCAGCGCAGGATCGACCATATCCATCCTGTTTGTAGCAGCTAGAACGATAACACCCGAAAGTGATTGGATCCCGTCAATTTCCGTAAGCAATTGACTAACTACTCTTTCTGAAGTCTGACTGTCTCCGCCAAGACCTCTTACTGGGGCAAGAGAGTCTATTTCGTCGAAGAAAATTACGCAAGGCGATGCCTGCCTGGCACGTTTGAAGACTTCTCGTATCCCTCGCTCAGATTCTCCAACCCATTTTGAGAGGAGCTCCGGACCGCGAATGCTGATGAAATTAGCTTCACTCTCGGTTGCTACTGCCTTCGCCAGCATTGTCTTGCCGGTTCCCGAAGGTCCATAAAGCAAGATACCCTTAGGCATGCTGTACCCAATAGTATTGTACAGATCAGGATACTTCAGTGGCCATTCCACAGCTTCTTGCAGCTCCTTCTTTATGACGCCCAGACCTCCGATATTCGACCAACGGATGTCAGGAGTCTCGATGTATACTTCCCTCATCGCCGAAGGAGTGATTGATTTGAAAGCGAGTTGGAAGTCCTCGTTTGTGACTTGAAGTTTGTTAAGAAACTCTGGGGTCAGCTTATCTTCTTCCAATTTGAGCTCTGGTAGAACGCGTCTTAGAGTCTTCATTGCGGCCTCTTTGCAGAGACCTTCAAGGTCTGCTCCAACGAATCCATGAGCCGCTGAAGCCAATTTTTCCAGATCTACATCCTGCGTGAGAGGCATGTGTCTGGTGTGAATCTGGAGTATCTCGTTCCTTCCTTTCTTGCTTGGAACCTTGATCTCAATTTCCCTGTCGAACCGCCCTGGTCTCCTCAGAGCAGGATCTATGGCGTTAGGGCGGTTTGACGCAGCGATTACAATTACCTTACCTCTAGCTTCCAGACCATCCATAAGCGACAGGAGCTGCGAGACAACTCTTCGTTCAACCTCGCCGGTTACTTCCTCTCTCTTAGGAGCAATACTATCAATTTCATCGAAAAATACTATGGTGGGAGATTTTTCTCTTGCCTCCTTGAAGATCTCCCGGAGGCGGGCTTCGCTCTCGCCGTAGAATTTGCTCATGATCTCAGGACCTGAGATCGAGATAAAGTGAGCACTGCTTTCGTTTGCGACCGCTTTTGCAAGCAAAGTCTTCCCGGTTCCAGGAGGACCGTAAAGTAAGACTCCCTTTGGAGCCTCGACGCCTAACTTTTCAAAAATCTCAGGATGTCTAAGGGGAAGCTCGATCATTTCCCGCATCTTATGAATTTCGTCATGAAGTCCTCCAATATCTTCGTAGGCAACCTGAGGAACTCCCCTGAGCGAAGTCTCGCCTTTTTCAGCAATCGAGAAAATGGTCCTCTGTGTAATTAGGACCGCACCAGCGGCCGGGCTAATACCTACTACTTGGAAAGTCAACCTACCGCCAAAGTATGGAACCATGATGTTGTCTCCCTTTGTTACCGGAACGCTCTCCAGTGTATCCGCGAGATATTTTGCATCAATTGGAGGAATGGCCTCAAGCGGCGCAACGACTATCTTCTCAGCCGGTGGCGCCCTGATTTTTTTGATAACAACCGTGTCCCCGATGGCCACTCCGGAATTGTTTCGTACGAGACCATCAATCCTGACAACTCCTCTGCCTTCGTCAGACGGATATAGGGGAAGACATTTGCCAACAGTCATTCGCTTGCCTCTCACTTCGACGATGTCGCCGGTAGATGCATCAAGTGTGTCCATCGCGTCGTAATCCAATCTGGCGACGCCTCTTCCGACATCCCGAGTATAGGCCTCCAGTACCTTTAGGCTAACGCCTTGTTGGCTCAAATTCGAAAACTCGCGTCCTACTGTATTATCCGTGGAATGAGAATTTATGTGTGCGCATTCAATACCTGTTATCTTCTCAAGTAAATACTCACAAAATCACAAATCCGGATCTGAGCATCCTATAGATTGTCGGTATCAGATTGGAACCCACCCAATCTTTGAAGTTAGTCTCCAAAAGTTGCATTTTCAACCTCGATGATAGTTTCTTACCTCTCATAACCATGAATTGATTTGCATCAAATATTAGACAATCCGGAACGTCTTGTAACAGTCATCCCTCTCCCAAGACGTCTTGATTGTCAGTTTCAAGAAAACTTGCTCGAAATTCTCAATGACAACGTCTTAATAGAACAAACAGAACTTTAGACTTCAAAGGGAGTTTTTGTTTAATTTCAGTTGTCCTTTGGAAACAAGCGAAAAAATAGCAGACCTCGCGGCGGAGGCAGTCAGAGGGATAGACGGGGAGACGGCGGAGGATCAATAAAGATTCCAAGGATTATGAGGGATGCGGTTTGCTCGGATTGCGGGAAACCGACAAGAGTACCCTTTGAGCCCGTTGAGGGACGGTTGATTTACTGTCGCGACTGCTATCCAAAACACAGAGCCCCTGTCAAGAATCCGTGGGAACGATAGCTATGACGCAATAACGCCTAAACTCGCACGGTTTTTGCTTACAGCTCTTTAATTTTCACTTACCATTCACTTAAATGCGTGCTGAGTCTTACTGTATAGATTACGGAACGTAGTTACATAACATGAGTTACGGAAACAGCAGAGGAAACAGATACGGCGGTAGTGGCGGATACGGAAATCGTGACCGGGGATACGGCGGTTCATCATCGTTCAACCAGGGTCCGAAACCGGTCGAGGCAGGAAAAGAGTACGACGTTGAAATCACAGAACTTTCCAGGAGAGGCGACGGAGTAGCAAAGATTGGCGGATTTGTCATCTTTGTCAAAGGAGCAAAGATGGGCGACAAGGTAAAGATCAAAATCGAAACCGTCGGTCCACGTTTTGCGACCGCGACGGCGTTGCAATCATCGGGCGGGAGTTCCGGGTCAGCAGCTAAATCAGACAGCGATGACTCTGACAGCTCGATATCTGAACCAGTCTAATTCGCAAAACAAAAGCGAACGACTGCGACAAAAGCGCCCCCAATTTTTTCAGGGGCTGCGAGTCTTTTTTTCTATAAATCAGCGCACAACTTTTGCAGTCTTTTTTGATCTTTTGAGTACCGGTTTTACAGCTTTTTTGCCGTATCTTGAATGATGTCCCTGACAGTTCTGGGTGTGGTACTCAAGCTGGTGTGGTTCTACTGTCCCGCCGCACTTTGGACATCTCTTCCGATACTCGAAAAATGACAATGAAAGTTACCAACCTTGCCGGCATTTAATTTCTTGCTTTGAGATGGCCAAGGCCCAAACAAGTTTTCGTTCTAAAGTCAGCTTGTTTTCGCTGTGGACTGGAGTACTTAGATGACTCAATAGAACTACTTAATTCACTGTCTCTACTGCTGGTTTCATTTGTAGCCTTAACAGCCGGCCTTTTTTTGAAGAATATCTGCCAGAACCACAGGTGCGTGAGCTGCTGCTACGACACTGAAATGATGCTCTTGGACGAAGACATTTCCCGTATAACAGCTCTGGGCCGCACCGAACAATCCTTCGTCAGGCTTTCGGCAGATGGCTTCAAGATTCTGAAAAACAATGGGGGGAGATGCGTATTCCACGATGGCAAGGGATGCATAATCTACGAAAATCGCCCTGTGGGCTGCAAGTTGTATCCGATCATTTTCAACGAGCGCGCAATGTCAGCGGTGAAAGATCATCTATGCCCTTACAGGGATGAGTTTGGGATTTCAAAAAGCTCCAGACGTAAACTTTCGAGCGTTTACCACAAGTTGATTGATGAAAGTGCTCAAAGGGAAACTGAGCTTTTTTAGAAGTGAGATCTACATTTTGCTGACTGATTTCTTCATTCCGATCGTAATCGCAGTCGTCCTAGCCGCCGCAATGTGGATCGCGTATCTGAGTTACTGGGCTTACAAGGTGGGAAATGCGCGCAGGGCGACCAACATCTCAAAATCTGTTTGCTATCAATTGTGGCTGCAAGTGCAAGCCACTATTCTGATGATGAGAGTCAAAAATCGATTCCAGACGCAATAACGAAAGGAAGGGTCTTTATGCGAGGAGCGACCAAGTACTCTCCGATGGAATCAGTAAAACAGGAAGTTTGTTCTAAACACAGCATTAAACTTCGAACTAACGCCCAGAGCGGCAGATTAACCTGCCCGGTCTGTGACCAGATCGAGCTGCAAAACTCTCTGCGGAGAGGCCGTCGCAGGCGCTAGATTCATAATCTGCCCTGTAGAGGGTTCGGGAGGGAATCTCCCAGGCCGTTCCTCTTTATTAGGGGTTCCTGAATTCCGGTCCCTCATAAATTTGCCAAAATTATAGATTAAGAACTGCGCTGCTTCGTTTGACGCCCTAAATTTTGATTCTTGAAACCAGTTCGTTTTAATGAAAGATATCCTAAAAATCGAGAAATTCCTCGAATGGAAAATCGAGAAAACAATCGCGCTATTTAAAGCGCTTTAAATACCAGTATATATAACCCCCTAGGGGGTCTTGCACGCGCGTGCGAGCGCTAGATCACGCCAACGTCTTGAGCTAGTTTTCTGGCAGAGTCATCAGACAGTTTTGCTTCGTCCAGGATTGTGTATCTATCCTTTCGAATCGATCTAGCGAGAACGAGTGCCTTAACGATATCATCGCTGCTCGCGCCGATTTCGACCGCGCGCACTGGGGCACCGATGATCTTGAGCGTTTTCCTGATCTCACCGTAATCGAGCCCGTGCAGCTTCGCCATCATAATCGTACCCATGCCGCACTTTTCCCCGTGCATGCCCTTACCGGGCGCGACGATGTCCATCGCATGGCTGAAGAGGTGCTCCGATCCGCTGCACGGACGGCTGCTTCCTGCGATACCGGCTGCAACGCCGGAACTGATGAGAGCCTCGACCACCACGCTGATACCTTCAGATGAAATTGAAGAAATCATTCCGGCGTCCTCCATGATCATGTTGGCAGACAAAAGTGCCAAATTGGCCGAGTATCTCCCGAAATATTCACCGGTCTTGAATGAAGACAGCTCCCAGTCTTTGACCGCGGTCCTTTTCGACACGAGATCACCGCAGCCACTGATCAGAAGTTTTTCGGGCGCCTTTGAGATAAGATTCGTGTCAGCTATTACCGCAATCGGTGGCTTTGCAACAATCGAGTACGGTCTATCCAGTCCCTTGACCGACCCAAACGGGCTGGCTATCCCGTCGTGAGATGCGCTGGTAGGAACGCTTGCGAATGGAATCCTGCAATTGAACGAGGCGAGCTTTGCAATGTCGATCGATCTCCCGCCGCCGACGCCGACAAGGAAATCAGATCTTTCTTCCTTCGCAAGAAGGGCAACTCGTTCGACTTCAGAAAAAGTTGATGCTCCAACAACCTCCCACGTGACTTTGAAACCGGAATCCTTCAGAGACTTGCCTAAACGCCACTCGATCAATTCACGCACTATTGGTCCCGAAACAACGAGGCAGTTTGGTCCTATCTCCAGATCCCTGAGGATGTCGCCAGCTCTTTCCACTGTTTCTCTGCCGACAACCACTACTCTCGGTAATTCCATCACGTGCGCTGGCAAGTTCGCTGTCACTCTCCTCCCGACTAGAATTCTGGCGAGTTTTCAATAACCGTGCTCGGAAAGTTATTTAAAGGACATGTCACGGAAATGGAAATTGTCGGCTTTTCTGAGTATTCGAGTCCTTGTGGAAAGCGTGAAAAATACTCGGTCGTCTTCCTAAAGCCGAAGCGAGATTAGACAATTTGTCCCAAAATGTATTTCCCCCAACAGATGATAAGAGCGGTAGCAGCAGACTTCCGCTTGATAGAAGGAAACAGGTAGACGCGCTAAAGTATCACGGTACAACTACTGTCGCTCTGGCTTGCTCAGATGGCGTGGTTCTTTGCACCGATACAAGAGTAACCGCGGGGTATCTGTACATCGCGCACAGAAGGGGCAAGAAGGTCCATCAGATAGACAGGCACGTGGGCGTCACAATTGCGGGGACCGTTGCCGAGGCTCAAAGCATGATTGACACCTTGAAGTATTATGCAAACTTGTACCGTCTGGAAAATGAAAAGCCGATCCCGGTAAAGTCCCTCGCCCGGATTTCTGCAAACATTTTCTTTCAGAACAGATACTATCCGTTCATCGCTGACTTTCTCATCGGCGGTTGGGATGAAATTGATGGCAACGTGATATACAGCGTGGACTTTTTTGGGGCACTAACAAAGGAAGATGCAGTCTCTACTGGAAGCGGATCTCCAGTTGCATACGGAATTATTGAAGATCAGTACCGCAAGAACATGACCGTTGATCAGGTCGTTCCGATCGCAATCCAGGCGGTCAATGCGGCAATAAAGAGGAATGCGGGAACCGGCGATGGTTTTGATGTCGCCGTCATCACAAAGGAGGGTGGTTATCGCGAGCTCTCCAAGAAAGAAAAGGAAAGTCAACTTGCAGCGATGCCCGGCAGTAGAAATTAAGGTTTGACCGACGAACGGGATAACGTTACCAGCAAAATTCTAAACAGTATTCCACCCGCAGCTGAGATCACCAGAGTGGAGTATGAAGGCCCGAGGATCGCGCTTTATTCAAAGAATCCAAAGTTCCTTCAGCAGAACAGCTACATCGTTTCCGATGTAGTCAATATGGTAAAGCGGCGTCTTGTAGTCCGTACTGACAAGTCGATTCGCAAGGACGAGCAGGACGCGCAGAAAATAATCATGGAGAGCGTTCCTCAAGACGCCGGTTTAGAAAACATCTTTTTTGACGGAGCAATCGGCGAGGCAATCCTTGAAGCAAGAAAACCTCTGCAGCTGACGATTGAAAAGGGCTTCAACCCGATTGATCTGACTGACAAGACGGGCTGGAAGATCAGAATCAGAAAGCTGCCTCACATACCGTGCCTCAGCATTAAGAACGTCAATAACACCCTCATGCAAAGTGTTAACGAGCGCACTAAATTTTTCAAAGATGTCGGAGAGAACATTTTCCGTCCGAGACTTAACCAAGAATCCGAGGTCGGCATAATGACCCTCGGCGCGTTTGAAGAGGTCGGGAGATCCTCGATTATTGTAAACACTTCTGAAAGCAAAATATTGCTTGACTGCGGCATCCATCCAGGTGCCCGCAACGCGTGGAACGCTTTTCCAAGACTTGACTGGGCAGATATCGAGCTTGACGAGCTAGACGCTGTTGTCATAAGTCACGCTCATCTGGATCACACGGGTTTCCTCCCAGCCTTGTACAAATACGGCTACGATGGTCCTGTCTACTGCACTGAACCGACACTTCCTCTCATGTCTCTTCTTCAAGGGGACATGGTGAAAATTGGAGAAATCGAAGGGGGGCGTCAAGTCTACAGCCAACGCGACATACGGGAGGTGATCAAGCACGCAATAACGGTCCCATATGGACTGGTTACCGATGTTGCCCCGGATGTAAAACTGGTCTTCAACAACGCCGGGCACATCCTCGGGTCGGCAACCGTCCATCTTCACGTGGGAGATGGGGCGCACAATCTCGTTTACACCGGCGATTACAAGTACGGCAAGTCTCAACTCCTGGAACCTGCGTTCTGGAACTATCCGAGAGTTGAGACCCTCATAACTGAATGCACCTATGGTTTGAAAGAAGACGTTATGCCCTCGCGCGACGAAGTCGAGACCCACTTTACGAGGCTGATTAACGACACCCTTACTCAAGGTGGAAAAGTGCTGATTCCGATTCCCGCGGTAGGAAGAGCGCAGGAAATTATTCTCGTCATAGACCACTATATGAGAACCAAAAAACTAGTGGAGGCTCCGGTTTTCATCGAGGGGATGATTTCCGAAGCGACTGCCATCCACATTGCATATCCTGAGTATCTGTCCCGCGATCTAAAATACAAAATCTTGGAGGAGGACGCGAATCCCTTTAGCTCGGACTTATTCACCGTAGTTGATCATCCGAGCAACCGTGACGAAGCCCTGCGAGAAGGTGGAGCTATCATAATGGCGACTTCGGGAATGCTCGAAGGAGGGCCGGTTATCGAATACTTTTCTCAATTGGCAAGCTCCGAAAAAAATAGACTTCTTTTCGTCTCGTATCAGGTTCAGGGAACTATGGGACGTCGGGTGCTTGATGGCTCTTCACAGGTGAGTTTACTGGGCGAAGGAGGAAAGATCCGGGTGATTGACGTAAACTGTCAAGTTAACAGGATAGAAGGATTCTCGGGTCACAGCGACTACAATCAGATCTTAAGGTATGTGCAAAAGCTCAGACCGAAGCTCCAGAGAATTTTTGTAAATCACGGCGAAAAAAGAAAATGCGAATCGATGTCATATACACTTTCAAGGATGTTCAAGATACCGACATATCACCCGACGGTGCAAGAAGCTATCAAGATTCGGTAGCAGAAGCAGTTTTTTCACCCCGCCAGATTTTTACTCCTGGTGGAGTGATAACGATTCTTTCCTCACCCAATCGGGCAATATCGCCCCCGAAGGCAATTGTGAAATCAGTGAGCTCCTCTATTGTGGACCGAAGCTCGTCGATGCTCTTCTGAGCAAGAGGGGTTATCTTGAGAATGACTATGGTGTGGTTTTTTACATCTTCTTTGATGTTCGCAATCTCCTCGGGATTCTTGAGAGGAAATGCCTTCAGGAGGATCTGAGGCGAAGCTCTGACAGTCTCTGCCGATGCGTGAGCTGATCCCCCAGAGTTTGACAAAAGACCCGTTACGACCCAGGTTGGAAACACGATCCAGACTCTCTATCTTAAAACCGTTGTTGATTAAGACTCCTTCCCGGTCGAGGGAGAATCAAAACTGCGATAGAAGTAGAATTACGGTGCCACTATGATCTCTTTCAGCATCTCCCAGAATTTGTCGCCGACGTAATGGAGGTTCTCAACAACCGCACCCTTCGCCGCCGATTCGAGATCAGCCCGAGTCAGCTTGGAACGCCCTACGGCAATCGCTTTGCCAAACTTCTCTTCCTTGACAACCACAATTTCCCCGGTTGAGAATTCCCCCTCGGTCTTTGTTATCCCGGGTCTCATGATGTTCGCTCCCCCGACCACGAACTTTACCGCACCGCTATCCACTGTTACAATAGGCCTCGAGGGAAGCAGCCACGAGTCTCTCAACAGCGGGAATATTACGGAATCTTCTCCAATATCTTCTTTGGATTTTTTTTTCTTGAAACCCAGATAGATTTTCTCGTTCTCGTCGAAAATTATCTCGAAAAGTGGATCGTCGCCTTCTGCGATCTTTAGATCCTTTGACCTAACTGCCGGTGCTCCGGGAAACCTTGACAAATTCGCAGCCAGTGCCTCTCTCGAGCTTTTCGAAAGATTATAGATCCTCATACGAAATCTAACCGCCCGCGAATCTTTAGGAAGGCTATCACTTTCTATAACGCTTAATAAGACTTGAGCAAGACAGGCTTTTGTTCCGTAAAGATCAGGCTAAGATTTGCATTGTCTCAGGACATGGCCGTTAGAGTTTTGGACGAGAGCGTGGGAAAAATTGTTCTCATCAAGCTCAAGGGCGGCAAAGTAATCAGGGGAAATTTGCAGGGTTTTGATCAACACATGAATCTCTTGCTTGAAAATTCCGAAGAGATAGTTGAAGAGGGGAAGACGAGCTCGCTAGGCACTATTGTAGTAAGGGGGGATAACGTCGTTATCATTTCTCCTCCGCCCAAAGGATAAGAGATTTCGGTGAACTTTAGTTGAGAGGAACTTCATCAATTGGAAAGATGGGTCGTAAAAAGACCCACATGAGATGCAGGCGCTGTGGTCATCATTCTTATCATATCAGATACAAGCGCTGCTCGTCTTGCGGGTTTGGCAGCTCCACGAAGATCAGGCAGTACTCCTGGATGACTAGATTCCGCGGCTAGCGGATCTTCCTCTCAAAAGGGAAATTCGATTATTGTCTGCAAGCGAAATATTACTTGCAGCCGGTGTGGCGGGAGCCGGCGTAGCTGTGGGGTCAATTTCGATTTACGTCTATTCTCGCAATAATTCTGCGAGAAAGTCCTCCTCTGAAATTTCTGATCCTGCTGATTCTGGAAAAGTTTCGATCGAAGATGGTGAGAACGGGAGCACTCAGAGTGCCGGCGCGAATGTTGAACTCAAAGTAGACACTCAGCAATTTTCTGTCAGAGAGCAAACCAGAACCATTCCAAAAAGCGAACTTGAGAAGAGCAAGCGTGAACTGCGCACCCTGCTTTTGGAGAAGGAACTTGTATCCGCGGCCCTTACGCGTCTCTACGAGGCTGAGGCTTCCAAGGAGATTACGAAATCAGAGCGAGAAATTCTGGGAGCAAAATATGTCGCAGAATTGAAGGCGCTTGATGACAAGATAACAAAGATGGATGCCTTTATCCAGATTGGAGATTTGGAGACGCTAAGGAATCAACTTTTGCAGCTTGTCGAGCAAAAAATTGATTCTATCGAAAGACGCATCGAGAGTACAAGGGTGCTTGCCGAACCGCTCATCGCCGAAATGACAAGACAGCAGCAACTTCAACCCCCGATTCCACTGTTGAAGCAAAATTCCTCAGTAGATGAAAGCCAGCGGGGAACGCCGATCCCGGATATTTCTGACATGCTGCAAAACGAAAAGCCCGAACCAAGGATAGATCCTACGGTGGAAAAGCCGATTGTGGTAACCACGCCCGATACAGCTAGAGTTGATCCACCTAAGATCAGTCCTCCAACTACTTCAGTCGACAGGAAAAGACCGGCGGACAAAGTCGAGGATCTTCAGCGCGAGATACTTGAGGCCCTTGACAGACTGGAGCGACTGGATGTAGATTCTGCTTGATCGGTTCATCCGCTGGCGAACTGGATGCCGCGTTCGAAAAAATGGCCGAAGCTGCGGCGCAGGAGGTTTCCAGCGACGATTTTCTAGGGTTAGGAAGTGGGTCTGCCGTCGCCCGCTTTGCGAAAGCTTTGGGCAGAAGAGTAAAGTCTGAGCAGCTGAGGTTTGGGGTTGTGCCGTCCTCCATGCAGTCTTTTCTCCTTGCTAAAGAAAATGGTCTAGAGCTTGCAACAGACACGGCGAGGTGTCCTGAGGAAATCGACCTCGTTGTTGATGGTGCGGATCAGATTTCACTTTCTCCGAGATCGATGATCAAGGGAGGCGGTGGTGCACTCTTGAAGGAAAAAATCTTGATTTCTTCATCCAAGAGGACCTTGATTCTTGCAGACTATACAAAGTTCGTAAAGCGACTTAGTAGATCCGTTCCTGTCGAGCTTACGCAGTTTTCCTATCTTGTCGTAGCCTCTGAGATCAAACGAAAATTCGGGGCTGATCCGGTGCTTCGAAAATTGGAGAAAGGGTACCCGTACTACACAGAATCCGGGAATGTCATCCTTGACGTCCAGTTCCGGGAAGAAATTTCGTCTCCCAGGGATCTCGAGCGAGAACTGAAAATGTTGCCCGGCGTAGCAGAGTGTGGTCTCTTCAACTCCGAGGTAGACAGATTTTACAGAGCAAATCAGGATGGGACGTTCGATGCGCTTTAAACTTGCGAGTATGAAATCCGGTGCCTCGAAGAGTACGAGTGAAGTAGCGCGCTTGTTATCTCACCCGCAATTTTTAGCATCACCGGCTTGTCTGTGAGCAAGAGAAACATTTCCGGATCGCTCCGGAAATTCTGGCATGTTGACGTTAGATCGGAGTTCTTTATCTCTTCCAGAGCTGCCCTCCAAGCATACGGCTCCCTTGCTGAAGAAAGATGGCTGGTTTCCCTTTTCCAAGCGAAGAGGAGCTCCTCGCTTGCAAACTGCGAGTTTTGAGTTAGAGTTGTTATCAATTCATCGAGAGAGTTCCAAGTCTGCTCTGATCTTACGTTGGAGAGAAGTGATTTTTCATCAACGCAGATGATCGCGAACTTGCGCTCGGCGCCTTCTTTTGAAAACATTTGAGAAAGCGAAGAATGTTTCAATAGGACTGGTTTTCGTCGTGCGGCGCCCTTCTAGTCTCATATCTTGCCCGGACGAACCTCACGACAATCGGAAGTAGAAAGAGCAAAAGTAGACCTTCAAGCGGATCGAAGAAGATTGCAAGCGCGATCGACATTACCACAAGTGAAACGACGGCAATGAGGATTGCCCGCTGCTCGCTTTTTACTCTGGGATTTTGATCCCGTTGTCCACGAAACGGATTTTGTGAAAATCGCTCGGGTCTCTGATACTTTTTGTAATAATCCTGGCTCTCAAAGCGAGGTCTACCGGTCCGCTGACGAGCGAGCAAGAAAGCGAGTACCACCAAAACAACGACTCCGCCGAATGAGGAGAGAATGACCGGAGTGATCAGGTCCGACAACGGATCCCAGCCAATACCTGAATACTGGGAAATAATGTAAAAAGTCTTTCCTAAATTCCTGCGTGTGGCGCAGATACGATTTGTCCGTGGATCACTGTGCTTGAAAGCTACTAAGAAGTTTCTGATGCCGCGCGCAACTTGACAAATCTGAATTATTTCAATTCAGATTTCTTCATCTGAAAAATTGTCTCGAATTCAATTTCTGCTCAATGAAAGCGTTAGGATGGGCCGGACCGGATTTGAACCGGCGACCTCGTGATCTCTGCATTTCTTTCTTCAATGCCGATATCAGTCACGCGCTCTAATTGCACTCGATCCTCGCGGGAAAAGAAGGATCCATGCTGAGCTACCGGCCCAAAGCCAGTTTTCTGAAACCCAAAACCTCAAGATCCTTTTTTTAACGTTGTGTTTGATCTGTTTTTCTTTCCAATTGAAATCGTTTATTTGCGAACGGAAGAAAAAAATGCGAAAGTGAAGGGCTGGTAGTTCAGTGGTAGTAACGCTCGCCTCGCAAGATTCTACCGAGATCGCGAGAGGTCAGGGGTTCAAATCCCCTCCAGTCCACCAACCCGGACAAAGCATTTAAGCCGAGCACGGAAAACGGTCTTCTCAGCTGATAGCGGGCTCGTCGTCTAGCTTGGTTAGGACACCGCTCTGACTGTTGCCATCTTTAGATCGCATCAAGAAAACGGCGGGGGTCGTGGGTTCAAGTCCCTCCGAGCCCACCATATTACCATATTTCTATGGAAGCGGGAAAACAACAGTCATATATTCAACCCTTTTGGCCCCATTTTTCCC